>JAAUXU010057081.1_pt1 | contig 40819 bp, 48 predicted proteins | sample 7278151 | NCBI WGS metagenome assembly JAAUXU01 (sample SAMN14350113, study PRJNA611818) | marine sediment metagenome | isolation source: surface marine sediment (1.8m) | place: French Polynesia: Moorea | collected 2018-08
AAACCCCTCCCACCGCCCCACCCCTCCCCTCCCTTCCCCTCCCCTCCCCTGCGGCCAAGGATGAAGTAGGCCCACGAAGGGCAAAAGCTGCCTCTCTCGCTCATCCGATGCTGCTGTAATTTAAATCCAATCTTTTTAATACCTGGCGATCGCCCGCAGGTGAGGAACTCTAGCAAGACACTCGTGATGGAACCGGTGCAAAATGGCGACACAGGTGAGTGACCTGAACGTACGTCTACGATTTCCCCGAAAAAATCATAACTGTTGCGGAATAAAACAATAAAAGGCCGGTACAGAAGAGGCTTGAGGCGCAGAGGCAGGGACTTCACGTACATCTCTTCCTGCGTCAAGTACACCATATTCTTCTGCAACTTGTTGTTCTGGACGCTGGGCGGCCTCCTGGCCGCAGTCGGCGTCTACGCCAGTCTGGACAAGTGGGCCAGTGGGGAGACGTTCAAGCTCGACAACGTCTTCGACGTCCTCTTTAACCTGTCGCTCCTCCTCGTCATCGTCGGCGGCGTCATCTTCTTTGTAAGTCCCCTGTTCATGAAGCAATTGCGCCCAGAGGAAACAAAAACACGAAGTGCACGCAGATGAGCATGGCCGGGTTGGTCGGCGCCCTCAGGGAGAACTTGTTCCTCTTGAAGTTCTACTCCCTCTGTCTGCTCCTCTTGTTTCTGGCTGAAATGGTCGTAGCGGCCCTGGGTACGTGAGTTCTCAATTCTGCGTTCCTACAACCAAACGTTCACGTCACTGTTGAATCCATTGCAGGATTGGCTTACCCCCACAAGGCTGCAGCCTTGGTGGAGGACTTCTTGTCAGTAGAGTTGATCCGGAAGTACAGGGACGACCTCGACCTCCAGAACATTGTGGACCTCGTTCAACAGGAATTCGAGTGTTGCGGCATCTCATCCGACGGATTCAGGTGAGACAGTAGGCGAAGGCAAGGTCAGATAAGGTACGGTGACTATGAAGTACAGGGACTGGTCCAAGAACGAGTACTTCAACTGCACGGATCCCGACGAGAACCCGTCGGTGGAGAGGTGCGGGGTCCCCTTCAGCTGCTGCATCCCTCACAGCACCAGAGTGACCAAAGGTGATTGTGAGTATGCGAGTCGCACTGTGTGCCTTGACTTAAAGTTATGTTTTCATCTATGCACAGAGCTGGAGAACATCATGTGCGGGTTCGGCGTCCAAGCCATGGACAAGGCTGAGCAAGAGGCGAAGGTCAGTCTGTATCGCGCCGTCCACTGAAGGAAGCCACAATTGATCGTCCTTATTCCAGATCTACACCGAGGGCTGCATCAAGAGCATCAAAGTATTCGTGGAGAAGAACTTGTACGTCGTGGCGGGCGTCGCCATTGGGGTTGCGCTCACGCAGCTATTCGGTATTGACGTCCTCTGGATCTTTCTTTGAAGCATAGTTTTGGCAAGTCTCTCTATCCTTCTCCACAGTTATCTGGCTGGCCTGGAAGCTGGAGGGTCAGATCATGAACCAAAGATCTCTTTGGTGACTTTATCGTCAGAGTCAAAGGCCAGATTTGGTGCTACTTTCTCAAAATGATCGTCAACTCTATGTTGGGTCAGGCCCGTTCAATAAACTGGGTATTTTTTAACGCAGATGAGGCTTTGCTGACACGTGTGCAGTCTCTTTGTTCTGGAACTTAGTAGTCCGTAGCATAAATGGACGGGTCCATTAAGAAAAGAAAAGCTTTGTGTCCTGAATGAACTCTGAATGAAATCGAGATGTCACGTTGTCGAGCCGACGTCGAGCACTTAACACGCAGTTGCCTCCGAGCGGCTGCAGAGCCCGAGTCATGTGACCACATCCCTAGCAGGCTGCGAGATGCTGCAGGGGCAGGGACAGGAGGGGATTTGGCACGACGGGGTGATGAAGGCTCGACTCGACTGGTGATTGTGGCAGCCTTAGTCTCCCTGAAGCTCGGCTCGAGACTCGCGACGGGGTCATCCCGAGCTGTCTCGAGGTTGGCCAGCCCCAGCAGGCCCCGCCGGCGGCGTCAGCGACGGTAGCAACAGCAGCAGCAGCAGGGCCTGCAGCGCGGCCAGAGGAGCAGTCAATCTTGGAGCAGAAGTCTTTTTGTCATCTCGGACTTTCTTCTCATCTCCGCGGCCTTGAAGGAAGAGAGAGACCCCAAGGAGTTTCTGTTGGACCCGTTGGAGAGGAGGGGAGAATTGCGGGAAGTTCCCAACGGAAGCCAACATTTTGAAGATGCTGTGACAGAGGGGAAACGAGGAGGCCGAATGGAGCCTCCGATCCTACTCCTCTTCCTCCTTTCGCTGGCCACCCCGGGCGTCGAAGCCTCCGAAGCCTCCAAGGAGCTCTTCCTTGAGGTATGGTCGTCGGCCACCTTGGACTGCCCTTTGTTCGACCCCGGCGGGATCCAACAGGGGGGCCTCGTCTGGCTCACGCCTTACAAGAGGGTCTTCAAGCTTGGGAATGATCCTCACGCGGAAAGCAACTGCTCGCTGCCCGAGGAGGTCTCCACCACGCTATTCGTCTCTGACGAGGGCCACGTGAGGCTGGAGCCCAATGGGTCGCTCTTTATAGATCAAGTGGGCTGGGGAGACCGGGGAAGGTAAGAAACGGCTGATTAAGGTAGTGTTGTCGTCTCATTGGCCGCATCGTGCTGCAGGTACGAGTGCTCCGTCTTCGGGAACTCCTCCGACCTCTTGGGTGGGGGCGTCACCTACGTGAACATTGATCCTGGGTACCGCGAATGGGTCTATCACGCCAGCCTCATCTACGGCGCTGCCACCGCGGTGGGGTTCCTCTCCATCACGCTGCTCCTCAAGCTCGTCTACTACCTGCTAGAGACGTTAGTTCACTCCAAATTGGAAAACTTGATAGCATCTTATCTTCCCTCTGTCACTCCATCTTTGTCAGGTACGGCTGCTGCCTTTGCTGCTGCTGTTGCAAGGATCAGTTGCCCCCGAAGGCCCGCAAGATCAAAGTGGCTTTGGACTCCATCGAGGCCTACAGAGCGCAACAGCTGGAGAAACTCAAGGACAATTACACGCAGCAGGTGAGACAAAAATGAAGAGAAATCATGCTGCCTGGCACAACATTGCATCTCCCTTTTTTGGGCCTTAGACCGAGTGGATCAGGCAGAACTGCGCCATCCAGATGGAGAGAGTCAGGGAGAACTACAACGGGCAGGTGCAGAACATCAAAGACTTCAGACAGTACGGATCCACGCAGATTCAGGCGGTCAGGGAACAATATTACGAGCAGGTGAGGACGGCCAACTTCTGGCTGCCTTTAACAGTTCTCTATTGTGACCTCAACTTCTAGATGAACCGCATCCGCGACTACTCGACGAGCCAGCTGGACCGCGTTCACGAGAACTACATCTTCCAGCGCCAGCGCCTGCGCAAATTCTCTGCACAAAATTACCTGCGCATGCGCGCCACTGGGAAGTACACGCAGCGCACTCTCAACAGGGTCGTGGGCAGCCTGCCCCCGCTCTACCTTGACCTCTCCAGCTGCAGGCAGGGCATGGGCGACAGGCAGGAGTCGATCCACTTCCCTGACTTTCGGGTAAGTTTTTGATGCACTTATTGGACTCGGTCTTATGCGTCTTTTATCCTGCTTCAGATCGATGACTTGGAAGCGTTCGACCCGGCGCAGTTAGACGCCAGCTTGCGGCGCTCACTCTTCATACGGCGTCACCAGGACGCCATCACCGACGAGGCCAACTCCGTGTACTTCACCCCGGAGAGCACGCCACTCCGAGAGATCTGCGCGGTCGACGCTGGCTTACCGCCAAGAAAGACCTCGAGTCTCAAGGGAACGCCGATCAAGGAAACGGAAGCGAAGATGGGTGTTTATGCCAGACACAAAAAGAGCAAGAGCTTCAGTTACTTCCTGCCCAAGATCTTCAACGAACTCCCACAGGCCGGATCGACTTCCGCGGCTGCTTCAGGGGCTAGCGCAGCCCCTTCGGCACACAAGTACCGAGTGAGGGCCATCATCGAGCACGCCTCGGCTGGGAAAAACAACGGATATTTGCAGGTACGTTATGGTTTAGTCATGGGTTGGACAGAACTTAGTCATGCGTACATCCTCAGGTGGGAGCCATGGCTGCAGAGGAAGTTCGAGACAGGGTTGTTCCTGATCGCGGCGAATCTCCTACTACAGGCGTCGTAGAAGGATCCTCTGAGAAGGTCTCGAAAGTCTCCACTGTGTCGGACGAAGTGTCCGGAATCACTGCTGGCTCGGTGGGGTCATCCAGGGTCGCCCTGAGCTCCGACGAGGAACGTTCGCCTCTTTATCAAGACTGCCACGGAGGCAAGGAGAGCCGGGATGCCTCCGAAAGCGACGAACTGCTCACGGTGACCATGGTCAAGACTGACAGCAACGGCTACGTTGTACAGGAAAGTCGAGAACAAAACGGACGAGCTGGTACTCTCCTGGTCAACGGCTCTTCCGTTAATGAACGAGGAGGCAGCATAGCCCTTGTAGAGCAAGGAGAACAAGTTTCTCCTCACCGAGATGGCGATGACGAAGAAGTCATGTGATTCATTCTGAACTTCAAGTTTGGTGATACCGTGAGCAGTGCGAATTTGTATGGAAAATCCGCACACGAGCTCTTTCCCTAGACTGTAGTATGTCCTATCCTTCTTTCTTTCTTTTCTCTTCATTGCACAATGCACCCATCACCCCTGGACCAAACAGAAACGCCTTAGATAATCTCATACACGATTTATTTTGTGTCCAGTTGTGTTAGTTAGTCTTCTTTCTTTATTGATGAAATGCTTGCCTCAAGTTTTAATTATCACTGTAGGCGAAGTTTTGTCAGAGTAAAGTGAGTCAATGCGTCGTGGTAGAATAAGAGGGTTCAATTTCACCAATATCATTCGCAGAATTTGTTTTCAAGCTTCAGAAAATGCATGAGGATTCATTCTAAAATGGTTCACATTAAGTACTGTGCATAGTTTTTAGCAAATACTTGCGGTGAAGTTGACCCCTTTTACGTTTCAGCCAATCAACAATCTTCAGCGTATTTTGTGATATGAATCCCTAACTACAAATCCTTTCAATGTCTCCAAAGAAAGTTACACGAGTAAGAATTAGGGCCAGGGTAAAAAGACTCGTGAAAACTCGAAGGTTTTACTCCTGTGAACCTCCCCCCCTCCCCCCCGCTTAGATTATGTGTAGTAGAGCACAGTTCCTGCATGTCGTCGTTGTAGTATTCGAATATGTACTCCTTATCAATGAGCTTTTCAAAAGAGAATACACGTATGTACTTATGTCGAAAATCAGCAGACAGGCGCACATGTGATTCGCCCAGACAGACACCAACACTCTCCGCAGTCCACGCTGGCCGCGAAGACCTCGCCGTTCAGTCTCCGGGTGGCGCTGATGCCGTCGTCGAAGGGGGGCCGGAGGGATCCGGAGACCCCGCAGCTCCCGGGCAACGCCGGGGCTCTGTTGTCCTCGAAGTCGATGCACCCGCGGACCAGCGTCGCCTCGCACTCCAGGGTCCCATCCAGACAACGGCATCGGTTGCACCCGTCGCTGAACGAGACCCCCGAGAGGAAGACTCTCCGGCCCAAGAAGCAACGTCTGGCCTGTCTTCCCTCAGCTGCCAATATCAACAAAAGTAGACTAACCTAAGGAATAGATGAAATGCAAGAGGTTTCTGCACTCAACACATTCGTATAATATTTACCCATAAGACATGGAACTCCATAATTTGAGTACAATGATAGGCGAGCAGCATAATCATGCACCTACTGTAGCTCTTACAATCTCTGTGTATTCACACGGGTTAGTTTAAATGCGTCGTCCTCAGCAGGTTTTGATACTTTTTTATAGGGAAACCAGAATTGTTTTTCATTCCTTCTAATTGTTTAAGAGATCTTCATTTGCCCGCGCAGCTCCACTGGTAGCTGAAAGAGACAAAGAGAAAATCTTTGACTGGTGCACGTAGAACATATTACGTATTGGGCTAGTTCGAAAAAGCCTTTTCTGGTGTCTTTACGATTACCGCCCACTACAATACGTAAGGAAGACAAGAAATTAGTATCGTAGCTTAAAAAGTGGATTTCGGCCACTGGATTCGAGAGCGAGGACCCTCCAGACCTGGAAGGCGAGTGTTAGAGCTAGATTCGACCCCAATAACTCGACTCAGAGTAGTTAAATGTTGCTTAAGGCGTATAATTCTTTAACATGAACATGACGGACACTCTACCAACAGACGATCGCTGCTACTGGACCAGCGTACGTGAGCTAGACTATCTCGGACCTTCAATTGTCACTGATACGTCCAGAAGGGTCACGTAGTCCAGGAACGCGCAGTCCGTCGTGAGCAGGTCCACAGACGTAATGTCGTAGCACATGTCACAGAGCACTTTTAGTAACGTCCTGAGCGTATACATAATCCAATAAGCAAAACATAGTCCAATTTCTCTCTTCTTTATTGATCTTTCACTCTTGAGGACTAAGGTCGGACGCTCCGGACGATTGTGCTTGTGTAGACGGTGTAGTCCATGACGAGGTCCCCCGAGTTGCTTCTGGCAACGGCGAGCACCTTCCTGGGGAAAGCGAAATACGCCTTGTATTGTGCAGAAGACTCCCTCTCCGCCTCCAGAGCCTTGTCGTCCTCCCCATCGCTGCCCCAGTCTTCGTCTTCCGGCCAATAGAGCATTGCAGAAGTCTCCAAGACACGTCGGATGCTGTTCCAGGCGAGGGTGATGGGCTCCTCGTTGTCGACATTCCCCCTCTGGTGCAAATCCCCTTGCGCGGGCATCAGCACGAAGGACACAGGCACCCAAACATCATGGGTCGTATACCAGATGTTCAGATTGTCATGATTCCGCCACCAGTAGAGATTGCCGTTATTGCGACACCACGTCGGTCACTAGTCCAGACGGCTGTTGTAGCCTCTCAAGCCGCCGAACCATGACTTGGCGAGTTCTTCCTTTATCGGCTTATGGCAATAATCGTTTACTAACATGCCGATGATGGGCACGTCGCATTTGTTGTTGTCTCCCAAGGCGATGTCACGATTTGAGTACATGAAGTGGTGGCGATGAATCGTGAAGAGGTGCTGAAAGTCGACTATACGTATAGGTCCGAAGTGATATCCTTCGTGCGAGCCTGAGACTAGTACTGTAGTGTTGACATGCCGGAGGTGTCGAAGCAGATGCGCCGGTAGAAGATCTTTGGCACGTCTAGATGTACGACTCCCCTGAGTCCATAGCTTGTCCAGCCGGAAGAGGATGACACTGAAGCTGTGTGCGAAGGCTATCTGAGCAGCGAAATGGCTCAGATTCTCCTGTCCTCGACTCAATATCCACACTAACCAGAGGCATGTCATGCACCCACGTATCTATTTGGTAGCATAGGTGGCTGTCATAGTCCTCGTAGCGTTCCATGATGGTAACAGCCTCACACTGGAGAAGAATGAGGGCGTCCTGCCATGGGGTAGGCCTGACAAACTACCGCCTTTGCTGGAATTTGTCCAAGACGACAGGTGCTGAACCCTTCAGCTCATTTGTCTCCATCTTGACGTAGAGACAGTCATCCTTCAGAAACTGGATAGAGAGAAAGTCGACAACTCTATGTACACTGGTATTATCCTACCTGATCGTCTGGGTTACATTACTAACTTTTGGATTCTAAATCAAGTCAACTGTGGAATGTATTCTTTCCACAGCTACATTCTATGAAGAATTCTGCGCTAAAAGCGCGATGTGTCTGATGTCACGCTCATGTTCTTTCTATCAGACATTCCGTACGTAGACCGTAGTTCGAAAAAGCCTTTTTTGGTGTCTTTACGATTTCGCGGCGCATAATTCTTTGGCATGAACATGACGGACACTCTACCAACAGACGATCGTTGCTACAGGACCAGCGTCCATGGCCTAGACTATCTCTAACCTTCGTCTTGTCACGTCCGGGAGAATCACGTAGTCCAGGACCACGTAGTCCGTCGTGAGCAGGTCCACAGACGTGATGTCGTAGCACTTGTCACAGAGCACTTTTAGAAACGTCCACTGGCTTCTGCGTCTCGTAAGCAACAGAACAAAAAATCCCCTTCCCAAGTACATCCCCTCGCGCCAGCTATCCAACCCGATTATCCAGAAAGAGATAGGCATGCATACGAAACCGTAAGGACATTTGGAAATTGATAATTTTTGGCCTAGATTTCTGGCCTTGGGTCAAAATATACAGACTTTTCTAAAAATATTTTATTGCTGAAGGCCATTTACAATGAGCACATTCAACTTAAAGTTTTACAATACGCTTTTACGAAGTATAGCAGATACTTCTTTTTTTCTCAGCGAGAACTTTTGGCCTGATTGAGCTACAGAAATAGTTCACGCCTCTATGGAGAACTAAGGATCTTCTTTGAAGCTGAACTGATATGCACTTTGGCCCTCGGACCATTCATTTGTTCACATTACAGCAAAACTTATATGCAGTAAACTCTGCCACCGTACATAGCTTTGATCCCATATTGTGGAAAAATTAGTGGTCGTGTACATCAGTTTACTTTTAAAGGAACTTCTTAGCTTTCCATAAATGGAAACAGAAGTACAACAATTCTGAACCTAATCCAGTCAAAAGTTATGGCTGAAAAAAAGAGGTGTCTGCTACACTTATAACAAATAGTGTGTTATAATAAAACTTTGAGTTATTCGTGCAATTTTTCTTGACAAAATGAGACTTGCACCTACTGAAACTCTGTTTAAAGTCAATTTTCCACCCCAGGAAGCTAAGATTGACATTTTTTAACTAGTCTATTATATATGCCAAAAAACCATGGGTGCAATGTTATATCTGCCGTTCAAAGTCATTGATTGCGTACCTCGTCATCAACTGATGTGGCATCCTCCTCATTGTCTTCCTCCTCGACGCACCATCTCTTGATGACTGGGACGACGACCTTCTTAGGATTGACCCTGGCATTGACGCACACATCCTTGGGGACGTCCACGCACTCCTCGTGGGGAACCATGTTGGGCACAATCTTGGTGACCTTGTGGCAAACTGTCTTGGGCAGCAGGTTGCACTCTTCTTCAGGAACCTCCTGCACGAGCTAGACACGGAATGAAGACGTGCTCAAGACCAAAAAAGCTCTCTTTCATCCCTGGTATGTGTGAACTCAACATTTTTGACTTGATCCCTGCAGATCCTCTCCCCCTTGACGATGGGGCAGGTCTCGGGGCCGCACACCTCCTTGGGCAGGGACTGACAGTCTGTGGATGGGACCACCTTCTTGGTCGGGGTGTTGGCCTGAAGAAAAACGGTGTCCATACCAGCAGCCTTGACTACATGTAATCAACGACAATACAGAAGACATCGGAACTATTTAAGTATTCCAGATAATACTACAGCAGGCACATCAAGCATAACATGGTTCACACCCTGCTGCACACGGTCCTTGGCACTTGAAAGCACCACTCGTTTCCCGTGGACGTCGTGGTGCACACGTCCTCGGAGGTCGTCGAGCACTCCGGAGAGTCGGCAGCCTCGACCTCGTTGTAGGTAGTCTCGCAAACTGTAATAGTTGTGATTCATAAATTGCGTCTCAAAGCATCGCTCTTCATCCCTCACCTGTTTCATACTGTGTCTCACAAACTTCTTCCCCTTGAGCGTCGCAGTCCCTCCTGATCTCCTCGTGGCACACCTGGACGGTCTTGGGGACCACGACGTCCTTGTAGTTGATGTAGCAGTCCTTCCGGAACTTCTCCTCGCACTCCTCCACCTAATAATGCATTGAAACGATGAGTAAAACCAAAGCAGCACTGCTGCAGGGCATCGATGCAACGCCGGGCGTCCGCGCACATACCTGCTCCTGTTTGTACACGGTCTCGTAGGTCTTGTGGCAGTTCTTCTGCATGACGTGGTGGCACCTCATCTCGTTGTCCCACACCATCCTCTCTTCCATGACGACCTTCTTTATGCACCCGGGCGGCAGAGAATAACTAGCATCGGCGACCTCACGGGGTTCCTGCATAGGAAGTTGGCATAGATAAATATCTGATTCCGTTCACTGAGTGTGCCAAAGTACAAATGGCAACCCTGGGAAAAGTCTTGAAAAAAGAAGTGATTTAAGAGTAGTGCGTGAGAGTGAGAGAGAAAAAGTAACCAAGCATAGCTCACTAATCAGGAAAGAAAGGAAAGAGAATATCTAGAATCTTCTCAAGGGACTAGAGAGATTTTCTTGAAATCAGTATCTAGTGAACTTCTGACATTTCCTACTAAATCTGTCTCTACAGACTTTTTTACGATTCCATCCCAGGCTCTTCCTTGACTAGAGATCTTGATATTCACTTGGTCGATGAGTCTGACAATCTCTGCCTTTGTGGGAGCTTGGGGAAAAATCCCTGGAAAGACATTACAGGGTGGATACTATAGCAGTGCTAACCCATCCCCCCCCCCTGTAAGTAAGCACACAACCAAAAACTGTTTGGTGTCGGAAGAGTGCATTATTGCTGCAAATGTTGACAACAACATACCATTAATTTTTGTTTCAGTGATCAAAGTCAGGGTTGCCACACCACCAGGATATCTGAGTAAAAAACGATTTTCGTGTTTGTGTCCACCCTGTGAGTGGGCCCCAAACTCGAGAGTTAGAACAGCATGCAAAATTGATGCAACTTCAGTTCATAAATTGAACACTCACAAGATCCTGGAGACTGGGATGTTCCAACGTCCCCAGGTCTCTGCTCTGTGTGGTCCTGGGAAGAGCTTGGCCGCATCTTCCCAAGACAAGAGGGACCTGTTTGGCGAGTAAAGACTGTTATTTGTATAAAGTTGAAAATAAAGCAAGAGCTTAAAAGAACCTTTTACGTACCCAAAAACACAGCAAAGAGTTCATTCTCCGCGTCTGTCACTGCGTTCTTCTGGTCAGAGGAAAAAGAGAAAACTGACCTGATTCTTTCCGCTCATCTCACTAAGCAAATGCCTCTAAAGGTGCGGTCACACAACAAAAGAGACCTCGTGTACACGTCTCCCTTCCTTTTCTGGCCAAGGCAACTCCTCCGTCAGTCAGGAGATGAAATTGAGGAATCGGCGATGCATGAGGAGGAAGAGCCAGCAAAAAGAACTGGACCATTTTTGTTCCTCATGGCGGCAAAAACAAAAAAACACTACAAAGGTTTGCATGCAAATATACATGAGTAAATATGAATCTTAGGCGTTCAACTACTAAAGACACGGTGGCGGCTTCACTGGCTGATACCTGTGACAGACGAACGATCCGTCTCTCGACCAAAATGAGGGCACGTGACAACATCGACCACAACGGCACCAACATCTTGACCACCTCCGTGGCGGCCGTCGAGACACCCGCCGACAAACGGTGCACGCGGGTCTCGTGGCCAAGACGCCGTCTTCACTGTTAGGCTGCGACGTCGGGGAGCTCCTGCTGGTGGAGATCGTCCAATTGTCAATGGCCCGCGCCCACGGCTGCCGTCACCTCGTCCCAGCGGAACGTCCGGATGAGGATGAAGTCCTGGACCACTACAGCCACGTGGAACTAGTTGTCGCAGGACACTGAGCACCAGGCGGCGTCTTCCAGACACTTTTTAGTGGTCGCCTTGTTGTTGTCCTCGTCCACGGCGACGACGATCAAGTGACGCCACCCGACGACGACGGCAACAACAACAGAAAAGCTTGTCCCATTGACGCTACGTTCGACTGCGAAGAGGAAACGCTGGTCGGATTCCGCCAAAAGGAGTGAATAAGACGAGGTTGACGGATTTGCTTCAGCCAGGGGAGCAAAGCGGACTTTGCGTTAGAGCCACACTTGGGTGCGGAGCCAGAAGAGTGTGCGACAAGCGCGAAGCCATGCATGCGTGCACAAAGGTTTTCACTGCGCTGCACTGTTCTGGTACATACGGCACTTCTGCACGCAGAGTGCAGCTTGTGCATCATATGTAAACCAGTAACAGCAACGCCTCAGTCTCTTGCAAATTTGCTCTGCAAGAATTTTGCAAAGGGTAAAAGCATCACCATCAATAAATCATTGAATAAGTTATATGGAGCCAAGTCTTAGACGGAGCTGCCTACAGGGTGCATATTCTGAGTGGGGAACACTTTGAGTCGGTCGTTCGACGTCGTCAAGATCAACTTGGCCATCAAGCGGAGCGTGCAGGAGCCCCGAAAGGGTCGCAAATTGAATAGCTGCAGATTCCAGTGAACAAAGACCCCTCCCTGTGCTCGTCCTATGGTTCTTGAGGACGCATCTCACGAAATCCCTATTTGCGCACCTTGAATACTGAACCACAACGTCTTGCTAAGAGCAAAGGTGTTGCAGTTGTTGTCTCCCTATGTAAGAGATCACTTAAGTGAAAATTGTTGTAATATAAAAATTTGACAATCACGTGCTGATCATGGCAGAAGACAAAGCTGCTGTAGAGGGCATTGACATGGCCATGGACAAGACTGTCAGTCAACGGCTACCACCCCGGATACTCCAGATCCCGGCCGGCAGTGCCCCAGACTGCCACGGTCGGCCGCGGTCAACGTGGTGGGAGCCTCATCAACTGCCGCTTGATCCTCTCGCCTCCCAAGTCTTCTCCTGCGACAAAGACAAGGAAAGTTGTAAGTGTAAAGTTTGTGAATGTTGTGGTTGCTTAGTGAGCAGCGACAACACTTACAAACGTTACACTGACAGCAGAGGACGCTAGCTAGATATGGGCCACGCTGTAGTACAGGGTGGACTGCGGAGACCTACGAGGTTAGTCTCCCCTTTTGGAAAGGGTCGCAAATCTCCTTGATCCACCCTGTGCGAACTCACTCTTCAAAACAGGGTGAGGTGAGCAATTTTTGCGACTAGTCTGTCAAGTGTTTCCTCTGCACGATGGTAGTAAATCTTCACCCTGTACTGGGTTTTTCTGAGGACTTTCAAGTCACTATGCTTTCCTCGAACGAGAAGAACACGGGCGGGCAACCACATGATGCTCGTCACAATGACAGCGGCCGACTGGAATATCCAACCTCTACTTAGGAAAAGAAATATTTTTAAATATTAGACTCTTGTTGCTGATATTGACATAAAATTGAAATGCTCGAAGAAACTTCGACCTTGGGATAGAAATCTGAAATTGACACGATGACCTGGCTTGAAGAACCCAAAAGAAAAAAAGAGCTGAGAGTGGCTTGACTACAGCCACAAAAACGTGGTTGGACCTGGTCTTGGGCCAGAGCACGCAAAAGTCAACGAGTCCTGTCGTGACTGTCAAGTGCGAGACATGAAGAGTTGAATGCAGGGATCTGCGGTGTGGGGTTTGGATCTACAGTGTGAGCCATTTGGATATGCAAAATAGCCAAAACTTCGACATCTCTGTAAGTACAATAAATTATGCATCCGTCGTGTGCACGGTGAAGCAGGGTCTGAACAGGAGCTCGTGCTGATCACCTGGGCAGTCTATTCCACGTTGCGTTGCATATGAGTAGACATGAGCATGGGAGAGCCATTTTTGATAAGCAAGCAGAACAGCTGTGTGTACTGTGCCATGGGTGATAAGTTCCTCTTCAGTGGCTCTGAGCTTCATCAAGCAGGTGGGCCACAAAAACCAACACTGCAAATTGCTCGAGACCGTGGCCATGATCACCGAATTAACAACTTATTAACAATGGATATTGCAGCTCTTACAAGAACAAATTATCCGTCGTTTATTTGTAATTTAATGCGCGATTTGGGGGAAATGCAGTGCAGAAAGTTAGTCGTGATTCACTCACAATTTTTTCTGTTTTTGGTCTAGCCTGGTCTCTGAATAGGTCACACTCATGTGTCCAACGGTGTTGTTACAGGCCTACACCAAGCTGCTTCAGCAAGGCCTGCTTGCGGACATACGATGCAGATCTTTCTTCAAGATGAAGGCTATCTCCAGTGACATTTTCAAGCTCACAGAGTCCGTAGAGAAGTGAGTGGAGTAAGTGTTTGTCCTTAAGGAAGGACAAGTTGACATGTAATGTGTTTTTGACCAATACCATGCCCAAAATGGGTCAAAGGGTTATCAAAAATAGCTCCGTCATTCCCCTGACTACAGTTTTGTCTACTCTTATGCAACGCAATGTGGAATAGACAGCCCAGGTGATCAGCACGAGCCCTTCATCGTGTTCAAAGGAGTCAAATTTTTTTGCCTTCAAATTGACTACTTTTGTCTAAAAAAGTCATCTAAAGAAAAAGTTAACGATATCTAAAGAAGTGTTGGCAACTATATGGTGACAATTTTTTTTGCCTTCAAATTAACTACTTTTGTCTAAAAAAGTCATCTGAAGAAAAAGATAAATACCTCTGAACAAGTGTTAGCTTTCACTTAAATGGCTTTATTGTCTAAAAGTATGACAATTGTGGGCAATGCATGCATACAACTCCATATAAAATGACTCTACTGCAAAACTAATGCCTTCTTGGCTTTTGCGGGTCTGCCGCATTTTGAGGAATTGCTTTAGCTGCTGAGGGCACATCAAGATAGGCCAGAAGAACAGCAAGACCTTATGTGTGTTTACACATGTTTTTTTATGGTCTTGACAGGTGCATGCTGCAGATGCAAATATGTTGGGACTGTGGTTGCTGATTTTCCAAACTGAAATCATGCACTGTTCATAATAAGAAAATGATCTGCAATTCCCCTTGGCAAGAAGTGACGTGGACTTCTTGACAATTGTTTTAAGGGAACCACACAAAGTGCAGCCAGATGACTCGATGAAATACTCGTCGCCAGTTTTCAGGAAGGATGGGTTAGACTGAGCCTTCTTGTTGTTTTTGTTCCAGTTGAAGATAAAGAAATGACCTCTTCAGATGGAATTGATTTTTAAAGAGGAAATGGAAATAATTTAGGTGTTTCCAGTATTTCAAAAATGCTTGTAATTTTTTAAAGGAAAGAAGTCATTTTGATGATGGTGCAACCGTTCTCAAGATACTTGTAACCAATTGCAAGATGATTTACATAAGATGTTAAGATTCATTAAATCACGTCGACAAATAATACATCTTACTTAGAGAGATGTCGAAATTTTGGCCTTTGCCTGGACCACGACCTAGCTCCAATCGTGAGCTGACTTGAGTCGCACAGAAGAATCAATTTGACAACCGTAATTGCTGCACATTCTGATGAAGTTATTCATTTTTTTAAGTAGTGAATAATCGATGAATCGATTGATCGTTACAGTTGTGACTGCGAAGTAGAGACATTGCTTGGCACTCATATTGTGTTGGGTATTTTAGTGGCAATATAGTAATCTTATCGTACAATCACTGGTGTAGTACGTTGTTTGGAGATTCTTCCCGCAGCCGGGTGCTGGGCAGGAGCTTCCGTGGTCCCTGGCGAGGGCCGGCTCACCCGGAGGGTCGTCCTCAGGCACTGCTACGTCCTTGGCCTTTGTTGCATGGCGCCAATGGCATTGTCACCCTGTGCCAATAAAGATAGACGGACCTTTTGTGAGCAAAATCGTCCCTCCCCCCATATGTGAGTATGCATCGACAGCAGCCATGGCCTTCAGACCTCCATTTCTTTTTATTTTATATCACGTCGTACGATAAGGAAAAATATGTGAATACACAAGCTGTGCGTGTCCGGCCGAATCACTGACTAGATGAGACGACGATGTTGGTCTGACATGGCAGATGGAGGTGGCATCAGGGGGACACCTTTGCCAAGAAAAAATGAATTTCCTATCCAGGGAGAAGAACAGGGCTGGGCTGAACTGGGTCTGGTTGGGCGAGCACATGTATACAGTACCCAGGTGTAGACTGAGATTTGGTCAAAGGGTCTTTTTGGCCCCAAATTGCTGAGTTTGCCCTCAAGTCCACGTTTAAAGGTTGCCTGGAAGAGTTGGAATATTCAAGAATGGCATCGAAACATCGCAAGGATTAGTCCGTGTTTTCGACATGCAATAGGGCTTTGCTAGACTGTGTTTGACATGGCCACTTTCCGCGGCTCTGTCAGTCTCTAGTAGTTCAAAGTCTTCTTTGCCCTGTAGGAATTGTTAGATATTTAAGTCAAGACGACGCTGTTGCTGATACAATGGTCTGGTAGTCATCACATGGGGACCCCAGGTTTTGATGACTGTAACCGATAAAGTAATATGACTAAAAACTTTATTCACATCAGTAAAAAGCCTTAACAATGGCTCTCAATTTCGTGGCACTTTAATTACGCACCTTCAGCTATGTATTCATGCACTCTTGACTGTCTTACTTAAAATATAAGAATGTAAGAAAAATGATACCTTTGTACATGGAGCATCCAAGAAGTCATCGTCCCCAAAAATTTAATGGCGCACACGAATCCAGAGAAAAAGCACAAAGCAATTTAAACTTTTCGCAGGTGACTTGATGAATGTTAGTGAAGTTTGATGACTTTCACCGATAAAAGTGCCTCCATTTTGTGAAGTAAGAAACCGATCGATGTGAAGAGTGATGACTATGACCGGATTATGTCTACTTGTAGAAGCGGCGGCTACTGTATGTCAAACATGTGTGATGTTGGACTTTTCAGACAGTTCTGTATATGATATTGCCTAAATATCGAGATTGATTTGGACATTTTGCAAATATTCAGTGTCGATATTGCAGATCGCACAATCTTCAGTTGCACCTGTCGTTCATCCAGCTCCGTAGCAAACTAAGAGTCCTCCCAATTATTGTTTCAAGTTTTTCAGGCTCGTGAAGCACGTCTAGGGCCGCTGGGCAGTCCTGGTCAGTTGCGCAAAAATGCAATCGGAAGCCATAACAACAAACCTATAATTAGACTACTCGACTTAGCAATACAGTGGACTCTAGATTTGACGCTGCGGCAAAGTTGCTAGATAGTGCAGAGTAGTGATGTAGACCAGCCTGACGAGTCAAATCGCACCCAAACCCAGTTGAAGTTGAACCAACTCGAATTCGAATCCTATCTACGTAGGCAAGGGTGAGATTTCCTCCATGTCATTTGAGTTGGAAACTTCTTAAAATGGATTTGGGCATGCTCGCGTGCACGAAGATCAACGCACGAACACGTGCAGCAACGCCCTGCACCCACTGCCCCCCGTCACCATTCAGCGGGCACATTAATAAAAAGAAGCCGAATAATAATTTGGCCAATCAAATTACTTCCAACATACGAGGATTGGCGAGTCGGATTTTCCCCACATCACTAGTCTTCATCTGACGTGAGGCAAACGACAGTTAAATAACAGATTCTTCAGCTTGAGTTCTCCAACTCTCAGCGCGGAAAAGTAAAGTTATGGGATAAATCGATTGTGCAGGATCGAGACAGCTGCTGCAGCCTGATTGAAGACTTGATATTTCTCTGCCCGCAAAGGAGGCGTCAAAGTCCTCCAATGTAAAGGTGTAGGGCAGAAATTTTAGTTCCTGAAGAAAATACTCTTGTCAAACTTAAAAAATAAATAAAATACTTCCTCTGTAAGGTTTTGCAAACATTCGACCAGGACGAATATTCGCTACTAGAAAATGTTATTCGATTCGTGACGAATTTTTTTTGTACTCGCGACTTGGAGAACATGTTACTAGGAGCCAAATATCAACGATGGAACGTGTTTTGTTTTCGCTTTAGCCACTCAGTGGGGCAAAGGGCTTAGAGTGGGGGAAGGCCAACTCCAGCAGCCTCACATGCCTCTCCCAGCAGGCCAGGAGGTACCTGAGAGTTCCGGCACCCTGTGCCACCTCCAAGAGAATGTGCAGTTTGTCTGGCAACCTGGTCTGCTACGCCAGGACCAGCCGCAACACTGAAAATGTCTCAGCGCTGGTCTACCATCACAACAAGAACATTCTGAGGGCAAATATTTCAGGAATATTTGTCGAATACAAAGAAGAATTATTTGTTTGTCCGTTCTATTCAATTCGCGATTAAAGGTGCTTGAATATTCGTCTACTCGCGACTCGAATAATTTCGTCTACTAGCTACTCCATTCGAGTCACCACTCACCAGTCGGGCTGCTTCTCTCCACTAACGTAACATGTTTGAAAGTCATCTAAAAGTCTGCCCTGAAAGCCATTGAAACTTCATGTGCATCTACATACAAACTAGGCACACCTGAATCATCATATGCGCACAGCATTAATGACGCTGGGGAAACCGATATTGACGGACAGAAAACGCTGAATTGGTATTAAGATTCGCAAAGCCTCAGTATTCGGTAAAACTGTGTTAGAGTTGTGATAGTTCCCGCCTGGCGGGAATTCGCTCCTTCCCGGGAAAAGCCTCCTTCCCATTTCCTGGGAATTCTTTCAATTTCTTGAGGGGAAATTTGTTTTGCACTGTAGCCACCTATGCAAGGTCCATGGATTGGACCTTGTGAGTGTTTTGTTTGAGTCATGAGCTACTTTAGTTGGCATTTTTAGCAGATTGAACCAGAAAGATTCGAGTCACCAGTTATTTTTAGCCCGTATAGATTCAGAATTTCTGACCATGCATGGAGGAAAAAGTAGCATTCTCAGCTTTTCTCTGTCTATGAGACTGCATCAAATTTCATCATGTCAAGGCCTTTGGTCTCGATGTTGTGGAAAAACTTTGAAGTGAGTGAAAAACCTAAGGCAAGATGCAGGTGATCTCCAAGATCCAAGAAGATCTCCAAGCGAGGTGGGTCCACCAGTGGGCTATCTCACCACCTCCAATACATTCATAATATCCCCGAGGAGGAGCTGACCACCCCAGATGAGCCATCTGCCAAGAAGGCCTTGTGCAACCATCTGTTGTGAACTTCTTGAGGAAAGAGTACCTGCCAGAGATTCTTGCAAGGTATGCTGCCGTGACCAACTTGGCAACCAATGGGATTGCCAGAAGCTCTGGTATGCGAGCCAGTATTGCATCAAAGGGGATAGCGCTGCCCAAGAACCCATCTGAGGTGATGAAGCTCGTAATGAGGCACTATGCCTTGACTAAGGCAGCCATTATCAAACAATTCACAGCTGCTAAGCAAAAAGGTCAGTGCTTCTCTATCTCCACTATTGTGAGCATACCTCTCTTCAAAATAAGCACTTCGTGAATGTCAATGTTCACATTCCTGGTGGTGATTTTGTCACCCTCGGCATGGTGAGGATGCATGGGTCCTTCCCAGCTGAGAGGTGCATGAAGCTTGTGGAGAAGAAGCTGGTTGCGTTCAATCTCAAGCTGGCCTCTGACATTGTGTGCCAGACCACTCCGTCATGGTGTGCATGGGAACTCTTTCCCCAACAGATCACCTGCTCTGCTATGCTCATGCCGTTCACCTTGCCGTATGTGATGTGCTCTACAAAAAGACTGATGCGAACAACAATGAGAAGGAGAAGGAGGAGGAAGAAGAGAAAGAAGAAGACAATGTCATCAATGATGACGACACTGAGGAGGACCATGAAGAGGAGGTAACCTTCGAGTTGAAGCAGTGGTCAATGAGAATGTCCAATCCCCTGAGCTATCCAATCTGAAAGAGCTTGTCATGAAGATTTGCAGGATTGTGCGAATCTTCAAAGGCAGTCCTACGAAGAAAGCAGATACTTTCTCTCTGCTCTCTGCTTTCACCTATGTGAAAGCAGTGCTGGGAAAACCTCACGCTCAGGCGTGACTCTAAGACCCCCTGGAATTCTCTTCTGGTTTCCATGGAGCGTTTTGAGAGGGTTCACAAAGTTGTCCAGAAAGCCACGGTTGATCTGAATGAAGAATATGACATCAGTGAGGAGGATATGAGGCTCCTGCAAGCTGGAATCAGTGCCCTGAAGCCAACAGAGGAAGGAGTGAAGATTTTCTGCAGACAAACCAACAGACAGATGTGAGACAAACCTTCTGACAGCAGATGTACAGAGTCGGGCAGCAGTATCCGAAATGAATTTGCTAGTTAAATAATTTGAATTTGGCAGGCAACTTAAGAGTGTCAGCTGATTTTTTCCTAATCAATGACCAATAACCAACAACTTTTGAGAAAAATAGCTATTATCAGTGATCTCCATGGCTTGTCAAGAGGACAAACGCAAAGTGATTGCGGAATTACGCTCGGCCAGCAATGGAGTCAAGGCTATTATCAAGGCCACAAAGTACCCCAAGTTGACGGTTTATGACATTGTCAAGTGGCTCAAAGGAGGCAAGGGCATAGGGCACTCCCCCCTGCAGTCCTCACAAGGCCAAGAAAAGGACTCCCAGGTTTGTCGCTGGGCTGAACAAGTCCATCAAGGCCAACCCATCCTTGTCCATGGTGGTGCTGGCTTCCAGGAGGTCAGTCAGCAGGAGGATGGTGTCCAGGGCCATCAAAGAGGACCTTGGGCTCAAGTCTTTTGTGAGAGGAAGGTGACACCTGCTTAACTCCAAGATGAAAGACATCAGGTTCAAAAGAGGGAAGAAGTTGAAACAACTTTGCAAAGTCAACCAGGGTGTTGTCAGGCTCTTTTCGAATGAGTCCAATTTCACTGTTGACAGAGCCTTCAATCCTCAAAATAACCGCTGGCTTGCCCAAACCAAGTCTGACATGCCACCAGTGATGAAGACGAAACATCCATCCAAGATCATGCCTGCCCCACATCTTTCCCAAGGGGCTCAAGGTCAACACAAAAGTGTATGTGGACCTCTTGGAAAAGGTTTAGCAAAGACCTCTTAGCAAAGACCTATCCTCTGGGGACCAAGTATATGTGGATCCAAGACAGTGCCCCAGCTCACATCTCCAAGAAGGCCATGGCCTTCTTGAATGCAAACTTTGATGTCGTGGTCCAGCCCCACAAATGGCCTTCAAATAGCCCAGACCTCAACCCTGTGGTTTCTAGTTGTGGTCTGAGCTAAGAAGAAAGGTCAATGAGCATCCTCAAAACAGCCTGGGGTCTCTCAAGTCCTCTGTGAGGAAGAACATGGCCGCCTTCAGCAAGGCCGAGGTCAAAAAAGCATGCGCCTCCTTCCTCTCCCATCTGACCAAGGTCATTGAGGCCAATGGTGGCCAATTCTATTGTTGATGATGATCCCCTTTCAAAGTTTTGTATAAAAGATTTCCAAATTAAATTTGATCTTGATACTCTTAAACATGTTCAAAGTCGATTCCGGATACTCCTGCCTGACTCTGTAACAGTCCACTTCATGCTGACTGAGCTGGCCACCCAAAACACATCTATTGCTGATGAACTCCAGGATGCTCTTGAGGCTCGTATTGCCCACCACTGCCAGAACTTGGTTGTGTCATTGTTTGGCTTTGTTATCTCCACAATGCATCGCGCCTCCAAGAGTATCAAGAGTTCTCTCTCTTTGACATGCCTTCCCGTGAAAAGCTCTTCGAAGAGGCCAGGAAACTTCTGCTGAGGTTGTTCAAGGGTTAGTCTGAGGCTGAGGGGGAGTCTAAAGATGCAGAAGAAGCTGATGAAGATGTGAAGGAGACACAGAGTCTTGCAGCAAAACTTCAAGCTCAGATAACAAAAGCCATGGCCCCATCTCAGAAAACAGAAGGTGTTGTAGGACATGCGGCTCTGAGGAAAAAGTTCAGCCTTTGGGAAGCCACTGGAAAATGCCCTTGTAACCAAAATCAGAGGAGTCTGAGCATGCATTTTGTGCAGCTGGTCTTTTTATAACAAAGTTGAGATGCAGGATGAAAGATGATCTTTTAGATGCACTGTCTTTCCTTCACTCGCACTTCTTGCGTCAGAAGAACTGACATAAATATAAGGCTGAGCACAGTTTTTTGTTTTACTCATTTCCCGTTTCCCGCCAGGAATTCCCGCCAACAAACCTGGAAAAATCCCTTTTCCCTGGAACGGGAATGGAAGAATCACTCTGTTAGAGAAGTCAAGTCAAGTCAGTGCATGCCAAATTCACAATCCATTGTAGTAAGATGAACGCCGATCATGCATCGCGAAAAGGACGAATCGCAGAAAAACCTGATCGTTTCCACCACCAGCAACGTCTTCGACGACGAGCACGACGACATCGCGGCCACACCCAAGACGGTGGCGCCGACGAACAGCCCCGGCTCCATTGGGTGATGTCCAAGTTTGCTAACGATGCGATTTTTCATCACCTCCGCAGTCTCTCACGTGCTATCACTGTCGCTATCCAGCGCGTTTCAAAACTCAGTCCCATGAGGAAAGAGAGTCTCTGACACCAGCATGAACGAATCTGAGCTGCTGAGAACAGTGAAGTCATGCCTTCCAAGTCAGTCCGGATCCGTCCCGACCACTTTGTCCATGCGGGGATTTTTTGGTAATGTTAAAAACTGCAACTTTAATGTTAATGTCGGCGTGGGGCTTCAGGTATAATAGAAATGCAATTTACAAAACACATTCTTATGCAGTAAACGTATTTTTGGACCTCAATTTGGGCCTTGGATCAGCCTTGAAGTCCGTCTCCAACCCCTCATTCCGCGATCCGTCAAAAGCTGTGCCTGTTGACCAAGATTGGGACGATCGGTCCAGCGGTGGGAGCGCCAACCCTGTGACAGACCGACCTGGTTCTCTGCGTATACATTGCCTTTCACTCGATCTACTTTTGTCATTCGCTTTTCGTAAGATAAAGCTTCTAAAGTAGTCCACATATTCTACTTTTCACTAAAAAAATTCGTACCTCGCTAAAATGCTTGACAAAAGTACTCTTTTCACGCATTTTTTTAGAGTGCACACATTAGTGTAGGGTGCCCCAACCCCGCCACTCACTCATGAAATTGACGTACATGAGCATGCCTTAAGAAGCGCGAAAAAATCTGTTGTGAAAAAAATCAATTTTTCGGAAGAAATAATTATAAAAAAATATTTTTTTTTCAAACTTTCACAATGCTTCTGAAAATGGATCATCGCATCATAACTACCTGAACTACCATCACCATACAGCAGGTAACTTTTCTGAACAGAGCTGTAGGTTCTGCAGGGAGGGACGTGAGGAATTTGTACACCTTGCGTGCGAGTGCCCAGCACTTGCCACGGAACGCCTCGGCTCCGCACGAGGCCTCCAGCTTAGTAGGAATCCTCCAGACCTCTACGGTCTTGTCAGGCTCATGAAAGTGAACCGCATTGGCAAGGCCTTGGAAAGGAGGGCAGAATAAATAAAAGCATACTGGTGGACTCGCCACGCCAGGCATCTTGGTCTACTAAGTGCTTAGATGTTTGCCATTAAATCAGGGCAGGAAAAGACCCAATCCAGGGTTACTCCTTCTCTCTGTCTAGGTCTCAATCCTGGCAGGGACCCTCTCAACAAACAAACAAACAATGGATCAGCGCAGTCATGCAAGACTGACCACAGCAGGCTGGCAACGTGGCGAAGACGACGAACAGCATCCACATGACGTCCTTCACCCTGACGAACATGGACAATGTCCAACCGACGCGTCTCGTCGCTAATGTCCTGCCAAATTGAGATATATCCGAAATGACTCACTTTGCCCCATTCTAAGATCTTTGGCAAAACCTTCCCCCGATAAAGGGTGATAAAAAGTGCAATGGGTGGGAAAGTGACTTTTTATAACTCATTTTAAACTTTTTATCACTCGTTTTCAGTTAGAGGAAGCGGATTCGTAAAAGAAAGTTGTGTGCTAGTCTTTTGTTCAAAACATCCTCTTTGGTAAATAAAATCTTCTTTGACCAGCTCCACAAGTCCCGGATTTGACCCCGGCAGTACCCGACCCCGGCAGTATTTGACTCCGGGTTCCATATTGCCTGGAGCCCCATGGAGACAGTTGTCAAGAAGTCAGACCACACTACAGTCCATACGACATTGGTTACACGTACGACAGAGAAGCTCTGCTACCCATGCGACGACGATGAGAAAAGTTATCCCAGGTGTTATCTGGGACCAGTTGCCATGCCAGAGTTACTCGAAAAGTTCGGGACAAACAAATTTTATGCGCATCCTAACGCAAAGTCTCTCTGTGTCACACACAGGCCTTTACTAAAAGAGGCCTACACGCCCACTCAGGCCCTCACACACATGTTGACACACGCACAGGTCTTTACTCACCGAGTAAGGCCTTCACACCCACACGGGCCTTCACGCGCACGCAGGCTTTCGCACCCACCCACACGAGCGTATAAAAGTGTAATGTTGCCCATGCCCCAGATGCAGGCATGGATGAGCAGCCCAATATTATTGCAGCACGCAAGCCATGATGAGCTCCTGGCATCGAGTGTGCACACGTACGGTACAACCTCGATAAGTACAGTGTGAGTCAAAAAAAGGCCCACAAGTGCGACAATGGCAACACTTTGCTCTTCCACCATCTGTGTGACTGCTCTCAGGAGGATTCCCCCTCCCCCTCCGTCACGACTCCCACGACCAGAGGTGTCCACAACTGCACCTCCACGTCTTTGGACGAGCCCAAGGAGTCAACATCTGGCCCGCATCACTGACGTCATCACTAGCGACGCCGACGGTTACGCCATCCCTGTCTCGTCCTCCACGATGAAGCCTTGTTTGTCTACTCACAAGGGCCTCAAAGCAAAGGGTTAACGTGAGCCTTTTGAAAAAAAAACAGTCACCATGAAACCGTGTAATATGAAAACTACTTTTGGCCTTCTCTGTACGAGGCCCTCAGATGAAGGCCAAGAGGGCACGCTTAATTAAGTAAAGGTGGGCACAGCTGAGGAATGTTTTTCTGGCCTTAGTTTCCTTGGTACTCAAAGAGAGCCTATTTTTCTGCTATCCGTTGCTTTAGGACCTGAGAGAAACGTCAATGCTACAAAGGTCAGGATCAAGGATTGACCACCTGAGGGACATTAATTATTGGTGGGAACATGGAGAATTATTGATGGCGTTTTTCACCCAACATGAACAATTTTCTGTCGCTCAGAGCAAGAACAGTGTCAAACCTGTTATTACAGTTAAAGTAGTAACAGTTGTTCATGCACCCTCACAACGCAACGATGAGAGCAGCGAACGCACACCGGAAAAAAGGGTAAAGAAGCCAGGGCTCTTTTTTACTGTTTACAGGCGTGACTCATAAAAATCGTGATTTTTTTATGCCTACAGGCCTTTAGGCCTCATTCCAGCCATAACTTTTGCGACTTTCCGGGGAGGGAGGAGCGAACATTACCAGAGCTGGCCAAAGTATTGCGTGGAGATGAATTGTACGAGCATGAGGTGATGGTGACAGGAAAGTTATCCGATTTGGGTGAATCATCCGGGAGCTTGCCAAAGGTTTGCACAGCTCGAGGCATTTTTCTGCCGTGCTTTATTCAGCGCTGACTCCAGGCAAAGCACGTTCATAGTGACATTTTGGTGGAACGCAACCGCGTAATAACAGCTGCCGAGACCCAGTGACAGCCCTGTCATCGGGTGAGGGTTGTTGAAGATCACACTGGGATCTCAGCAGCGTAATTACCAGGGAATTGCTATATAGCTGTACAAATTCACGTCATTGCGTCTGAAATTGGCCGCTAAGAGGAGCTTCTTCAGAGTCTTTCACTAATGCCGTTAGGTTCAGGTGTAACGTGCTGTTACAAGAGCAGCAGAAAAGAACTCCGCCATGAATATTTCATAAATGCGAAATGACAAAACATACCGAAGCTGTTATCTGGACACATTTTTTATGCCGGCCATTTGAAAGTCACCAAACAACAGCAGAACAGAATTTGGAAGTGTATGAATGAGTGCTTGGCTGACGCCACCGGCACTGAAGTGGCAACTCCGTCGACATAGCGACTGTTGCACCCGAGGTAAACAACTTTGCTGGGAAATAAACGGACTGCACCAAGTGCACAATTCTTCCAGTCAAATAGATGGAGAGTGAAACAGTGGATTTGCCATAAAGCACGTTCACACTCGTGCAGGTCTTCTCATAAGGAGAAAGCGAGGACTTTCTTTCTTCAATCACTCATGAGATGACGTCGTAGGTGTGTTGGCCCCACTACGTGCGAAAGGGTTGAGAGAATTCTCTCCATTTCATCGATCAAAGGGTTCATCCCGCACACATGACTCCTGTCACGCACTTTTTTTAAAGGAAATAATGCCCGACAACAATCACGTAATATTCACATAAACATATCAGGCGGTAATGGACTCTTTGGAGCATCACTCAAGACTCCTCCATCCATCTTGAAAGATTGTACCAATATGTATCTGTAATAAAGTGTCAACTTAGTCCTACTCGGGCGGGAAGTCTGCCGCAAAAAGTCTTACATTGTGAAAACAATCTTTCAATGTGCACACTTGTATCTCTAAGTTGCAAAAATGTTGTTTTTAGTGTGTATAGTGCGCATTTGTTCACAATACAGCCAAATTCATATATATACTATGAAAAAGTCGTCTCTTCGCATATCAGGCTCTCATCTCCCTATGGTGGGGTGAACCACTGTTCTAACTGAATCCAGTCAAAAGTTATTCCCGAAAAAAGTGCACACTCCACACACTAAATACGGTGTCTCACAAAACTTTAAGTGAAAAGAGTGCATAGGAAATGGCCTTTGGGAAAACTTTTTTAATGAAACCTTAGCATTAGATTAAAGGCCCAAAATCATTATTTTCCTGTAGAAAAGGGAAAATTCCTTTTCCAACTGATCCCTCTCGTCCATCCCAAGGATGTCATTGTCACTTCCATGCAGTGCACTGAATGTGCAGCATTGTCTTGCACCCATGGTCCAAGCTTCTTGAAGAGATTTCTCGGCCTTCCAGACCAAGTAAGGGTAGTAGTGGCCGGTGTCTTAACCTTTCCACTTGGTGTGAGTGGGTCCTCACAACAGCTGCTGGAGTCTGCACTTGAATGGTTTGTTTGTCCACCATGGACTGTGACAGCCAGATCCTTGACTCCTGTGTTATTCACCCAATCTATTGGACTGGGGCTCGGGAGGCACCAGCCTGCCCTTGTGCTTCAGCAACGTGGAACCCCCACCCCCCACCCCGAGTCAGTTCCGAACCAGAGCTTCATCCATCCAATAATTTTCCTGCACTCAAGCAACGACTCCAGGTGGAAAGTTTTCATGGGAGATTGCTTTCCTCTCGAGAATGACAGGCGGAGGAAGCTTGAAACCATCAGGGCCCAAACTTTAGGCATCACTGCTCGCCTTGTTTTTCACGTATCCCTGCATTCTCCATGGCACAGATTTGGTCCCTGCAGTGTCCGTACCTGGCCAAATTTTGAGGTGAGAATACCATTCTCAGATTTCAATGGATTGTGAAAGATCAGTCTGGAAACACCTTGAGTCTTGATGTTCAGGAGTTCACTGCTACAAAGTTGTTCAATTTGTCGAATGAAAGTTGTAGCAATAATGACAGTCGGGAAATGTGTCCTATTTCCCTTTTGTACACTAATTATTGCATAACTATATGTTAACGACTCCTATTGCAGTAGTATAAGAGCCGACTTAGCCTTGCTCGGACGAGGGTCATGCTATATGTCCTCGGGCAATGCCCTCAAGATATAAAAGGACTCTAGAGCTGTCCAGTCCCAGGAAGTCACGTATAAGGACACATTATGTTTCAATAATTTATCCAATACGACATGAATTTTGGAATATTTCTCTGCTGGGGGACAAATTTCATGAAATACAAATTTGGGAAATGCCGTGTGGAAAGTGAGTCAGCAATATTTGAGTCACAGTCTCATGCATGATGGTGAAATGGCTGACGCCCTACATGAACATATAGTGCTGAAACATATCCCACCTGAGAGAAAAAAGAGGGAAATGCATATTCTGAAAATCGTGCGTTTAATGTTACTATTCGTAACGCATATTTCAGAATTAGGTCAGCTTCTGTAGCCCAGTAACCCTGAGGTTGACAACGCCATCAGCTTTGACCAACTTGGTGCAGTCCATAGGCAATGCAAGGCTGCAATCAAAGCCCGAGGCAGACAAACAAAGGATTCATTTTCCTAGCAGAGGTGCCCGGCATTGCTCGGGTTATTTTGAGACTCGCCGCAATCCCGTCCACCAGCGGACTCAAGCATAGCTCAACACGTGCTTCGCGCTCAACACGCGCTTCGAAGCTGATCTCGCCCTCGAAGCTGATCTTACCCTTCACACTCACTTTGCACCCGGATCGGATTCATTTTGTTTTTACTTTTGAAAACTGGCTGTTCCGGACACTCTTGACTCCCTCCCCAGCTTAGTGATGGCAACGGCCACCAGTTGAGGTCGAGCTGCAGTTTGGCTCGCTGGGTTGCCCGGCTCAATGCCCACCCCTACTGACCTTCTTCTCTCCCCTCCTCTTGCCATAGACACCTACTGACAAAAACTGGTACAGCACAGCTATTCCGAGGAGGCTTACCTATACCTCTTGCATGGCCATCTATGGTCAGTCTAATGTAATGTTGTAAACGGAACTTTGGACCTCGAATTGGACCTCAAAACAGCCTCCGACCTAAGGTGTGGTGCGATCACTTTCGAGCGTGTGATGTGTGGCATCTGCTGACCAAGTTTGGCGATGATCAGTGCGGTGGTTTGGGGCGCCCATAGCCTGACAGGCAGACACACAGACAATACATTCGGCGACTTTGCTTTATATATGTAGAAGAAGATTTGAAGGCTTTTGAATAAAAGAGTTGCAATTTTCAGCTGCCGAGACAAGTTATTCCTCCATAGAGAGTTGCAACTGGAAGAGTCGAAGCCCCACATTTTAGGGTCACCACCAAGTAGGACTCTTTGGAATGTGTCTTGCTTTTGCTTTGTCAGGAACTTTGAGGTGCAACAAAGGACAAAACCACTTCCAAAAACCTATGTCTATAATTTTAGAGTGTGAGTGACATTTGTCATCAGTTTATTCTAAAAACCCTTCAGGTTCCTCGACGTTTTTCAGACTTTTGTCCCCCATGTGTTAGGACAGTACAAGAAATAAATTTCAGGCTCCTACAGAGTTTGCCTGAAGAGTGATATTAAGAATTTAGATGGTAAAACTATGATTTATTTGTTCCGTGTATTATGCAGAGGGAGGGGCCTTATTTCCCATTGAAGAGTGCATGTGACACTTTAGACAGAGAAACAGCACATAAGCAGTTTTATTTATTCAAAAAGGGAATCAGTGACAATGACCTAATCAAAACTGTCCATATCTCTTAAGGCTGCCGGACAGTGCACGACACCATCGAGGAGCAAAACCTAACGACCTATTTCTACTTTGTTTCTTGACCTTAACTACCAGGATATGTCTGAAAATGACACTTAAGGTAGATGCACAAAATCATATCTGTAGAAACTGTAGTCAACAAAAAATTAATATCACACTTCATTCATTATTTATCAGCATTAGAAGTCACTGAAACAGTCACTCACACTCACGGCATCCCTCCTCGGTCTTCATCTCTTTCTACCTCCTTCAGGTATTCTTGCAAAGGTTTTCAATGTTCATTGGCTTTTTACATGCGACCTTGATTGTAATGGATTAAGAGCTTGTTGCATACGATCAAAATGCAGTACTGTTCTGTCTGTGTACTGATGGCCAATCTCACCCTTAACAAGAGCCCACACACCAACTCTATAAGGCTGAATTATTCCTTCAGTATCTTTTCTACAAAGTATCATTTGTTCAAATCTGGAATTTGACGCCTAAAAGTTACATCCATTCTGGTGTTTTCACTTATAAATTTTGGACATCTGACAATTTTTTGGAATTTTGCCCTTTGAAGGTGTCGCGCATTGGGAGTAGTGGCCTGAAATTTGGGCTTTTGTGCTTGTGTTCAGAATCTCAGGGGGGCGTTGTCACTTCTAAATCTACCTAGGCACTAAGCTGCTTCGACAGCTGTATTGCTCAACCTGCTTCGACAGCTACATGGATTAAGCTGCTTTAACAGCTGTATTGGCCAGCACGTCAAAGTGGACAGGGGTGTGGTCCCCATGGGCAGTCTGCGAGAGGAGGCAAATGTGTTCCCACCTGAGCCAGACGACATCCCTGGAAATGACAGTAGTTTCTCCTCGATATCCTCCAGCAGCCTTTTTTCGCAATGATGGCGCGTCTCCTCTGAGGAGGAGGTTGGTTCCTCTTCATCATTCTCCCACACCATCCCATGCTTGCTCTGAATGTCTCAGATGGAAATGCTTGGTGTTCCTCCCTTGTCTGCAAGCAAATTGCATCTCTGCTGATGGGACAGCCGAGGTCTCTTTTTCATCCTTGACAGACTGAGTGACCCCGCTGTTCCAACTCATGAAAGTGCCCCTTCTTTGGTCGTCTGAACGCCAGGTGAAAAGACTTTGCATGTTCAAGCATCTCAGCCTGTCGCAGCCAGGATGCGATGTTGCTTTCAGGGACTCCGAAATTTCTGGTTGCTTCAGGGTTGCCAAATGAGGCCTTGGAGTCGGCGTCATCGCAGCCATGCAGTTCTTTGGTGATCTCAGACCTTAAACTGCAGTCTTATTCTGTCTTGCAGCTAACTTATGAATTACTAAACGTGCGAAAAAGCCTTTTTCATGCTTTTAGGAAGAAAAGGTGCAAAATAGGCCTCAGGCCTTTTGTTTGTTTCTGGGGACTCCCAGGCCTCAGGCCTATTTCCCGGCCCAGCAAAACAAAATGGCCAATTTCGTACTTGCCTTCATCATATGTGCTATATCTTTCTACATAAGATAAAGATGTGCTTCACTGTCACACGTTGACAGCACAATGACTGGCTCGATTTAACACTAACTCGTTAGGATGATTGTCTATGACCCAAAAATGGCCCTTGAAGAAAGATAAGGAATTTTTAATTTTTAAGTTCAAATTGTTTTGGCTGTTCCAGCCAACTTTTGCCTGGTCTGCCTGCACTGGTACTGGTGCACCCGCTGGTATGCAATCCATCTTCAGCACATATACACTTACGGAGAGAGATCTGCACTTCAGGAATGATTGCGTGTTAGGCTGATATTGGAAAGAAACGTGTGTATTTTTGGGGGGGGAGGGGGACACGCGAAATCTTATCGAGGGTGAGGAAATCGAGAGCAACTTAAGGTTGGGTGAACATTCCAGAAGCACTTTTTGCAGGAAGTTGACTTTCCAGGATGGCTTCAGTCCCCTGATGGAAAGTTCTTTGTGGAGAGAAAGAAAGGAAAACTGTTTGAGATCCGAATCCTGAAAAGTTCATGATAACCAGTCCGTTTTCAGTCACCTCCTCCCAACTTTTAGGAAAGCTGTGTACTTACTAAGGCTGTGCAGTTCATAATTTGCAATATGCACTGAAAATTTGTGGTTAAGGTGAAAACTGCTCATTTCTTCTCTACGAGAGATTAGTTTCTCTCTATAAGAATCAAGAGTCCCAAGCTCAATCATGTGGAGAGATTGGTACTTGTGATGCTACTGGGGAGTCACTGTATTAGCATATCCTTTCTAAGCTCGAAATCATTCATGTAAATGCCTAGAAATCAAACTACTGATCGTGTCGAAGCAAAATTTTGATAGTCTAAACAGCACAAACACATCTATGACACTAATTTTCAATCATCATCTGTGGTGTAAACATGTTTCACAACTGGGTGGAATGCGACACTGACAACATCCTGTGGAAATCCATCCCCGTTCCTTGTTCCGACTCTGCAGACAATTTGTTCAACACGATTTAAGAATTGTTTACAGAGATTATCAGCTGTAAATGCAGCAAGTCTGAAGTCATTTCAGTACAGAACCTATGGTTCTGTTGCCCAAGCTGAAAGTCCAGCACATGCCTACTGTGTACTCAGCATTGGGCTTTAAAGCCGTTCAACGGCAGACCAAGAGAATCCAATTCTGGCTAATGGCCCTGTACACACACACGCGCGCGCGCCCACGCACTTTTATTGGACTTTTTTTTGTTGATCCAGAGTTTGGCAATTGCTGGTATCTCGTATGTTTGTACTTTGTCTCTCTCTCTCCTCCACCTTTGGCGCAAAGTATCCGGCAAATCCGAGTGCGGAGTCACGTGGGTGGGGATGTTCTACGGCCGTCTCGGAAGCAGAGTTCAACCCTTTGACGGATGTGACATCACTCACTCAGGCTCGAAGACAGGCCTAGCTGCAAGTGGGCCTTAAAGCTCGATCCTCAACAATTCGCACAGAGCAGGAATTTTTTCTTCCACACATATTTTTTGCTCTTTTTTTTTCATTCTTTATCTCATAAGTTGGCCATCTCCTCTCTGCACCCCCCCCCCTTCCCGTGGCTCTCGGAGATTTTTGCCGGAAGTCGGAATTTTAGGAGAAAAAGTCGTCAACCAAATATTGATTTTGGAGCAAAGAAAATCCTCCCCGTCTGAGGATGGAATTCTTTTTCTTACAAAGACGTTTGTCAGCACCAGAGCATCCAAGTACCGGTGTTTTTGTACCTTCCTGGCACCAGAACTGTACAGAGGGGAAGTACTGCCCAAAGTACCGCCGGCCATCAAAGTGACGCAAGTTTGTCTGTTTCAACTTAGTTTTGAGATGACAACTTTTGACTTTTTTACACTTGCTCGTGTAAATCTTGGACAATCCTCGCCTTGAACAATGAGCAAGACTGAAGTACTTCCAAAAAAGTACCTGCCAGAGGTGGTCCACCGGTACTTTCAGTACCGCGGCACAAGAAGAACTGCATCACACTGATCTTCTCTGGTCAGCACCTAAATTTCCGCCCCGCTGTCATGCCATGAGAGTCATCAGAGAAGAGTTTTCCTTTGTCTTTGCCATCGTAATTCACAGTAATTCCCCATTCTCCCCTCCCAAAAAATGGTTTTTGGGGCTCCCCCCTCACATTTCGCCTGCGTCACTTCTGTTCTTGCACCAAAAATCTTGTGGAATCCACAGGAAAGTCCTGATTTTGAGCACGTCCTAACTGACTCCAGTATGGGAATCCCTGCTTCTTTTTCTCTCCAGCTCATGCCTCTTCTTCTTCTCATTCTAGTCAGACCGCTGAGAAAAGAACAACTTTTGTGTGTGAGCGCTCGTTTATTTGGACGAGAGAGAGATTGAAGGAGAAAAGAAACTTTCGCCGAGACCACGAAAGTTCTCTGCTTTTTTTGAAAAAGTAAGAAGACTTGTTTAAAACGAGGGGAGGGGGAGGGGGGTTCACAACCCCCTGGTTGGAGAAGAAGTTCCTCTCCTCAGCTGTGTGAGTTGGCCTCAAGACCCCGTGGCCGAAGGTGTGCGCGGTGCAGCAGGTGCACGCGGGGCGTCCGTTGTGTCTGGCTCATGGCAGTGGAGACCGGGGGAGAGGGGGGGGTAGGAGAGAGCGTGAGAGAGGAAGAAAGAAAGTTCTGCGCTCTTACTCATGGCTTTTACCTTCTTCTTCTTCCCTAGAGAAAGAGAGAAAGTGGTCTTCTCCTTCTTCGTCGTCCTCGCTGTCCTCGGAGGCCCCGGCCACTCAGTCCCCTGCAGTCGCGCTGCCAACCAGGATTTTTATCGGGAAAAATGGCATTTGCCATTATTCGTCCTGAGTGACATCAATTCTGTGAAGCCGTGTGCGGAGGAGAGAAAAAAGGTCCTGCAGCCAGGGGGGACCTTCCAGGCCCATGAGACAGAAGTAAGACAAAGTCAGGCTCATTTTATGCAGGGTCATATCTTGGCATCGCACTCAAATTGAGCAATGTTTTATCGTTATTACTTGTATATGCATATATATGTATATACGCAGGGAGAGCCATTCTCATGACCTGTACAGGGTGAGCCATAAGAGAAGATACCTGGTCACATGGCTGTGCGAGTTAGTGGAACTACAGGGTCCTGCATAACTTCGCAAACCTCAATGGACTTAAAAATATATATCCACACTGATAAATATATCGGCAAAGAAAATTTTGAATTTTGTTAGTCGAAACAGCACAAACGCATCTATGACATTAATTTTCAATCCCCCCCGTGGTATAAACATTGTGAGACAACTGTTTTGCAACAGGGTTGAATGTGGCACCGATGACATCCTGAGGAATTCCATCCCCATTCCTTGTTCGGACTTTGTAAACAATTTGTTCAATACGATTTAGAATTGTTTACAAACATTATCAGCTGTTAATGCACCAAGTCTGAATTCATCTCAGTAAAATATATGTAGTTCTGGCCCCGATCGAATGCCAAACTTGGGCAAGACCCTGTAAAGGTGGAGCCATAAATGGAGGATTTTCTTTTGTCATCATATGTACAAATGGAGTCATAGGTTGCTTTGTCATCATAGCATACAGGGTGCGTCCCTATGCACCTGAAGCTGTAATACAGTAGTACCATGACTTAATAAATCTGCATTTGCGGAGAAAATAGCGTACGAATTGGGCCATAAAACGCATATGAGGATCATTTATTGAAGAACCAATACAAAATTTAGCAGTAGGATCGTTTCCATCCGCTCGACGGTGTCGTCCATAAGCTACTCGTGATCATCTGCGGCTGCGCAGGCTGGGGGAGAGGGGAGGGGGCGACCTCCAACTTGCTGCCGTCGTCCCCGTTTTCGGCGTCCAAGATGCACGTACTGACGGGTTTTTCTATTGTCGTTTCTATCTAAAAGGTTTTTGTTTATTTACGCAGCGCGAAAAGCTCCCTCCTGACTTTGGCACACCCTGTACACGCACGCTGATCTATTCAAGTCCGAACTGCGCGTCATTTGCATATTTTTACTATTGAATTGACTCCATTTGCAAAAAATAGGTTTCTTTCCATTTTAGCCGCTATTTAGTCCGTCCCGCATATGCGAGCACCCTTGAACTTTGAGCGTACCCATTTGGAGTACAAAAAAGGTCTGCAGTGCTGGAACCCTCAGGATATGACTTGAGCGGGATTGTCGAGGGCTGCGTTTTCCCCTGTTCTGGGGGATATAAACCTCTGGCGGGAGAAGAAGAAGAAGCCGGAAGGAATCACGGGAGGAATGAACAACACAGCTTTTTGCCTGGGCAACGCGGTCTTTTTTTGAGTAGCCTCCCTGTTCATTAAAGCGGAAACATGAGAAGATTATCTTTCTCCACCTTTATTTCCAGGTATTTCTCCAGGAAAGTCAGCGAGAGGGCGGGCGCATGCCTTTGGGAGGCATCAAGTGTGAAAAAAAGAGAACTTTATAACACATTGCTGACATTTCTCAAAATGGAAAGTTCCCTTCTTTCCTTCCTTCTTTCCGGGAGAACAAATCATGCAGAAAGGCAACTTTCAGTACATGATGATGTTGAATAGCAGTGAAGAATACCCCAAACAGGAGAATTTCGGCTTTGACTGTATCAACTGTAGAGGAAAGATAGAGCAGATGCTGGAAAGTCTTGGAAAGGCTCTTTTCAACCCTTTGCCAAATTCTAGATGCGTCGGAGTGAACTAGAGGAAAATTGTTACGTTGTTGTCGCAATTCGTTCTAATAAATCCTATGCATGAATGTTGAACTCTAGGAGTTGTGACGGCTGGACTTCTTCTTCTTAGCCACTGAAGCCTCGCTGGAGTTGATATTCCCATTTCATCATACATTCATTATATCTGGCCAGGAGATCAAGGAATTCTCGGGGGGGGATTAATAAAATGTCATCTTTTCTGCTAAGAAGACACGAAGTTAATCAACCTGTGAACGGGCGGACCAAAGAGAAAGCTGAAAAACCCTTTTTGGTCACGCACCTAAAATTCTGACTCCAGCAGACACTGAACTTTCTTCATGAGTCGCTTTCAGGAACTTTTTCACTGCGTGAAACTTTCATGCGCTTTCATAAGAATTGCCCCGAATGCTCAGTAATTATTCAGCCATCTCACTTGTCCCACTTGACGAGACCCTTAAGGTCCGATTAGGACGCGCCTGCGCTCAGCCGGGCAGCCGACCCGGACGGACGGGTGGGAAATGCGCCTGTGTGAGTGGGCCTTAAAAGAAGAATTCGACTCCGCAGGGCTGCGTGAGTGGGGTTAAGACGACTCAACCCACCCACCCCCTCCAACAATGGGTTCTGAACAGATTAATCCATTGTGCAGCGCTTGTTCTACGGGTAAACCGGTTACTTTGGGGAGGTTGCGTGAGGCCCCCTCTGGTGGCTGCCCATCCCTCAGGGTTTTTCCGGTGCCCATCCAGGGTACAGGGTGTCCAGAAGCACGGCCTCCATCAGAGCCTGCACTCAAGGTCCTTGACCAAACTGCCGTTGAAACCATTTTGGGTCCGGCCATAAACGTCTCCCCAAGAGGCAATGAATTTCTTTACACCCAGTGAAACTGCGCACACGTCATTTTCTCTCTCTCTCTCTCTCACACACACACATGGAACACTAATATCTCGAGAAGAGGAATTGAAAAGGAAATTCTCTCTCTCTCGCACACACGCGCGCGCACGCACTTGAAATACTCAACCAATCTTACCTTGATACATTTTTAATCAGGGAACTCCGGTCAGAGAAAGTAGTTTTTCCACGAGTTCCTGGAAACTCTCGGAGAAAAGATAAGCGATTGGAGAAGTCGTGTGAAGGATGAGATAAGATTCACATGAGTGAATTGAGTCATAGTAGCTTCTTCAGTCCTCAAATGGCTACACTGATTCTTCTTTCGGAGAGTTTTCTTCTCATGAATCTGTTGCTTTCAGCTCTTTCATCACATTTCCCTAGTTGTTTTTTTTGTTGTTTTGCTTTTTCTGGCGCGTGTCTGGGTCTAATTTTTTTATATTTTTTTGTCAAAGCACAATAGGATTGTGCTCAAGTTGGTCCTCCCTTTGCTGCTATTAAGGAAATTAACAAGCTGCAGAAAGGCAGACCTTTCACAGGTTGCCTCAGCAAAGCTGCAAGTCAGTAGTTTTACGTTTCTGCGTCCAAGTCCATGACGCAGAACTTTCACGCAGAAAATCAAAGCCAAAATGTCTTATTTATTTTACATCAAGGCCAGAACATCTGATATATTTAACATCAGGGCAAGAACGTCTTGTCAACCTTGAAGTCAACATCCGCAATTAACATCCGTCCTTGAATAAGACTGGCACGAGGCTGTTGCGGACATTACAAGCATAAAAAGGCTGGCAACAAAGGCATAAATTGCAAAAACTTTCCGCATGCGGGAGTGGTGGTGACTCTCCTTGAAGTGCCCTTGAGCCTTAGGCCTTTGTGCCACCCCACCCACCCCTTGAGGGCCGAAGAGGACCCAATCACGAGCGCATTAGAATCTCAACCATACCAATAAGAACTGTCTTCGAAGGAGAGTCAAAGACTGAGTTGGAAAAATAATAAAGGCTACAGATGATAATTGTCACTTTCTAAAGTTTATATGGACATATTGGTTACATTACCTGTCAAGACTACATCTTGTGTTTTATTGCACCACGGCCCAAGTATCTTATTTGTTTTACATCAAGCCCAAATCATCTTGTTTAACTCATGTCAAGGCTAAAGTATCCTATATCTTAGACGCTGCATTGTACAGATTGCTGTCTGACAAGGTTTTAGGTGGTGTTTAGTTGTTGCATGACACATGTAAGGCCTCGAACCACTGCAAACCTTGGCTAGAGCATCTTGTTTACGCCAGGCCAACATGTGGTCCCCAACAGCTTAGTGCACACGGCCAGCATCTTGGCCAACATTTCCGCCCAATTCATCCAGAGCTGTCGGAATTGCCCACTTCAGGCTTCCTGTTCAAAACATTTGAGAAAGCGTTGCCATCTTCTGAGCTTCACGTCCGATGGACCAGAAGTTGCTCCAACAAATCCCTGCTCAAGCACTATGACAGAAATTGTTGCAATGAAACTGAGACATCCTGTGAAAACACGTGTGGTTCAGACTGAGTGTCTGTGTTTATCAAGGTGATTTCCTGCACTCCACCCTCCAAAGAGGAGTAAGAGAGAGAAGATTGAGCGCAGGACCCAAGATGCATCACCCAAAGTGATGCACTTTTGGGGAAAATTCTCTCCCTAAGTGCACTGTTAAGTGCAACAACCTTCCTCGTACCCATTGTTCTATTGTCTTGGCTGACAAAAAGGGTTAAATTGCTCAACCGCTGGTTTTTATGCTCTCCTGCCAATATCCGGGTCCTTGCAGTGTGTGCCGTGAAAAATGTCGTGCAGGAAGGCGGGTCAAAACAAATGGGCTGGGTAGAAAAGGAAGTTATCGGAAACAGTTTGCACCAGTCGTTCTTATCCACTCACACGATACGTGCAGGACATTGCAGAGCGGTAACACGGCCACGCACACACCGCAGTGTACAGACAGGACATTGCAGTGTTGCGAAACACATCAATATGAGTCATATTTCCGTCAACTGTCAATAAAAAGTCATACTTCTTTGAGTATCTGGCATCGTCCAAAACTTGATATGCCCGATGCTTGGAGTATCGAGCATTGGACGTCCGACCTCAACGGGGTTTCGAGAGGACTTTGTAGCTATGCCAGACGAGACAGTACCGATTTCGTCTCGTAACGCGTATCGAGTATCGCCCGTTCTGGGGTCTGTCGATACGAGGGGTATCGTAATGCGGTCCTTTTTTTTTCTTAAAAAAGTATCGTATCTGCAGCAAGAGGCCAAGACGACAGCGCCTCGCAATGGTCCAAATACAGTCATACACCCTGTACAAAACAGTGCAGCTACACGCAGACACCCTGTACAGTACACAGTTCATGCACACGAGAAAACAGCTCATATCCACTCTGCATTGCATGCAACTTGGCTTCTGCACTGTTGATTGCACTCTACAGAGATGCACGCACCAAAGTAGTTTTTGTCATTACGTCACAACAAAATACAATTTGGTGGTTTTTGCTGCAATGACGAATTTTGGCATTAATTTTTTTTTCTTTCAAAAAATATGCATGCAGTGCACGAAAACAAGGACACAGAATGACATATGTCAACCACAAATCGCACTCTTACTTTCCTCCTGCAAGTCCTGTGATCAGAGCCCGCACGACGGAGAGCAAGACCGACAAGGTCATTGACGACGAGACCGTCGGCTCCTGCGACATCTGCGGACGGTGCAAACTTTGTAAAAGTACTATTAACTCTTCCTAAACGACTCGTCATTAACGTGCATTTACTACTATTTTTGCACACCTCTTGTAAATTAAAATTTCATGTCTCTGTTTGACCTTAATGGGCCTTGCCCTGACTCCCCATAGCGGCCTTGTGCACGCTGTCCCGGGGGAAGGCCAGGGGGAGGAGAGAAGCAAAGAGAAAGCTGAGAAGGATTTCCTATATGCATCTGTCTGCCAGCAAATGTGAGTATCCTGTTTCACTTTATCAAGGCTCAGATGAGGTCTTCTTCTCATGTGATCCTTGACTAACAACGGGCTCAAATTTTAAGCAGTACTAGCGTTAAAGGCCGGTTTAGACACCCTGAAAGTGGCTGACTGGCAGCAACTTTGACTCAGAGATGCCAATCATTCACTTTCCACCGCTGATGCGAGGAGAGCCTTCTTCTAACCCTTTTTCACTCCCCACTAATAAGACAGCTGTGGCCTTATAAATAAACACTGAGCTTCGCGGAGGCGGAGCAGCACTCGACTAAATGAAGACTCCACTGTATTAAGCACTTAACATCCGCCTGCGTAAATATTTAACCTGAGGTTTCAGTTTCAGCTTATTTTCAGCCTTCTTCGACAAAGAACAGTGATGGAGACTCTTCATGCATACAAGTTGGCAGAAAAGCAACAAAAAGCTGATTAATTTTTCATAGGACGACGCATATCACAAACATCCCGGCGGGGGGGGAGGGTAAAATGCGAGGAAACACACACACCCTTTATCCTTCCATGGCATCAATGTTTAAGTTGAAAAAAAAATTGCGTTCTCATACTGTTTACTTGCCTTTCAGGCTTGTTTACATCATATCTAGGCCTTTTAGGAGGTCGAAAATTGAATTTTTGACACGTCTATTTTCTTCTTAAAACGCCTCCCCCCACACACAAATTCATACGCAACCATAAGTTGTGAGCGTCATCAGACAGACTGATGATAGCGAAAGAAACATTACAGGGTTATTTGACATCGAGCGAATGAATGACATGGGAAATCATGCCTCCACTAAGTTCTCTCGCTGCCAAAAATATCCTACCCGACGAGGCTGAACATGACTACAGTGTGGGCCACCAAAATCTTGAAAGAGGTGGCGTTGCCAATTCTAACAGGGTGGTAACAATGGCGGACGGGAGAGAGGCCTCACTGAAGTCAAGTGGTGTGAGGACTGTACTTGGTCACAATCTCTATTCTGTCAATAAGAAATGTTGTGATAAAAAACCAGGACATCAAGTTCCGGCAACAAAATTTTCCGGATTTTGCTGGCCCACCCTGTAACATCAGCTGCCACATGCCGAACAGGGTGGTCGTGCTTCAATGGGAGTGCTCGTTGCCCTTCTACTCCCTCGGGAGGGAGATCAGCTTCAGGGATGCGCTCACTTGGCACCTCAGCAGAGTCTGAAGAAGAGACAATTGCCTCCATTGGGACATTTTCATGGAACATAACTGAGTGAGAATAGCTGCACTGTGGTGGGACAGCTCTTACCCTGTCATTGTTGACGATTGGACTATTATCATGATTATTATCAGGAGTCATTTAGCTGCATAATTGCCCCTTAACTGGCTGTGGTGAAAACTTTCTTGCGTAACTTTGGACAGTGACGACGACCTCCAACTAATGCATCATTAGTTGGAGCAGCAGACAGACAAGACATGCAGACTCCAGCAGACAGACAAGACATGATTATTTCACGTTGTCAAAGTGAAACACTTGAACTGTTATCTGAGCACACCTTTTTCAAGTCGGCCATTAAGTGGTTACCCCAATAACACGAGAAAAGTCACTTCCCGAAATTTGGAAGTGAATAAATGAGAGCTCCCTCAACACCAGTGGTACTCAAGTGCTGACTCTGAGCTAGAAACCATGATAGCCTCCAGGTAATGAATGTTGCACCAGAGGCCCTATATTGGACTTCCGGGAGGAGAAGAGCTTCTTCACGTCCTTGTACGCGGAAAGTCAGACAAAAACGTAGCCAGTCAATGTTGCTTAAATCGCTATAACTGAAGAAAACGACTGCAACAAAGTTTTTCTTTGTTCCGCGACTTTGGCGACGCTTTAACGCATGCGTGTTTGTCTTGTAGTGATTGATGCTGAAATATCTGCTGGGGTAATATGAACGGGGGGG
>JAAUXU010017417.1_pt1 | contig 40789 bp, 38 predicted proteins | sample 7278151 | NCBI WGS metagenome assembly JAAUXU01 (sample SAMN14350113, study PRJNA611818) | marine sediment metagenome | isolation source: surface marine sediment (1.8m) | place: French Polynesia: Moorea | collected 2018-08
CTGGAGTTGCATGGGAGCGTCATTGAGTTTTCCGCTCAGCTCCAATCGGGCATTATCCTCTTGCAACCAGCTGGTTAGTTTTAAGAGTTTCGCCTTTTCGATGATCAATTGCGACTTGAGCCGGGCGCTGATCAATTTAACCCTGCTGTTGATGACCGTTGCTTCCTGAAACGAAAAATTCCAGGAGGAAGGCTCACTGGTTTCTTTGCTTTGCGGTAAGGTGATGCCGCCGATTCTCCAATTGCTGTTTTCAAGCTCCTCGACGGTTATTAGGGTATCGCTGATGGTAAAGCGCTCCAGTACGAAACGCTTGCGGACAAAGGGGGTCCACTGAATTTTAAAAGTGGCTTCCGGTATCTGAAGCGCGGTCTGCGCACCAATGATGACTGACAAGTTGGTAAGGGTCAGACGTCCGGTCAGCGGATTAAAATCCACATCCTCTATGTTGACCTGATCCGCACCCTGGTTTTTGAGGTAAGCTTCAATTCCGTAATCGATTCCTATCGGCAGCATGCAGAAAAACAACACGACCAAAAGGATGAGGCCGATCAGGATCCAGAACCAGCCCCGCTGAAATAATTTCTTTTTTGGAGACTGCTTTTTTGAAGACGGGTCTTGCATTACCAAAACCTTCTTTTATCAAATTTTACATCATAACCCACAGGAACCTTACTACTTTAAGAGTCAATAGCATGCTCAATAAAGCAAACGATATACGCCGGTTTGCTAGTATCTTCAGGTTGATCTAACACTTTAAAGGATTTTAATGCTTAAACATCGGTTGTTTGAACTGCAGGCTCGCCGGAAGCTTTCTTGGGCTTACGCTTGAATTCACTTATGCGCTGGAAGATCACGAAAAAGACCGGTACGAACAGGACCGCCAGGGCCGTGGAGGCCATCATGCCGCCCATTACCGCGGTGCCCACAGCCTGCTGGCTGGCCGAACCGGCCCCGGAGGCAAAGACGAGCGGCAGCACGCCGAAAATGAACGAGAAGGCGGTCATCAACACCGGTCGGAACCGCAAGCGGGCGGCTTCAGCAGCGGCTTCAACGATGTCTTTGCCGCTGGCGCGCAGCTCCCTTGCAAATTCCACGATTAAAATCGCGTTTTTGCTGGCCAGGGCAATCAGCAGCACGATGCCGATCTGGGTATAGAGGTTGTTGTCAAACCCGCGCATCATCAGCGCAAGGGCCGTCCCCAAAAGGGCCACCGGAACGGCCATGATGATAACTGCTGGGCTGGACCAGCTTTCATATTGGCCGGCGAGCACCAGAAATACCAGGGTCAATGCCAGGGCAAAGATCAGAATGGCCTCACCGCCCACCTGCCTTTCCTGGAACGATATGCCGGCCCATTCAAAGCCCATGGACGGCGGCAGTTTGGTGGCCGCCATTTCCTCCATCAGCGCCAGGGCCTGTGAGGAGCTGTACCCTGGGGCCGGCGCGCCGCCGATGGTGGCTGTCGGATAGAGATTAAAGCGAAAGACCACCTGTGGGCCCAGCGTATCTTCGACATCCACCAGGGTGCCGATGGGCACCATTTCGCCGCTGTTGTTGCGCACCTCGAGCTGGCTGATATCTTCGCTGCGAATGCGAAATTCGGGTGCCGCCTGGACCTTGACCTGAAAGGTGCGGCCGAATTTATTAAAATCGTTTATATAGGCCGAGCCGAGATAGGCCTGCAGGGTGCCAAAGACTTCGCTTAGCGGAATATTCTGTGTCTTGGCCTTGGTGCGGTCCACATCGATAAACAGCTGGGGCACATCCGCCCGAAAGAGCGTATAGAGGCCTATGAGCCCGGACTGAGCTTCGCCATCACGAATGATCTGCTGGGCCCATTGCTGCAGTTGAGTGGGGCCGACACCGCCACGGTCCTGCAGGCGAAAGTCAAATCCGCCGCTGGTGCCCAGGCCCTGGATCACCGGCGGCAGGACCGTAAAGATCATGGCTTCCTGGATTTGATTAAATTGGCCCTGAAGTGTCGCCAAAATCACATCCTGGGTCAGGCCTTCTTCTTCGCGTTGGGCACGATCTTCGAATACGATATACAGCGCACCGGCATTGGAGGCATTGGTTTCATCCAGGGCCGAAAAACCGCCGATGGTGATCCAATCCTGAATGCCTGGTGTCTTTGAGATGATGGCATCCATCTTTTCGACAACCTCGCGCGAACGCTCCTGTGAGGCGGCATCCGGCAGCTGGTAAACGGCGATACCATAGCCCTGGTCCTCGATGGGCAAAAAGCCGGTGGGGATCGACAGCAAACTCCAGCCGGAGACCACGATAAAACCAAGGTAAACCAGTGCCATAAAGGCCGTTCGTCGGACCATTTGGCCCACAATGCGGGCATAACCATTTTCGCACCAGTCATAACCACGGTTGAAAATACGAAATACAATATTTTCTTTTTTGCCCGGCTCACGGGGCCGCAGCAGCAAAGCACACATGGCCGGACTCATGGTCAGGGCATTGATGGAACTGAATATGGTGGCGACGGCAATGGTCAGGGCAAATTGCCGGTAAAGCTGACCGGAAATGCCGGGCAAAAAAGCGGTGGGGACAAAGACAACGATCAACACCAGGGTGGTGGCGATCACCGGTCCGGTGATTTCGGCCATGCCTCTGATAGCGGCTTCTTTACCGCTCAGGCCCTCCTCCATTTTTTTGCTGATATTTTCAACCACCACGATGGCGTCATCGACCACAATGCCGATGGCCAGCACCAGACCGAACAAAGAGATCATGTTGATGGAGAAACCCAGGGCAGCCATGGCGGCGGCAGTGCCGATCAACGATACCGGGATGGCAATGCCCGGGATAATTGACGCCCGCCAGTCTCCCAGAAAAATAAAGATCACGATAAAAACGATAATGGCGGCCTCGATCAGGGTCTGATAGACCTGGGCAATGGATTCCTCGATAAACAGGGTCGTATCAAAAGGAATGCTCCATTCCAGACCCTGGGGGAAGGCTTGCCCCAGCCGTTCCATGGTGCTGCGAATGGCCCGGGCGGTGTCCAGCGCATTGGCGCCCGGCAACGGATAGATGGAAATGCCGGCGGCTTCTTTGCCGTTGTGACCAAAGAACATGTTGTAGTTTTTAGCACCCAGTTCCACATGTCCGACGTCCTTGACGCGCGTCACACGGGTGCCTTCGGCGGTTTTGATGATGATGTTGGCAAATTCTTCAGGCTCGGCAAGTCGCCCCAGCGTGTTGATACTCAATTGGAAGTCCTGGCCGGTAGGCGCCGGTGGTTGACCGATCTGCCCGGCGGCCACCTGGACGTTTTGCTCCTCGATGGCGCGGATGACATCCTGGGTGGTCAGGTTCAGTGCTTTGAGGCGGTTGGGATCCAGCCAGATGCGCATGCTGTAGTCTTCGGCCCCAAAAACAGTTAGGTCACCAACGCCCGGCTGACGCAGCAACTCATCTTTAATTCGTAGGGTAATGTAATTGTGGATAAATAGGCTGTCGTAACGTTCATCCGGCGAGCTTAGGGCAACAAACAGCAAAATGTTGGCCGAGCGCTTTTTAACCGTGATCCCTTCGCGTTTGACCTCTTCGGGCAGCTTGGGTTCGGCCGTGTTGACGCGGTTTTGGACCAGTACCTGGGCGATATCCACGTCAGTGCCAACTGCAAAGGTAATGTCCAGGGTATACGTGCCGTCATTGGCGCTTCTGGATGCCATGTAGAGCATATTTTCGACGCCGTTGACTTCCTGCTCGATGGGCGAGGCCACCGTCTCGGCTAAAACCACGGCATTGGCTCCCGGATAGGTGGTTTTGACCTGTACGATCGGTGGGGCGATTTCCGGGTACTGGGCCACGGACAGCGTACCAAAGGCCACCGCCCCGGCGATGACGATCACCAACGACACTACAGTGGCCAGTATTGGACGTTCGATGAAGACCTTTGAGATCATGGACGAACTTTCTCCTGCTAAGTCGCTATCACTGATATGTGTGCCTTGCGTAGACAGTTCTTTTTACCACGAAGAACACGAAGGTCACGAAAAAGTCAAAATAAATTATTCTTTGTGCGCTTTGTGTCCCACGCCCGCCATGCGATGCCGCAAGGCGAGGCGGGCGTGTTTGTGGTAAGTTTTCTTTTTGCCAATACTAAGACGATGTTGATGATTTGTCGACTGAGCTGTCAGATTCTTTGGCCTTTTCGTCCTCTGCAGCAGGCTTTGCGGCCTGTGCCTGCACGGGAGTGACCTTGGCTCCGGGGATGGCCCGTTGGATGCCTTTTACCACCACTCGATCCTCAGGCTTGAGGCCCTCACGAATCACCCGCATGCCATCCTTCAAGTCGCCGATTTCAACATAGCGTTGATCGACATTGTTTTCATTGTCCACCACCAGCAGGTAGCGCCCCCCCTGGTCCAGGCCCAGGGCGCGCTCGGTGACCAGCAATGCATCTTCGCGCTCATTGATCGGCAAACGCACCCGCACAAACAGCCCGGGCACAAGAACATAGGGCGGGCCGGGATTGGGGAAAATGCCTCGAAGCAGCATAGTGCCGGTTCCCGGGTCAACGGTAGAATCCACGAAATCCATATGACCTTGGTGGGGGAAACCGGTTTCATTGGCCAACCCCAATTCAAGAGGGATTTTATCGGGATTGTCCGCTGTAATCCCTTCTTCACGGGCTCTTTTCATGACAGCCAATAGATCGCGTTCATTGATGCTGAAATAGGCATAGATCGGCTCCCATTGTCTGATGGTGGTCAGCAGCGTAAATTCACCGGCGCCTACCAAATTGCCGATATCCACTTTTTTGCGGCTGACGCGTCCATCGATGGGGGCCCGGATGGTGCAATAGCTCAGATCCAGAAGTGCTTTGTCCAGAGCCCCCTGGGACGACAGCACCGTTCCTTTGGATTCCTCCATCTCGCCTTTCCATTTGACGACATTGGCCTCGGAAGCAGCGCTTTGCTTAAACAGCGTCAAGTTGCGCTGATATTCCTTCTTGGCGCGCTCGAGCTGGGCCTTGTGTTTTGCCAGGCGACCGCGGGCATTTTCAACCGCGGCTTTGAATGGTTTGGGGTCGATGATGAAGAGAAGTTGTCCCTGCTTGACGAAATCACCGTCTTGAAAATGCACGCTTTCCAGAAACCCTTCGACCCGTGCCCGAATCTCGATTTCTTCGATCGCCCGAGCCGTTCCGGTGAATTCCAGATACTCGGTGACATTTCTCACCAGAGGTTTGCTGACCGTGACTTCCGGTGCCGGCGGCTCGACGTATTCGTTTTTTTCCCCGCAGGCATAGAAAAGCCCTGACATCAAAATGGCAAATAATAGGTAAATGGGCTGATTTAGCCGCTGGCTACCACCTAAGTGCGACATTTTAATTTCCCCTGTGCAATGTGGATAATGGTTGTTCCCAATAAGTGGTCCTTTTTGCATTGGGATTTACGTCGGATCTGCTGACGGTAATAACAAAATCTTGATTAGTCAACCCATTAAACCACATGGACTGCCACATAAATATCAAAGCGATACCGAATCAAAATCAGCTCATAACTGGCGTTACATGGTGATGGCAATCAGTTCTTGTGCAAAAGTGTCGGCAGACTTATCTTGAAATATCTTTAACTTCTGTTTATAAAGAAAATTTTAGTGCCCACTCCGTTTTGGCCATATAATTTACTAATTAAGGATGCATCAGCCGACTGAGCAGCAGGAGAAGATAGATGCCCGCAGAAACGAAAAAGAAATTTCGCTTTAGCTTATCTACCAATATCATGATCGGTCTATTGTTGGGTGTTCTTACAGGTCTTTTCTTCGGTGAGTACTGCGCCCGTCTGCAAATTATCGGCAACGCATTTATCAAACTGCTCCAGATGTCGATTCTGCCGTATATTGTGGTTTCCATTATTGCCGGAATTGGTGGCTTGTCGTACGAGCGGGCCAAAGCGTTGGCTCGCAAAGCTGGTGTGCTGCTGCTGTTATTCTGGGCCGTTGGATTTTTTATCATCCTGGTGTTGCCGCTGGCGTTTCCACACACCGATACCGGTTCGTTTTTCAGCACCAGTCTGGTGGCGCTCCCCAAAAAAGTTGATTTTGTTGATCTGTATATACCTGCCAATCCGTTTGAGTCGATGGCCAACAACATCGTCCCGGCAGTGGTGTTGTTCAGTCTGTTTGTTGGCATTGCGCTCATGGGGGCCAAAGATAAAGACGTCATCATCAAACCGTTGTCCACCTTATCCGATGCGCTCATCAAGGTGGCCAACTATGTCGTCTATCTGACACCCATCGGGGTGTTTGCCATCGCCGCCAGCGCGGCCGGGACCATGACAGTGGCTGAATTCGGGCGCCTGCAGGTTTATTTTATAACCTTTTTCGTGGGAACCGTTGTTCTGACGTTCTGGATTCTGCCGCTGATGGTGGCTGCTTTTACCCCGTTTAAATACAAGGATATTGTCGGGGTATCCAAAGACGCGTTGATTACCGGCTTTACCACCGGTAACCTGTTTATCATTCTGCCGGTGCTGATTCAGAATTGTAAAAGCCTCTTTGAGCAATACCAACTGGACCACCCGGATATCGACTCCTCGGTTGATATTATTGTGCCGGTTTCCTTTAACTTTCCGAATCTGGGCAAGCTACTGATGCTGTTGTTTATCCTGTTTGCCGGCTGGTTCTATGGGGTTTCGGTTTCCCTGCTGGATTACCCCAATTTCATTTTCTCCGGTCTGTTCAGCTTTTTCGGCAGTGTCGATGTGGCCATTCCCTTTATGCTTGATTTGTTGCGCATCCCGGCCGATGCCTTTCAACTGTATCTGGTGTCCGGTGTGGTCAATGGACGCCTGGCAACCCTGCTGGCGGCCATGAACCTGGTGGCCTTTACCCTGATGGCTACCTGTGCCATCACGGGTCTGATGGCCATCAACTGGCGTAAAGTGTTGATTTACAGCCTGGTTTCAGTTCTCCTGACCCTGGGCCTGACATTAGGCAGCCGGGTTTATCTGACCCTTTCGCTGCAAAGCCTTTCCCAAGGCGGTGATACAAAGATTACCCGCATGAAGCTGATGACAAAGCCACAGCCGGCCGTTATTCGCAAATCGGTTCCAGCTGAACCGGCAGCCGTTGAAGCGGATATTTCACGCCTGGAGGCCATCCGACAGCGTGGCAAGATCCGGGTAGGGTATCATAAAGATAATTTGCCTTTTTCATTTTTTAACCGTTACGGCAACTTGGTGGGACTGGATATTGACCTTGCCCACACATTGGCGGAAGACCTGAAAGTCAGAATCGAATTTATCCCCTTTGACTTTGAAACCTTGGCCGAACAGCTTGTAAAAGACCATTTTGATATTGCCATGTCCGGAATTATCATCATGCCGGGCTCTTTACGGAAGATGGTGTTTACCGAACCTTACATTGAGGCCAACTGGGCCTTTGTGGTCAGGGATCATCGCCGAGCGGAATTTGCCAACCTGGAAACTGTTAAAAACATGTCGGGCTTGACGCTGGGTCTTTCCGCTGTTGCGGATGCAGCTTTTGAGGTTGAGAATTTTTTCAGCGACGCTAAGGTAGTCGTTCTGGATAAAGTTGGCGAATTCTTTCTAACTGATCAAGACAATATCGATTGTCTGCTGATTAGTGCCGAGGCCGGCTCGGCCTGGACCCTGCTGCATCCCGAATACCAGGTGGTGGTGCCCAAGCCCAGGATTGGCGCTCAATTGATTGGCATTGCCGTTGCTGACGGTGACAAGGAATTGCTGACCTTCCTGAACAGCTGGGTCAAAATTGCCGTCAAAGGGAAACTTACGGATGAATTATTCGATCACTGGATAATTGGCCGGGGCGCTGAAGAACAACAGCCGCGCTGGTCGATTATGAGAGATGTGCTGGGTTGGGTTGACTAGTCGGTTTCTGATTTTTGCCTGTCTGCCTGGGCCAGCTCTTCGGTGGCGCGTTCGAACTCGGCGATCACCTGGGCGCCCAAAAGCAAGATAATCGACGCAATCTCGATACTCAGCAGAATGACCACCGCAGTGGCGAAAGAGCCGTAGATGACGCTGACCAAGGAAAGTTTGGCAAAATACCAGACCAGCACATGACGGGTAATTTCCCATAAAATGGCAGCTGTCGTCCCGCCAAGCAGGGCATGGCTTATCGTGATTTGCCCGAAGGGCATTACCAGATATAACGATGTCAGCATGAGTATCAAACCGACCAGCCCCACCAGGTAAAGCCCGATGCCGGAAGCCCAGGCGAAGCCAAAACTTTTTCCAAAAACAGTCAGGGTTTCACCTTCGATGGAATCCAGCACACCTGCAATGACAGTGATGATCACAATCCCGACGCCCATTAAAATCATATAGATGTAAGGGATGATGGCCGAGATCAGAAAATGTCGCCGATGGGTTTTGATGCGATGGTAAAAGATGACTGACATGGCCGACTCCAGCATGCTAAAGGCCATGGAACTGAAAAAAAGCATAACGCCGATACCAATAATGCCCACAAACTGGCGATATCGAAATAAGGCCCCCACTTCTTCGGCTATTTTTTCGGCGTGACCGGGGACTATCAATTCCAGCTCCTTTATGATGATTTCCAATAACTTTTCCTGCTCGATAAATTGCGACAACCCGATTAAAATCAGCGCCAGCATGGGAATGATGGACAGCAGGGAATTATAGGCCACGCCGCCTGATAAGAGCAGACCCTGATTGCGCTTAAATCCCTTCAGCACCCGCCACATAAATTTGCCCGGGCGCCTCAGTATTTGTCGGCTATATTTTTTGGTGTCCGTCATGCGTATTTTGTAGGATTTTGTTTAAAAAGCGATTTTTAAATGGCAGCTGAGAACGCGTTCGCTTTATCGTAGCCGAATGAAAGGAATTTGAATATTGGACTGTTGGAATAATGGGTTTGGTGGAACAATAATTGTTTTTAACAATATAACCGGCACCGAAAGTTAAAGCCAGTGCATCAACCGTATTTCATACCCAATATTCCATTGTCCCACGATTCCATATGCATTACTTTGTATCCAGCTTTAAATTTTTCAAGACGGCAAATTTATTTGAGCGGGTTTCCTGCGCGCACCCGCAATCATTTTGATTGAGGTTAGATCCGCATTGCGGGCATAGGCCTTTGCAGTCTTCAGTACACAATGGCTGCAGGGGAATGGCCATCAACACCTGTTCTTGAATGCCCTGCTGTAGATCTATTTCCTCTCCCCGAAAATACAGCAGGCCTATCTCTTCAAGCTTCAATTCAATCTCATCGTCATCGAGTACATCCATGAGGCCCGGCACTTCACGGGTGTAGGTTAAGGCAAAGTCTGACGCCAGGGGTGTGTCAAAATCTTTCAGGCAGCGGCTGCACCCGATACGAATTTGGGTTTCGAAATGACCGTCGACCTCGTAAAGCTCTCTGATCTTGAATGCCTTTACGCTGATATTAAAAGGTTCCCGAAATTCGCACGTCCCGTTTTTAACGAGGTCTGCAATTATCGGCAGAACCTGAGGTTTGGCTTCAAATTCACGGAATATTTCTTTATCTTTGATTTGTTCGGTATGCAGGATTAGCTTTTTCATATTTGAATGGATTGCAGAATTGATTATGAGTCGATGCTTTCAGTATGATAATGCAATTCCTTTGGTTAATCAAATGCCCTTTTTGCGCGTCCGCCAAATAAATTGAGGTTTAATGCAGACTTTGATATGTTTTCATTATGAGCGCTGCTGCGAAAAATGATAAACAGGAATCCGCGACACCCGCAACAGGTCCCAAAGACAATGCAGCGTCGACTTGCAAGCGCTGCGGCACCTGCTGCAGCAAAGGCGGGCCCTCTTTTCACGAGGCCGATAAGGCCTTGATCGAATCCGGCGTGATCCCCGCCAGGTGCTTGTATACCATTCGCAGGGGGGAAATGGCCTACGATAATGTGCGCCAGTGCCTGGCGCCGGCCAGTTCAGATATCATTAAAATCAAAGGGAAGGGCAACAGCTGGACTTGTTTGTTTTTTGATGAAGCGCATGCGGCCTGCACGATTTATGAAGACCGACCGATTGAATGCCGGGCGCTTAAGTGCTGGGATACGGCCGAACTCGAAGCGCTATATACCCGAAAACGATTGAAACGCTCGGATTTGCTGGCCGATATTGAAGGCTTGTGGGATCTCATTACAGCTCATCAGGAACGCTGCAATTACGATACAATTTTAACTCTGGTGAAAGCCATTAAAAGCAAGGGGGCAGCAGATGCCCGGCAAAAACTTGCGGAAATCATTCTATTTGACATCGAGATTCGAAAGCTGGTGATATCCCGGGGAGAGCTGGATGCAGACATGCTTGACTTTTTATTTGGTCGACCCCTCAGCCAAACGCTCAGACATTTCGGTTTAGAAGCGGTAAAAAAAGGAGATAAAATCGTCGTTGAGCAGCGTTAAGGCCATAAACGAATCAAATGATCCTTCTGATTCACGGGCCTGCAAGATGTCATTTTACCTGTGACAAACCACCCCTTGAAATTCTATCAGTGGTATCCGGTTCAGACTCCGGCTGCGGGGTTCCAGCCTCAGTGGCTGCCGGGTTTTCTATTGATGCTTCGCCCCAGATGTATTTGCCGTATTTGGCATAACCGAGGACATTATTAAGCCGAGGGTCGGCGCTGCTGTCTATCGGAATAATGTTTCCGGTAATCAGTGGGTGAAGGTAACTGGCCAACTCCCGACAACCACCTCCGGTCAGAATGATGGAATCGATATCCCAATCATCAGCCCAGAGCCGGTCAAGATCATTCGCAATGGTCGACGCTAGCTGTGAGTAGACCTGATCCCTGATTTTTTCAAATGAGAAGCCGTGGCCGCGCATCTTGATGGTGCCTTCCTCAGCCGCTTTGTACAGACGGTAAAGCTCGACACTGACGCCGCATTTTTCTCTGAGTTTGTTTGAAATAACACCAAATCCCTTTGAAATACCGTTGTCAAAAGTGCGGCTGCCACGGTCGATATAGCGTAAATGATCAAGAATGGTAAAGTCGGTGGTGCGAAAACCAATATCGACCACCCCCACTTTTTGATTGGCCATCTCCTCGTTGATAATCTTGCCGTCTTCATCCATCAGGCAGTTTAAGATACTGCCCAGGGGCTGCGGCAGCATGCGCACCTTGTTAATATAAATTTCACGGGTGGTCTTTTCACCGCTGTGGGAATGGTAGGTGACTGTGTGATGTCCGGTCAGAATCTCGTTAAAACGCTCATGGTTTTGTTTAAAAAATCCAATCGGCAATCCAGAGACAACATTGATGGGAACATTGATCGGTGTATTGTTTTTTAAAAACAGTCCTGCAATGGTCAGTGCCAGAATTCTGACATAATCGGTGATCAGCCGTTCCTGGTCGAGCGTAAAGTTTAAAACGCTGGACTGTTGCTCGGCCAAATCGCCCACAAAATAGGATTTGCCGTCGATGGACACATGGATATGATCCGTTGGCCTGCTGTCACCAAAATCCGCCCAGAATTGGATTTCAGATGCATCCCCGAAAATTGATTTAAATATGACGGTTTCCTTACCATCGGTGGCTTTTGTAAAACCAAAACCGATATCAATGCCCAGAACTTCCATTTTTGCCTCCCTAAACTATATGAGCGACGCACACGCCAAAACCATACTTATATAAAAATATATCCTATCGTTTTTTAAAAGTCAAAAAAATCAAGTAATCTAAAAGTTGATAGATTTAATTGATTTTATATTGATTTCAGATGTTTGAAAGGCTTATGCCCAACGGCGACCCCATCAGCAGCGCTGCTGTAGTCTGCTGAAACCTCGCCAGAAACAAATGCGCCCAGCTTTGCGAAAGCATTAGAAGATATTCGCTTTTCTCACAAAGCGGATCAGGGGGCGTTATGATAAGTTTCGGGCAATTGGATCGTTTTCTTTAGCAGATATCACCCGATTTTTTGATCAAATATTGATTATAAAAAGCGCGAGACTCAAACAATTGTCCAATTGATCTTGAACTTGTTTTTGAGAATCGAGGCAATGTGGTCGTCAAAAAAATGATGCTCAACAATATAGGTATCTGTATTATATTTGATCTCAAGATGTTGCGCGTCCGGTACTCGGCTAACACGGCATTTTGAAAGCGCTATAAGACCAATGCCGGCAGCCTTTAGCACGGCTTCCTTTGCCGTCCAGTACCGGAAAAAGGTCTCAATGGTCCTATCCGCCAGTTCCCATTCAGATTCAGATGCTGTTTTTTGAAACAAAGCTGAGCTTCTTGAACAAACTTTTTCAATATCAATACCGACCGGTGAGGGGGCCACCACACCGCCGACGTACGCTGCCTTGTGCGTAATCGACCAGTAGGTTCCGTCAAAGGGCAACGGCGCTTTGCGCTCATCTTGATCCAGTTTGCCGATCCACACGCCACTTTTTTCAGCCGATAATTCCAACGCCCGTCGGGCATGCTGACTCAAATACTGGACGCGTTTTTTGGGTGTTAGATCTTTAATCACCTCCGGAACAGCCATTATCACGGGATATATTGTTTTATCTCGGAATGCGGAATGCGGAATGCGGATTGAGTCCATTTTCATCAACTTTTGCTAACTTCTAATTTATAATTTTGTCTTTTTTCTTCTGTCATCCGTCCTCTGCTTGCCGCGGCGTAGCTCGACAGAGCGAAGACGGGACTTCTGACTTCTGGCCTCTGACTTCTTTCCTCTGACCACCAGCGCCAGATCATAAACCGTCTTTTTCGGAAGATCATATTTTTGAGCAAACGTGCGGGCGATTTCGGAGAGGCTGCCCGTTTTTTTGTCCAACGCTTTTTTAAGCTCAGTCTGGATGCTTTCAATATCCGGTTTTTCTATTGAATCGCTGCCTGCCACCAGCAAGGTGCACTCACCCTTCACCACCGGTCGGGCGCTGATGGTCTCTAGAATTTGAGACAGCCTGCCCCTTATAAATTCCTCATGCAGCTTGGTCATTTCCCGTGCAAGGACGGCCTTGCGATCTCCCATACAGGCAATGATGTCCTGCAGGAGTGAATGAATGCGCTTGGGTGACTCGTAGAAAATGAGGGAACAGGACGGATTCCCCAAAGCGGTCAGAAATGTAATGCGTCTACCCTTTTTTTTAGGGGCAAACCCGACAAACATATACGAATCGGTGGGTAGACCGGATACGCTTATGGCAGCCGTGGCGGCGGATACCCCCGGGATCGGGGCTACCTTGATCTTTTTTTCAACGGCGGCTGCTATCAATCGAAAACCGGGATCGGATACGGCCGGTGTACCGGCATTGGAGATTAGCGCGATCGATGTCCCGTCCAGCAATTTTCCGATCAGCTGCGGGGCGCGCTGTATCTCGTTGTGTTCATGATAAGAGATCAGGCTCTTTTTTATACCGTGATGGGACAAAAAACGGCCGGATTTACGGGTGTCTTCGGCTGCCACCAGATCAACCGATCGTAAAATGTCGAGCGCCCTGAGGGTAATGTCGTCCCGGTTGCCTATTGGTGTGGCGACGACATATAGGACCCCTCTTTTTGGGAAATTTTTGGTGTCACTCATAAGCTAAATCAAAGGCATTCTTAATAATGTCGACCCGTGGTGTGTCCTGATTGGATATCACGGAAACCACATCAAATCGGGCCCGGGCTGAGCTTTGATTGGTGGCTTTAAGGTAATAGAGGGCCACCATTGATATTTTCTTTTGTTTTTTAGGGGTTACCGCCCATTTAGGACTTCCGAACTGTACCGAAGTCCTGGATTTGACCTCCACGAAAACAAGGGTATCTTTTTCTTTGGCGATGATATCTATTTCGCCCAGGCGGGTGCGATAATTGGTTTCGATAATTTTATAGCCCGCTTTTTTCAAATGCCGAACCGCAAGCGCCTCACCCTGTTCGCCAAATTTTTGCCGCCAATTTTTCATTTTCAGATCTCAGGGCATTTTTTTTATATTTTAGATAGCTCAGTGTACACTCCTATTTTAGAATTCATCAATAGAAATAAATAATAAATAAGGTGTGAATTGCTTTAAAATGCGTAGATATTAGTCGAGGGTTAGGCGCGAGGAGGCGAAAACGGCGCCGCGTACATATAGTACGTCAGCCGCTTTCGGCGACGAGCAACACCACCCTCGGCTAATAGATGGGTATTTTTAAGCAATTCACGAGTATTCTTTGACGCCCCTAAAGGTCTTCCGATGAATCGGACAATATCCAAATTCGCGGATGGCCTCTTTGTGCGCCCGGGTGGGGTAGCCTTTGTGCTTATAAAATTCAAATTGTGGATAGTATTCGTGATACTTTTCCATCAGGCGATCTCGAGTGACTTTGGCCACAATCGAGGCTGCGGCAATCGATACGCTGAGGGTATCGCCCTTGGCAATCGGCTTTTGAGAAAGATGAGATGAAATTCTGAATGGACCGTCGATCAGAAGACAATCGGGCTGGGGGGTTAGATTGAGGGTTGCCATGGACATCGCCAACAACGACGCCTGCAGGATATTGATGCGATCGATCTCAACCGCATCGACGATACCAATGCCCACTGAAATTGCCTGCTCATAGATCCCATCATACAAAAGGGCCCTTTTTTTGGCTGACAATTTTTTCGAATCCGTAACATCGACGATCGAAAAGTTCGGCGGCAGAATCACTGCTGCAGAAACAACGGGACCGGCCAGGGGACCCCGACCGGCCTCGTCAATACCGGCAACCGTTTTGAATCCTTTTTCAGTGGCTTTTTTTTCGAAAAACCACAAATCCATAATTTCACATCAGGAATCAGAAGTCAGATGACAGAAAACAGAGGACGATTCGATGAAGACAGAGATGCATATATATTTTCTGTCTTCTGACCTCTGACCTCTGCTTCTAATTTAAGCGGCGCTCTTTGATCCTGGCGGCTTTGCCTCTGAGTTTGCGCAGATAATAAATTTTGGCACGCCTGACCCGGCCCCGGGTGACCACTTCAATTTTATCGATGGCAGGCGAGTGTAGCGGAAAAATTCTTTCTACGCCGACTCCATAGGAAACTTTGCGAACCGTAAATGTTGCATTCGTGCTACCCTTGCGTTTGCCGATAACCACGCCCTGAAATACCTGTATACGTTCTTTTTCACCTTCTTTTATTTTTACGTGGACTTTGACATTATCGCCCGGTCCAAACGCAGGGTGGTCAAGTCGCATTTGCTCTTTTTCCAACTGTTCAATCTTTTCCATCATTCCTCCAAAAAAATAAAAATATAAATTTAGCGCTTAATTTAGTCTTTACTGTTGAACCAATATCCGGTCAAATATAATCGCCGCCGCAGAACGCACCGAAAGATGGTTGTAGTCTGTTTTCCCTACGATCGGTTCGAGCACATAATCGGCTGTTAATATAAAATCTTCGCTCAACCCCCAGGCGGTGCCCAATACCAGCACATGTGGTTTACCGTTTTTCAACATACTACGGCATTTTTTATAACTGATGCTCGCCGGGTACCTTCGCGCGCAGGTTGCAATCGTTATTGGATGCACGCCCTCTGAAGCGGTTATCTGGTCGACCACATCCGCGTATGCGTCATTGACCCGGATCATCTCCAGAGCGCTGCGCCTCTTGGGATTATATTGCGCCCCAATGCCTTCAGTCCAATGAGAAATGATTTTTTCCACCAGATCTTTTTGGTCCTCAAGGGGCGTTACGACAAAAAATGCCTTCAAGCCATATGTTTTGGTGGCCCTCGATATATCGTGCAAATCCAGGTTGGTCAAGGCGGATGTTATTGTTTCGCCGTTTTTATTGACCACCGGGTAATGCATCAATGCCACATAAAGATTGGGCATATCGGTTTGCCCGTTTACCCGTTAGCCCGTTTAGCCGGTTTCCTATCCAATAACTATCGGGCTAACCTCCAATAAATTGAAGGGTTAAAATATTATGTTTTTGGTCACCTGGACATCATTTGAAAATCAGGTGTCCGATTCTTTTTTTAAATGATCCTTGTGGTGCCAACTTAAAATGTTTTGGATATTCCGGGACCACTTTTCTAATATTTCGATCTCCCTGGCGCATAATTCTTTTTTTTGCAAAAGATCGATGCGCCTGATTAACGTTCGCATCAGCGCTGATTCCAGCCGCCAATTTTCAATCTCTTTATGATGTCCGGATAACAGCGTATCCGGTACGGCTTTGCCTTCAAAGACCTGCGGGCGCGTAAAGTGGGCGTGTTCGAGCAACCCATCTGCGAAAGAGTCTTTTTGGGCAGCATCTTCACCCCCCAGCGTGCCGGGGATCTGCCGCGTGACGGCATCGATGACGACCATGGCGGCCAGTTCGCCGCCAGTCAAGACATAGTCTCCGATAGAAATTTCATCGTCAATCAGGTTGTGATCGATGCGGTCATCAACGCCTTCATAGCGCCCGCACACGAAAATAAGCTCCTTTGACGCGGCCAGTTTGTGTGCGATTTTTTGATTGAAAACACGTCCCTGTGGTGATAGCAGAATTTTTCGGGCGTTCGGCGCTTTTTGTTCGGCAGCCCGGATAGCTGCGGCCAAAGGTTCAGGCTTCATGACCATCCCGCTGCCGCCACCATAAGGTCGATCGTCAGTTACCTGGTGCTTGTCTTCGGCAAAATCCCTGATGTTCAGGGTAGAGGCAAAAATGTTTTTTTCTTCTATGGCTTTTCTAATAATCCCGTGCTCCCAAAAAGGAGCAAACATATCCGGAAAGATGGTTAATACGATATATCTCATATTTTAAAGATCAAATTCAGCTAATCTTCTTCCAGACCATCGGGCAGGTCAACCCGCATTAAATTGGATTCAATATCGATGGTCTGCACAACCGATTCAAGCGCCGGAATCAAGACCTCGCGCTCGTCATTCTTAACAACATAGACATCATTGGCGCCGGTTTCGATGATCGATTCAAGGCGCCCGAGGTAGCGATCGTCGGTTGTAAGAACCTTTAGACCGATTAACTCATACCAGTAATAAACACCTGTCTCTAATTCTGGAAGCGCCGCCTTTTCGATCTGCAGATCGGCGCCGACCAATGTTTTTGCCTGATCACGGTGGTTGACGTTTTTCAATGCCAGAAGCGCTCCCCGGGAATGTGGCTTGATCCAGTCGATGTCGTAACCTTTCTGGCTGCCGTCGGGGGTGCTGACCGTTATGATGGTGTCCGGCGCGAAAATTTCCAGCGATTCGGCATATGAATGAATCTTGAGGATGCCTTTAATGCCGTGGACCCCCACAATCTTTCCAATGATGACGCGTTCTTTTATGGGTTCCGGTTTATTCAATAATTTCCAGCACAGTGCGCTTTTTTAATTTGGCAGATGCGGCGCTGAGTATCGTTCGCATGGCCTGAGCTGTTCTGCCTTGTTTGCCAATAACTTTGCCCAAATCCTCTTTGGCCACTTTAAGTTCAAGGACCGATGTCTGATTTCCCTCAACCTCAGTTACACTGACATCTTCCGGGCGATCCACTAGTGCTTGAGCGATATAGCTGATCAGGTCTTTCATAGCGCCATCTCCTTTGTGTACCGGTTGAGTAACAGGGGGGATGAACGACTAAATATAGAGCTAACCGCTTAATGTTAGCACTATGCTTTATCGGCGAAAATGCCTTCTTTTTTGAATAAGCTTCTTACCGTGTCTGACGGAATGGCACCTTTCTCGATCCAGTAATTGATACGATCCTGATTTAAGGTGATCTCTGCCGGATCTTTTAAGGGGTTATATGTACCTAATTTTTCGAGGAATTTTCCGTCTCTGGGGCTTTCACCGTCAGCAGCGACGATTCGATAAAACGGCTTTTTCTTAGCCCCGTGTCTTGCCAGTCTAATTCTAACACCCATTAATGTATCTCCTTCAAAATGGCAGCACTCCGCGGCCCATACCGCGCATGCCACCCTGGTTTAATTTTTTTAACATTTTTAACATCTGCGTATAATTTTTTAAAAGCTTGTTTACGTCTTGAACCCGGGTGCCGCTCCCTTTGGCAATGCGCTTACGCCGGCTGCCGTTGATTATTTGATGATTTTGCCTTTCCTGAGCGGTCATGGAATTAATAATGGCTTCAATTCTAACAAATTCTTTTTCATCCACCTGCAGATTTTTCAATTGTTTCATCTGCCCCATTCCCGGGATCATTTTTAACAGATCGTTAAAAGAGCCCATCTTTCGAATCTGCACCATCTGGTCGCGGAAGTCCTCTAACGTAAACTGGCTTTTTCTTAGCTTTTTTTCAAGTGCTTCCGCTTTCTTTTGATCGACGACATCCTGTGCTTTTTCTATCAGGGTAAGGACATCACCCATGCCCAGAATACTGGACGCCATCCGATCCGGATGAAATGCTTCCAGATCGCTTAGTTTTTCACCGACGCCGATGAACTTGATCGGCTTGTCGGTTATGGACTTAATGGATAGGGCCGCGCCGCCGCGGGCATCGCCATCCATCTTGGTCAGAACGACACCACCGATATCCAGGGTCTCATTGAATGCCTTGGCAATATTGACCGCATCTTGACCGGTCATGGCATCGGCCACCAGCAAAATATCAGACGGATTAACGGCAGTTTTGATATCCGCTAGTTCCGCCATAAGGGCTTCATCGATGTGCAGACGCCCGGCGGTATCCAGCAACAGCGTATCGCATCCTTGCTGCTGCGCACCGCTGAGCGCCTCCTGACAGATTTGAACCGGCGTTTGATCCGTGCTCGACGGGAAAACCGGCACATCCAGCTGGTTACCAAGCTTTTGCAGCTGTTCGATGGCAGCCGGGCGGTAAACATCTGCCGGGACCAGGTACGGTTTGCGTCCTTTTTTCCTCAAAAATACAGATAGTTTGCCAGCCGTCGTCGTTTTGCCGGAGCCCTGAAGGCCAACCAGCATGATGGCAACCGGCGTTCTGCCCGAAAGATTAAGCTGCTCGTTGCGCCCGCCCATCAATTCAGTCAGATTTTGATTGACAATTTTGATAACCTGCTGGCCGGGTGTCAGGCTTTCCAGGACCTCCTGACCCATCGCCCGCTCTTTGATATCAGCGATAAAGCCTTTGACAACCCGATAATGGACGTCGGCTTCCAAAAGGGCCATGCGGACTTCTTTCAGCCCTTCCTCTATATTTTTTTCCGTCAGCTTGCCATGGCCTTTGAGCTTACGGAAAATTGAATTTAATCTGTCACTTAAGCTGTCGAGCATGGTTTTTACCCGATTGAATCCATAAATTCTTGAAAATACAATCACAACAATGATATGTCAAGAAAATTAATTGCCACCAAAAGCATATAAAACCACGAAGATCACGAAGGTCACAAAGAAAAATTATTCGATTTACGACTTTTAGACTCTTCTTTAACTTCGCACTCTTCGTGGTAATGTATCTTATGTGTCAGAGGCATAATTGCAATTTCAGATTACAAATGCGGTGTGTCACCAAAAATGAAAACTCTCGGTAAAAAAATAAATATTATGGAGCTTTCCAGAGAACGCTTAAACAGTTGGCTGGCGAGTCGCCACATTGAATCCTACCGGGCCGATCAGATTCTGAAGTGGGTTTACACACGCCAAACAGACTCATTTGACCGCATGACGGACCTATCGCAGGATCTCCGTGCCCGCTTGATGGATAATTTTACCATCGACCGCTTGACTATTGAGCACATCGCAACATCCAATGACGGCACCCGCAAATATGTGTTTAAGCTTAAAGACAGCAAACGCGTTGAAAGTGTCCTGATACCGGAACGCGACCATTATACCTTGTGCATTTCGAGTCAGGTGGGCTGTGCTCAAAATTGTGAATTTTGCTTTACCGCCCAAATGGGTTTTCAGCGCAATTTAAGCAAGGCCGAAATTGTTTCTCAGGTTCGCGACATTAAACATGACCTCAAAGATCCCAAATTGCTGACCAACCTGGTTTTTATGGGTATGGGCGAACCATTGGCCAATTACCGCAATCTGGTCGCCGCCATCGACATCATCACCGACGGGCGCTTTGGTTTTGGTTTTGCCGGGCGTCGGGTGACCGTCTCGACGGCCGGTCTGGCATCCCGGCTGGCCGATCTGGGCCGCGATACCCGAGCGAATCTGGCGGTCTCGCTCAATGCAGCCGACAATCAAACCCGCAGCCGTTTGATGCCGATCAATCGAAAATTTCCTATTGAAAAATTACTCGAAGCCTGCCGGCACTTTCCGCTGCCCGGCGGCCGGCGCGTCACTTTTGAATATGTCCTTTTAAAAGATGTCAACGACGCCGCCGATGATGCCCATCGTCTGGCCAAACTACTGCGGCCCATTAAATCCAAAATCAACTTGATACCGTTCAATTCCCACCCGGGATGTGGTTATCAACGGCCAACCGAAGATGCCATCCTGCGATTTCAAAAAATTCTAATCGATAAAAACTACACGGTCATGATCCGGCGCAGTAAAGGACAGGATATTTCAGCCGCCTGTGGGCAGTTAGCTGTAAGGGGGGCAGGTTTATAGGTAAGAGAGGTATTACGCATTGAGTGTCTTTTAATTTTATAGGTAACATTTAGCGGGTTCAAGGTTCTGCGTTCATAGGTTCAGAGGTTGATTTACAAAGGACAAAGATCTGAGATCGTAAAACAATAGCAAGTTGAAAGTTAGAAGCAGCTATTAACCAGCGTTCACAACCTTTGAACCCTGAACCCTGAACCTTTGAACCTAAATGAGCAGCTTTTTGAAGTCCGAGGTGGGGATACCGATGACTTCGATAACCCGTTTGCCCGCCGGGCTTTTGACAACCACTTCGATGGGGGTCAGGTTGGATGCTTTGCTGTAACCGACGCATATTGAGCTGGCCAGATAAACCTCTTGATCTGATCCGCCGTTCGGAACCAATGCGATGGGGCTGGGGTAATCCTTGACATCAATAATCGTATCCATTTTGGAATCGTGATATTTTAATATGTTTTCATTGTCTTTTTCGGTGCGCCCGACAATCAGTTTCGCGTCTCGGTTGAGACGAAAATGGCGGCCGTATTTTAAAAGGTGCAATTCTTCTTCGGTGCATGTGTCCTGATGGTCAAATAAGTCCTTCAACCGGCGGGAATAGCCGACATCGGTCAGCAGGCAGCCGCCGGCCGGAGCTGGGTAATCTGTGAGGCCGAATTTAGAGGCCAGCTCAATTTGCCGTTTACGACCCCGTCCGGCAATATCCAGCAGCTGCTCCCGGTCAACCCAGCCTTCCTTTTCAGGAATCGTTTCCGGAAGTTTCTTGGCGCTCAGGGGACGCAGGATGTATCCCTTGAAACCGGAGTGCTTGGCCACATACATCAGAGACGATTTCGTCTGGGACATGGGTCGCTGCCCCAGGACTTCTCCACTAAACAGAAAATCGAAATTGTTGGCCGCCATCATCTCCCCGGCCAGTTTGAACATGAGCGCGTGGCAATCCATACACGGGTTCATCTGTTTGCCGTATCCGGCCGGCGGATTCCTGAGCATCTTCATGTAAACCGGGTAAATGGGTTTGACCGTCAGAGGAATGCCGGTTTTTTCGGAGGCCTTGCGGGCTTTGGCCGCCGTAAAAAAAGGTGTTTCAAAGGAGATCCATTCAACATCAATGCCCTGCTCGCGCAGCAACAGACCGGCCAGCGTGCTGTCCAGGCCGCCTGAACAAAGGCCTAAGGCGCGTATGTTTTGTCTTCTTGTATTCATAGCCTATCGAGCTGCTTTTCAAATTTGTTTAGTGATAATCCTTTAATACGCTGTTGTTTGCACTTTGTCCGTGGTCGGTTGTACCGGTCTGAGATTTTTCTGTCTTGACTGCGTTTGCAAAAGCGGCGTATATCCTTCGTTTTAATACAGTAAGATCATAGCTTTACAATAGTCTCTATAAACAATTTTTGCAACTGACGACGGACAACTGACCACTGACCAATTGATATGCAGGTAAAAACACGCGCTGATAAAATCCGCAGGATTCTACGTGAAATTTTTCCGGAAGTTAAAACCCAATTATTTCACCAAAATCCTTTTCAACTTCTGGTGGCAACCATCCTTTCGGCCCAATGCACCGACAAGCAGGTCAACCAGGTGACACCGGTACTCTTTAAGCGCCTGAAAACCCCTGCTGATTTTGCCGCGGCCCATCTTAAGACCATTGAAAACCTGATTCGCCCCACCGGTTTTTTCCATAACAAGGCCAAAAACATAAAAAATTGCGCCCGAGCCATTTTAGACCGGCATGATGGGCAGGTGCCTCAAACTCTGGAAGAGCTGGTGAAGCTTCCGGGGGTAGGGCGCAAGACCGCCAACGTGGTTCTGGGGGCTGCATTCGGCATTCCCGGTGTTGTGGTTGACACCCATGTCGCGCGTATTTCAAACCGGCTGGGTTTAAGCGCAAACAAAAATCCAGTTAAAATTGAATTTGATCTGATGAAAATCATTCCGCGGCGCGATTGGAATGATTTCTGTTTGCGACTGATTTTTTTTGGCCGCGCCACCTGTATGGCCCGCAAACCCAAATGCCCACATTGTCCGCTAAACAAAATTTGCCCCTGGCCTGATAAAACCCGCTAGTGTTGCGCAACGAATTCCTCGCTGTTGTTACTTCCTTATATTATATAAGGTAACAAAATCTATTTGTATAAATAAGTACAATAAAAATTTGGATTTGTATTAAACCCACGCCTGATTGCCCGATCTGAGATCGAGCGCCTGAATCAAGCTTTCTATTTAAAGCTGAAATCTCCCGTTAAGCAGCTGAAAAATAAGATTTATTGTTATTATTTGTAATTATAAGTATTATAAACTATAAGTTCAGTAATAATATTGACATATTATTACAATAAAAGCTATAAAACCACTTTGAAAATCTGGATTTGGCCCTGAAAAGGCGTTGTGGGTCCACAGGCGGATCATTATGAAAAAGCTTTTGACCACTAAAGAAGTCGCTGAATTTTTAAATGTGAATGAAAAGATGGTTTACACCCTGGTGGCTGAAAAAGGTTTGCCGGCTTCCAAAGTAACGGGTAAATGGCTGTTTCCCAGGCATCTGGTGGAACAATGGGTTGAAACCCAGACCATCAACTATCCGGAAACAGGCAACCTTCATTCCATAGACCCGGGTATCCTTATTCTGGCCGGCAGCAACGATCCCTTATTGGATCGTGCGATTTCGCTTTTCAACAGCCAGACTCAGGCACCTTTAGCAGTATTTGGAAACCTGGGCAGCATGGGCGGCCTGCGAGCCCTACGCCAGAATCTATGCCATATTGCTTCAAGCCACCTGCTGCAGGATGATGAGGAAGACTATAATTTTGAATATGCTTTCCAGGAGCTGGACTCCATGCCGGCGGTAGTCAATTTTTCACGGCGCGAGCAAGGTCTCCTGGTGGCAAAGGGCAATCCCAAAAAGATTTGCGGCGTCGCCGATCTAACCCAACCCGATATGCGAATCGTCAACCGATCGCCGGGGACCGGAACGCGTCTATTGCTGGATCGCGAATTTAAAAAAGCCGGCATTAAAGGAGAAAAAATCGATGGTTACGGTAATGAGGTTCACCGTCATCTGGACGTGGGGCTTGAAATCCTGGCCGGGCGTGCCGACACCGGCCCCGGCATCGGGACTGTCGCCGGGTTATTGAATATCGATTTTATCCCCATTCGCTGGGAACGATTTGATCTGATGGTTCTAAAGGATCGATTTTTTGATGAAGCCATTCAGCGGTTTTTAGGTCTTTTGCACGAAGAGCCGTTTCGGACCATGGCGGATGCCTTACAGGGCTATGATATCAGCTTAAGCGGTAAGATGATATATCCGGGTGCGGATGATACAGAACAGAAGACAGATGACCCGTCTTCACTCTGACGAGCTTCCGTCTTCGTTAACCGCCGTCGCTAAAGCTATGGCGGCCAAAAAAACTTCGCCGGACAAGACGCCGGGCAAGCAGAAGATAGATGACAAGAGACAAATGACAGTGGAGCGAATATGGAAATTGGATGCAAAGGGAGGATGTAATGAAAAAACTGGGGATTAAACTTTTTATAGCGGTTTTAACGATTTATTTTTTTGGCGGCATTGCTTCGGCAGGGGATAAAATCATAAAGATGTCGACCACAACCAGCACCCAGGCTTCCGGTCTTCTGGACATCTTGCTGCCTGAGCTGGAAAAGGATACCGGCATTCAGGTGAAGGTCATTGCAAAAGGAACCGGAGCGGCGATCCGCGATGGCATGGACGGTAATGTGGATGTCATCTTTGTGCATGCCAAAGCCCGTGAGGATAAATTTGTGCACGATGGGTATGGTACAAAGCGTTATGCCGTCATGCATAATGACTTTGTTATTCTTGGCCCTCAAAAAGATCCGGCTGCCATAAAAGGGTTGACCCATGCGGCTGCGGCCCTCAAGAAAATTGCGGCGGTCCAGGCAGGGTTTGTCTCGCGGGGTGATGACAGCGGCACGCATTCAAAGGAGCAGGCCCTCTGGAAATCCACCGCTTTACCTCTGGAAAAAATGACGCAAACCATCGTCAAAAAGGGCAAGAAAAAAGAAGTTAGATTTGTCCGTCCCCAGGGCCAATGGTATCTGTCCATCGGGCAGGGTATGGGCAAAGCCCTGACCTTTGCAGATGAAAAGCAGGCATACATCCTGGCCGACAGGGGCACCTATATTAAGTACAAATTCGGACGCGATGTGCCCATTGACCTGGTGGTGCTGTGCGAGGGGGATCCGGCTTTGGCAAATCCCTATGGGGTGATTCCGATCAGTCCCCAAAAACATCCGCACGTCAAATACGATCTGTCCAAATCCTTTGCCGAATGGCTGGTATCAAGCAAAGGGCAGACAGTGATCAATAATTACCGTCTGTTGGGCAAACAACTATTTTATCCGGATGCGGTTAAATAGGTTGTGCCCGTTGAGCCCGTTGGCCCGTTTAGCCGGTTACGCAATCTTCAAATCAGTCACTTTCATTCATAAACCGGCCTAACTGGCTCAACCGGCCAACCTTTAGCTAAAGGCTATTTTGAAATTATAAGCAATAACATTTTTGATTATTTAACACCCTGGATTGAGCACCAATTGTGGAATTGCTGATTGACAGTTTTATTTCCGCCATTGCCCTGGTTGTTTCACTTGATCAGGAGATGGTTGATATCGTTGCCGTTTCTTTAAAGGTCAGCGGTTATTCAACGCTTTTTGCCAGTTTGGTGGGGATTCCGCTCGGTTTTTTGGTTGCCTTTGAATCTTTTCCGGGCAAGCGCTTTATGATTACCTGCCTCAATACGCTGCTGGCGGTTCCAACGGTGGTCATCGGGCTTTTTGTATATGCCTTTATTTCCCGCCGCGGGGTACTGGGTGTTTTCGACCTGCTGTACACCCAGAAAGCCATTATTATTGGTCAGACTTTGCTGATCATCCCGGTGATCACAGCGCTGACCATTGCAGCCATCAGCCGAATTGATCAGCGCTACCGCAAGACAGCGATGACCCTTGGCGCCAATCGCCTGCAAACGGCCTTTGTCATATTCCGTGAAGCGCGTTACGGTATAGTGGCCGCGGTCATTGCAGCATACGGCCGCGTCATCTCGGAAGTCGGTATCAGCATGATGCTGGGCGGCAACATTCGCGGATTTACCCGCACCATGACTACCGCCATGGCCCTGGAATATGACAAAGGCGCCTTTACCCTGGCGGTGGCCCTGGGCATTGTGCTGCTGGGTCTGAGTTTCGCAATGAATCTGTTATTTCATTTATTTCAGGGAAGGATTCGTTCCTGATGCTATTTAATATTGCGCGGCTGACCAAAACATATCAGGATCGTACGATTCTTGATATTCAGAAACTGGATATCGCAAAAGGGGCGATTTATGGGCTGCAGGGCCCCAACGGTGCCGGCAAAACCACCCTGTTAAATATTCTAGCCTTTCTTGAGCCCCTCACCAACGGTGTGTTGACGTATAAATCTAAACCGGTACAGTTTGTTGAGCCTTACTTGCAGCGTTTGCGTAAGGAAGTGGTTCTGGTTGATCAATTGCCCCTTCTTTTTACGACGAGCGTATTTAATAACATGGAATTCGGTCTGAAAATCAGAGGCATTGACAAAGAAGAGCGCAAGCGCCGAATTATCAAGGGGCTCAATATGGTGGGGATGGCGGATTTTATGGATTCCCCCGCCCATCAGCTTTCCGGCGGGGAGACCCAGCGGGTGGCACTGGCTGCCCGCTTGGTGCTCAAACCGGAAATATTGTTGTTGGACGAGCCCACCGCCAATGTCGATGTTGCCAGCGCACAGCAGATCAAAGAAGCGGCTTTGATGGCGCGCCGGGAGTGGAACACCACTTTGCTCATCGCCAGCCACGACCGCGACTGGCTGTACGATGTTTGTGACCAGGTAATGCACTTGTTTAAAGGTCGTTTGTTCGGCACCGGCAGGGAAAATATCATTTTCGGTCCCTGGCGTCCTTTGAGCGGACATCTTTGGGAAAAACAATTACCCGACGGGCAGTGTATTCGCTTGTCCGACCCGCCCGGACCGGATGCAGTGGCTATTCTTGGACTCTCAGGCATCGCTAATGGAATGGATAAGCAGCGAGATGAACACGATGCCCCTATCCTAAAGGGCATCGTCACCCGTCTGACACTTGATAAAAACAGCGCCGATACGCTGGCCACCATTCTTATCGGTTCCCTGCCGCTTACCCTAAAATTGTCCCACCACAAGGTTCAACAGGAAAACCTCTATCCGGGCCAGCACGTCACCCTCAAGTATGATCCAAATACTGTTAAATGGCTCTAAACCAATATTAAATTCGTAAATTTTTACCGGACGTAAAGGTTTCAGGTGTCAGGTTTCGGGTGTCAGTAACTAATGGGACAGGAAACAGACGCCAGATAATACCTTATTTACTCGCTTTCACCATCTGCACTGCCCTGTCTTTCCGATGTGCCCTGACACCTGACACCTGAAACCCGAAACCTAATAGTTTGGGATTGCAACATTGTGCGTGAATCCCCATACATTGGAATTTATGAACCAATTAAAAAATAGATGAAATGTATCGGATGGCGACGAAGAGCAGGGTGAGCATGAGAATAATCTTGATGATCTTGGCGGGCATATATTTTTGAAGACGTGCGCCGCAATAAATGCCTAAAAAACCGCCGGCGCCAAATAAAGCGCCCAGCGCCCAGTCCGGTGCAATTGCCAGACCGGTATACGCAAATAACGGGGCAATGCCGGCATAAAAGACAACCCCGGCAATCGAAGTGGCAAACGTGGCAAACAAGGTGGCACCGGCGATGGTGTACACCGGTAAACCGAAAAACGCTACCAGAAATGGTGCAATAATAGCCCCCCCACCAATACCGTAAGTGCCCCCGACAATTCCAACGATAAACGCGAGCACCAGCAAAGCTATGGTATTAAAAGAAAAGGTCTCACCGTAAAAGCTATAGCTGAAACGGGTTAGGGAGACGTTGATGGTTTTAACACCGGTTGTCTGGATGGGTTTATTTTCAGCCTTCGCTGCCTTGCTGTCTTGTTCGGCATAGAAACGTTCTTCGGCAGCTTTTGCTTTTTCAATTGAAATATCATTTTTTTTAATCGTTGATTGAACGAGTCGCAGGCCGATATATAAAAGTACGCAACCGGCAAAAAATTTGAAACTTTTTGGATCCGGCAAATACAAAATTCGAATAATAGCGCCGATAAATATACCCGGCAGGGTTCCGATGATAATAACCCAGGTCAGCGGCCAGGACATGCGCTGTTCTCGCATGTAGCGATAAACGCCGCTGGGGATGGAAACGACATTATAGAACAGATTCGTGGGAGAAACTGCTGGGCTTGTAAAACCCAATATACTGACCTGAAAGGGCAATAAAAGGAATGCGCCGGATACCCCGGCGGTTGAAGTAAACAGTGAGACAATAAATGCCACGCCAAAGGGGATTAATGGCGAAACCGTTACGCCTGACACCTCAAAATGCATCAGCCTGAATCTCCGGTGATTCGATGTTTATCACTTGATCTGCGCTTATATTCTGATGCGGTTATTATGATATTTTTTTGAATGAATAGCAAACATGAAAATTTATCCTGACTGGTTTTACTTTGCATTATGGTTGAATTAAGATAGTATTTGGTATACAAGAATCAATTTTGATAAGAAGCTAATGATGTCCACCTCATTGAGACCATCAGCGGGCGGATCATGACTGAGTCTCTGTTAAATGAAATCTAAAACCAGATTAAATCTGCTAACTAAAAAGGATACATCCGTGAAAGTGGGTCGAAATGATCCCTGCCCCTGCGGCAGCGGGCTAAAATATAAAAGATGCTGTCTGGGAAAAGAAACCCAGGATAGTAAAGATCCCGGAGCGCTGTATGCCCAACGCTACAAGATCCGTCTAAAAAAGCAATCCGATATATTGGGTATTCGCAGTGCCGGGCAGCTGGTTTTGGACACTTTTGATCAGATCACTCATCTTATTCGACCGGGAATAAAGACAGATGATATTAACACCATGGTGCATGAGTTTACCGTTAAAAACGGGGCCCGCCCGGCGCCTCTAAATTACAGAGGATTTCCGAAAAGTGTCTGTGTTTCGGTTAACGAAGTGGTGTGCCACGGTATCCCTGGCACGCGGGTGCTGGAAGACGGCGATATCGTCAATATCGACATTACTTCGGTGTTGGACGGCTATTATGCGGATGCCAATCAAACCTTTTTTGTCGGCACGCCCGGGCCCGATGCAGTTAAAATTGTCGGCGTTGCTAAAGAGTGTCTCAAACGCGGTATGGCTATGGTTCAACCCGGCAACACCATCGGCGATATTGGTTGGGCCATTCAAACTTACGCTGAGAGCCAGAATTGTTCGGTGGTAAGAGACTTTGTCGGCCATGGCGTCGGGTTTGAATTTCACGAGGCGCCTCAGGTCCCGCATTTTGGCCGGCGAGGGCAGGGCATTCGTCTTATTCCGGGGATGGTTTTTACGATCGAACCCATGATCAATATGGGTAGCCACGAATTGAAAATTCTGGATGACAATTGGACGGCGGTGACTAAAGATAAGTCTTTATCCGCTCAGTTTGAGCAAACCATCCTGGTAACGCAAAATGGTTACGAAAGTTTAACTCCGTATAATTTGTCCTAAGGATTCTCCGTGATAGACCTGCCTGTTCTGTTTTGAGCGAAAATTAATATGGCCTCACGCAAAGCCGCAAAGGCGAAAAGTTCCATTAAAGCCTAAAGAATTTTAAATTTTACCTACGCTCAAGAGGTCTATTCGACTTCCCAAACGCATCACACCTCAGACACTAAACCTTCCGGCCGCCGACCTGTCTTTTTAGCCACAATCTGCAAAATTCCCAGCATAGCCAATACAATCACAATGATACAGGTGCTCATGGCATTGGCGCTGGCAGTCCAACCATCATTGTCTAACATGATGATTTCGATGGCTGCCAGGTGGACGGTGGCCGAAACCAGAAAGATCACGGCGCTGATAGTGGTCATTGAGCGCATGAAGAAATAGACAAAGTTTTGAAAGAAGGCTACCCGTGACAGGGGAAAGATAATGCGGAAAAACGTGCGGAAGGTATCGCCGCCGAGGCTGATGGCTGCCTCTTCAATGGACGGATCGATGTTTCGCAGATTGGATATACTGGACAAGATACCCAGGGTGAAATTGCAGATCACGATATTGATCACAATGATCCAGGGGGTTCCATAAAAAAAGTAATACGGTTTGTTAAAGGCCAGAATGTATCCCAGTCCCATCACCAGACCGGGGATTGCCGCCGGCATGACCGACAATAAATAAATCGTCTGTTTCATAAACGGCTTGCGGGTTTCCATAACATAACCGGCAACTAGTGTGATAAATGCACCGACAATTCCTACGATCAGCGAAACCCAGACACTGGTCCAGATAGCGGAATATCCGCCGATGGAGGGAAAATTATAATGGGCCAGGGTCAGCGTCCAGTCATAGGGCCAAATTTTAACAAAAGAGCCGATGATAACGGTGGCAAATACAAGAAAAATGGCAAAAGTCACCAGGCTGCAATAAATCGTGTAGGAGATCTTTTTTAGCGGCCGCGATGGTGGAATCACGGGTCTGGCCGCCCCGCTGATCATCGAAAATGTTTTGCGGGAAATGTAATAATTAAGCATGAACGCCATCAGCGACGGCACCAGTAAAATGATGCTGATGGTTGCTCCCAGGTCAAAGCGGTAGAGATTGGTGACCTGGGCATAGATTTCGGTGGCCAGCACATTATAATCGGCACCGATGACCACCGGGTTACCGAAATCGGTAATGGTTAAATTGAACGTCAAGGCTGCGGCACTGAAAATGCCGTATTTTGCAGACGGCAATGTGATACGGGTGAATACTTTAAAAGGTGACGCGCCCAGGCTTTCAGCGGCTTCATCCAACCGGATGTCCACTGCCGATAGGGTGGTATATAAAATGACAAAAGCGTGCGGCAGGCAATACAGAACTTCGGATACAATAATGCCGGTCGCCCCGTAAATATTCCAGTCTGTTTTTAGAAGATGAGCTGTTATCAGACCATTGCGGCCGAACAGATAAATCAACGCCAACGCCTGAATAATTGATGGTGCTATCAGCGGCAACATGATGATATTGCGAAAAAAGGTCTTGCCGCGAATGGTGGTGCGGGTCATCGCATAGGCGTAAAAAAACACGATAATCGTAACGATAATAGTTGTGACGACCGATACATACAGGCTATGCCACAGCGCTCTGACGGTGTAAGCGGTGGTGAAATATTTTTGAAAATTGGCGAAAGTGAAATTGGCCAGGGCAAACTCGCCACCTTTGAAGAAACTCATCTTGAGAATGGCCGACAGGGGAAAAAGCATAAAAAAGCAAAGGATTAGGCCAATGAAAATCGTCACTGTGGGAACAATAAAGCGATCGATCTCCATCCTTGCGGCCGAAACTTGGTATTGTGCGGATATGTCAGCAGCAGCGGTTGTATCCATTATGCAAATCTTAAATTATTTGCGAATCTGAAGATTCCTTAAAATTGCTCTAACCTGATAAACTAAAGGCTTTGAATTTATTGAAGTTGGCTTAAAAATAGTAGATCACGTCCAAGGGCGCGACGCAAAACCGATTCGAAAACGGAGCATACACGGTAGCATTTGAGTATTTCGAATCGGTTTTTAACAAAGCCCTTGGGCGTTAGATGCATTTTTAAGCCAACTTCTAAATGAGTTTTCTGAACAACTCCTCATACTGATGAAACGCCTCCGGCGGAAAATAAAGTTTAAATTTATCCTTGCGTTTTAAGCCCAGACGCTCAAATTCTTTTTCGGAAATATCCACCAGCATTTCTTCTTCTTCCAGGATAAACGTCACTCTGACAATGGCGCCTAAAAAATTTATAACCTCGGCTTCAACTTCAACAATATTGGAAGGTAGATAGTTTTCGGCGAGCGAGCTTTCATCCACCAGCTCAATGTTTTCGGGCCGAATGGCCAGATATACCGTCCCTTTTTCGGAATCAGCGAGGTTTGCGATCGCTAGTTCCAGCCGGCCAAACTGGACTTTGCCGTTTATTTTCTTGCCGGTGATAAAGTTGGAGGTGCCCACAAATTCAGCAATAAAGCTGGTTTTTGGCTTTTTGTAAATTTCCCATGGCGAGCCGATCTGTCTGATCTCACCATCCCGCATGATTGCAACTCGATCCGCCATCGCCAGGGCTTCTTCCTGGTCATGGGTGACATAGATCATGGTAATACCGAGCTCTTCCTGCAGCTTTTTGATAACCGTGCGAAGACGGATACGGATCTTGGCATCCAAAGCGCTCAAGGGTTCATCGAGTAAAAGGACTTTCGGCTTGATTGCCAGCGCCCGGCCCAATGCCACCCGTTGCTGCTGGCCACCGCTGAGCTGGGAGGGGTAATGGCTTTCCCAGTCAGCCAGTCCCACCAGCTGGAGGATTTCACTGACACGTTCATCGATCAGTCGGTTGGGCATTTTACGCATTTTTAAGCCAAAGGCGACATTCTGATGCACCGTCATGTTGGGAAACAGAGCATAAGACTGGAAAACGATCCCAAAATCCCGTTTCTGCGGAATAACATCATTGATAATTTTGCCGTCATAAATGACGTCCCCGCTGGTCTGCTGCTCGAATCCGGTGATGATTCTTAACAGTGTGGTTTTGCCGCATCCGCTGGGTCCCAAAAAGCAAACAAACTCACCGGGTTCGATCACCAGATCAACATCCTTGACCGCCACCAGCTCGCCGAAATTTTTGTTGATATTTTTTAAAACAAGCTCTTTAGAGGTGGTTTCCATAAGTAGATCCGATTAAAGACAAAACTTCATAAATCCTCCCGGAGGAGGATTTATGAAGTTTCTAAATGCATCATGAAAGACAGGTCTATCTCAGGAAATGGCTTTGCCAGACTTCCAGGATTTTGGTGCGATTTTCAGACTGCCACGGAAAATCCATCGGGGCCAGTTTAATCGTTTCAAGGGCGGGCAGGTCTTTTGGCCCGGAAACACCGGGATAGGTGACGCCCAGTTTGAATTTGGCATATTCTTCCATGGCCTGTTTGCTGATGGCCCAGTCCAAAAATTTCTTGGCGGCGGCCTCATTTTTAGCGCCCTTGAGCAGCGCGTTGGCCTCAAGTTCAAATCCGGCGCCTTCCTGCGGCATTACCAGTGCAACCGGAAAGCCTTTCTTTTTCAAAGAAGAGTACACAAAAGCAAAAGAAGCGCCGACTGCATATTCGCCGGCGGCGGTCAGCTTGGCCGGTTTGGAGCCGCTCTTGATGTACTGGCCCATGTTTTTATCCAGTTTCTTTAAAAAATCCCATGCTTTGTTCTGTTCGACGGGTTTGTTCTTGTAATCCGGGTCCATCATCACCAGCAGGCTGGCGACCTGTAAAAATCCCGTGCCGGAGCTGGCCGGGTTGGGCATGATCAGAGCGTCTTTGTAAACCGGATTCAAAAGATCATTCCAGCCCTTGGGCATCGGCATGTTTTTTTGTTCCAGAACTTTGGTGTTCGGGACCAATGCGGCGGCATACAGGTCAATGGCAGTCCAGTAACCTTTGGGGTCCTTGAAATTGGCCGGAATCTTATCCCAGCCTTTGGGTTTGTATGGGACCAGCATACCCTTGGGGACAAATTCCGACATATTGGTCACCGCCCAGCCCCAGATGCAGTCAGCCTGGGGATTGTCTCTTTCGGCCAGCATGCGCGCGCCCAGTTCACCGGTAGACAGTCGGATGGCCTGAATATCCAGATCCGCCAGCTCTTTTTTGGCGACTTTCAGATATTCGACGATCTCTTCATTTTCCAGGGAAGTATACACCACCACCCGTTCCTTGGCGGCGGCTACGCCCGCGATTAGAAAAACAGTAATGAGGCCACAGATAAAAAGAATTCCAATCTTTCTCATAATATACCCTCCTTTTTATTGGTGTTCTGCTGAACTAAATTTATTTTTTAAATCGAGCTATACGTTGAAAATAGATAGCTTTGATATGTAGGGTATGTCAAGAAGAAACACGGCGATTGCCCGCATTTCGTTGGATTTAACGTGTGGATGCACGAGCGTTTTGTTTAGAAAAAAGGGCGGCAAGTATTTTTTTATGATTGATTTTTTTTCAATACTAGCTTTTTCAAATGTTCAAAAACATCAGGTCCTTCAAACGCAGCCTTTTGTTTACCGGCAGCGATCTGCTGCATGCGCTCTATCTTGGGTTTGTCGAAATTGCTGAATTTCTCATCAATAAGCTTGAGTTGGCCATGAATCTGGTTGTAAATCAATATGGGGCCGAATAACATCTCACCGGCGGCTTTGGGTGTCAGGGTTCCGAAAATGATATGACGGCTGAGCTGAAATGCTTTGGGCGCGGGTATGTAGTCTAACAGCTCGGCAAACAACTCCAGGCTCTCAGTGACGCCATCCGGGAAATCTCTTTCCAGCGAAGCCTGACCATCTTTGGCTATTTCATCTATGTCGGATGCATTAAAGGAAAGATCGAGCTGGTCGATGCATTCCTGCTGGACGGCTTCGACCGATTCTTCTTTGCGGCTGAGCTTGACATCCGAGTCTTTGAGAATTTTGATGATGTTGCGGATTTTGACCATTTCTTTGATCAGCGGGCTTTTGCGGATGGTCACATCTTCAATGGTCGTGCGGTAAATGGGCAGCTCGTTGTCGAGAACCAATATTTGTTTTTGCTCCCCATCTATGGGCTCAACATACAGATCCAGATCCCGCTCTTTCTGGTATTCATAGGGGCTCATTTCCAACAGTTGACGCATGGCGTCTTTGTCCACCTTGCGGCCGCTTTCGGCCGGTCCAATGGAAGCCATCACCTTGGCGGCCAGGCGGTCGATTTTTATTTTGGTCAGCAGATTTTCTTTGAAGGACATGGGGTTCCCCTATCAAATATAAATAATTAATAAAACGGCAGGTCTTAATCCAAATATTTGTGGCAAATGTTTGGCCTATCGTTACGGGCTTCGGGATACTTGTTGCGCGTTTTGCGCTGTAGAAAGCATCCTTAAGTTTCAACTCGTAACCCGGAACGCGTAACCTTTTAATTCCACTATTCAAGATAGTGGAATTTTCTCCTGCTTTACCACATCGCCTTTGGCAAGTAAACTTCACAGTTAGAACCGGGTCTGATGGTTGTCGGGTTGCCAACAATGCGTTATTTGTATATATAAAAACTGAATTTTGCACGAGTCGGAGGCTTTCATATGCAAGGCATTTAAGGTCGAGGTTATCCGCCTCAAGCGGATGCCTCGGCCTTAATAACTTAGCAGATGGAAGCCTCCGGCTTGCCGCGTTGTTTTCTGGGTGAAAATTAATGAGATAAAATGATTTTCATCCTTTATACCTTGTTGGTATTTGTTAATAAATTCTATAATTTGTTTATCTGTTTGTAATTTAATGCAATCTCAACTTCTCATTAATTTTCATGCAAGATTCAGGTAAAAACTTTTTTGTATGTTACTTGGTAATTGAAAGAGGACAAAACGATGACAGAGACGGTTAAACTGATTTACGGTCAAAATGAATATGAACTTCCGATTGTCGAGGGCTCCGAGGGGGAAAGGGGCATTGATATTTCGCAGTTGCGGGCCAACACTGGCCTGATCACCCTTGATCCCGGTTATGCCAATACCGGCAGCTGCTCTAGTTCCATCACCTTTATGGACGGGGAAAAGGGCATATTGCGATATCGCGGTATTCCGGTGGAGGAGCTGGCCGCCAAGGCCACCTTTAAAGAAACCGCTTATCTTTTGATCAATGGCCGCTTGCCGAATCGCGAGGAGCTGACCCAATTTTCGATCCTGCTCAACGACAACTCGCTGGTGCATGAAGACATGCGCACCTTCTATGAAAGCTTTCCGCGTTCTTCTCATCCCATGGGAATTCTGTCGTCGATGGTCAATGCCCTGAGAAGTTTTTATCCGGAGTTACAGAACCTGGAAGAAGAGATTAACATGACCATGACCCGCTTGCTCTCCAAGATTCGAACGCTGGCGGCCATGTCCTATAAAATTTCAAGAGGTCATAAAGTGGTCTATCCTCGACCGGATTTGGCTTACTGCGCCAATTTTTTAAATATGATGTTTGATTCACCGGTCAAACCCTATGAGCTTGATCGCGATGCCGTCGATGCTTTGCGCGTATTTTGGATTTTGCATGCCGACCATGAACAAAACTGCTCGACATCGGCGGTGCGGCTGGTGGGAAGCGCCCGGGTGACGCTGTATGCCGCTATCTCAGCCGGCATTGCCGCTTTGTGGGGCCCGTTGCATGGCGGGGCCAACCAGGCCGTTATTGAAATGCTCAGTGATATTGCCGAGAACAAAAATATGGACACGGCGATTGAAAGGGCCAAAGACAAAAAGGACCCCTTTCGCCTGATGGGATTCGGGCACCGGGTATACAAGACATACGACCCACGGGCCAAGATTATGAAAAAGATGTGTGACGCGCTTTTGGCCAAACTGAAAATTTCCGATCCGCTGCTGGATATTGCCAAAGAACTTGAAGAGGTGGCGCTAAAAGATGATTATTTCATCGAGCACAATCTGTACCCGAATGTCGATTTTTACAGCGGTATTGTGTTGCGGGCCATCGGTATCCCGACCAACATGTTTACGGTTATGTTTGCCATTGGTCGATTACCGGGCTGGATTGCGCAGTGGAAGGAAAGCCTGGATGATCCCAACTGGAAATTGGGTCGCCCCCGCCAGATATACACCGGTCCGACGCAGACTAAGTTTATCCCCATCGATAAACGCTAAAAGCTATCTCAAAAATGCATATAAGGCTCAAGGGCTGCGTTAAAAATCGATTCAAAATGCTCGCATACTTACGTGTATACTCCGCTTTTGAATCGATTTTTGCCTTGCCTTTGAACCTTATCTACAATTTTTGATATAGCTTTAACCTTAGCAATTAATGCGCTAGATTAATTCCCACCATCAAAATTTGGGTGCATTGATTGGCCAACTCTAACTGACGATTGGCGCAGTCCACTTTGTCCAGCGCACATCAATGAACACTTGGGAAATAGATCCAGGCGCTATTTTGTAGTCGTCGGAACCACCATGACGGGGCAGGGCGAGTGCGCAATCACACTTTGGGCGACACTGCCCATTAGGACCCGTTTGAGCCCGGTGCGGCCATGGGTTCCCATGAGGATCAGATCAACATTTTTATCCTTTGCTTCCTGGACAATAAATTCGTGCGGCGCGCCCCCCATGTGAACGATGGTCTCGCATGGTATTTTGGCTTTGTCGACCTTTGCTTTGGCCTCATCAAGATGCTGCCGGACCTCTTCTGACATATGTTCCACAAGGGTCGGGGCAACTTCCATTTGTTCCGGATACAGATCGACAACACTGACGACAAATATTTGACTGTTACAAATCCCTCCCAGGCTGATGGCCTGTTCCACCGCGGCCATACTAAAGTCGGACCCGTCAACAGCCACCAGGATTCTTTCACCCCGGGTTAAGGGACATACACATACCAGTTCTGTCATAATAATATCCTCCCGAATAAGCTCAGCGCTCATAGCACGGTTGCCAGATGTTAGATTTCATCCTTATGCTTAGTGCGCTGCCAATATCCCAATCATGGACAGGGCAACCATAGCGGCTACCCATAATGAAAGCCATACATAAAGATAAATCTTGTCAGAGACATATGCAAACGCCGCGGCAACCAGAGCCCACAAGGCGACGCTGCAGCCCAAAGCCAGACCAAACTGCGTGAAGCCATCGCCGTAGGTGAAATACTTCAGATAAAAATGACCACCGGGGAATCCGCCGCCCACTTCCTGCCATACGGTCTGGGCATCTTTGCCCTGAAAAATGGCGTTAAAAAGCTTATAGGGATTTAAAACATTGTTTTCCGGCGCTGCCACGGATATGACCGGACCGACCGTGCAGATCAGACAGGCGACGATGGTCACCCAGTATACGATGGCACCATATACAGTTTGTGCACGCGGCATTGTCGGGGTTTCTGGAGCACTCATATCATCTCCTCCTTTAGGATTCTGATCGTGTGAATTTAATAATGGAACGGGTAACGGCGGCAAATATCACCAGAAATACCAACCCGTTGAGCCATATCGGCACCGCGCCGATGACACCCAGCATGCCGAGACCCTTGGTCAGCAGCCCGAAGCAGGCAAAAAACATAAAACCGATGAGCAGGAACCTGACAAAACCAGCCTTGACCCGGATCAGAATTAGGGAGCCGAGCAAGCCGCCCAGCACCTGCCCGACCAGCCATGGCGCAGCAAAGACCGGAATGATGGCGCCCATTAGCAGATAAGGCCAAACGGCAATACAATCGCCCATACCAAGCAGAACCCCGCTGTTGGCAGCCGCCACCTTGAGGGGAACGGCCATGATCACATTTTGGGCCGGTACGATGGCCCAGCCGGCTCCCAGGCCGAAAAATCCGGAAAGCAGGCCCACGCCGATAATGGCCCCCAGCACCCAACCGGCCCGGGTCAGCGGATAATCAATGACCTTGTTTAGGGATACCTCGAAGTAGGGTTGGGAGAGCTTGAGTCGTTTTGTGAAGCCATCCACTTTTTTAACCTCGGGCCACTCGATTTTCTTACCGCCGACCAGAAAATAAACCGCCAGCGAACATAGAATGAGACCCAGGGCCAGGCGCACGAGGCCTTCGCCGGTCTCTCCCAGGTGCTGGGCTACGTAAATGGCGCCCTGGGCGCCACCGAAAGCCCCGACACCATATGCAGCCGCACAGAAGATGCAGATTTTTAAGTTGGCCAGGCCGCCTTTCATAAAAGGACCGGTGGAGATCAGACCGCTGAACATGGCCACAATCAGACCAGTGGCCCGGACAATGAGACTGTCCACAGGTGTAAAAGCCAGCATAAAAGGCGTAAATAAAACACCGCCGCCAATGCCGCCGATCACGGCCACCATCGCAATAGCAAAACTGAGTAAAAAGAATCCGAAAATCCATCCCCAAATGGCTGCGCCGGACATTTGGCCGGGTTGCGTCTCCGCACCAAAAGTGAACAGGCTCAACGCAACATACGATATGATGAGCACCAGCACCATCACATTGACTTCAAGCCAGGGGGATTTAAAGAATTTGCTCATCCGTTTCCTCCTCCTTATTGTGATTTGCAGAAAGAGCCATCTACCACACAATGAATTTATTTGTCAATCAAAATATGGATCTGTAAGTATATGAAAATCCAACTAATACAGATATTTATACCGTAATGTGGCACACGGCTGCCCCAACAGCAGGCTTGTTGGTTCGGTAAGCGCGAATCAATATGGGTAGGTGCGAAAAAGAAAAACCGAGCGTGTGGAGCTTCACCGCAGCATCTTTCGATGTGCGGAGAGCTCGCATGCACACTCGGTTTGCATGACCATTTGGTAGGTCTTTTTAGGCTAAACTAGAAAGTCCAACGAGATGACATCCAGTCCATCATGTCAGATCTACTGCATTCGTATAAAGACTATCTTTTGGATAAAATTGGGTTACAGCAGTTGGCGGTTAGGCCAAGATGCGATCACTGTATGGCGATTATTGGCTTTTTTTCTGCCCGTCCTTGTAACCTTCTTCGTACGCTTTTTCTTCAGACTTTTTGTGACGGTCGTACAAATAACCTGCGCCCGCCCCGGCAGCGGCCCCGACTGCTAATCCTACGGGGGTGTTGCCCGCTGCGGCACCAATGAGGCCACCGCCGGCAGCACCAATGGCAGCGCCTGTGCCGGTCCGCCTGCCGGTATCCGATGAACACCCTCCAATGACCAGTCCCAGGCTGATGACGATAATGGCTATAATCAATAACTTTTTCATGGTTTTCTCCTTCTTTAGAATGAACTCAAACTTAAAAGGTGCGGTGTATCGATTCATTTAGAAATAAGCGTTAAGCAGAGATATTATTGGCTTTTTTTCTGGCCGTCTTTATACCCGTCTTCGTATGCTTTTTCCTTGGATTTTTTGTGGCGGTCATACAAATAACCGGCACCCGCTCCGGCGGCTGCTCCTGCGGCTATGCCTACCGGGGTGTTGCCCGCCGCGGCACCAATGACCCCGCCACCGGCAGCACCGATTGCAGCACCCGTGCCCGTCCGCCTGCCGGTATCCGATGAACACCCAGCAATGACCATTCCCAGGGCGATGACCATAACCATCACGATGACTATTTTTTTCATACTTTGCTCCTTTTACAAAAACCTTTAATTGGGGCTTGTTTGCGAGTTGTCATTCGCTTGGTGGATAATGAGCATTGACTGCTTGAGGAATTATACTTTCAGGTTCTCTGAGTCAAATGCTTTCATCCAAATTCTAGTAGCGATTAACAATATACTCCTGATGGTGTTTTTCCTACTCAATCAATTGCATGGCCAAGTCGTTGTGAGGAATCTAAAGAATGTATCTACCGGTTGCTCTTGGCTGTATTGCGGTTTCGATTTGGCCCAACCGACGAACTTATTAATGGCCTGGTTGCGCGTTGGCGGCGGATCGGTGAAACAGACCATTCGAATACCTTTTGGTCCGGTATGGGCAGCTTCGTAGTAATCGTACGCTCCCTGAAAATAACCATGGCAAAAGTTCAGCGCATGGTTGAAAAAGGGATCGTCCGGGGCCGCCGAACACAAATTCAGAAGTTGTTGGGTTGTCTCGGCTTTAAAGTCTGCCTGTGTAACCGAGCCGGCGAATGCGAAACCCGGTACTAAAGAAACCAATACCACTGCATAGAATAAAGATTTGAATTTCATCTTGAAGTCCTCCTCTCATAGCTTGTAATTAGGGATTGAATCTGGTTGGAAGAACATGAGTTTAACTTAAAATCGATAACTTATTGTAATCATGAACTGCAATGCGTCAATTGAAAAAAGCAACTTCCATATAGGTTTTTCTTTTACAAAAAATACACTTCATTTGATACGTGCATGATTGCATTTTACTTTTCTTCTTTTCCCTGGTTTTTCTCTACTTTCTTTCCAATTCCACAGGAACCGGTTCTGCTTTCCAGATGTCTGCGCAGTACTCTTTAATTGAGCGGTCAGATGAGAATTTGCCCATGCGGGCCACGTTCAGAATTGACATCCGCGTCCAGTGCGCTGATTTCCGGTAAGCCTCATCCACCTGTTGCTGGCAGGCAAGATAATCGGCAAAATCTGCCAGCACCAGATATTCATCATGGTACAACAAGGCATCGATGATGGGTTTGAACAGATAGGGGTCTCCATCGGAAAACTGTCCTGAGGAAATCGCATCGATAGCTGCCTTCAACCTGTTATC
>JAAUXU010026445.1_pt1 | contig 40786 bp, 40 predicted proteins | sample 7278151 | NCBI WGS metagenome assembly JAAUXU01 (sample SAMN14350113, study PRJNA611818) | marine sediment metagenome | isolation source: surface marine sediment (1.8m) | place: French Polynesia: Moorea | collected 2018-08
GGGGGGGAGAGGTAGCATTTCTGAGATGCTGTCTTATAAAAGAGTCTCCGATTGTGCTGAAACACTAGATGCTAATAATAGGCAGTGTCTAGCGCGAGGGGGAACTACACGGCCAAGGACTACTTGGGTAGGAAGTGCATGGGAGACCAATGCGGGAGGGGGGGGGAGATTGCATGGAAGGATTACATGGGAGGGAAGTACAAGGGGGAGGGGGAACTACATGGGCAAGGACTTGAAGGGGAGGAAATACATAAGGCGAAGACTTTATGGGGCAGGGATCAAAGCGGGTCGAGGTCACTAGTATCATATAAAGCACAAGGAGTTGGTCCCTGTTTCTCCAGTGTCCGGTGTACTCTTCTTCCTGTCCATCTTTAGCGCTCGGGAGAGTAGAGTAGAGGACAACAGTTATAACCACAAAAATAGTCAACTTTTCAGATACAAAAGATACTTCAATTCCATTTTTGCTCTGTGATCGACGACATAAACTGCAACGATCTGCAGGTGTTTCAAACACCTAATGGCATAACGAAACTTGGCAAAGAATAGTTTCTGGTAAAATGTTGCGTTAGTTTTACGTATAGTTGGGTCCTAAGCAGAGGTGGCCGTAGAATAGGAAGTCTTAGAAAATACATGTTTAAGCAGTGTTTTGTGATAGTTGAGTCAATTTCGGCGGCTTTCCTACACTAGTTTTCACTGTATAAAACTTTAACGCTTGCTGCACAAGGGTCAATACACATTTATTTATTTTTCTTTGGAACATACGTGACTTCAACCTCATCATTTGGCCTTAGGTAGTAAACCTTCCGGCAAATTTCCAAATAATCTCTTCTTGACCTTTCGGTGTATTTTTCTCTGACAAAGAAGCAAATACCAGTGACTAGAACTAACAAGTACAGCAAGAACAGTTGAAACAAACAATGAGAAACGCCTCGTCTAGTCAGGATCGTATTAAAATACTTCGTCTGGAGTAAGAAGATTTTGTGCTAAAACTATTCCTCACTCAAATCTTTCTTGGATGGAGGTTTCGCAAGGATAAGAGACAAGGTTTGCACGAGAGTAATTTACTGTTATTGAAAAAATTGAACAAGTCATCATGGTATAACAAAAAAAATCTAGTAATATTGCATTTGTTGAACTAGGACATAAATTGCTTCGGCCATTCTGACATTTTTTTCTATAATGGCTGACTAAGGGATCGGAGGCTCAGTGACGGATCCTACTTTCTAGAAGGATTCCGTCTAGTCTCGGTATACAATACATCATAGTGCACGATGCCCAAAATGCTTTTCAGCATGTGCAAAAATTTGAGAAATTTCTTTGCGCATGTCCTCCTCCCAATATCACGCCTCCTATGGCAGGCTACAGTGGCGAGGGCGCAGAGAATCTGTCCTTGATGTTCCTGGGTGAGGGATGCGCGGGAAAGTTGGACTGTAGGAAGGTCGAGGCCACAGAGAAAACGGCGATGACGATGAACATTCCGGTGAAGCCGATGGCCGGACTAAGTAGCTGTGTGAGCAGTGCAGTTAAAGGCGAAGCCGCCGCCTGACCGGTGATCACGAGGCCGTAGTTTTTGCTGGAGTACCTGAGAAAGACAGACGAAAAGCTAAATATGTGCTAGCAGATGTTGCTATACGTACACATCTCTAACTAACGACACCCATGAACACCCTAAAAACTTTGTTTCCTTACTTGGTGCCAAAGCACTGCGCCGAGGCGGTGGGCAGGAGGACGAAACTGGCGCAGAAGCAGAAGAAGATCGACCATACCCAGATGGCGAAGGCGGCCTTGGCGCCACCGAGTGCCATTGGAAGAATTGTTGGCGTGAGCTCGAGGGTGGCATAAAGTAGTGCCACCCACCCGGTCACAAACATCATGCAGCGTCGATAGCCGAACGCGTCGCACATCTGGAAGAAGCAATTCCGTGAATCTTGAATATCCAATAAGCACAAATCGTTCATAAACGCTCACTTGTCCCCAGAAGAGACGTCCGGTGGAGTTAAAAACTGCAGCGACGGCACCGACGACAGCCAAAAAGTGGTCGTCGTCGATGAACTCCTGTCCGAAAGCCTTGTACATGGAATTAATGTAAGTAATGGCTTGTGTATTGAGGAAAAATGTGAACCAGAGGATCCAGAATTCGGATGTGCGCACCACGAGACCCGGACGGACGTTGTTGTCGTCTGCTACGGTGGGATCGATCACGGTCATCCAGTTGCTGCTCTCTTCTGGATTAATCAGGAGTGATTGGGATGCTAACAATACCTTTTTTTAAAAGAAAACCTTTTCAGTCATCTCGGTTTTTCCGATCTACCTTGTCCCTCATCACTGTTTAATACAAGCTCTTCTTCTTCCTCTTCTTCTTCCTCGGCGTCTGCACGCTCGATAAGAGGCATCATGGAGGGAGCGTCACTGCTGTCTGGTGGAGTCGAGATGAGCAATACTGCCAAGGCCTGGATCACGCCGTAGATAGACCCCAGTAAGAGAAACACGGATGGGACGCGGTCTAGGATGGAGTCATCGGAAAAATAACCATCCGGATCCAAAGGAGAATTCTCAGGGTTCAAGTAAGTTGACTGGATCTGCAACAAAAGTTCTCGAATGAGTGACTGACTGTAGCACTAAGGCACCAAGAACACTACGAGGCTCTTCTCAAACCTGATTGAAGACGAACGCTCCCAAGCCGAATCCGCCCACGATGACTCCGTTGACCAACCCCTTCTGCCTCGGAAACCACCTCATAGCAACGCCCATCGGCGGAGCGTACGCTAAGGCGATACCCACACCGAACATTAGTCCATAAGTCAGAATCGTCAGCAGTACAGATGTCTACAAGTGCAGAAGGAACAACATCAGATGGTTTTTTTACCATCGCAATCACCTAGAATCAGTACCTGGATGGAGATGGCGGTCAGGTAGACGCCAGTGGTCATGAGCGCGGAACCGCACATGACGGTAAAGCGGACACCGATGAAATCTTCCAGGTATCCGCTCAAAGTCATGAACAAGCCCTGCAATAAAACATATCGAACTGGGTCAGTCACAAATAGGTAGCGTTACTTCAAAATTCGAAAGGATTCGGAGATGAATCACCAGTGAACTTGAGTGGGAGATTAGTATCTGGATGAGAAAGTTTTACCTGTCCTACTGTAGCGAGCGTCGGTATCCAGACCATGTCGCTGTAAGTGATGTTCGGGTGGACGTGCTTCCTCAGGTAAGAGGTCATGTAGGTGCTCATGTTGCCGAAGCAGTAAAGAGTGCCCAACGTCAGATGGATGGAGAATCCGCCAATTAGCGACATCACACCATCAAACTTTTGATTAGACATCATTGAAAGCCTTCAAGCTACCGAATTTGGCACTTTTGGATCAGATTTTGGGATCTTTGGGGATTCAACCGAGAATTCTTCATTGTGTGACTGGATTTGGGCACCTTTTCCAACTCATCCAAGTACCTATAAAAGACAGAAACGAATTCTATAGTTTAGCAAGAAACGATGGCATCATTCGACATCCCGTCATTTATGTATTAGGCAGTACAAAATGAGAGTTATTAATATGCATGTTTCTCGAGCAACAAGTCTGAGCTCATGGTAGACCATTCCTGTTCCTACTGATGTACGCAGTCCACTCGCACACACTTATGTATACACTTGTCTTAAAATATCACTGAGACATGATGCAGGAGAGCATTCGAAGTCTTTGTTATGTAAAGTTCATCACCGTGGGGAGTCCTTGGAGAATCCCTTGGTCCCATCCGGACCCTTCGGAGCTCTGGAAGCAGCATTCACGTCTTTCAACAGTTTGTTGTTATTCGTGGGGGTGGACACTTTGGCTGCCAGTGCAGCGGTTTTAGTCGCGGAGGCGACCGAATCTTCATCCTCGTCGTCAGTAGCGGTCGCGCTACCCAGAATCCTCAGTCTTGCCTGTGCATACTCTTCTTCCCGCTGCTTCAAACTCTTGGGCTGCTTGTTAAGGCTGCTATTGCTACTGTTGTTGGAGCCGCAGAGGCCACCATTGCCACCCCCGCCCTGGGCGGAGAGGTTGATAGGATAACTCTGAGGTCGCTTCAAGATCTTCATCTTGGGTTCAGGGGGCCGATATTGGGTTAACCGTCCATGCTCGTAACACTCAGACTGCTGGACTGCCCGCTGCGGCTGCGGCTGCGGCGGTGGTTGCGGCTGTGCCTGAGGAATGACGGCATTGTTGTTGTTGTAGGAGAACTGTGGAGGGGGCACGTTGAACTGAGGCGGCACTGCGGCGGCGGTGGGATTGTACTGTCGATTTGGAGGTCGGTAGCCACTGCCATTACTGCCGTCAATCACGTGTGGTCGTTGGAGGATAACCGGGGGCGGTGGCCTCGAGAACAACGGCGGTTGTTGGAGGTGATGAGGTTGCGGCGGCGGGGCCACATAAGCAGTCATGTGCGGGGAAGCGCCGTAGCCACCGCCGCGATGTGAAGTAAGAGGTTGTTGCGGCTGAAAATGCGGCCGCCGCTGTTGCTGCTGCTGCTGCTGCTGCTGCTGTGGCGGCGGCTTTGAGGACAAGTCGAGGCTCCTGAGTTGGTGATCAAGCTGGCCAGAGTCCAGCAGGTCCTCCCAGCTGGACTCTCCCGGCGCGGCCTGCTGCGGCGGAGGCGGTGGGTGCCACATAGCTACAGCGGCTGGTTCGAGCAGCCACTGGAAGGGGGACACCAAGTTACTTGTATAGTGTGACCAAAATAAGAGCGGCGCAAACGACGATGGAAGCGGCTGGTTTTGACTGCGCGACTTTCTCCTTAGCCCAAAGCGATATCTTCTCCCGCAGTTCGACCAGATTTCTACTTTTTCCTCTTTCTTCCGCTCGCTTTACCCACTCTCTCTTGGTCAACTGGACCGAGGCTTCCTCGGCCAGCCCCATCCCAGGACGAGTGGACGCAGCTGTTGGTCTCAGAAGTGACCAGGTGACTGTCACAGATTTGGGCAACCTCTCGTTGAAAGCACCAAAAATGTTATATACACCTGCTTATCTGGTCACGCCGTCTGGGACAGCCGATTCAGCCCATGGAGAACAAGGCAGAACTGATGGTTCGCGGCCAGCAGCTAGACTGCGCGCACCCGCACGAACAACAACAATAACAACAACATGACGGCTCACAGCGAGAATAAAGCGTGGAAGTTGCGCAAGGCCATTCAAGATGGCAAGGCCGTTCTTGTCAGATGTCACATGTCTTGTCTTTAAGGCAGACACAACAAGCCTCAGTTTGTTCTTTTCTCTTTTCCTATGCAGCACCGGTACGATATCCTTCGCTCCTTCGTCCTTGCAGACGATGAAGATCCTAAAGGACATGTTCCTTGTGGCGAATGAAGTGAGGAAGCGTGTGCTGATGTTCGCCAACCACGACGACTTGATGTCGTTCAGACGCCATACATTTCGACGGGACAAGAGAGATCGATGAGGTGGGATCCGGATCACATCTCAGAGTCGACGAGATCAAGTTGGGCGTGCTGGAGACGGCCGCAGCAGACACTGAATGGGCACTCACAAGAATGGGCCGTACAAGAAAACTAGCAGAAAGACGTCTTTCTCTGATGAGGAAGGGGTTGGGTTAGAAAAGAGCTAAAATATCCAAAAATACAAGTAGACTCAAAATGAATGTTGAATGCATGAGCAGAGGTTACAGAACGACAGCAATTTCGTTGGGAATGATGATTGGCAGGACATAATCCAGAACAATATTACCAAATTCTAGTTGGAAGTGGCTGCTACGGTCCGCTGGGTTTTTTTTTCTTTTGAGCAACTTCTCGTTGAACATCTCCAGGTACTCCTTCCTGTTGAGCACCAGCCTATTGCGGAATAGATTCAACTACTTGACCGATGTCGGTTACATTTTTGTGGCATTTTGGGTCGTAGCAAGTGCCAGCCACTGTAACATTGCCGGCAATAGCGACATCGACAGCACCACCTTATCCGCTTGAGCTTGATACTGTCTTCTTGAGGGCCAAATTTAGCGTTAAATGTCGATCAGCAGTTGGGAGTGAAAGAAGCGTCTCCATTGGCTTGAGCAAGAACTTTAACAGCTTGAACTTCTTTTCCTTGGCAGGCCAGGCCAGGCCAGACCTTTGGCCTGCCTGGCCAAAGGAAAGAGCATCCTCATGCCTCTTTTTGGTGTAAGGAAAAATGTAAGATGCGCTGTTCTTTATTTTCATCCAGCCTATGTTCACTGTTCTGTTGCTCACAGCTTACTGATTTGAATGTTGTCTGATGAGCTTGAAATATGAGCGTGATCAAAGAGCAAGTGAAAACTTGACTGAGGACATCAAAGATTAAACCCATTACCTGCATTTATCTCTATGAGATCTGAAACTTCAACTACTCAGTTGGATGTCATGATTGAGGCCTGGTTTTTGGATATGTTACTCCTGACATTGTCTGGTGCCAGAATCAAGCAAATTTGGAGATGGGTGTGGTCACCTAAAAATCGACGGAAAATATAGTGCTCTGGCAACGCTGTGGAAGGTCTGTTACGCTCTCTCCATTCTTTCTCTTTGCTCCATGGTCAACAGTCATCAACGGGTCTCCTGCAAAGAAAATAAAGGAGGCCTTTATTTTCTTTGGTCTCCTGTCGACGACAATGAGTCAGAGCTCTACCGGTTGAGGAGCAAAGTGGCTTAGTGAGGAACCGTCGATCCCAACTCGCACTATCCTTTCGAGTTTGGCAGGTTGAGCAAAGGAAAGAAGTTCAAACTGTTGAAGTTCTTAAGATATAATATTCTTAAAATATAATTGCATGCACGAGGAATTCAGGAGATCAGAAGCAACAGTAGAATTTCTCCGAGTTTTTAATGATCTCTTCGATCATTTCAACTCTAGCAACCCATTGGGGAAAGGTATGAGGGCTCCACTGACTAATCATAACTATTCACTGTGGAGGCCATTCCTGGAAGCAGCATATGCTTACATCTCATCACTCAAGGATGACCAAGGAAACTTGGTGACGATGACGCCAAAAAAGACAGCTTTCCTTGGGTTTTTGATGTGCATCACAGGAGCCATATTGTTATGCCACAGTCAAGCCGAGACTAGATGCATGAAGTATCTTCTGATGTACGAAATAAATCAGGATCACGTCAAACTGTTCTTCTCCATTGTTCGAGCTTCCCGTAGTGCCAACAGCACCCCAACAGCCTTTCAATTGGAGACTATTGTGAAGCAGCTGATTGTACACAATTAGTCAACATCTAGTAAACGTGGTAACTGCCTGTCTCTTGACGACACAGTTATTTTACACGTCAGCTCTAAGAAACAAACTCATGCTGTTCATGTTGATGTTAATGATGTGAGAAATGTCCGGATGGAAGAGGAAGGCCCTAATGTGGTCTTTGGAAGGAGTGAACAGCACTCTGAAGATGAGATTATCGACAAAATGCCTTATTACTTCATCATGTCCAATAATAAGATGGCCATTGCGTATATTTCTGGCTATGTGGCACAGACGGCCCATAGGCGCACCACGTGTGTAACTTGCAGCAGTGCCTTATACAACACAAAGGAAAATCTGTGGTCAGACAAACGTCTTGCCTTTTTTTATTGGAAAAACAGGGATGGACTTACCCTGGCATCTGAAGATGTTTTTCAAGTTTGCATTGAGACAGAGCGTCACCTAACAAGCATTTTTCACCACATCACGATCCCATTCACATAGAACTGCCTCAAATAAGCACCAAAGTTCTGAAGTTTCTACTGGACAAATAGTTATTTCAAGCCTTAAATGATCATCAGTTAATAACCACTCCAACATCTAACCACATTATCCATCTAATTAAGACGATTGCATCCTGCAACTGTAAATTTGCATTTATCGCCATACAAAGGAGAAAACTGCTCAACTTCATGGTAAAAAGGTTCGTCAAACTAACACTAAATTAATCTTGTTTAGCAATCAGTAGGGGTGTGTCACTTATGGCTTATAATATACTATTATACATGTAGTTATTGTGCTTTCCCTTAAAAATTATATGCAGAGTTCTATGGTACAGTGCATGTTCAATCACTTAGTTGCACGCAATGGAAAGAGCCTAGAAGATGCAACAAGATGTAAGAACAACACGTGTGGTATAAGTGGTAGTTTCACGTGCTCTATACAGTGGAACACGCTTTATAGAGACACTTTGGGACTGAGAGTTTTGTCTTTAATAAGCATGTTGAAAAAACATTGTCAAAAAGACAGAAAAAGCTGGAACGTGGCAAAAGGCATATTCATTCATCAGCAATTACAGAGAAGTGGTCTAGAGTACTTTGTGCGATGGTGTGACTGAGACTTTGCTGCAACTTCTGTTTGGGGGTGTGAAACAAGGAGAAGTTCTCAAATCCTCTTTGCACAGGGTGAGTTTGTGTATAAAAAGAAGTATCATATGATGTATTAGCTTTGTAATGTATTGTGGGCAATTTCTGTACGAAAATCATGTTTTTGAAACTTGCGACTTAAACCACATATTGTCACAGAAAGCTCAACACAATCCTGAATGTTTTGGGCATAGTGCGAGTTTGGTCAGCTGTTGCGCTAACTCACAGAGCACACCGGGTGACTTTCCTTCATTTCTTCTCCCTATTCCATGCTGTTGACCCTTTGGCAGCTACAACACCAATATAATTTGTCATGAGTGCAGAAGGGAAAAGGTGAACACTACTCATGGTGCTTACATTTGTCACCTCCTTAAGATCAGAGAAGTTTTATCAAGTAACGTATATTACCGCCATTATCTGTCAAATTACCAGACATAAAAGACGTTTTAAGCCTTAGGAACAAATGACTTGGCAAAAGTTCTCACTCTTTCATACAAGCGTAGGCTACAATTCCTGAAATAGTAGGACAGTAGTTATAAGGTGGTCCTAAAATTCGTACAACTTGGGATTTTGATTACAGGTTTTAGATAGCACAAGGAGCAAGACTGATCAGACACCAAGTCATCTTGATAGCACCACTCCACTACCTCTGATGATTTAAGGGTAACATCACAAATTGTCTTTGCCGAAGGATGAGCAACTCAAGCGAAGATTTTCAGCTGAAGCTTGCTGAAGTGAAGTGCTGGAAGACAGCAGAACAAAACATATGAGTCTCTCACACAGCGATTCAGGGTTATCATAGGGTGGGTTGGTTCCTGATGTAACCAGATCCCCAGAATAAAAAAAAATGTAGAAAATCTGGCCATGACCTTATTCTAAAATTACTTGAAATGGATGCTATATTACGAAATTACTCGATGTCGATATTGATACCCTAATGTCGCATGGTTTGACCCAAAACTAAAGCCCAGGGAACAAAGTCACAACATGTTTTCGTTCCGGAAAGAGTTCAAGGTGACAAAGTACGAAGTTTTTCTTTTGTTGGAAAGAGAACTGTTAGAGCCAAATCGAAGAGATTTTATTTGGCTGACATCATTTGACCATAACACTGGGTGCGTCATGGTATATTTTTCACCAGCTCTTGCTATGAGCATAATCGAGCTCATGGCACTAGGACTTTCGTTCTGTCTAAAGTCTGGTCTCTGTCTAAAGAGTCTAAGTGCTAAAAACCGAGTGTCAGCAGTTGATTGTATCCATGTGGTGAGGCCCGCAGTTTCCCCCGGATGAAGATTAGATGAGTTGCAGAGACCTCGCTCGCTCGATGCCTTACTGATGGCCGTGTTTGTGCACACGACCAATTTCTACTTCGACCTGTCTTAGCAAGCGCCGCCAACCTCGTAGCCCCGGCCCCATTTTTTCAAGAGTACTGAAGGCAGTTATGGGCGGTCGATGAAAAGCTGCAAGAGTTGACTGCCCTTCAAAGAGCTCGTCCTCTCTATTGTGTTACACGTACCATTGTTAATGATCCCATGTGTCACAATACTCCTGCGTCACCATTCTGAACAAGTCCACGTTGTCATTGAAATATCGAGAGAATACGCGAAATAAAAATTAAGCTGGCAGCATAATGCTTTTATTGTTTGACGTAGTAAAAGTTCGTAAGTAAATATCACCCAATAAGAAAATCACAACTTTCTGTGGAGGATATGCTCTTAATACATATGAATGGTACCAATTATAAATGCTTTGATCAGGAGGAACAACAGTAACCACCTTCTTTTCTTTAAATGTTACACCTTCATGTACTTCTCATTATTAATATTTTTCCAATGTTGAGGAGTTGCATCTCGACCAGACACAAATCGCTTGATTTGCTCGGCTGGAGACGAAAAAGTTGCCTTAGTGATGGAACAAGCAAACTGCAATTGATTTGAACGTCTTTTGAATTTGATCTCCGGCAGGCTCAAGTGACTCCATCACTCTTCGTTTTTTCGTGCATCACTGGAGGAATTAGAAGCTCTCGGGACTTGCTTAGCTCTTCACTCTATATGATGTGCAGCTTTTTAGCTCCCAACAAGCAAGGCACAGGGGAGTAAACTAATCAGTTACATTGATTTAGAAAAATCACTTCAATCTGGGCGAGAAGTTTACCATATGATCGCACTAGACCTGATTAGGAGATGATCTTTTTGAGTGCGTCCAGGGTTCCCAACACTGCACCAAGTATTCCAACGACCACCAACACGTAGTTCATGGTTGGATCAGGCGGATTTTTAGTAACTCTCCTGCTTAATACGAAATGAGAGAGCCCCGGCATGATGAAGGCAAGCATAGTGCAACAGGTAGCGCCCACCAAAGCCATCAGGTCCGCGAACCTGGGCACGGCCGTGACGATGAGGCCTGTGGTCGCTACCAAGGTCAGCCTCAGCACGACACCCTAGAAGTAGACATCCTAAATTAACCTGTCAGTGACGACTTGAGAAGAACCCTATACCTGCAGTCCCGGAGAGCCCACTGAAGTTTTTGGCACGATGCGCTCCTCCAGGAGCGTGGTCACGGGAAACATCATGACCGGGTAAGTGAAAAAGAGGGAGAAGCTAAGGCATGCTTTAACGAGGGCGGCGAAGTCCGGGCCACCCTCGGATATGGGCAAGTTGAGCGTGATGATATCTTTCGTATCCGCGCCGTAGCTGAGGTAGCCGCTGACGCCGAAGGTAACGTAGAGCATAGTAACGGACACGAGCGTGGCAACAAAGTAGCGCCTGGAATTCGCAGTTGTGACGAGGAATATGATTGGTAATCTTTGTACACACCTGAACTGTGGCCTGAGGGTGTCTGAAGCTGAACCCTCGAGGGCAAGGATCATCCCGGCGCCCTCGAAGCAGTAGATGGCCACGGAGAAAAAGAAGGGAAAGCCGGCAAGGGAGAACTCTCGCCTGTGCTCTCTGGAGGCCAAGTGCAAGTGGTCGAAATCGAACCAGAAGACGACGGCGAAGGCCAGGAGGTTGGAGAATTGGGCGAGAAGGCTGAAGATGGCCAAGTTACTTAGATCCGGTACCAACGTCATGAGAAAGAGCGGAGGCAAAATGATCGCCAGCCACTGAGCCTGTGTCAAGCCGTGCACAAACGAGGCCAAATTCTCGGAGATAAAGATCAGGTACGCGCAGCAGAAGCCCACCTGTATGGAACAATCATGACCATACGTGAGTTATAACGATGTTGCAATGCGATAAGAACAGTGCAATGTCGTAGGTGGGCAAAAACTGTGAATAGGAGTACAAAGTAAGCAGCTTGATGACATATGCTCGTGGTTCAAGCGTTACAGCTCTTGGCGTCATTGTTGGAGTCTCGCCTGTTCATTGAGCAGGTGCTTTAAGTAAGGTTTGATTACACTATCGTAAAGAGAGAAATAAACAGTAGGTAACTCCAGTGCGTCAATCAGTCATCATTGAATTAGGGATTGACAGGTATAATGTACAACTCATACTCACTTGAGATACCAACAAGGCAGTGTCGACGGTGATCTTGCCGATGGCGCCGAAGGCTGCGAAACCGACGTCGCTGTAAGTGATGTTGAAATGCGTCCTGCTCAGACTCCTCTTCTTCTTGGTTGGCTCAATCCGGATCTCCACGTATTTGTCAGTCTCCTTCTCCTCCTCCGACTCAGACTCTTCCTCATTAGCGTCGGCGCTAGCTAGTGATATTTGGGCCACGCAATACTTGCAGTCGATGAGCAAGAGCATAGCCCGGACACTCAGGTACGCCACGGCGGCCATGACGATGGCGCCTTCGAGCAGTCCGGCCTCCTTAAAGGCGTAAGGCAGACCAAGAACACCGGCGCCGATGAAGGAGATGAAAATGTTGGAAACCAGACGCACGGCACTGTCGTCGTTACCGGCGGAGGAGACGCCGCTGCCGCCCGCCATGCTTTCGCCCAAGGACGCCTTCTTGGAGGCGATCAACAAGCAGCAGCTACAAAAGCAGCCTGATTAGAAGCCAATCCTACAAGTGGTCACCTGTCAGTTTTTGACTCGATCTTGCCCATCCACGGACACAAAGCCCGCGTCAAAAACCCCACCGAAAGAGGTCACGCCGCCGGACACGCGCATGAGGACGGACGGGTTAAGGACGATATCGATGTATTAGTCCTTCGCGACGTGCGCGCGCGACGCGAGAGAGATGAGAACTGATCACGGCGGCGACGACGGCGACGGCGGCGACGGCGGCGACGGCGGTGACGGCGGCAGCGGCGGCGACGAATATGGACAGGCCCGGAGCCAGCGAGCGGGCGGGCCGGAGACCGACAGACACTGAGAGAGAGAGAGAGAGAGAGGGATTTGTTTGTTATTTGTTCAGTTGAAGCCGGATGATGCAGCAGCTGCTGCTCTTGCGTGGCCTTCCTAACAGGTGACAGCGAGAGGGAAGAGAGACTCGGGATGGAGTCTCAGGCCTGCGAAGCCCACTCAAAGCACAAGCCCAAGCTGATCCACGTACGCCAATCCAGCCAACGCTGAACTGGAAGACGCGATCCCTCGGGCTCACCCGGGTCAAGCTTTGCAAGCCCCAGTGCAAAGTCATAACTCATCACTAGGTATGAGAAGGTTGTGTAAGTTTTCCCTAAATACATTGATTAACCGTGTAGAAAACCAGGATTTTTGTAGTGACATTTCCAGGTTTGGCTCATGCAAAAGCCAAGAATGAGGCCTTTTTTGTACATGGCAAAAGCTGCTACTGTTGTCTTATTTTGTTCATGGGAATTCCCTCAGAAGATCCTTAGTCGAAAAAGCCATGAATGTTATTGACGCTCATTGAGCGCCGTTGACGGAACCTGGGGGGGCCGAGAGCCTTCAGAGATTCTCCTGTTTGAGCCTGTGTCTGTGGTCTGTCAGGATGCAATGACATATGCTGAAGGTCCTCTCCATATTGACGTTGGTGACAAAGAAAAACAACATGTTTGCAATATCAGGCATGAAAAGACTTCCCTAAAAGCCCCTCCTGCTCAACAACTTTCTTCAAGAGGTGGGGGCAAGGGTTCCTCTCCGGGATAGACTCCACCTTGGTCTGGGTCTTGGCTCCTTTGGCACCAGGGATCGTATGGACCTTGTCCTCCAGATGTGTTGAATTGACTGAGTGGTGTCGTATGCAGCCCAAACCATGATTTTATGTAAGTTTACCATGAAGACCCAGTTTCATGCAATTTTTGGCCCAAACCCCGTTTAAATATAAATAAAATATGTTCTAAGTACCGGTACATGCATAACTTTCTGATGTTGACGTATCCCTTTATCACCAAGTTTGAGGAGGGGAGGATGGTGGTGTCGGGGGATGAGAGTTTGCGTACCTATCTTGTTCGTCGCGCTTAACCTGAGGATGCCCGAAAACTCATGGATGGACATGGACTTTCGGGGATACTCGGCCATGATTATGAAAGTACTGAATAGCACAAAGTAGCACTGAAGTACTTAATAGAACTAAATTAGGTAGATGTATGTTTGGGTTGTTTTTTGGACGGCCCTGCCCATTATTGACGGCGAGGAAGGGAGTATGGATGGCATTTCTATACTGTGGCTCGAGGGAGCCGATTTTGTCCCAGATTGGTCCAGCAGTCTCTCAGAGGAGGTTCCACCTATGGAGAACTGAGTCCCCGTCAGCTCTGTGCTCCTAGCATATGAAGGTGTGAATGCTCACGTCCTTGTTCACACGTTGCTTTCCCTAGCGCCACTTACGCCATAGCGTTTCTAGCAGTGACGCAAACCTGGCGGATCATGCGAAGTCAGTGTCGTTTGGGGGGGATTCGCAAAAAAAAACAATGCTGAATAGGTCGTAGAACACTGGATGATGGCGAACAAGCTGAATACTCTGCGCCAGCCACTTGTGAAACGTCACGTATCTCACACGTGCACCTGTGCTTGAATCCTTTGACAGAGACCCTCCCAGGTATTCAGGACTCCTTTGATTCCCTTTGTGTCACCGACGCTGATTGTCTTCTAAGAATGAAGAATGTCATTTATGCGGCTTCGGCAGTTCTCCCGCCAGAAAACTGGAGATACTTCTATGACGTGAAAGTTCATCCAGAACCTTCCCTAAGTACCTTCACCGGACAGAAGAAGTCCATCGTGGAGAGGAGGAAACAGCTCTTAATGTCTGGTTTTGCCAGTGATCAGTTATATCTAGTACTGGCAGAGGCACGCCGGCGTCAAGTTAAAATAAAACAAAACTATAAAATATGACTCCATTTACTTCATCTAGTCATGTCCTTTGCACAGTCCATGCACTCGACTCTTAAAAATTGTAACCTCGAATGAAACCTCCAGCAACAGGTCGGATTCACTTCGGATCTCATCCGATCTTCCCTTTACAAGGGTGCTTTCAGAGGTCTCTCTACTAGCCCTTTTCTTTAAGGCCACTATTACATCCAAAATGGCTGCTTAGGGATTTAGGGTATAAAGGGTGACCCTCCCAAATGACCCCAGCATGACCTGATCCAGGTAGATCCGGACCCACACCAAATTTGGATCCCCTTGGTCTAACGTTTTGACCGTGCGTGGAGAACAGATGGACAGAAAGGAACTTTCACAGACGTAGATAGGTCTGGCTCAACAGCATGACCCAGCTCACTAAGTTGTTTGACTCGACTCGAAATATACTTGATTCGAGAGCCTGGCCTCTGCTTGGCAGATGAGAGAAGTCGAGCTTCATTGTCCCGTCGTATATCTTTCAGAGTCCTACTCCTTGGTGTCGACGAACTGCATGGTGCCCCTGACCCGACAGCAATCCGCAGTGCGCTTGGTTCCTCCCCCTGCGGCCAAGGATACGTCTAAGGTCGCACTGTCTACCAACCTGGCGGAAAACTTGCAGGGATACGTCGAGCCGGCCCCCAATTCTGTCCCCACCTTCCATTCACAAGAAGTTACAGGGCCGAGCGATGCCCAGGGTCACGTGACAGGGGAGGTCCGGATGACCATCCAGCTGCTGGATCAAGATTGCAAAAACCAAATGCACAGATCCAGAATATCGATGTGGACGATGTTACTTTTCTATGTCAGAACTTTGTTGCTGCTGTCCACAACAGGACTTTTATCCCCAGATTTTTGTCGATAGTAGTACAGCTGTACGGTGGATTGTTGACGTCACTGTATGGAAAATTTAGAGTTATATCAAGAATCATTGTCATGACGAGTACAGAGTAGAACATATGCAGCAATTCGGTCAGCAGCAAGTAAAGAACTATAGAACCATCGTTTCCCGACCAGAAACATCGTTTTATGGAGAATCCACTGCACAACCGTGATCCGGATTCACAATGTTCTAGCCTGTGCAACGAAGCTGTCACAGTCGAGCTCGAGCCGGCTTCTTTGACATCTCTAGCACAGCAGACAAATGAAGGAGAAGTGGACGTAGCAACCTCAGCAGCTGGAAAGGAAGTTTTTTGAGGCCGAGCGAGAGAGCGAGGCCGTGGCCGAGGCCGAGGCCTCTCCCTATCCAACTGGGCAGACTAGAAAGGTCTGCGAAGCCGCCCTGATAAGAGGCGGAGGCTGGCGCTGGCGGAACCACCCAAGAGAATTCGGCTACAGAAAGTGCAGAATCGGCGGCGCAGAAGTTCTAGAAATTCGTGCAGAATTTCGTGGAGAAATGCTCGTTTTCCGCCGGACAAAGAGATGGGCCAGAACAGTTCCTCCTCCGGTCGGCTGAGCAGAGCGACCTTGTCTGGGTCGTCCAGGCCTCCTCAGGGAAGTCCAACGGCTCCACACCCGTCCCTTTTGAGCCTGATCGATGCCGGCAACAGCAGCAACCAGAGCATCTCTTCTGGTTGGCACGAGGAGGTCTTGCGCCAGACGAAGGCGCTCCAGCGCGTGAGCGGCATCTCCTACGAGGAGTTTCTGTCCGGTGTGCGAGAGGTGAACGCCATCTCGGCCCGCTATCTCGACGAGAACGGCAAGCAACTCGTGTTCGCTATAAAGAAGGGCTCCGACGACACCCTTTTGTGGAAGGCCACCGTTCGCGTCGCATGCGTCAAGGTAGATACCGAGACCAAGAAGGTAGAGTCGTGCAAGACGCTCTCGCTCAAGGAGTTTGTCCTGGTGTACGCAAGGCTCAAGCACCAGGCCGACGCCGCCGGACTGCTAGACGAGACCGCAAAACCCAAGTACGAGGATGTCCCGGAGGATCGAGGCTTTAGCGGTGCTGCCAAAGACTCTCCCGATGAGTGCTGCATCTGCCTCGAGCGCGAAAGAGAGTTGATTTTGCCGTGTGCTCACTCCTACTGTTTGCCCTGCATCGAGCAGTGGAACGTGAACAACAAGACTTGCCCCGTCTGCAGGGAGACCCTCGACAGTGTCGACGACGGCTGGGTCGTGTCCGAAGGTCCTGACTCTCAGGAGATAGCGACCGAGATCCAGAAGACCCTCATGAGACTAGCCCACTAACATATTCTTAGTATGGAGGACGATAGGTGAGTAAGAAAACTTACAGCCTGTGAAGTACACACCAGCATGCCTGTTGCAATCATAGCACACCTGTACACGATGTGAGTTATGAAGTTGTGCAAACTGACACAATGTCCATTTTCTCTGTTGCTAGTGGCAACGCCTCCGACATGAAGTTGCAGTCGTCGGTGTTCGAATATGACTGCGAGGCTATCCGCGTCGTCGCCACTAGAAAAGCGTCCACCAAGAAGGGTCGGACCACTGCAGCAGAGATGGAGACGCGCAAGTTCTCCGTGGACCCAAATCTTACCTCGTTCGACACCCTGCGCACGATCCTCGGCCGAGCGTTCGACATCGGCTCTAGCAGCGACTTCGCTGTCGATTATTTGTCGCCAGCTACCGGCGAGCGGCTGCCGATGCTCAACGACTGGGACCTCGACGCCGCCATCGTTACCGTCTCCGCCTCCATCGCCGAAGAAAGCACTAGTGGCGGTATCCTCAACCTCGTTGTGACCGAGAGAAAGTTCAAGAAACTCGCCCTCGATGAGGATGAAGCTGGACTTCCCAAGATACAAGAGCTGCAACCATCTCTTGGAGACCAAGAGCCTGTCAGCATCAGCAACCGGGGAGGAGGAGGAACCTCTCCAGGCGGAACCCCTAAAGCAGCTTTCGTCTCCTCAATGAAGGAACACTTGGAGCATATCGTGCCTAGTATCACCAACAAGTTGCAGCGCGCAATCAACCTAGCCGAGGACACATTTGCAGCCAGGAACATCCAGCTGCAACAGCAGCAGTTCCTTACCGAACCAGGCTATATGCAGGCCGAGCCTGTGACTGAAATCGACATGCGCAAGCACTTCAACAAGGTCGGGGAAATCGTGGCTCCCCGAGAGCTCCGTCTGGCCATCTACCGACGGGGAATATCTTCTGAGGGAGGAATTAGGAAAGTCCTCTGGAAGTATCTGGTGAGTTCATTCTCAAAAGAGGCTAACATTTTGGTGGTCAAAGTAAGTAAACTTTCCATTTCTGCAGCTGGACGTTTACCCTCCGGGTTTATCCGGGAAAGCTCGCATGGAGCACATCAAGTGCAAGGAGAAGGAGTACGAGCGGTTGCGGTCCGGCTGGACGGAGCAAGTCGCCCGTGGCCGCATTACGGACGATGTCAAGTACGTGACCAATATGGTAAAGAAGGACGTCTTCAGGACTGATCGACACCTCCCCTTCTATGCCGGCGAAGGCAACGTTCATTCGCTCTACAACATCCTCACCACATATGCCCTCAACCATCCGTCCACCGGATACTGTCAGGTGTGATTTGCACTCAGCTACTCAGCTCCCATCATTCAATCGTTCTCAACTCTGTAGGGCATGTCGGACCTCCTCTCTCCGATCCTGTTCGTAATGCGCGAAGAGGCTCCAGCCTATGTCTGCTTTTGCGCCCTTATGACTCGACTAAGGCCAAATTTCCTGCCAGATGGTGTGGCTGTCACCAAGAAGTTTGAACATCTTTCACAGGTTAGCACTGGGGAGACTTAATGAGAAAAAAAGACTTTGTCAAGTTGCAAAAGCTTACACGATAACGTATTATTGAGTAACTTATTATTCGGTGTACCCACTTGTCTCACTTGTCAGCACCCTTCATGCAGGCAATTCTGTACCACGACCCCGAATTCTTCGCCTACCTAAAGTTGCGCCACGCCGACGACCTTCTGTACTGCTACCGCTGGCTGTTGCTGGAGATGAAACGCGAGTTCAACTTCAACGACGCGTGCGTGGCGCTTGAGGTTTTGTGGGCATCGCTGCCGCCTCAGGAAAGGCCTCCCGAGGGTGTGCCGCTCTGCGAGAAGAAGCCCTTCAAGGTCAGCCCGAAGCAGCAACACCGTCCTAAACCTGGTGAGGGGAACTTCTGTGTTGAATATTCCTTCATAAATTGAGGATTCAGTCCCGGTTCGACTATATTTGATGATAGAGAAAATGTTATCTAACTTCTCACCATCCCCAGGAGGTGGCACAAGTCACGGATGTCACCAGTCATCCTTTTTGAGGAGGGAGCCTCCGTTCAGTAAGGTGGTGACCGAGCGAAAGCGCGTGAGCAGCACAGGAGACTCCAGGTAACATAACAGTACTCTTCTTCTTTAAAGGCTCAGAACGAGTCCCAAAAATTGGCAGCTTCATGTAAAACTCCGTGAATCATCAGATTTAATGGAAAATCCCTGCCAGACTCAGCTTGGCAGATCTCTCCAAACTCTAATTAATAGTGTTGTACCTGCATTAGCCTACTCGGCAGGAGTCTGAGGGGAGCCAGCCGCGTGAATCCCAGGGACCGGATACAGTCTGACGGGGCCGCCGACGACAAGAAAAAGAAGAACAGCGACATGAAGAAGAGTTGCAGCTTGAGCAACCACGCTGCGGATAGGCAACAAAATGAGAGCAGTGGAAAGAAGAAGGTCAAAGACCTGAACGACTTTTACCGCATGGCCAACAAAAAGACCGAAGAGACTCCTGATGTCAAGGAATCTGTTGAAGACGTCGAGGATGATGATGAAGGATTTCTTTTGGTTGGAAACTGCCTCAGTGCTCGGCTGGATCGGCTGCCCCCTCCCACAGTATTCGGTGACGGCAACCCTTTCCTCATGTTCATGTGCCTGGCCTGCCTCTTACAGCATAGGGACCATATCATGAACCAGCAGTTGGACTACCAGGTGACCTCCGTGATCTTACCGTGCATATTCGCAGATCCGTGTATCACCCGCTTATACATTGTCTCTAAACCCCTAGGAGATTGCAATGCATTTCGACCGCATGGTAAGGAGGCACGACGTCCGCAGCACCTTGGCCGAGGCCAAGAAGATGTTTGCAGAGTATCTTAACGACGAGTGGAAAAGAGAAGAAAAAGTGAGCAATAACGGGCAGGTGAACAATCGCTCAAATGCGGCTATCTCAGGTGTCGAATCAGTGTGAAACATTGGGTAGCTCTCAAAAGACTGCAGTGGAACAGAATTACAATGAGCATCTCTGACTTACTGCTAAGGCCAAGAACAGTTATTATGACGGACTGAATTCAAGGCTTCATCCGGGTCAGCCTTTTCCATGACATACGGAGCAAATCACAATGTGCGTATGTCCTCTTGCCTTGGCCCAACGATTACTGAATCCATTCGTTTCCTCGAAGTTTATGTTAAATGTACCTGGAATGCGTATTTGAAACCTGCAGTGGACGGCACTCCTGACTTTTTTCAAGAGGAATTTGTAGAATATAGGTTAGCCTTTATAAATCGACAACAAAATCTCTCTTTTAGTCAACAATAGTTTTTGCGAAAATCCGATCACACGTGTAACATCCGAAATATATCACAATAAGAATGTCTAACGTGATATTACTGTCGATGTCTGTTGGTGAACTCGCCATTATTACGCATGATTATCTCAATCACAACAGAGTGGGTCGAAAGTAACTTTTACTGTGGGATGTGCTGATCATTTGCTGTGATCATGCGTTGATTATTTGTTAATCATTTAATCAATCTCTTTTCGCTTCTCCTTCCGCTTTGCGTATGCTCTGGTCGATGACGAGTGCAATGTTGTCGACGTTTGAGAGGTCGTGCATGCAGATGGCCTTCCCTAACCACGACCTCACCATCCGTGGGTACAACATGGGGGTAAACAAATTCTGCGTCAGCCAGAACCAGATGTACGCGGTCAAGAGTCCGAGCAAAGAGCCCACGATGACCTAGGAAAGAAAGGGTTTAAACTTTTGGTTCTCAGTGAGAGGACGAGTTTCGAACCTGCTCCAAGGTGTGGTACATTAAGTAGACTCTGCCATATATGACGAGCCCAGTGATGACCGTGTTGGCAGCGAGAAAACACGATTTAAGCGTCGTCTCCAAGCTACACATAAAGAGAATCTTTATTCCAGGTTCTGCTGAGGTCACCTCGTACAGTATATAATACCGTGTTCCTCTGTGAGGCATCCTCGAAAGCAAGAACAAGTAGAAATATCCCAGGTAGAAGGTGGTGAACATGGCATGCGAGGAGGGCATTCCATAGATGCTGAAGTTGGCCCCCTTTCTCAGAGTAGGAGCTGGCCGGAGCTCACCGATTACTCGCTTGAGGACCGAGGAGAGCATGAAGTTGCCGACGGCGCCCAAACCGAAAGAAAACGTGTGGCAGTCGCGCAACGGGAAGAAGAAGACGGACGCGTGCGACAGCGCCAACACGAATGGAAAGAGGCTCACAGCGGCCAAGAACTGGCCCCATAAATCTTTCGTGGGAAACTGCGTAGAACAGAAAGTAATACAGTGTTAGTCAAAGGCAAATGAGCAAAAGTGGAAGTCAAGGGTCAATCCGGCAACTGTAGGATTATTGAGTCTAACATTTGACCATGACCAGCACTTGTTGCACCGGGCACATCAAAGTGACCAATTGAAGCGAGGTCGCCTCGGCTAAGGAGAGTCTCGAATGAGGCGAGACAGACAAGTCCCCTGTACGTGCAATGCAATATGAAAGGTAACCCCTTTATTCACAAAGGTTGAAAGATCGCAACTACCATCCCCATTTCGTAACACCATAGTTGTTTCCATTATGTACCATCCTTACAACTGTCCTTATGAATACAACTATGTCTTCATTTACTCCCTTGTGCAAAAGGTTCCAATTGAGGATGAAACCTCTCCAGAAGACATTTCATTCGCTGTCTTATGTGTAGTTTTACACCCTACAGATGAGGAAGCCCATTTCATTGAATTGCAGCAGGTGCCGGGTGACAGCCAAGTCAATCAGTTTAAAAAGGCACCATTACGCTGAGGGGCTCGAAATTTCGGTGAGGCCTGGTAAAAAAAAAAGTATAAATACCCTCCCTCTGACATTTAAAGAAAATAGAGCAAACAAAGTGTCACCATGGCGTGCCAGAATGTGACCCAAAGAAGCCCATCACCCTCTGAATGTATTCAGCAATTAGATATGAGGGTCGTACGCACTAGTGCAGAGTAGGACAATTCGGAGCATCCTTTCAGAGCATGATGCCAGCTACTTTGTCTCAGACAATGCTGGCAAATTGTGCCGAAAGGCGGCTCCGAATTATGACTCTCTTGTCTGGATGGGATAAGTCTGGGCTGGAGAGGATGGCTCAAGTGTTTGGGCCAAAAACCCCACCTTGTTTGACACTCGAAGGGTCGTGGGACACTTATGCACTGGCATGCCATCTTGCTGTGCCTAGTGAACAGCTTGCGCCAATCCACCGGTAATCCTGGCTGGTGTCCCTTTCAATCTTGTCAGAAAGTGAGACCTCTCTGAGGATGACCTCTCTTTGATGCATATTGGCATTGCATAGTGATACTTTGTAAGCTAAGCTTTTTACATTTTGTAAAAAAGGCTCACTTGTATCCTGTAACTTCATTGAAACGTTTCTCCCCTCAGTACAATGCTGCGTTTTTTGAACTGATCGATGTGGCTGTTGCACCCTATACATTGGAGCACAGACCATATCTTCAGGGAGGGAGGACATGTCTTTTAATCGGAATATATACCAAGAAATAGTGTAACCTATGCTGCTACAAGTGATAACTACTTTGAGCTCTGTGAAAGTTGTGGTGTCGCGGCAGCACCTTAACGAAAGGCTTTTAAGATCCTATTACAAGGTTGCTTTTGACTCACCCTGTATTTCGAACCGATGAGACAAGTGTGAAGGATCAATGACGAGAAAAAAGAAATGTTTTCTTACTGCGACGCAGGTCAGTTCGAAGTAGACCCATTCGACGTTGATGTTCTCGTCCTCCAAGTTCTTGATGTTTTCCATCAGTGATCTTTCTGCAAATAAAAAACACATCAAGAAAAAGAAACTTTGAGTTTCGTACTTCCAGGTAATCCAAGCTACGGGGAAGTGTGAATTTAATCCAACATTCTGATGATGGAATCGAGGCACTGTTCGATAAGCGGCAAAGATTTGGGCAGGACGGCATCATCACTGACGAGTCTTTCAAGTTTTTGGGACTCCTTCAGCAGGTCGATTTCTAAACACGTCTGGGGTTGGCGTCCGCCAGGCGCAGTTGGCGCAGACTCTTCAGGGACTGGCGCAGACTCTTCACGGACTGGAGCAGATTCTTCAGGGACTGGAGCAGATTCTTCAGGGACAAGCGCAGATTCTTCAGGAGCTGGCGCAGATTCTTCAGGGACAAGCGCAGACTCTTCAGGGACAAGCGCAGACTCTTCAGGAACTGGCGCAGATTCTTCAGGGACTTGCACAGATTCTTGAAAGGCTCCACTGCTGTTTGAAGTCGACGTGGCGTAATGAATTCCTTTGGGAACTCTTCTCGGTGGGGGCAGAACGGGAACTGGCGCAACGGCTTGGTTTCTCTTGGCGTTCTGGTAGACACACTTGGCGCTATTTTCACCCTGATGAGGCAATGCGACGTTTCTGCTCAGGAAGGGGTCGAATACGCTCATGTTTTCGATGGACTCAAGATATCCAGGCCTCTTCCTCATGAACCCGGTCACTGAATTACACCTGATGATCGGAATGACCGTACGGGGACGCATCCGGCTCACGAACTCCAGGATCTCGTCGTAGGAGCTGTGATCGCTGTACTCGAAGACATAGAGGCCGTATGACTCGGCATTGACGTAGGGCGCATCCTCCCCTTGCCACTTGTGGTACAGGGCGCTCAGAATGACTCCCACTGCAGGCGAATTCTTGGCTCTCTCTGCTTCAAGGAATTTCTTGTTCAAGGCGAACTTACTCACGGTGAAGATTCTAGCGCTGGAAGCGTCCCTCGTGAAGACATCCGGGAGGTTTTCCAGCAGCTTAAGCGTCTCCATCTTCTCCCTGCTGACGCAAACGCGCTCATTGAGCCTCCTGGCGGCCGCTACCAATACCTCCTCTTTCCCCAAAGCATTCGTGCCCACGAATATCCTGTAGTGCTCCGGAAGACTCTCGATGAAGGCCAAGAACCGGTTTAAGACGACCTCCCTTGAAGCGAAGTTGTAGCTTGGACAAAGAAAGGTGTTGTCCAAGTACAAACGGTCTAGGTTCTCAATCTTTAAGTTGCCGTCGCTCCTGAAGTCACCGGTGACGAGGATGTTCCCGAGGAAGCCTCCGAAGAGGAACATGACTGCGCCGGCCACGTGATTGGCGTCAAGCGTCCGGACCCACAGCGCCGGGGCGCCATCTGTGTTTCTCTCCAGGACAACGGACCCTTCTGCGTCGACGTCGATTATCACAAAGCGCGAGGGTGACAAAACTGGGAAGAACTAGTACAATATTTGTTCGCAAGGCCAAAAAGGTGGGTGAAAGGTTATCAAGGTACTTTTCCTTGTTGGCATTCCAAAAGAAATCAAACTCTTCAACTTTAAGAATTAACAGCCCTGCAAATGAAACTTATGGAGTAGCCTCAAAGATGTCAACTGATCTGACCTAAAAGGCCAGTTGTGACCTTTCTCGATTTCAAGGAAACAAGAAGCCAAATGTGCTATCCCTTTGATTCGGCCTTGCGCTTCACTCTCCTTGTGACAGATGAGTTTGGCGTTGACGGAAGACGTGTAGACCACGTCTCTGGAGTTCGACGCCAAGAAGGACGCCATCCCCCGAGTGTGGTCGGCGTGGCAGTGGCTGAGGAACAGGTGCGCGCCAGCAGGGACTCGGCGCCTGCACCAGAGGTCCACGGCCAAGACGTCATCGACCAAGACGCCGTTGTTCTTCATGTCTGTTGTCTTTTTGCCCGGCCAAAACTAGGGGTGGGCAGCAAGTTCCTACGAGTCGAATCCGAACAGCTCTTCCACGAGCAACAAGTGAAACGAGCGCTAACTCAACCCCGAGCACGACGAAAGGGACCAAAACATAAACACCTGATCGTCAAACATGTTCTTAGATCGCCAGACCCTCTTTCCTCTAGAGAGAGGTTTCGTGACCATGCGCAACTTTAGTATAGTAGAGAGCAATTTCTGTCCAACACGAAGAATGCTAAGATATGCAATATTTTCCCCCAAATGAGTATGGCTTTCCGCTTTTTATAAACTACGTTAGGCATATTTTTTCCTCCAACTATATTGTTGAAAGTTGCCAATTTTGTCAGCAAAAATGCGCTCCGCAGGGCCTAACGCGCCTCTTCTCTGCCAGTCGTGCAGCTCAGCGGACTGCCCGAGCGAGCAGCGACCTCTGTCCAACCTGAGCGTGAACCCTTGACTAAGTCCGACCAGGATCCTAATCAACGTGTCAACCGTGTCGTGCCTGCTGGCGGCCTCGGCAGCCTCGCTCCCACGGCATGATGACGCAACGGCCGTTGGAACCATGCCCAAAAATCCTCAGCTGAGGAGAGGCTGAACACATCTGCTTTGGGACGGAGGACGAGAGATAAGCTCAGGTATGCGGCGGAAGCTCAGTCCCCCAAATCACCTCTTGTCAGGCCTTGTTCTTCCATCAGTTCCACCATGTCTTTGCCCCCTACGTACGTGGTGATTTGCCTGCACGAGGGCTGCCGGCAGGAGGCGGCGCAGTACATGTGCGACCGTCTGCGCCGGGACGCCGGGCTGCTGGTACGCCAGGAGGCGCCCCCCATGCGCCGAGACGGACTCATCTTTCACGTCTCGGCGAACAAGGACAAGTTGCTGCAGCTAGCAGAGGTCATGGGAATGAAGAAGAAGGACCGGGATGGCGTCATGAGAAGATTTGAGGCCGCCTCTGAAAGAGAATTTCCTCCAGATCAGCGAGGTTGTGTGGTCGGACCCTTGACTCTTTCTGACGTCCACAGGCAAGGAATACATTGAACAGTGTAAAAAGTTAATTTTTAACCTATAACCAATAATGCCGAAGACTTTTCACGAGAAGACTGAGCGTGACGGCTGATGTCTTTGCCAAAAACTACACAATAAGTCTTTAATCTTTGAACAATGTATCACATGGCAAGTCTGCACTGTTTTCGGCTAATTTTTGAACACTTCTATGCATGAGCTGAGCTACCTCCAGCCTCATCGTTGCATGCTCTTACAATATAATGACCTCACAAGTGACAACGCCTGCCTAGAGGCAGATGCATGTTTTGGTGCATTGTCAACCACACGTCAGGCAACGGCATGATGCTGTCCCCGATCCATCCCGTGGAAGCAAATAAGCAACATTGTGCATAAAGCGCTTCACACCATGCCCACTTTGCGTTAGAGGCAGATAAAGGCGAAGGGAAGTTGACAGATTACTTTACAGTATACAAAAGCAAATACTTGTACATGAAACTTCCCCCTCCTGCTCACAATAGGATCCGTCTTGCAATAGCGATATTGACATACTACAGTAGTATTGCTATTGCCAGACTTGACTCCACTACAACTTGTAGTCGCCTGCTGATATCGTCATGTAATGTGATACCCCATTTATTACAGGCGTTTCGAACACAAGGGGTTCTTTGTATAAAGGCCCAAATACACGAGCACACATTTCCAGCTTATCATGACACTTTCCACATGCTTTTTCCCGCCAGTTTTGCCCCCTTTTTTTGCTGCTTTTTGCCGATCACACGAGCTAAAAGCTTTGCCTTGCTCTTCGGGAGTGTCAGTTATAGGTGACAATTCTTCAATAAACAACAGATTTTTCATGGTTGTCTAACCTTACCCAACCTGACTGACACAAGCCATGTAGGGGATGTCCAGTTTTACGCATCATGCCATTGGTCTGTCACTGTTGCTCCTACATTAAATACGACGGCGCCCGTGACGCAATGGGTGGGAGTCTCGTGTCCGTCCAACTACCTAGCGCGGTAACGTTACTGATCATAAGTACGTATCTAGCAATCAGCACAATGCAACGTTGCTTCAAGGATGACATGGGAGAGAGGACCATGCTGACATAGCATGGCAAAGCGGACGAGATTCCTGCCCAGTTTCAGTTGGAACTTGGCGTATTATCAAAAGCAGGGAAGCCTAAAATGAGTGGCCAGACAGTTTTAGCCTCAAAGTCATCATAACCTCGTCCTACCTTTTCTCGTCCCAATTCAATACGCAAAATATCAGAGAAAATGCACGCTTGAACCTAAACATTAAAGATTTTGCCCGCCATGTAGCCCAGAATGGTTAAATTTTGTCTGGTCTTTGCAAACATTAGTGCTTCAGTTGAATCAGTGTCACTATCTGATATCTATGAAGTATCTATGAGTATCTATTTCATCTCGAAAAAACTTAACAAAAAATATAAGTAAAAACACATTGTCATACTTCTCCGGAACATCCAAAAAAGACAAGATTCTCTCAAAAGCACAAGGTAGGGTCAACTATGAAGTTGTAGAGTCATATGATGCCAAGTTGAACTAACTTGGAGGACCCGCCCGCCTATGAAAAGGGCCCATTTTGTTATTGATCAAGGGTTAATGGATGACCTCATTAGATGCGTCCTGTACGCCGTCGATTCGCTGCACCTGGAGCCCGGATTGCGGTCGCTGCCTGGACACCCCGAGTGCAAGGTGATGAAACGCGCGCCGGTTGTTCCGGCGTTCCGCGACGCGGGTTTAATCGACAGCTTCCCCCTGCACGACGACGAAACCGTGGGCCGTCTGCGTCGCGAGTGGCGCCGCGCTGGAGTGCTCTCCCCGCCGGTCGACGACATCAGGGACTACTTCGGCGAAAACGTCGCCCTCTACTTTGCATTCGCGTCCTTCTACACCGCTTTCCTAGTGCCCGCGGCAATCCTGGGAGTCGCCCAGTGGAGCCTCGAGAGATTCTTAGGCGTCAATGTCTTCTTCAGTAACATCGCCTTTGCGGGTCTCAACTTGGTCGCAGTCACCATCTTCCTGGAGCTCTGGAAGAGGAGATCCAACGCACTCAGCTACCAGTGGGGATCAGGAGGGAAGCTCAGACATAAGAAGCCAAGACCAGGTAATAACATTTGCGAGGCGAAACCTCCAGGCTGAGTAAAACGAGAAATTTAGTTGTCTTTCACCCAAACAACCTGTAGAATTTCGCGGTGATCCTGGTGTGAATCCTGTCACCGGCGAGGAGGAGCTCCAGTACCCGGCATCAAAGACGTTGCGCAAAGTCCTGCTTGTGTCCTTTCCCATAACTTTCGTCGCCTTGGCCTTGGCCTTCTGCCTCATGTTGGCCTCGTTTGCGGCCGACAGGGCCATCGTCGGACTGTTCCTGGACCCGGAGACCGGAGAGTTTTCGGGCGGGATTATCGCAACCCTCATCACGTATGTGCCATCCACTGTCTACTCAGTTCTGGTGCTCCTCATCAACCAGGTGCGTGTGCCTCATGAACGCGAACGGTATGACCTAAGTTGTAATGTATGTTTCCAGTATTACTTAAGGCTCGCCCACCATCTTACTGAGTGGGAGAATCACCGGACTCAGGAACAGTTTGAGAAGCATGTGGTGGCCAAGTTGGTAGTCTTCGAATTTACGAACACCTTCCTCTCACTCTTCTACGTGGCCTTCTGGATCAGAGATGCCGCAATGCTGAGGTCGCAGGTAAATATATGAGGCTAACGCAAGCAGAAAACCTTCAGAGGCTGTGGCTGTTCCAGGTGACATCGATGCTTGTGGTGCTGCAACTGGTGAGCCAGGTGCAGGAGACGCTGTTGCCCGTGTTTTTGCGCAGGCCGTCCACGAAGAAGATGATGAACAGAGTAAGCAAAAAGTTGACTAAGGATCCGACGAAACCGGTCATGTGCCAGCACTCGGAGGTGTCCGGCGTGAGCAGTTTCACCTCCGAGGCCTACGAAGTCGCCCTGGCCAACTTTAGCCTGAAAAGAGACCCGTACGAGTCCACGTACGACGACTTCATGGAGCTTTGGCTACAGGTATAAGATCTGCATCCTTCCTCGGCAGTACTACATACGAACACATTTCTTTGGCCTCTAAACCACCCTGTCTGTCCTTCATACTTACGTTCACAGTTCGGTCACGTATTCCTGTTCTCGTCCGTGTATCCCCTGGCGGCTGCCTTGGCCTTGGTGAACAACCTGATCGAGCTCCGAGTGGACGCATACAAGCTGTGCACGTTATCGCGGAAGCCAACGCCAAGAGCTGTGAGAAACATTTTTTAGTCATGCCTAGCATATCGTTTCTTCGCATTGACGCTGACGACCTCTACCTATGGCTACAGGTTCGCGACATCGGCGCTTGGTACGCGGCGTTCAGTGTGACCTCGGTGATCTCGGTGATGACCAACTGCGCACTCTTGTCGGCCGATCCCGACGTCTCTTGGGCTCTGAACTCTTCCGGGTCCTGGAGCAACTCCCAGTGGATCCTACTTTTCGTGGCCGTCGAGCATCTGTTCCTCCTGATCCGCGTAGCCATTGCCAAGTTGATCAACGACGTACCCAAGGAGGTCAAACTGGCCATGGACAGAGACGAACACCTCAGGACAAAGCTGAAGAAGAGAAATTGAATACTTTTACGTACTATGTACTGCATGAGAGTGTTACCACTTTTGAAATGCCATAATCCATTCGGTTGGTTGAGGTCACGCCAGTTGGGCGAGTGAGCATTACTTTCCTTTCATCCACAGTTGGTGAACGTCGGCATTGTCAGGATGTCTCTAACGCATGTTCTTGATGCATCCACTTCGAGGAAGGAGAGAAGTCATGGAGCTAAGATTACACGCTGGAGCGGAGATCCTGGAAAGGTTCTTTACTGTTATTCGCCAAGCAAAAATGTAGGAATGCCACACACGCGAGCTTCATCGGAGAATTTGACCCCATTTGACACAGATCAAAAGAAGGAGAAACTGCACAAGGAGAAAGCGAAAGGGTAATTGAAGGAACAAGATAATTCCCTTCTTTTATGCGTGATGTTTTACACACACGGACAGACACAACGGAGCTCGTGAGCAATTAATTTTTCGCAGTGATTTCGCATTTTCCTCCGCTGAGGAAGAGCGTCTGTTTGTACTCGCGAAAAAGCACTTTTATAAGGCTCTTCAGGCGCCGCCAGATAAAGTTTCTTTTATACTTTTTGTGTCAGGCACCCAAGAAGATTCTGAATCCAACAGACACAAAAACTTTGGGCTCCCCAATTTCTCCTCGTCATAATTTCACCTGTTGATTAACGCGGTGATGGATGGCGCAAAATGCAGCCGAGACTGGTGTCGTCGTCCCTCTTCCCGCATGAGCCGCAAACAACGCGCACTCAGTGGAGGCTCACACGGCGTGTGTGCAGATGTTTTGAGAACCCGAGGAGGAGGGGGGGAGGTTCTGGGCATTTTCCCCCTCCCCTCCCATGCCAGCATGTATGCATGGAGGAGGAAGAGAGGGAAATGCGAGTCTTTTTATTTTTGCTTTTGGGCTCTTGATTGAGTGGGCTCTGAATAACAGTAATGAATCAGACAGGAAAATAAGGCTGAACTTTGCTGCGTGATTTTTACTGTGTAACTGCTTCTTTTTTTAGGAGTAGTAACGGATGGTGTCAGAATCGTGCATTCTTTATTGTGAAGAATTCTTCTCGTGACTCACCTGTCAAACGTTTCTAAGGGAATCCGTCACTTGTTTGTTTTTCGTGCCCATTTTGAAGGAGAATTTTGGCAGCAGATGCGCGGTTACAGGTGCGGTTACACATGCAGATTTTTTTCCTTCCTTCCACGCACAAGAACACGCGTGTGTTTTAAGGCTGCGTTCGCGCCGTTGGAGTTCGGTAACAGATACGTATCAGTGACTCGTACGTGTCAGGTGGAGGGAGGGCCCAGAGGGCCACATCCTTCTCCAGGATGAGGGGGGGAGTGGAGGGAGGGGAAGGGGACAACCCTTGCAGGTACGCATGCACAACAGTGTCTTCAATGGAACTGACAGAGTTACGTAGTTGGCTCTCAACTCGTAGGTGCTCAGGTGTGAACGCATGTTTGAGTCCTAGAGGGGGGAGAATGTTGGAATGAATGACCTTTTTTGCGGTCTGGTATCGATTTGGGGGATATTGATGATTTGCGTACGCAACGTACACATTTGTACGCATTTGCGAGGGAGGAGCAGAAGCAGGAGTTGACAGGTCATGCGTGCAAAAACGCGTCGTTCGCACTGCAGGCAGGACTGACTGTTCCTCTGCTGTTGCTGTCCAGTCGCCATCAATCGTTTCGTGGCATCTCTCGATCTATCTGGTATCTACAGGGTGGACGGAACAAATTTGGTCCTCTGACCAGCGCCACAGGTATTCCACCGCCATCGTGAGGCGAAGTTGTTACTTAGGCGGCATCTCCATAGTAGAATTCGTGTGCGTGTGGAATAAAATCTCGTGACCTGAGCGGACTTGGGCGCTCTGATCAACGTCAGCAGTCAAGACAAGACCTTTTGAATGACATGTTCACGGCGGCCTGGATCACGAGGAGGGAGGCCCAATTTCGCACGGTCTGCGTGAACTCTCCGGTGGAGATCCTGCAGGTGACAAAGGGTTAGGGCAGGTAGTGTGGAGGTGTGCTAATAAAGCATACTCATGATGAAAGGGTAAACACTTAACGAAAAGAAGAGTAGGACTCGCATCCCATTGAGCTGTTTCAAGGTGCATCATGACAAGTGGACAAAAAACGTGCGCAGTCAAATGTCCTTAAAAGATTCGGGTGCTCCTACTAAAAGGGCGATTTAGGCATTTGAAGAGCAAGTTTTACTGCAGTCAATCAAGTCTTCTGGACCCCGCCCATGCTTGACGGAAAGAGGGGGAAACTCATATTCCTCTGAAGGGGGAAGGGGGATCCTCCTACTCCTGTCTGTCCACATTGGTCTCGGAGGAGATGCGTGCAGCGCAGACAAAATGGACAAACTTTACGCCTTTGTTATGTGAGGAAAAAAAAAGTTGTCACGTCGAGAGGTGTTCTGCACTTCCTCGTAGCTGCTTCGACCAACTGTGGGCTAAGACTGACTTCAATTTTTGGCTCACACTGTTTTCCGACGGAGCCGTCATCTCTCAGGGTTCGGGGCTGATTCACCCGCATTTCCCCCCTCCCATTAAGGGTCTGACGCAAGTGGATTTCTACCCCAATGGCACACATTTCCAGTCTATTTCACATCACTCAAGTGTAAGCGAAGGAGCAGGCTCATACGGTGTAGCTCAGGAATCACTGCACATCTATTTCACGTTCCACCATGCAAATGTTCATGGTGCATACTGTACCCTTGCAAGCCACCCAGGAACAACAAACATGGATGTGATAAAGGAATTTTGTCACATCTCACGCCACCAAAATCAACAGCCAAAGTTATTCACAAAGTAACTTCCTCCTCGTCACGAAAAGAATAGAAAATACGAAAAACCTAAGTCAGTTTTTAAGTGATGAACCTTTGCATGTGTCCAAGCAGGATTTGGAGCATCCTTTCAATCACGGTTGACGAGAGATCCCGATCGATTTCCATTTATCAATGTCTGCCACACGTCAGGCTACGCTCGAATTTATGTACTGCGCAGTCTGTGCCAACAAGAGAGAGGCCTCAGTGCACTGAGGCCCCTGTTCGTTTTGTCCCTTCGTTGATCCTTCAACCCTCACAAGCTGCATCCTTCTTTTTGACTCACACTGTGCGACTTGAGACGTGTGGAGTTTGAGCAAGAGAGCGAATGCGAAATTACGCGCGCGCGCACACACAACGGAACTTTTGTAAGGGCAAAAAAAATTTCTTTGGCACATCTGCGCTCACTTCTTGATTGGTAATTGAATGAATAGATTTTGACGAACTCAGCCAAGGTTTTCTCTTTCGTCCGTGAGGCCGAGAAATTTGCATGCAAATTTTGCAATTTATCCTCGCTCCTTTCCAGTAAAAACACACGCGCCTGCATTGATTTATTAGGATTTTTCCTCCTCATTGTTCTCTTTGTTGTTTTTGAGCACTCTCTGCTCAAGCCTCCGGAGAGGTTAAATGATTTAATGGGAGGGGGGAGTCAGAAATGGGTGCTACAGAGGAGGGGATAACTTCCCCTGACCGACAGCGCTCAAGTATGATAGGACCCCCATAAGTTCTGGGCTGTTTGTTTTCTCCAACAACAACACGATTAAGGGAAGACGAAGAATTCCTCGGACGTTGACTCTCGTCGTGGATTAGCCCGCAGGCCATCATTTCCCAAATTTCGGACGCTTCTTGACACCCGCGGAGCTGAGAATATAGAACCTCTTGAGTGCTGCGAACTAATGGAAGGAGAAGAAGAGCTGCTTATTCTTTCTTCACCTCAGAGGTGGCAGAGAAGACATTGCAAAACAATGGGGATGAATTTGGTGCGCGAAAAAATAGCAACTCCAGCAAGTGACGCGGAAATTCGTTAGGGGACAGCGAACCCCGCACAAGCGCACGGCAAAAGTGTCTCACTGGCACTGGCCGGCCGCCGTTGACGTCGGTTCGAACAAGTTCGCACCGTATGAGGTGTTACAGATGTGCGTTTAATTCTCCAAATGGGCAAGAAAAAAAAGGGACCCCGTTGTCTCTGCTCGTGCATCGTATGAGCCACAACTTTTGCGCACTGTGCGTCCGTTCATCGGCTCCCACTGCAGCCCGGTGAACGGGCAAGTCACGACTTTTAAGAATTCGTGCCGGCGACAATAATTGTGTGTCCGGCCCTAATAAGCCGGATATTTTCTCCATTGTGACTGACACTTTCACTCACTCAACAATCAACCTCTTGCGGGATCTTCCCTGCCTTGTATGCCGGACAAGGCCCGCCGGATAGGCCTGACGGACTGGCCTGTCGGACGGGCCCACCAGTCTACCCTCCCGCTCGCCCCCCCCCCTCCTTGCACTCTTAGGGCGCGGTCACACATGTGCATCTAGCACGTCTGCCCTTACTTTCTCGCTTACACGATTTGTTTTTTTATTTCCTGAGACAACGAACGAACTGAGGAGGAAGATGACGTGCTGGAACTGTTGGAATCTTGCAATGAGAGAAGACTTAAAAGTGTAGTTGCACTTGACAAAAGCAGAGAGATGCATCTCGCAGAACAAATCGGGAGGAATCTGACAAAGAAAGTTCTGGCTGAATCGCTTCGTCAGATTGACAAAAGCCCTTGAGAAATGTGGCTGAGGCTGAAAATGATCCAAATGTTGGGAGAAGTCTTCTTATTCATCAAGAAAGAGCTAAGAGTGCGTGAAAATCTTTTCAAGAGAGAGATTGAAAGCAAGGCGACAACACCAGAGACCTTTTTATTATAAAAAACAACCACTGTCTATTGTACATGATACCGCGGTAGGACTGTTTGAATATTCCCAGACGGCCTCAGATATACATATGTACGACAGTCGGCAAGTGAGCAACTAAACAAATCATAGCCTCTGCTCTTATTGCACGCACATGTGCAACCAGAGGCTGGAAAAGACAGACACAACAAGCTGTACTAATACTGTACTAATTATAGTAGACCTCGGAACTTTAGGTAAAAACCTCAACAATTAAAAAAACACTTGACAAGTCAAGGAAAAATGCAGCAGGCAGTGAAATTTTAAGGAAGATTGAAAGTTTACACGCAATAAAGAAGGCAGGAAAAAGCTAAAATGCAAGCTTTGTCACTTAAACGGGTAAAATTCTTCACCGAAACTTCCGAGGTCTGCTAATGATACAGCTGCTCTTTCTTGCACTATGCCTATGAAATTACATACTTAATGGATAGGTAGGAACACCAGGGAATGCAAGAGGAATAACACAAGCTGACACAGAAGACTCGCTTGTTTGTCTCTTTTGTTTTGTTTTGTTCCTTCACCACAAAGGTTGCTGCAAAAAATGCTTCGAACTCTGCCCAAAATCTTTCTTTTCACCCTCCAGGCAAGCAGAGAAGATGATGTTCACCGGTGTCAATCACACCCCTGATCATTCGTGAACGCAGAGGCAGAGGCAGAGGCAACTGCAGATTTCTGATCTCGACCCCCCTCCCCCTTTTCCTTGAACTTACCCCGAGTTCATCCTGGCGGGGGCGCAAAATCCGACGCCGCCGCCGATGATTGGGGTTTTGGGCTGGTGTAGTCATCATTATGGAGTCGTCCTGAGAAACAGAAAATCACATTGTCTGACCGAATCTTTTTCTTTCCCTCAGCAAGTCGACGAAGACGAAGGAGAAGGAGAAGACAAAGAAGAAGACGAAGATGATGAAGAAGACGACGACGAAGAAGAAGACAAAGATGATGAAGAAGACGAAGATGAAGAAGAGTCACGTCGAGTGAGTAATGCTAGCTGCCCATTTGCTACAGGGCGACTCAGCACGACCTTGACACACGCACGTTATTATTCCTCATCTTTCACACCCACGAGCCCCTACAAAGGCTCTTCCGCAAATTTTGGGTAGGCTGCCCAAAAAGCAGGGATTGTGTTGTTGTTGCTGCTGTGATCGTGGCTGCTGCTGCTGCTGCTGTTGGCACACGTGATCGAAATCCTGAATTTGCGAACAGGGTTCAATCTATCATTCACACACGTTGTCGACAGGATGTCAACAGTTGGACTTCGACACTTTTGTTTTGTTTCATATGGGCTTAGATGCCAAAGAATTCACGTGCATTATTTTAGTTCACTCTGCCATTTGCTTGTGAACTGGTGACGACGATGATTCTGGGAGCAACGGGCCAAAACCCCAGGTCACAAAACCTACGTCCTGCCCATGCACGAATGTATGGTCGGTCGCCAACCCCCGTCAATATCGCACCCATGCACCCCGTCCCCTTCGCCCGCGCGTTGTAGTCCAGGTGTCATCATCAGGAGACTATTTTTTACAATGATAAAAAACCTACTTTGAGTTCCGCGTGTGCAAAATTGCACGCGTAGGCGTGCGCTGAAAAATCCCCTGGGGAAATTGCCTATTAATCCTCCTCGAATTTTTGTCTCGGGGAGAGAAACGACGCATCTTAATAACGGGATAATTTTCGTCATCATCTGCGCGCTAATGATGGCCTTAAACGAAGACAACTTGACAGCTGAAGGAGCGTTTCAACGGTCAACTGCCCGCATGCCAGGTGCAAGCTGGGGCTGAGTGGGCCCAGGGAGGCCCTGGCAAGGCCTATTTTTCCTTTGGGTGTGACTTTCGTAGGAGCGCAGCAAAAACTTCGTTGCACCCTAAGAGAAATGGTGATCGCAAAAGAAGATTCCACCACCCCCTTAAGGCAGGCTTGCACAGTCTTGGCCTATATTAAACGAACTTAGGTGCATAAAATGAGGTCTTATGGTAATTTGTTACTGTCAAGGCGACCTACAGGGTGTAAGCAAATGATGATTATTCATTAGATGGAGCTCGCACGATGATCGAAGGAACAAGCTCAATGCCAAAGACTTGACAAGGTCTGATTTTTATTCATAAGGTCGGTCGACCAAAATGTTACAACGTCTGCGTACAAGAAGATTGAGCTGAAATTTCGGGTGGTGACGGTGCAGATTTCGCAGGGAAACTCAGTCATAAATTTTATTAGTTTAGAGGTTGCTTGTACTCTACTCTCTCACCTGCTTTATTGCACTCTTTACGGCAATTTGCCGCGGAGTTTAGCGCAGCTTTAGGCAGGCAAAAACGCAGCGTCTGCATCCTTCGTCTGCTCATTCTCCCCGAACAAGTTGTCTGGATCCCATTGTTTTGGGTGCGATTGCCTTACTTTTCTACCACCCTTTTGAGCACTGAGTTGACCCAAGTCGGGCTCAGAAACTAATGTTGATGCATTTTTCTCAATAATTCACTTGCTCTTCTTCTCCGTGCGCGCGCGCGTGTTTGTGGGCATGCGCGTGCGCGCGCTGTTGATCTCTCTTCACTCAGTCTGCGTGGAGCGCGCGCGGGGTGAAGTCGTGAGCGGAGGAGCTCTCGAGGCTCACGTACCAAAAATATGGCAAAAGCTACGTGACAAAGTGAGCGCCCAAAACTTTTGGGTGAAATAAAGTATCTGCTATAAGAATCCGTGAGAGGAAGTGTCTGGAAACAGGGGAGGGGGGGGAAGGAAAACTGAGTGCAGTTGAAGCAAAAAGTGGTCTTCGCCACGAATCCATCGCTAGACACGGTAAGAAAAAGACACTAGTACTAGCTGCTCACTACTTCGGCCGCGGTACAAAAATAGTGTTAGGCACTTTCTATTATTTTCTGCCTCTCGCAGACCTTGGGAAGGGAAATGGAGAAATGTCAAGTCCAAAGAGGCTTCGTTTCCACCAAGACAAGGGGGAAAAACACTTTTTTTTTTGTTAATAATCGCTAAATGACCCCTCTCGGAGGCCTCCCCAATTATGTAGTTATGCCAGGGCCTCCAGCATTTTCACAACATGCTGATTATGACTTCTGGAAAAGCTCGAGTGACGTTGGAAGAAGTCTTCTTCCAACTTTGCTGCAACAGCTGCAGCTCTACCTCTGTTGACCACTTTTTTCTGGCACGCCCTGTACGACGACGGCGAAGACGACGGCGACGACTATGGAATGCTGCTGTGCAGCTCAGCCTTTATTAAGCTTGGCACACCTAAGAACAATAACGAGCTGCTGCCCATAGATGTCGTTACGCCTGCCAAATCAACTGGACGAATCGAGGGGGGGGGCTGAAAATGTTGGGGAAATAATTGGTGGGGAGGAACCCCAGCTTTTAACGATTATTATTAAGACCTCGTCACAGTTTCGGCGTTTGAATCACCCCGTAGGTAGCGCCGAATCCGTCGTTAGGGTGGCGGTCTCAAAGTAACACTTTTGCATCGACTCAGCACAGAAGTTGACGCGGTCGAAAAATGTCACTGACGCCAGGCAGGCCTGGAGGTTGGGCAGGCACAACAGCTCCAGCAAGAGGTCGACCGACCTGATCCTCCTGTACTCTTCTCTCGTTTGCAAGATCAACTCATTGATTGTTGATGAAGGAAAGAGAAGAGGGGGAAAAATCCTCCTCCCTATTGTTAGTTTGGTCAAGGTTCAGGAAGAAGTGAGGCATGGTCAAAGGGTGCAGCAGAATTGCCACGTTTGTGCCATTGTGCCCAGTCCTTAACAACACTAATTTGTGCCTGTTCAAGCACCAGAAAAACTTTATGACTCGACCCACACAGAAAGGAAGGAGGAGGAGGAGGGCGAGGGCGTGGCCTCCTTGCACCTGCTGCTGATGGGCGTGAACTCCAACGGTTGTTGCTCTTGCTCATTTCTGCAATTGGCTGATGAGGCTATTACAAAGGCCGAAAATTAAATCAGCCAACTCAATCAGACACGTGATGTTCAAGTACTCAAGAAGTATTGAGACTGCAGTCTTGCCAGGCTCTGACCAGGAAGATGTGCCAAACTTGTCTCAAAAGTACCCCAGATCTGCAGTCTTACCACACTCGCCGCTTTTGAAACGTGCCAACCACTTTAAAAAAACCCGACCTTCCGCTGTCAAAATATGCACATGTGAGTCCCCAGACAATGTTATGCCAGAACGTGTGCTTTGCGTAGATGGCGTCGTCAGTTGGCAACGCTGATTACTTGAAGGTGCAGCAGCAGGACACAAAAGTCGATCCTGTCCGAGTGCATCACGCACGACGAGCTGATAATGTGAGCCCTGACCCAGACCGACCGAGAACTACGTGTGCGTGTACGTGGGCACGTTGGAAGAGAGCACAAAGTTGTCTGTCTACACCCCCGTTTTTGTCTGGTTGAGAAGAAACATTGAAGAGCCGCGAATAAATTGGACAACTTTTCAAGCTGTCAAAATGGGCTGGTGATTTCAACTCTTCAGCTCTGTTTATGAGCTCTGGAGCTGCTGAAATAAAAGACCGACCGAGGAAAGAAAGAAACATATGAAGCTTACAGAATTCGTCACGCTTTTTCCCTCGATGACTGTGGAAAAATTTTCCCGCCATCTTTGGTAGTTTTCCCGACAGAAAAAGCGGAATGAAAGTTTGGGCAAGAGATTTTTTTCCCCTCCAACTTTTTTGGGGGGTACAAAAAGAGGCCGCATTTTCAAGCTTGTTTGAGATGCTCCGTGGATCTCTCATGTCACATTTTGTGGGGCAGCCGTTTGAGTAACAGTTGTCAGATCGAGTTCAACCATCTCCGGGTGGAAGAAAAATGAGGAAAAGTTCTATTTCGCCTGAAAAATGGGCCAGATTAAGGTGACAACGGCTTGTTTTCGCCTGAAATCCTTCTAAGACAGATTGGCTCAAGGAGGCGCACTAATTCAGACATTTTCCTTGCCATGGGAGAAATTGAACGGATTTGACCAACTGTTATTCTGATGCAACTTTCACCCCCTCAACGCTCACCCCGTTTTCACCACAGTATTGACAGGAAGGGGTAAAAGCACCTTCTTCTTTGGGACTTCCTTCCCTGGCGGGGTGGCCGCAATTAGTCTTTGGCTACTTTCGGAAAAGTGCATTTTTGGTCATCTTTCTTTCTTTCCACTCAGCCGGAGGGAGGGGGAATCTCGACAACTTTCCAACTGCTCAGCGTCGATTCCTGTCTAAGATCTGCGTCTCCTGACGTCACTCAAGGAACTGTTTCTTCAAGTCCTGATAAGAGAGAGAGAAAGAAGCAATTTTCGTCCACAAAGAAGTCACTTATAAGGTTGGCTCTGAACCTCCGGGACAAGTCATCCCCCCCCCTCCCAGTGAGCATGAGACTCACCAGTAAGATTTCAATGTGACATCTTGTCACAGCGCAGCCAAATTGGAAATGTCTCAAAAAGCCTCGGTTGTTGAGGCAAATTTATGCGCATTTTGTCCTCAACCAATCCGAGTCTTCCATGATGAAAGCATCACGCCCTGAATTGTCAAATGGTAGGCCTAGAGAAATGGGCATAAGAAGACGTTCCCGTTAACTTTTGGGCGGACAAGGAAAAAAATATTCCTGACAAAATGTCAGCCTTTCTCCACGGGGGGGGGGGGGGAAGGGTGGCAATTGAACCTTAACATCACTAGTACTGAAGCAAAATACTGGCCAAAAAACTCCAAGAACGTCTGCTGTAATAAAGTTGAATTGCTCTCATTGTTATACAGGGACTGACAACATATTTGCACCACTTTACTGTGCTCGAGTGCCTCTTCCAGAGGCAAAAAGAGAGAAAGGGGGAAGTCTTTGATAGATGACTCAAGTTGATCGATGATTGAAAAGTTTGCAAATGCAACGAGGAAACCAGTTTTTGTCTTGTGTTTTTGTTGTTGCACGATTAAGGCAATGTTTTCCCAACTTCTGTTCAAATATCTCTTCTCTTCAGGATGAAGAAGATGTTGTAGGCTGCCGATTTTTGCGTCACCACCCTGTGCGTAGCAGAGGTAGTGGTAACAATAGTGCAGAAGCCAACATCTGTGGCCAATGAGCCCCTTCAGTGCTGGGATACAAAATGGCTTTCATTTCACTTAAACGTGCAGAAAAAAAGCAACTGTGATTATTTCGCAACCATTGGCAGATTTCAGCAAGTGGATTCCCTTATTCTCTCTCTCAAAAAAGGGGGAGTCCCTTAATCCATTGAGTGGAGGAAGAAGAGGGAAAATTCAATATGAAATTCTTCACGCCCCCCGAGGCTCTGCTGATTTCTCAATCTAGGAAAGAAGATTTGAGGAAAAAACTTCCCTCGGGCCAAAAATGCTAATGGAGTCATCGGCTTTTTGCTTAATGGCTGATAAACATGAATAAAAGGGGTGAAAATTTAATCTCGAGGTTTTTTCCCCATTCCAAGGATGCTTCGACATGAGAATTCGCGCTTTTTTGGCGCGCCGAAAGAGGCAGAAAAAAGCTTTTGCCTCAAGCAACAATTTTTTTTCCCAACTTTATGTCCTCCTTTTCGTCTCGTTGAGTGGAAAGGAGCGTTCATCTCACACTTTTGTCCGGTCGAGTGAGTGGAGGGGTTCTTTTCTCTCTTAAATGTTTGTCATACCACGGTGAAAATTCTGGCGAAGGTCGAGCATACAAACTGTGTTCAAGCGGTTATGAGCCATCCCATGAGGCTAAATCATGAGCATCCTCTTACTTGAGTGGCTTCTGTGCCGTGCAGTGGCCGAGGCCCGTCAAGTACCTTCGATGCTGTAGAGATTTGCGCTTGATATCTTGCGCCCTGAGTGTGTCTTCGCGATGGACCAGTTTGACATACAGAAGAACCTTCGATATACTGAAGAACCTTTGATATACTGAAGAACCTTTGATATACTGAAGAACCTTTGATATACTGAAGAACCTTTGATATACTGAAGAACCTTTGATATACTGAA
>JAAUXU010119113.1_pt1 | contig 40777 bp, 54 predicted proteins | sample 7278151 | NCBI WGS metagenome assembly JAAUXU01 (sample SAMN14350113, study PRJNA611818) | marine sediment metagenome | isolation source: surface marine sediment (1.8m) | place: French Polynesia: Moorea | collected 2018-08
CTGGTTTGCCCAGCTTCTTATTCTGTTTTACTTGTGGGCAGCAAGCGTGAGTTGATAGCATTTGCCGATACACGATACGATATTCAACCTGGCGAGTCGATACACGATACAAGATGAGTATCGGTATCACCGATACGAGCATCGCCCAGTCTTAGAATATGCATTTATAATGTACTATCATGGAGTAGTTGGAATGCCCAGCAGTACCATTGACTTGGTGGTGAATGTGAACATCAGGGTCGAATCCTGACCCTCCACCCCCCATCAATTCCATCGAGATGAAGATGGCCTCTGACATTCGTGTGTCCGTTGACCAAGGAGGAGCACACGAGCGAGTTCACAGTGCTCAAGCTGTCCTTCGCCCTTTCGTACTCTTTACTCACAGACTTACTGTCTGTGATTACTGTGCTGCATTAAGGAGCTCCCTGATCCTGTCCCTACTCTTCCGAAGTCCCTGATGGTCCGGATCGATCTTTAGAGCTGCCTCAAACTCTCCCAAAGCCTGACCGGGCAAGTCCAGCTCCAAAAGAGCAGCTCCCCTCCTGGCAAAGGCTTTCACCCTCTCCTTGTTGTCTGTGTCATCGCCAAGGAGTTCCAGAGCTGTGGACGCATCCCGCAGGGCACCCTGTATATTGCCCACCTTGAGGTAGCAGGCACTCCGGTTGTTGTAGAAGGTGGCTGGGGTGAAGAAGGCCGTTTGCTACAGTTTGCTCAGCAAGACTGAGCCTTAGAGGCGTTACCGTGTTTTGGGTGAGTCTTGACTCCGTGAGTGAAAGTCTGGATCGCTGACGAGTAGTCTTGGCTCGTGAAGAAGTTCCGCCCTCGTTCAAGAAGGTACTCAAGGTCATTTTCGACTTCAGGCGAGGCAGCCTTGATCTCTTTGTCCTTCTTGATGTCCTGGAAAAAGCCAATCCTTTTGGGCGCTCTCCTACTCGTACAACATTGGAACCGTACCTGTTCTTCTGCCGGCTTCGTGTCCTGCCTGCTCTTCTCTGCCCTGCTCTTGGAGAACGTCACCAAGATCTCCCCTGGCGCTCTGGGGGGAGGCAACTGAGCCAACCTCTTGTTCTCTCTGGCAACCTTGGCCGCCAAGTTGGAACTGAAGCACCTCCGCCTACGGTTGCCAAGAGCAGAGTCCGCTTTCTTCTCCAGAGCTTCTTCTCCTTTACCCCTGTCTTCCGCGGCCCAGACCTTGAGGGCCTTTTGCTTCTCGGCCTCCAACCGCTCCCTCCTCTTCTCGTCCTCCTCCAAGGAGTGAGAGATAGCTTCTCTTTCTCGCTCCCTACAAAAGAACTCAACACTGGAGCATTCAAGAGGAACGAAATATCTTGACCCAGGAAAATTGTACCGCGGTACTGAAAGTTACGAGGAAGCAGTACCTGCTGGAAGTACTTTGGATTACAGTTTTACATATTACGGGATTCAAGGACACCACCGATTGGATAGTTGGCGTTACTGTCAAAAGTACTTTTTCCCTGAATACAGCGGTACAGTTTTGGTACAAGAAATGAAGTAAACTACGGTAACGCCTGGGGCTCCGAATTTAGATCAATCTGAGCCTTCAGATTAAATCGACTAATTCAGATTAATCTTCAAGCTTCTCTATTTTTTATTTCTTGATCATACTGACCTTTATGTGCGTAAGATGACTTTGCATAAACAACATTTTGTCGGTTGCGTCATCGTCCCCAGCTGATAATGAACGAAGTACTGAATGTCTCTACTAAAGAGGACGGAAGATACAGAAGTGAGAGCACTAAATTATTTCCTGCATACTTCTGCACTCCTATTCCAGATTGATAGATTAAAGCACTCAGATGGAAAATAATCGATGAAAGTTTGGTTTGGATTAGTAATCACTTAAAAACCTATTAAGGCTGGTTATGCGTAGTTTGATGACTGAAGGTGGAACTTGGCGGCTGGAAGATATTTTAGCCACAAGAACAGCGGGGACATTGACAGAATAGGTCTGGCGGAAGTCCAACCTGGTGGCCTGCAGCAACTTCTTCGTCCTGGTCGACTCCTCCGCGTGCTTGAATTCGTGACTCTCTTGACGTACTTTGATTCGTTCCTCTCGGCTGAAGAGAGAGTGGAAAGAAGTCTTAGAATGAGCAGAAGAAAACTCAGGCTGCGAGCGTGCATGTCAAGTCCGTCAACAAGAAGATGGAGAAAGTCGACGCTGTCGCCTCGACGCTCATGGTGAGTCTCGTCATGCACCGGCTGTCACCTCAACAGCGCTGTCCCTGATGTATAACAGTCTTCATGCATGATTTCCTCGCCACAGCAAGGAAGATAGTAAATATTTGCTCGAGCGAGACTTTCTCTTACCTCTGCTCTAAGAAGAGCTTCTGCCAGATCCCCGGCTGCTTCTTGGTCAGGTCCATGAATATTCTACCGTCGGCAAACACCGTTTTGCACGGTTCGGCCTCGCCGGCCCAGGAGAACTCGATGAAGAACGGGGGAGCGTGAATTTTCAAGTACTTTGGGACCGAGAACACGTCCACTTTGGCTGGCGGGCAGCCCTTCAGAGGCACCGAGAGGTACAGCTTGGAGCTGCTCTGCTCCAAAGAGAAGTCTTTCAGCAGAATGGACATGATGAAGTGATGAAAAGCCCTGGAGACCAATGTTTACACGTTGCTTCCTATGTATAATAGATGTTTCTACAAGTAGTGGAGGGCTGTTTTCTGCTATCGACCAAACATACTCACAGGGGGAGGGAGGGAAGGGAGAGAAAGCCAGGAAGGCGAGGCCATGATGGCGGTAATTTCTACTCCTTCTCTTTTTGTTCTCTTGTGACAAACCCCGGGGTCTTGATGACCAGGCGGTGCGCCTGCTGGCTCGTACCGGACCCCGACAAGCAGACGTTCGCCGGACTGAAGGTCCAGTGGGGATTGGTGAACTCGCGTCAATTGGTCTAGTCGTTCTGTGGTCTTTTATTGAAAAATGTCAAACAAGTGCTAATAACAATAATCATAACATCTGACTTGGCACACAGCCGCTTCGTGTAAGGCGGATGATTTAAATACGCAGATCACAGCTCAGAATCATTATACAACTTTGTACGCCGCGCTCGTGTTTTGGACAACCGGCCTCTGGCCGGCGTTGGGGTTTTCAACGTTCGCGGCGTCGATCAAGAGATTGTCTTCGTGCAAATTTGCGTTCACTGATCACAGGTAAATGATGAGAATCCTAGATTCATTCTTCTTGTTCGTCCAATTCGTCATCCTTAACTGCCTGCGCCCTCTCCTCGAACATGTTCTTCGCGTAGTTGATTTGGGTTGCCACGGTCCGCGCCAGTCGCTCGCTGTCGCACCGAACTTTCGGCTTCGGCTTCTCGACGGGCGCGCGACCGTCGTCGTCAGGTTGCGGTTGCACAACCATCTCCACGTAGAACCTGGAGACCGCGTAGTACACGTGAAACGCATTTAGCAAAAGCCAGCTTCTTTTCTCAGGCTTACCTAGGGGCAGCCGAGCTCTCGTCCTGGTCGAACACAGCCTTGGCAGAGATGAGGTCGAAGTGGCTGACCGTGCGTAGATGCTTGGTGACGGCAGAGGACATCGAGCCTGCACTAGAAGCTCTGTTGTCGGCGCCACCAGCGGAAGATCCAATGCAGAAGACCAAGACGCGCTCACTCGTGATCAAGATCTGGAGATCCGAGTCACCTAGGGAACAAAGTTCACTCTGGTTAAGGCAACAAGTGCTACAGGGTGTTACATGTACCCGTTGGCAGAAATCTAGAACCTTATAAAATGACATTTCAAAATCGATTGGACTCCAAATTTTGCCACCACGACCCAGGAAACTGTTAACAGTTTCCTGGAACTGGAACACTAACGTTACATCATACGTGGCAGGACTCCAAAAACACGTATGCCTCACTCTTGAGGTTGCGTACCTGATCTCAAAGTCTCGTGGGCCACGTAGATCTCTCTGTAGTCCCTTCCATTCATCCTGTAGAGTCTCTCCTGGCCAAGGCCGTCCCTCTCCGAGTACACGGGCATAGAACCACCTGGACCGACCACAAGGCGAGGAGGGCGCAGACGGAGGGGAAGCTGCTTCGACGCACTGCGACTGGACTCCTTGATGGCGGTCGCAGTGCCCGTGGCGAGGTCCAGCACGCCAATAGCTACAACATTGAACGATGACAGCGTGCTCTTGCGATGGCTTGGCAGAAACGGTTTCTCTTACCAGGTTTGCTGAAGGTGCCAACGAGGCCCCATCCGAGGCCCGTGAAGAATCCTGCAACTCCGTCCGCGGCCGCTCCGTCGTAGGTCTCGGTCACGACGCTCGTGGCACCGCCCAGTAGGCCAAAGCCAAGCCCCTTCAACCCGGCCCAGAGATGCTCCTTGCTCTTCTCGCCTCTGCGCCGGCGCAGCATGAGGCGTCGCTCGTCGTAGCGCTCGTCTAGGCCTGCCACCATGCTCAATCCGGCGCTCAGGCTGCCGGTCACCTGTTTGGGGAAGCGATCAGCGTGCAAGTCCGAGAAGTTTTACGAACGCAGGCAGTGCCTTACCTTTGCCGCCGAGTTGGCCGAGCCATGGACCACGTTTTTGATCAATCCGCCGACGTTGCCGTCTGAAACGAGTCCGGAGACTCCCTCCCGGAAGTCGTTGATGAAGCCGATCGGGTTGCCCAGGAAGTCGGTGGAGCCTAAGATGAGGGCAGCTTGAGAGTGCAGCTCCTCCTGAAAAGTTGAACAGAGCTTGCAAGAGTAGCGTTCATCACATTTCTTGACTGACTAACGTTGTAGTGCTTGATGACTGCGTTGGTGAGGAAGTTGATGGTCTCGAAAGGATGGGATCTGACGAATGGATCCAGCTCAATGTTCGCGTCTTCAAAAGTAATGAGCGAGAGTCCCAGCTTGCGTTTGACAACCTGGAGATCCGGGTTCAGCTTGGTCTTGGACTTGGTCACGCTCAACTTCACCTGGTTCAAGGTCAGCTTCAAGTTGCCAAAGTAGTACCTGGAGATGCAGGAAACAGGTGAGGGTTTGCTGTATCGCCCTCAACTTGAACCGTCCACTCACCTCTTTGCGTTGGCTGTGGCCGCGATCATGGCCCTCTGCGCTTCATACGCGCTCTCATCTTCCCCTTCCAACTCCTCGTCGCTCTTGGCGAATCCCGCGAACTTAAACAGTTTCAGCATCAGCTCCTCCTCCAAGTTGAAGCTCATGTTCTTCACCGTCACCATCAAGTGTTTAAAAATCTCTGCATTTTCGGTCATGCTTGCGCTCTTGTTGGCAGTGAAGTGCACGGCGGGCATGTGCCTGATCATACAGACCGAAGAACACAATTAGGTTATCCATCGGTGTTCTTTTTTTGTTCAATATGCTTAAATAACTCACCTCTGCTCGTCGGTTTTGCTAGAAGGTGACAGATACATCACAATGGGACTGTGAGCGTCCACCAGCTGGCTGTCGATCTGGATGTTCTGGACGCTTCCGTCGAGCGTCTTCTGAAGAGCGGAGGTCTCGTAGTCCACGACCACGTTGCTCATGAAGGCGTAAACCAGCTCCTCGGGAGGGTCGCGGCTCACCAGACTTATACCTATGCCTGGTGCACCGGAAGAAAAATAATACCAACGGTAACGATAATAATGTGGTGCCGACTAAAGTTACCTGAGCTTTTCTTACCTGCTTTGGCGAGAATAACGATTTGGAACTCTTGCTCGTGGCTTTGTCGGTCCGTTTTTGATGTCGTCAAAGGTTTTGCTCTTGGGTGCTGCTCTCCGAAGGTGATGGTGGACGGCCTCTTGTCCTCATTGATCAACAGCCAGTCGCGCTCGTCCATACGAGCGTACACTTTCTACAAGAATGAGTAAGTACACTTACAACAGACGAATCACAACTGACTGAATAAACGGTGATCTCATCTCCTGGGATAATCTCACACTCTGCTCAATGCACTTCTGTTTTCATGGGTTGCGCGTTTACTGCTCATAAGTACAACCCAACAGAACAATACTTAACGTCCCCCGACTAAACTACTCACCCGTACCTTCTGCTTGACATCGCTGATCTGCAGCACCCGAGTCGGTCCGTCTGTGGTAACCCTGACGCTGAGGAAGCCCGACCCCGGGCGCAGCCGTTGCCTGGAGATCGCCTGTTCCACGGGGATTGACGAAGAGGGCATCCGGAGGTAGGACACCGGAGAGGGTGGTCCGAGGACGACCTCGCTCCCTGGAAAATACCGGATACAGAAGGGCTATTGCGGTAATTCTGATAGTGCAGTGAGTTAAATGAAGACAGCTGCCCCCCCCCCTCCCCTCCATTTCAAAGATCAACTGGCCTCCTTCATTGATTTTAGTGCTACGATAGCGCTAGACTGACACCCGGAGGGACCACAGGCACCCGGAGGAGCCACAGGCACCCGGAGCCCGAACATGCTTTTTAGAATACAGACACACAGGAGCAACGTACACAACTGCCAACTGCGCCCCACACGCTCATCGCCCTGCGCACCTCTCTTTCTCCCTGCGAAGAGACATTAACGCACGCAGAGAAAACTTGCCAACATCTACAACGTTTGTTTATTTTCCATCTCACCTCTATGCATGCCCATGAAGCCGTCCTTGGCCTGCACGTAGAGACCGTTGTGCGTGCTCATGAGGCGACCGTCCTCGGTGAAGCGCCACCTCTGGGTGAGGGCTCGCCTCTCGTCGCTCTTGCGCAGCATCAGGGAAACCTACACAGAAAGTCCAACGTTTAGTACGTTGTTCATGGACGAATGCACATGACACAGTGATTAAATAGTTCACATAAAAATCTGGCCTCTTCTCACTCTACAGACCGCACAGCACGGACTCTTGCGCTCCATTGGACATATTCAACTACGCGCACAATCGTTCGACTCTCATTCCAGAATGGTGGCAAATACATTTAATGGCATTGGGCTGTAACGTTCAGAGATTAGGCTTTCCCTGGTTTTCCAGGGAGGCCGGAGGAGACCAGATTTCTTGGTGAATCACAGCCACATCCTGACCATGGTACGTAAGGGTGCACCAACAAAAGGCACTACCTGGGATTTGGGTTGAACCGCTGGCAGAGCGATGTCCAGGACGAGGGCGTTGTTGTCGTTTCTAGCGTTCCGCGGCCTCTGCGGGTCCTGCGGCGGCGAGCTGCCCTCGTGCTGGAGCATCCCAGTAGATGTCATTCTCCAAAGCTGAGAGCGACGCCCAGTCTCTTTTTTAGACAGAAAAACCTAGAAAAAAGGCGCACCAGAAGGAGCTGGATTGGACTAGAACAGCCTCAAAGTTTCTGGTTGTACCTTGGTCCCCTCAACGTCCAGCACGAGCTCTTGTCCTTCTATGCTTCCACTTCCGACCATGGCGGAGCTACCTTCGGCCGAGTAAGACTCGGAGAAGAGGAACGTCGCCGTCATGGCGATGTAAATGAAATTCTCGTAGGTGAGGCTGGCGCCCTCGCCCAGCATATTCATGTTATAGGTGGCGCTGCAGTCTCCTGCGGGTTATTCTCGCACGTGACGGACATGCATGGAGAGACCAAGGATGACTTATTGTACGGACCTGGAGCAGTGCAGGTGAGGTGGGGAGGCAAGTTGGGCTCGTCCCAGGCATAGGGGAGCGAGTGGTGCGGCTTAACCGAGCACTTGCGGGATTCGTCCTCCACCCCAGCTTGATGATAAGTGATGCGGACCTAAAAAAAAATATTAGATCATACACGTACGAGCTGGAGTTTGTGAAGACAGTTTTGGTCAAAAGTTCGCAAAAGCAAACTTTATTCCTCTTTCGATGTTTTTACCATAGAGGTAAAAACATCGTCTTACAGCGTAATTTCTATCTTAGCAAACTTTCGACTTCAACTGTCTTGTACTACAGGCGTATATTCCGCTCTTTTGCAACGTTGCAAACCTCGGAGAAGTTGTCAATTCTAAAAGGCGGAGGGAAGTTTCCTGCGTCGGTCAATATGATGGAGAAGGTGGCTCCCAGCATGCCAATCTCGATCCTGTACAAGACGGGGTTATGAGTGCAGTTCCAGTATATGTATTCGTTGCAAGCTTTATAGACACAATACGTGCATACATGAGCAAGGTGACGCATATGAACATCCGACTTCCCAATAGCATTTCTAATCACTCTCTAGCATCATTTTCATCAAAACTTCGACCGACAATTTTGACAGGTGCTTCTGCTATGCATTTTTTGACTAATGAGAACAGGTCGATGCATCATAAGTTTGCTTTAGTATGATATTCCCGCATGTTAGGCTGAAACAGCATTTAATAACAACGTCGGACATTCTCATGCGCCACTCTGTACAACATGCATTTTATTATTGTCTGTGCATCAAGCATTTCTTGTATGCACGTATTACGTATTGCTTCTAACTCCCTTGACGAAGGACCCGCTCTCACCTGATGAAGGTGCTCCTGCCACTGACGTCCCTGAGGGTGACGTGGAAGGAGCTGACCTGTTCAATGCGGAATCCCCCAGACCATTGACAGTCTTCAATATCCCTCAGACGGATGCACAAGAGCTTTAAACATTAAAGAAATGTTTGCATATGAAACAATCCACTCGCCCCCAACACTGTCTTGCCTGTTCTTTGTCCAGCCTTGGCCAGTGGAAGGCCAGAGAAGACTGCGGCAAGGCCAGCAGGTGAGTGGCCTCTGCCTGAGGGTCGTAGAAGATGCTTGCGAAGCACTTTTGAGAAAACAGGACCCGGTGCCGAGACTGGTTGTACAGCTGAAACCGAGGCGCCAAGGTTATGATCTGGGTGTCCCGGTAACGGCCTTTGCCCGCGCGAATCTCAATGCCGATCTGCAAGGTCGACTCCGTCAGCTTCTGCATGATAAGCTTGAGTGACTTGTAGGTACCGTGTAAACCCATTCGGCTCTGTGGTTGTCAGACGGGGTGACCCTCAGCCTCCGGACGCTGGAGCCGGACTGGAGCACGTAGAAGTGACGACACCACGTCGGTTTTCCGTCTGACAGATGCATTTCAGCAACATAGCTCGTACGTACAACATTGTTGTGGGCAGAAGACAAAAGTTACCTTTGTGCAGTCCATTTCCGATCCTCATGACGATGGATTGGTTGCCCTCTCTTTCCAGGAAGGAGAACATCAAAGGCGCACCCATTCGCGCAACCTAGAGAAAGATCAGCGTTCCGTAGCTACTTGTACTTAAGTACAACTCGTGTCTGATCAAGTTCTAAATATCATGTGAAGTGGGCTTAGAATTCGCACCTAAAAAGATAATTTCAGTCACTTGAAACAGCCAGAAGCAGTCAAACGTGGAAAAGATCCCGCTCGAAAACAAGCGGGACAGTTTGAAGATCGTCAACTTCAAGTACCTCCATGCCACGCCACGGGACGGTGCCAAATCTAACAAAGTGTGGGGGCAAAAGTGCCATTTTCATGATCACCAAAGCACCATCAAAATCCTCCATAACACAGGCTCTCTACAACTTGCCCATTTTGGCCTTGATGACGATGCTTTAACCTGACCTGGTTCATTTTCGACATTGAAGTTAATGGGACTTTTAATTCAATCTTGCCGCCACTGCGGACTTGGTTGCTTCACTCACCTCATGTTCCACGTCCTGTCCAGCTGCATTGGTGGCTGCTCCCTCCTGCCTGAAGACGATGGGCAAGCCGGTCTTGTTGACGATCCAGACAGGAGCCAGCACAGTCACGCGGACGGCGCCTCCATACACAGACAGCACGCGTACCTGGCAACAAAACAGTGTTAGTGGTGACCACGATGTTCATGTTCGTGTCAGTGGCTCTCACGTTGAGAAAAAGGGGTCGATCCTGCGTGTCTGCCAGCTTCATCCGAGCTTCGAAGGACGAGGAGTTGTTCGGCGGCAGGATGACTTCAGCGGCCCCAGGGTATTGATCCAGGCTCAAAGACAGCACGATTTGCTGAGAGAGGTCGACCTGGAGGAAGACTTTTGCGGTCAGCAGTTGAACAGAGAAACCACCATACTGAACGTGAGCTTGTCTACATATACAGCCCAGGAACCAAATCAAATCACTTCTGCACTGCCAATAATCCGATCAATGCATCCGGCAAAGTTTGTGTGTGTTTTTTGCTGGTTGTGACACTCAAAGGAAATGTAATGTCTATTTCAGAGGAAAAAAGGATCTTTGGACGCTGTAATAAACAAAAAAGCTTGATTCAGGCTCAGATTGCTCAATGTTTGTGTATGATGTCAAAGAATGAAATAATACCTGTGAAGCAACTTGTAGACTAAATTGGCCGGAGTTTGGGTTTTTACACAAGTTATATACTATGTACTATATGGTATCTATCCACATTGGATCAAAATCCGAGGTCCCAAAGTAATGCACACACGCAGGTTTTACTGTAACGATTTAAGTCGTAGGTAAATTAGACGGCCTCACCGAGAGGTAACTCTCCTTCCCGGGCTTGATGCTGATTGCCCCGTTGCCGCCGTTGTTGGTCTTGAAGGTGAGGTGGCAGGGAAGAAGGTTGACGACGACCAATGGGGACATAAACGTGATGAGATGTCCAGGCTGAATCCAGGAGGACGGCCCCGGGTTGGTCCGGGAACCCGCAGGCGTCGACCCTGAGCGTAAAGGGTCGCCCAACAGGCTTCCTGGCCCAGATCCCAGGGGATAATTCTGGCGACGTACAGATACGGCGAATCTGAAAGAACCCATGCACATGTCATGCAGAAGTCAAACTGAGATGATTTGATCCATCTGACCACTGACCTGTAAGGTTCCTGGGTCCTCTTCAAAGTATGGTTGCTGTTGTGCACCTCCAGGGAGTTATCCTGCTTGGTCAGGATGTGGTACCAGTTGATGGGTCTGGAGCAGTAGCCGAAGTTGGGGGACTTCAAGGAGGGTTTGGCAAAGATCCGAGACCACACGTAGTCCAGGGGGATTGGCATAGTCTGCCCAGGTAGGAGACTTAGCTCTTTGACGTCTTCATCGGGTATAATAGAGGGATATATACACTTGAAGCGTGTGCTAGGCACCGATACAAGTAATGCTCTTACTACATGTACTGACAACCACCTACCGCCAATCTTCATGGCCGTGTTCTCCAGCTTAAGGGCCATGGTCTCCTGCAGCTTGTTCCTCACGAGGAGAGCGGACCGCACTGTGATCAACTTCTTGGCCGACCCATCCAAGCTTACATCGAAAACGATTCTAAGAAAGGCGCAAGTCAATATGCAAGTCCAAAGATGAACATATCATCAACACTGCTCATTCAACCTAGCAGGAGGCAACTCCGGGCCTCCCACGTCCGGGTAGTATTCCTTGATGGGGTCTGCCCTCCTGAAGTAGGTGCCGACGCGGTCCACGGAGACTGGGGAGACCTCCTCCCACCCCGTCACGCAGACCACGATCTGGAAAAGAGACAAATTGTCATGTAGTACACATTGTTCCATAGACACACGTTGTTCTTTTAGTGATGGATTAAATCTTTAATTAAATCTTCCTCAGTAACTCTGTGTCTACACAATGGTTGTGGCAGCATTATCAAGAAGTGACCAGCGGACCGTGCCAAACTGCCAAAAAAAACCAAACTGCTTGTAACTCCCAACGTTCTCCATCACATACCTGGTGAATCTTCATGTCGTGTGAGTTCATGTGTCTGAGCTTTCCAGGCTCCTCGAACGTGAAGGGCACTGTCTCGCCTGGGGGAACCACCAACCAGCGGATTTCCCCGGTGCCAGAATGAGCTCTGCAAATTGGGACAAGAAATCTCTGCTTGATCCGTTCAAGTGCAAAAACCATCGTGATCACCTCGATCTGGAAATGCTCGGGCCGAATTGAGACCCAGACATTCTCGTCTGAGTGCAAAATGCCAAGTGGCACCCGGTGGCGTTGCACAGGGCGAACGGGACGAACGGTGCTCTGCGCCTGCCCCGCCTGCGCTGGTGCCTGTGGCGCATGTGCCGGTCCAAGATCCACTCAGAGTCGTCCAGGCTGTTGTGATAGTAGTCTTCGGTCCAGTTCGCCTTGACAGTCTGTGAAGAAGACGGAGACGGGGTGAGGGAAAGTGTCGAAACCGAGAGGTTGGCAAGCTACTACGAAAATGTATCCGACCGCAAACCAAAAAACTTTTAAAAATGTAAGAACAGCACACCCTAAAACAGATACAAGAATTGCTGAACAACAGAGTCATCTTCTGAAGGACTAACATCATTTAGCATTGACATATGAAGATTAGACGCTGATAGGGATGAATGGCACTAGTCCCAACGTGGTCATCAATCTGCATCCCATGGTAGTTTTCAAGTACGTATGTGTTTGTATCTCAATACGTACTTTTTCAAGTCAAGTAAGTTAGTTCTGCCGTGTGAAGTGTAAATATTCTCAATAAGGAATACCTGGAACAGATCTAAAAGAGTGGAGGTAATGTTGACGTTGATGACGTCTCTGGTGGTGAGATTGGACGAGAGCTTTTGCGCGCCGCAGTTTCCGACGCTCCGGATGCGCCAGTCCAGGGAGCATCTCCAGGGCTCAAGGAACGGCTCCCAGGAGGACAGAGCTCTGGAGAACGTGAATAATACGCATTATGAACGCATGTTACATCCTGAGTCATTCAAGGTGTAAGATTATCTGTCTGAAAAAAAAACATTAACGGTTGCTTTTCTAACAGCGATTAACACTGCAGTTTAGACGGAGCCTATTGGTCGGGAACAAGCTGAGCAATCCGGAGAGCCACCAGGTGGTGTCACGTTATGCTCTGTAGCAAACATGGGGGGAGCTACATTCAAAAATATTTACTATAGAAAGGTTTGTTTCTTCCACAAGAACTTAATGTTAAAGCTTCATTCTGATGGTTCTCGTGAGGAGCCAGAAATCTAGATATTTCGTCTGACACCTGAGACAGCTCAGACTGTACTGGTACATGGTGAAATCCCTCTCACCTGTTGTAATAAGATCCAGCAATGACTGCAGCAGCCTCTCCTTCTCCCGCCACCGAGTGCTTGAGGTGAAGGTGGGTCAGGGTGGTTTCCAGGAGGGGGACGTCGGCGTCACGACAGTCGTCAATGATGCACACGTTCACAGAGCTGAGGGAGTTCAACGCTTATACTGAGAGCTCAGGTCGAGCGGGTTCATTTTTTACCTGGTCTTCAGCTCAATGCCAGAGAAGCTGATGGGGGTGCCCTCCAAGTATGCGGCGTTCCTCTGCTCGTGCCCCTGTTGATGCTGGGGCTGCTTCTTCTTTGGCGACGACGACGCCAACGACACTTCCGTCTTTGGCGTCGTGGACGGCGTGGCCTCAAGGACGGCGTGCTGCGTCAGCCATATGGCCGCGTTGTCCACTTGGCCGGAGCAGGCGGCCAGGGCACGTATGCAGTCGTCGCGGCCAAAGCCTTGCCAGCAGACAAGACAACTTGGGCTTGCTCTCGGGGCAAATATAGTACTTGAAAATATATTCCTACCTAGAGCCATCAGTCGACTGATCTGTGGCTGCATATTGACTGGGATGTCGTCCATTTTGCCCCCGGGTTCCACCCTCTGCTCGTCGTTCTTTCCATAGATGGCCTCGCGGAACTGCTTGGGGAACGACTCCATGATGACCAGGAACATCAGCCAGTCGTGATACGACAAGCGCAGGTTCAGCTAGAGAGCAGGAAGCAAATACGATGCTCATACGCTCATGATCAAAAGTTTGCATGTGTTCTGGAGAGAACAAACAACCGAAATCGATTCTTGCTTTCAATGTTACTGTACTTAACCACAGTGAATGTACTTACTACTAAATACCCCACACTATGGTCATACAATGTCATTACTAGAACCTCGACAGTTAAGTTGAAAGCTAAAAATTACAAGTAAGTGAAAAACTTTTGGGTAACAAAATTTTGGCAACTAAGATGCAATGAAAAATGAAAAGTCAAAAAACAAGTACAATTGGCTGTGGAAACTTTGTAGGAATTTTTAAAATTTCTAACAAAATCGCAGTGGAAGATGAAGAGACCCAGAAATGCAATTTTCATCACATTTATTGCTCAAGTAATTTACTTGAAGGCATTACCTAAGTTGCTAAAATTCCTCATATAAATGGCCAAAATTTTGCGCCTAAAATCCCGAGGTCTACTCACGAGTTTGGAGGTAGATTAATGTTGAGCATTGACATGCTGTTGACCTGAATCATTAAGAAAGTAAATAACTCGGACTCAGGCCTAACTTGTATCCACACGGTTACGTGAATCAGAAGCTGGGGTGGATCAAATCCCCAGGTCCCAAAGTGATCCACTTTGGCGCATTCCTCTTCATCAACTGTACTTGCTGTATTACAATCCCCAGTTCGTACCTGCTGCAGTTGTATCTCCGCCGTCCTCTCCACGCTCTGGTTGGCGGCCGAGGCCAAGTCCATGAGGCCCTTGGAGGCGCCGCCGACGCCGACTCCGAGGCCGCCCCCGCTGCGACCTCCGATTTCGAAATTGATCGTGACTGGATCAATGATTGAGAGAGCTGGAGAAGGATGTGGGGAGATATTAGCGATGATGCGCAACATGTACTTATACATTTACGTAATCTTCGTGCTCATTTACCTGACTCCTCTTCCTTGCCCAAGATACATGAGAAGACCTCAGCGTTGTTAAGGTTGCACGAGAATGGCCGGTCAACCAAGTCCGGCCTGAAGGCGACCACGGTGGTGGATCTGAGAATCACTGTGGACGACTCGAGTGTAGACGCGTCGGCGACCACGATCACCTCAGAGTCCGTGATATTTAGGCGGAGCTCGAAGACGGGGCCGCCTCCGCGAGTCTCCACCAACGGCACCCGACGAGAGATTACGCCTGCGGGCGAAAAAGATTAGAAAATAATCATAATCTTGGCATAAAATTAAATGTGTGCGTATATGCATCGTATGTATAGATGGATGTTGTTGTTGAAATGGACAATACAGGGTGCACTGACAGCCTGGCGCTCATGGATTTAAGTTCAGACTTGAATGACAGCTTGGAGGACAAGGTCGAGCAGAGCGCATCGTGGCACGGAGCACAATGGACTCGAGTATTGGCGCAAATTTGGCATAGGTTTTGAATGGAATACTATGTATAGCAAAAGTGTGGAGTGACTGGATTGATAGTCTAGTGATGATATTTGGTGGTAAAATAACTCAAGCTATAATGACGTGGAACCTCTCTAGAGGTCAACACAGCGGACCCTAACCTGCTGAGGGATACAGCGGCTCCTCCTGGAGAAAGACTTTCGTGGTCTTGTCCTTCTTAGCCATTTTCTCCTCCTTGTCTTCCTCATATGGTGTCGGGTCTTCAGCTGCCTTCGATATGAACTCCAGCACAGACAACCACCAGTCGAAAATGACCATGAGACGCATGTTGTTCAGCAGGATGGTGAAGCGGTTGGTGTCCTAGAAGTAGTTGCTCTCCAATGGGACGACCGCGACAACCTTGGACAACAATTTTACCTGGGTAGCCCTGAGATGCACTTCTGCCTGAAGTGGACTCTTTCTTTTGGCCATCTGCATCGGTTGCAGGATTTGGGTGAAGACGTTGGCGCGTAAATTGGCCGGGAAGTCGTCAAACCTGAGATCACTGAGAAGGATCTCCCTGGAGACCAAGTCGACATCGCGGGAGCTGTCACTGAAGCTCTCGAAGATCAGTCTGGACTTCAAGAAGTTGATCCTACGAGGGAAAAGCGCAATGCTCAGCACAGCACAACATAGCTGTCATGTTGAGTCTTACCTGGCCAGGGTCGACTCGCGTACGTGATTTGGAAGATCCTCATGCTGAATAAGCAAGTCAACGACGACGTCCAGGAGCTCAAAGTCCATAAAGACGCAGTTCCAAACCTCGCCTGTCAGGATAGTGCTGGTGCTGGGATCAGCGTATTCAGTCGTAGGAACCTGGAAAAAGATGTGTTAACATAAAGGGAACATGCAGAACTACAAGAGATCACCTGAAAGTCCAAGTCGTCCAGGTTTTCGCCTAGATTGTACCCCAGCAGCCCTCTGATGAGCACGTACTGACTGGAGTCCACGGCAGCGTGAAGTCTCGACAGCTGGCCCTTGACACTGAGATCTAGAAGTGCAGAACAACACCATGAGCATATATAAAGTATAGTAATGTATTTAACATGTGCGTCTACCAGGCACTTTGTTGCAGAAAGCCTTGTCCAGATTTCTCTCAATCTGCAGCTTAAGTCTGAACTTTTCCTTGAGGATGGGGCACTTCTGATTGATCTTGACAGCGTAATCATCTCCGACTGCCATCACGTCAGCGTCAGTGGCGTCTTGACTTTCATTGTTCGTCACAGGGGTGTCAAGTCGGGTGGCGGACAACAGATCTGCCGAGTCCAGTGTGGCTATCATCACGTCCAACAGGCACCTGTGGATGAGAGAAAGGCTGCTCAACCGACTGAACCTTAGGATCTGTCGTAAGTTACGCCTAGTCCGTGTTTCCGTTATGATCATGAGGGATTTGTCGATTACTTACCTATGAGGCTGCTTTTTGCCGGCAAAGATCTCGTCCTCCTCCAGCTGACTCATGACGTCGCTACCAGGATCTGGAAATCAACAGTAAACATTAGAGATCCAGCTAAGGAAACTTAGAGAAGCAGCAATGTGTGCTCAAATGTTGGCAAAATTGCAAGTGCTGTGGAATTTACACTGAGTCACGAATTCATACACAAAGGACAAATTCAATCTTTCAGAAGAGTCAAAAAGGGAGAAGCAAAGTGCCAGAACAAGTACAATGGCTTCAAGACCATCAGCTACCTCCATGCCGCGCAAGCCAAATACAAGCTGGTTTGCAAATCCCCCTGGTCAACATCGTCAAGATGTTCCATGATATTTGAAATGCCCATACTTCTCTGGCTGAGGTAAATACTGCTTCACGTCGATCAGATCCTGTTTCCCAATGAAAGAATCCTACTCTTGATTTACACCACTTGTGAGCTCGCTCACCTCTCCTCGACCTCCTCCCTAGTGACTTTCTCTGACTTCTCGGTGACCTGTTAGACGATCGTGACCTGATGGAGGTCGAACCACGGTTAGACCGACGACTCCTGCGAGAAGAGTACCTTAACTGTTGCCATGTACAACTAACTGTCTATCTGCCTACCTGGCCCCGAGGCCCTCCAGATCGTCGTTGGTACGAACGCTCGTGGCAGCGCTGATGGTGCCTTCATCCCCAGAGAATCTGCAGATGAAAAGGCAAGAAAAAGTCGTGCCCACAACATGAGCGACCAAGGGATTGTCCCTACTTGAAGGTGTTCCTCAGCTGAAGCATTCCCAAATCAACGGCCAGTATTTGGTCAGAGTACGAGCTCATTGGAAGTAGAAGAAGAGGATTGGTGGCCTCCACGTCCAACCGGATCCTCGAGCCCCTCGCCGCGAAGGCCTTCACGCGCCGGCCGGCGGTGGCGTCACGAATTCTGCAATTAAGAAACAGACATATGAACATTACAATCATACAGAGGTAGGCAAAATACGTATTGATGACTAATTAACTTCGAAAGAAATTAATAGCACTCATTACAAACACCGGACTTGTACTTGGTAAATAATTTTTCCTCAGCACTCATACCCCGCTCTGAGAATGATTTGGACTTTACTGTTTGGCATCTAACACACTATTTTTTAGTTGTGAGTTGGGGAATGGTTGCAAGTGGAGCAGCACAAGTTCCTACTTGTTCTGCTCTCGTAGCATGCAAAACAATAGCGAACCCATACCGGCACAATTCTAAAACGTATTTAAAACATTCCTAGTACTTATAGTCTTATTTTAAGCGCAGCGGAAAACGCTCAATCGTGCAACTTGCTTATGAATGCGACATTGCCACTCGGCGGACTCGATACTAGTGTTCAGTATTTCAAGTACCGGCCAGGTCTGCAATTGTATATACTGTAAGTAAAAAAATAGTCCTTGTGACCTGTTCATGGCGTTCTGCAGCTGCTGAAATTGGTGAAAGAACGATATGATCTCAGAGTAGAAGCGCTGGGTGTGGACGTAGATGATGGAGGACATCTGGATACTCAACTCAGCGTCGTCAGGTCTGTGGAAATGGTGCTCTTGACTGCCAGAAATTCCATGTAAAGTTGAAACAGTACCTCTTGAGATCCTCGTCCGGTCTACCGTATTTGAAGAGCTTGAAGGTGAGGACGTTTTCGCCCCTGGAGAGGAAGCGGTCGCTGTACTTAGAGGCGCCGCCTTGCGTGGGGGTCAAATCCCTAGAATAGGCGCAATTGACCAACGCTGATTGCACTTCAACGGCACGTCCGTTCATCTTACCTCAGCGAGAAGCTCCCGAGGGTGCCCCCGATGGAGAAGTTGCCCTCACTCGTGGTCATCTTGGCCTTAAAGTGGTCTACCGTGGCCGCAGCGACCGAGTACGACGACTTGTTCAGCACTAAGCTGAGAGAGCGCACTTTGGAATGAATCTCCATCTGGAAGCCACCGTTGCCCTTGACCTGATTCAATCACACGTGCGTGGATATGTGAGCGGTGAGCGTATAAGACGAACATGCGTACTTGTTCAGCGTCGTCCTCCTGGCGAGAAGATTGCTTGTTGTTCACTTGACTCACTGGCAGGGTCGCCTCCTCCACAGGAGCTGCTCCAATTCCCAACAGGTCCAACACAATCACCCAGGTCTCCAGGTTGAAGTTGATGTCCAAAGTGTTGAAGTCAACGTCGACGAACCTGATCAGGGACGGAAATAACACTGTAAATCTAATTCATACAGGGAAGAATGGATTTACAACATCAAGTTCCAACGTGATCAACAGCATATCCACTCAGCTAATGATTGCAAACTCGGGGTGGTGTCAAAGGTACCCATGAGGGGGTCAGATTATCCCTCTCTTCCCTCAGTTATACGTGAGCCCATAGAGAAACTCTCCAGTGGCACTTCTCAGTAGATTATTCAGTTCCAATGGACTCTGCACACTCAAATATTAGCGTTGAGCACAAATCTTGCATGAGACAAAAGACTCATATGGTCTTTATGATAAGGTCCGCAACGAGGATGCCTCTACTAGTACTTTACAGGGTGCCGGAGGAACTTTTTCAACGGTTCGAGGTCAAATTTCTCCGACTCAAGTGAACCCGGAGTTCAGTGGAAGGGCAAAGCACGTCAGAGACTCTTGACGCCGGAGGGGACATCTCTATCATTGCTGAGGTGACCTCGCTGACCATGTCCCGGAGGCCAAGGCATTGGGATTGGAGAACAGGCACTGCCTTAGCAGTCACAGAAGTAGTGAAGACTCGAACGTCAGCATGATGACGCGGCAAGGAAACTTGTTAAGTGTTACATCGTTGATGCCTATCAGGCCTCGCTTTGAGGCCTACTCAGCTATGTTAAATGGTCATGTAATAAACTTAAGTGCTGTCAAATTCATGTCAGATATGTTGTAAAAATTTAAAAGTTCACATTGGTGCGTTAAAGGTATTCCGGCAAATTTGTCATTTCACCTTGGCACCGAGTCGAAATCACTCTCGTTTAAACTATAATAAGTGCATCAGTCAAATTCACACCTGTTGATGCCCCGATGCTTAGTGAGAAAGTCCGAAGCCCTCGGGTCCACTTCAACCACCTTGATGTGAACCAAGTGGTCTTCTTTTGGCACGATCTCCCTGGAATGATTCCATGCGCAAACGTTACAAATACGTACAAGATACAGTTTCCACTTGAGGCTATTTTTGGTCATGTTGTTGCACTCGAGACTTGTCTCTAAACTGAGACCTCCTCTACCGAAGTACCTACGTCAGTAGCAAAATTTTCTTGGCAATCCTGACTCAACGTTTGCTATAAGGAAGTGGAAACAAAGCGTAGCTTAGGCACTGGTTGCTACTTACATCACTGCCTCGCTTGAAGCTCCCGGAGTCCCCTGCTTTTTGTCTGACGCACTCCTCTGGCTAGTGACCAGCATCTCCGATCCAAAAGACTAGAACAAAGAATTTGTGCAATGATGCACGCATGCATAAGTCAGGATTCCACTGTAATACCTGCAAAGCATCCACTAGAACCAGGCTGTGCACGGACATGTCGACGTCTGCGACGAAGGGAAACTTGACCAAGGACAAGTTGACCCCGGTCACCTGAGAAACGAAGAAGATCTTGAGCTACGGGATCGCAGTCTTGTGGTTCGACAACTCTCACCTGCAACTCGGCGATGCTCTTGGCCTGTGACTGCAGCTCTACTCTCAGATCTGCGACGCAGAATTGCATCTGGAGGAGTTTGGCGGACTCGTCCGACGAGGAGGACGGCGAGAAAGAGTAGGCCTGCCACAGCAGGTCGCTGTCCGCGTGACGAGAAGAAGCTGATTGGACCTCCTCGCTGGAGTGCCAGTACGAGGACAGAGAGGTGACATCGCCGATCAAAAGTCTGAAAAGTGACAATACAACTACTCCAATTCTTCTTCTCGATGGAACACTACAATTGTATGACTGTTGAGATGCAAATTTTCACTTAATTACACTACTTAACTGACTAATTACTCAAATCTGCTTAATTACACATACCTCTAATGCATTGATATCGCAAAATGTCACTGAAATGCAAAAATCATCCTCGGAGCATCTGAAAGGCTTTTCGGAACTAATTTTCACGAGTTGAGAACCCCAGAATTGCGTCAAAGCTTCTCTGCTGTACTCCTTGGACAGCTTCGCCACAAGCTTTGCTTCTAATATGACCCCAACTCCCTGATTCACTGCACCTTCTGCTTCAGCGCAGGCGTTTTCGTGGTCAAAATAATGTACAATGCTAGGACTTCTACCTCGTCAAGCTTTCCATGGCCTGCATCTTCTCCTCGTTGACGTGGACGACGAGTGAAGGCATCGATCCTTGAACCACAAGACTGGGCCACTCCGGTCCGATGCCTTCCACTACTCGACGCTGGCACTCCAGGCCGATGCTGAAGCGGTCGAGGACGTGGAGGCTGGACTGGCCACGCAGGTGAGCCTGCTGCCAGTTGTCCTTCACCTTGCCGACGATCACCTGCACGCCGGAGAGACTCATGCGGAAGCGGTCGTACATCCTCTCCACGATAGCCACCTCTGTGAGTGGGGACGGCTGGGCGTTAATAGACGAAGCTTTCATGGAAGCACCTGGGCCATCTCGAACTAACGGAAGACTCTTTGAAAGAGCAATGGCATTGGCAGGAGTTGTCTCATTTTCTCCATCAGGACTACCCGGAGAGCTGGCAGGAGTGCAAAACTCTTCGCCGTCGTCGTCCTCATCCTCATGAATGTGTTGGGGTCTACAAGCAGTGGAGTGAATTTCCTCGTCCTCTTTGGCGTTGGTAAGCTTGAACATGCCAAGATCAATCACAGTGATGAGTGCTTCGGTGTCAACAAAATGCTCAGGGATGAGGATTTTCGGCGTCGACAGCTCTATTACCAGGTCCCAAGTCTTTCTCTCAAAAGCCTGACCTTCCATGAGAGAGTGAAGATTTTTCACCAGCTCCTCTTTGGTCTTTTGCTTGGCCTCCTCGATACGGTCAAGGGCGGCGGAAAAGATCTTGTGAGACTGAGCAGAGAAACCTCTGGGATCACCTTCTTCTTCTGGGAAGCGGAAGAATTCTGCGACGCAGCGGAACACGGACGGGTTGTACACGACGTTCAGCGGCCTCGACCGGACGTGCAGCCTCAGGTCCGTCCTTTTGAACTGTTGGGGACTCCTCCTATGCACGGGGAAGGGATTCAGTTCGTAGAGAAAGTAGAAGAGTGGTTCTTGCTCGTGCTCTTTCTCCTTTTGGACGGGAAAGACAGCGACACCGGAGGAGGCCGCCTTCCTTGTGGCCGCGTTAAGGGGAGCTCCGTGCAGGCTCTGCGGGGAAAGGAGCAAGGGAAACATGGAACCGGGCGTGAGCATGTCCTTGAGTTGGAGGCTTCCCAGCGTGAGGCTGAGTTTGTAGGAAGAGGTCCGAGGCCTGCTCTCGGCCTCGGCTTTCACAGCCTCGAAGTCGAATTGAAATAGCGGTCCGCTGCCTTGACAAGACGAGGGATACAGCCTTTTCTGGGCTTCAGAGTGCAAGCGGAGAGAGCCTCGGTCCATGGAGAAGGTCAGGTTCGCGAAGACCACGTCCTTGTAAGTGACCACGGACGTCTCGTCCGAGGCGAGCACCTCTAGCAGCTCTTCCTCAAACGCACTGAGATCAGGATTGCTCTGTGAAGCCTTCGTCCCTATGTCTTTCAGACTTTCCTGGCTGGCTCCATACCAGAGCGGAAAGTACCTCTGGAGCAAGGACGCTGACTGGGCCTCCGCAACAGGAGCGGACCCGGAGGAATCTTCCTGCTCGTCAGGAGTAGACACGAAGAAGTCATCCTCCTCATGTCCCTGATCCCCGCTGAGGTGAAAGACAGCAATGTCCCTCAACGCTTTCAGCTCCTCGTAGGATCTAGTGGCGTCCATCTCATCTTTGTGCTTCCGCAAATCCTCGTCCAGGGCCACTGGGTTGAGCAGATAAGCCTTGAAGGATTCCACGTAGCGGACGTTTTCGGAGGCCTTTCTGATTATTGTGGCCGAGCGTATGGCGTCGTTGCGGTCGTGGATGACCTCCATGTGGCAGGTGATGGCGTACTGCCACCACTGCTTGGCGTTGCCGTGCACGGGCAACTCCGGGCGCCACTTCCAGTACTTCTGGTTCTTGTGAACCTGCAGCAGCGTCCGGCCCCCTGCGACCACGCTCTGGAACTGTCGGTCCGACAGCTCCAGCGTGATGCCCTCCAGGGACAAATCGCACTTCACACGAGGCGTCTTCTGAGAGTTCAGCGGTTTCTCGGTGCAGTTCCTGGTCACCCTGGCCGTGGCACTCACGGGATTGAGCAAAAATGAGTGCCTGCGTGGAGGAACGTCGTCTTCACAGCTTGGAAGCACCCTCATCTTCTCCTGGAAGAAGAGACCAAAATTGCAGAGATGCGTCCAAGTAGCTTACCTAAGCTGCTCTCTCAACAACCCACCTCCAAGTCCTTGGTGCTGAGGCTGCCGAACATCTCGGCATCCACGTCCAAGTATCCACCCATGTTGTGGAGCTCAACCAATTTAAATGCGTGGACCTTGGAGGAAAATGGACACGGTCAAGTTGGAGAATTACGACTGTCGAATCTGCGCTTTGTCCTACTTGGCCATGATCCCTTTGCACGAAGCTCGGTTCGAAGTTTTCGTTGCAGGTCTGAGCGGTCAAGGATTCGATGAAGAACCCGCAGGCGAACGAGGAGGATAGAGACAAATCGTCTTCATAGCGGATGTGGACATCTTTGATCTGGAAAGAAGGACTGAAGTCAAGGACTGAGGAACAACACAAATCGCGGGCTCCTTTTGTACTTGAATCTGGAGGTTTTCGACGATGGTGCCAATGAAGGAGGTCCCGTAGGACATCCACGACGAGTACGAAGGATAATACCTAGTGGAAGACACCGCAATGTTTCTCAGCCATTTTATTTATTATCTTCGTAGCTTGTTGTACCCGCTGGACTTCCCCGTGACGTCGTGCTCGGCCCTCCACTCGGACTCGATCCCGTCCAAGGCACTCAGCTTCAGCTCCTGGGCCAGCGCGTCGCAGGCGTCCGGGTCGAAGTTGGCAAACCTGTGCCATGTCATGAAATGTTTCGGTACACACAAATGTCTGTTTCTGTCTCATGTAACACTTGTTCTCCTCACGTCTGCGGCCCGGTGACGATGTAGACTTGTTCCAGGGTGATGCTCCAGGGTTCCGACCGCATCCGGGCCACCGGGATCTTGAGACGAATGCGACCCACGAAGCCGGATCTATGTCAATAGAGATGATGCCCAAACTGACTGACAGTGCCAACCTCACCACCACACCAAAGTGTACTACTCTACCTGACGTCGACGGCGGAATTGAGGAACCTGAGGGCATCTCGACGCAGCGGAACGTGTTCCAGTTCAACTTCCCCTACGAGGAGACGTCAAATGGACGTGAAGGCCGACGGTGACGTCACCATTTTTTTATCTTCCCTTACCTTGCAGAAGGGCGATGGAAAGCTGTCCCGTGTTCAGGTTCTTGAGGTACTTGCCCAGGTAGTTGTTGAGGAACCAGGTGACGAGCCCCTCCAACATGATGGACACCGTGGCGGACGTTCACACCAATTTGAACGTCATTTCTTTGGCCTTTGAACGGAGCTTGGCCGCTACCTTCCTTTTCTTTTTGTTTTGTTGTTTTTTCTTCAGGGAGATTGCATTGACTTGGCCTTAGACCACCCAACCTCTACTGTCGAGTCCTCTGTGTAAATGCATTGATGCAGTATGAGCCATCCTTGACTGCGCGGAACGTGTGAGGGGTCAAAGTCACGGAACCTCCACGCACCATGCAACATCTGTGCAGCCACCGCGAGAACAGAGACGTTTCAGAACCCGCCGTTCCTCTTGCAGTTGTCCCCGGGCTGGTGGGGCGTCCTCCTGAGCGTCGCCCCGGGACTGATTGTCGTTGTCGTGCATGGCGGACTTGGATACCCGATGGCCTTGACACTGGCCTTGACGCTGCTCATACCCAATCACTGATCATTCGACCAGACTCATGTCCTTAGTCCGTTTCGCAGTGATTTGACAGTCAAGTCTCTTATTCATCTCTACTTGCTCTTGATATCAATCTGGATGGAGTGGATAAAAAATCCGGATTTGTCTGAAAGATGTTGTACAACACAGCGGGACGGGTTTTGGCTCGACCTTTTGACACTTTCGACTGTTTTTTCTAGATTTTTTTTCTTGCCAAATAAACTTAAGTAAAGACTCTATAAGGTTTTCCACCCGAAATCGTGCACTCAGGAATGGGAAACAGGTATCAGCTCAAGCTGACACCAAACAGTGATTGATAGTTAAATTCTTTAACTATAAACAGCAATGCTTAATATCATCCAACGCCTGCGAAAAACTGTACCGTGTGGAGCGAAAATTATTTCACTGCCATGTAAAAGTTGACGATTGTAACCATGAAACTTTCGTTTACATCGGTCACTTTTGTCCTGGTCAAGAACGAGAATGAAGATTCTGCGCATGCTCGTTTTTGCAGTGCGATTTTTTTGCACCTTTTCTCCATTTTTCTCCCCAAACTGATTCTAGAAAAAAAACTCGTCTTTTAGCGTAAAGCTTCACTTGCCAAGTTGCCCCTCTGGTTCACCAATGATATCCTGTTTTCTTGCCTAAGTGACTTATTTCTCAACTTCATTTATGCAATAAAGCTTGACAGTGACTTCTCAATGCAATGGTGAAAAATGTGAAAAGTTTTAACGTGCACTTTAGCCTTGTCACGAGTAAAGTGAGCAGCAGAACACACTTATAAGGATCAGACACTTTGTTTTATAAAAATAAACACAAATCCAGCATCGATAAAATACTGAGTTGTCCACATCCAATTTTAAACTTCATTTCATGGTTGCAAGGAGGCTTTGGATGATTTAAAGTGCTGTCATTGATACCTCTAACTTTTAATCAACTTTGTTACTTGTGCTGCTTTCTGTTGTGATTCTTGGCCTGAGAGTAAGATTTGAAGTGGAACCCCTGAGTATTTTGCTACCAAGGGTTGGGGAATGTGTTTGAAAGGATCACTTTTGTGTTCTCGACATGCTATATAAATCGCAGGATGTAAGATGAATCCACGGGGCTCTAGTTTAAAAATGCATCAAACATATTGTTGAGGTAAAAAAACATAAGAGGATGAGACTATTCTGACCAAGGCCGCATCCATGGTTCTGGGCACGTTCCAGCAGGCATCCAACCTGCTTTAAATTTTGCCACATTCAGCATATCCTGGTCCCAGCACCTTTCAGCATAAGATATTGTCCGCTTACAGCAACGGCCTCAGTCTGCTCCGTCAATCCCAAACGCGTCAATTAATCCTGTGTTATTAACATTCGGTCATTTCTTTAGCTGCCAATAAAAACTATGATAGAGGCTGCAAAAACCTTTCGCTTTTGTGCTGTCAAAGGTGACGCAACCTTGGCGATGGCGAGCAAAACATATCTGTGCACCCTCTTATCAGCTGTGTGTGCAGTGCAGCAGCCCCGAGCACAGTCAGTACCGTCAGCACTCTGCACTTTGTGGTCCAATTTTACAGGAGACCCCGATTACGGTGACACCTCTACTGTTGGAGTCCACTGTTGCAGCCATGTGCTGTGTCGCTGGAGTCCGCATCAGTAAGCGGAGTCCACTGTAGCATTCACTTATTGTGAAACTGTCCCGCCCAAACCTGTCACTGCAAACGGAGTCTACTGTAGGAGAACCCCTGCTTTGAAGGGCTGGCAAAGGAGTGGAAACACTCTCATTGATCAGTGCCAGGACCATATTTCTCAGTGAAATTTGCAGCATTGATAAATATTGCAAGCAACTCTCTCATGGCATTGTCTAAAGTGTTGTTGAAATACTTGATCATATCACATGATGAAGTCCTTCAAAAGATATTGTCCCTGCTCTGCTATATAGCTATACAGGGATACAGGGTGGGGCAGACGTGGGAGCCGTCGGTTGGGCGATTCCATAGCTCGGCTTGGACCTGGAGAGGTGGGACTGGCGCCAGTGGGAGGAGTCGATCACAAACCTTAGGGAAAGCAGAGTTTCCGAGACTATTTTCAGGAGGCTGAGGGGGGATTCTTTTTTTTGGCTGTGTGTGTGCCATTTTTTTGTTTTTTGGACGGAAAAACATTTTCAAGTTTTACCTGACAGGTCTGATTCGTCCCCGAGGATGGTTTTGATAATGTGAACTGACGGTTTCTGATCGTCCTCCTCGATTGGCACCACTCTGAACTGCCTGCTCGCTTGGGCACCCGAGCTGTGGACACCCAACCACTTATAGTAGTCACTTCTGGCCCACCCTGTGCAAACCGGTGCTCTTTTCAGAACATTGAACGGCCGCCATGCTGGCCAGACTTAAATGTGCTTGATTGTTCGTCCTGGGGCCTCAGGCCTAAAGTCACCTGCTCCTAGGCCTACAACACTTTTAGTTGAGGCACATTGTGGACGAGGCAGTAAACGACCTTCCACAGGCGACTGCGCTGCGCATGACTGAAAACGTTGTAAAAGAAGTCGAAATGAGGTCTTGTCCGCGCAACAGCAAAATGACAGCATCTTGAAAGTGAACAGTGCGCAAATATCACCCTGTTTGTGTCTGCAAACTTTGCGCAACACCCAGTACAGTTGCACTACGGCTGCTACTGTACAGTGAAGAATAGTTACGTATTTTGAGACGTGCATGGAAAAGACTCAGGCTGATTTGGGCCTGGTACACGCTAAAATGCGCAAAAACTCACTGGTCGCGAATCTTCATCATTTATTGCACACATCGATCTGGATGGTATACAAAATAGAGTGCGCGTCTCTCTATGATATACCGCGCTATATGTGTGTGCCCCTTAGAGGTACGTTAACTCTGTAAGCATTACATAGGGTAGAAGGTACAGAACAAGTATTGTATGGACTACAGGGTGTGCACAGCACCCTGGGCGAAAAAAAAAGTTGTAGGCCTGCGCGTGCGCAGGCCTCGGACAAAAAACCTAAGGTGTACAGATTATCTGCGTCTAGTGGACATTCGGGTTACAGGACTACAGTTGTGTGTGTGTGTGCGTGCGTGTGTGTGTGTGTACGAGTAGCAGTTTTTTGCAAGTAGATTTTTTTTTTACGTAAAGCTGCTGTTTCACAAACTTTCCACAGAACAATTCCATTGACTCCTCCTTTTCTAGGTCATATCTTCTCTTGCTTGAATCACAGCCGGCAGAATGTGTAGTTCCTCGAGGACAGACAGACAGACAAACAGACAGAGACAGAGAGATTTCACTTGCTTCTACAATTTGAGGTCGCATGGTGACTTTACTTAATAGTTTCGAATATTGCGGATTTTTTCTGATGAAGCACCTCTTATGATGTTTATGCATGAAATAAATTTGAAACTAGTCTGGTTTCTTCGTCTGTCAGACGCTCTCATATCTGGAAAGGCGCTTTCGCAGCTCGTCGTTCTCCATTTTGATTGAACTGAGCTCTTGATTCAGGATCTGGAACAGCAGAGGAAAACTTAAATAACACTCACATTCATATTTAAATGCCTGATTTGGCGCGCAGAAGCAGAGTGGCCACGACGAGCCCTGGTGCACAAGTTCTGGCCCATCGCGAACAGCTCAGTGGGGTTGGGGTCAAACTACACAGGATTGATTTCGCTGAGGGAGGACTTGGCAAACTTGGAGGAATTCCTCATCTTCCCTGACTTGTCCAGGCTCAGTGTGACCGAAAGACAAAGCACAACAGTTCCCAACTAAACAGGCTGGGGCAGGTCTGGACCGTGTGAGAGGTGAAGATTGGTAGTAGCTAAAAAAACAAGTCTAGTTTCTCAACACGACAAACTCCAAAAGATCATTTTACTTGTTGTTCAGTAAAAATGTTGACAGTCACTCCTGGTGGCTGAAGTGGCCAGAGGGGTCAAACAAGTGCAATTTTGCATTTTATTATATTTAGGGCTTGGCTTTTCAAGTGATTTTGTCAAAGACACTTCACTCTGTCACAATTCAGATCAATGAATATTATTTAGCACATTTTTATAGGCAGTTTGTGACAAATTCTCTCAAAGACCAGAACCCGATATTCATCAAAGTCAATGCATCAATCCATTTTCCTTCATGCTACCCCCGAACTTCTTCATTATGTGTGAAATGGAGTTGCCAGATTGTTCCACTCTTCTCTTTGGGGAAGCACCTGTTGGTGCCTTCATCTTAATCATATAATATATGGGTATGCAAACTTTATTCCCCTTGCCACTGTGACCACCAGCAGTGACTGTGAACATAATCTTTTAAAGTCCGATATATAAGAAAGCCATGAAAATTTAACGTCATGGTTTCTCTCTATGAAAGTTGTTATACTAATATAGTTTTCACCTCACGCACTGACATTGATGACCCAGCAGGCTTCAAGAGTTGTTGAGCAGGAGACGTTTGCTATAAGGGGAGGTTAATTTGGGGCCAGTTAGAGGCACAAACCGGACAATTTGATGATCACTGTTAATTCAATGTAATGTACATCAATTTAAGACTTAAACAATTGATATTTGATGTGCAAACATATCTTGGGCATGCCCCATGGGAAAATGGGTAAACCTTTTGACGGAAATGGTGAACCTATGGCCCAACCTACGTGATGATGCACCTTAATATACAGGATGTAGATATAGGTCATGGAAGAAAAAAAGTGTTTGGGACTTAACTTCAAGTTTGAACTATCTGACCTTAAAATCAGACACCTCAGTCACTATTTCATCATGTTTGTTTTTTTGAAAATTATCTACAGGGCTGACCGAGGTGGCATCACCTGAGCTCTGAGCTCACATAAACGTTTTTCTGAGATTAAGTATAATATTTTTAGTATCATCTTAAGTGCGTCAATGGCTCATGAGAGAGTGTGCTTATATACTTTCTCGATTTCTGCTCTTGGGTCCATACAAAAGCTTTGGGGTCATTGGGATCAATGGGCACAGGTCTGGTTGAGGATCATGGAACTTCCCCTTGTGGACCTGCTCCGGGGTTCCCCTAATCCTCGAGAAGCTCTAAGCTGTGACTTGGCAGTCACATCTAAGGAGCAGGAGGGTCATGCAAATGACAGACATGTGTCAGCTTTGACATGTGCCCTAAATAACGGGGTCAAAGCCAAGGAACTTTGGCTTGCTGTCGGTCACTGTGCATGTGCTGTTTGGGCCTCACCGCGTTCTCCCTCTCCAAGAAGGCCACTCTCTGCATGATGTGATTCTCCTTCTCTCTCCGGAGGTCGCGTGACCGCTTGGCGGCCTCGTTGTTTTTTGCGCGACGCTTCCAATACTTCTCGTCCTGCAACACAAGGAAGAACTCGTCTAGGACGTTGTTATTGTGTACTACGGACGCACAGGGTGGCTGCCAGTGTTGAGCTCCTCTTCAACGTGAGAGAATGGCCACCCTGTACGTACCTCGGTCTGTTGGCATGGACTCGGTGCATAAGATTTGGCGTCTGGTTGAGCAACTCCACAGTTTCAGCATGATGTGAAGTGATATTGGCTGCCATGGAAGGCTTATCTTGACACGACCAAGACCTCTGACAAGATTAAGAGCAATGAAGTACCTGCTCAGGACAGTGAGCAAAAAGCAAAGACAAGTCCTGGTTGCGCAGGTGCAGCAGGTGTGAGTCAGATGACAACCTGGGCTCAAGGGTTGTGGACTGAACGTCAACTTCTTTAGGGCTTATTGAGCACTCAACCGACAGGGTGCACCCCCCAAAATGAAGCAGTTGCACTGACATTTTAACATGTCCTTAACTCAATACTTCTTTACTTAAAAAAGTTCATGGAAATGAAGTCTCCTCAAATTGTTTGTCATGCCTTTAACTGTGCGTATTTGCTATAAAAAGACACCACCAATCCGCAGCCACTACTTTATAAAGCTCTTTAGAATAACATACTTTGAAGGTGAGACTGCCTTCGAACTTAGTACAAGGTCTCCACTTCCTGTCCAAGTTGATCCCACTGCAGTAGCACACATTTCATCCAAGCTAGGGGCAGGTAAAGGAGCACCCGTCCAGAGCAAGTTACTTCTTGTGCACCCTGTACAAGTGGCCAAGTCGTGTTCCCTCTTCAAAATGAGTTTTGCAAATGGCCCTGGTCCACCCTGTACGACCTACATGCACTTATCTATCCATCTGTCAGCCTCTGTCTCCTACCTTGCTGTCATCCGGCACCGATTCTTTCCTGCTTCGCTTGACCGCTTTCCTGGGCTTGATCTGTCTCAGCTCCAGGGTCGGCTGCTGGGTGGGAGGTGTGGGCAACGGCGGCTGCGGCTGCGACTGCGGCTGCGACTGCGGACTGATCACGGCCGCCAGCGGCGGCGACGGCTGTTGCGGCGTGGACGGAGGCGTCACAACCAGGGGAATGGAAGAGCAACTCGAGGTGGAGACGCGGCGGACGGAGGACGACTTGTGGGCTACGATCATGACGACCTCGTGAAGGAGGAGGCACAGCAGGAAGACTTTCTGCATGCCCTACCTGTGCTGTTTCTCGTTGGTCCGATTGTCCTGATTGGCGGCAGTGTAGAAGAGCTTGCTGAGGAGTTTGGTGGTGAAGAGGAGTCGCCCGGGGGGGAGTCGCACACCGACTGGGGCGGGGAGTTCGGGTCGGGCAGGGCCTGCGCACACACACACACGCGACGGTCATGTCAAGGCTTCAGACACGCACGCGATAAAGTAAAGGTGATTGGAACTGACATTGAGTATTTCCACGTTCCTAGACACGTTGTTGACTTGCAGGGCGTGACTGTCGAAGCTGCTGATGCTGCTGTTGCCGCTGGTACAAAGCTGTTGCTGCTGTTGTTGTTGCTGCTGCTGCTGCGGCATCAGGAGGCCTCCAGGCCTAGGCTCCAAGCTCACATGGTACTGCTTCTCGGGACTGATGGCAGCCACCAGGTGTTGATGCTGCGTTGGAGGCTCGGTGTCGATGAACACTATATGTACACGAAGTGATCGGTGACTCGCATGCATCCGCTTAGCAAATTTCCTACACTTTATATACAAATCGGAGGTCTGTACGTCACGAGGACACAATGCAGTTGCGCCTCCCGAAGGCCTCAGGAAAACGCTTGAACATCAGCTGCCTGCTTGCCTATTCATTGGAGCTTACGTAGAACAAGTTTGCGCGTTTCGTATGTGCCACACTTGGTACACTTGTATGATCACACAAACCTTTCGGCACTTGTTGCTGTTGCTCCTGCTGCTGTTGCTGCTGCTGTTGGCTGACGGCGGCCACCGCGTTGTCGAGGAGGAACTCCTCCAGCTCGATGTACTGCATGTTGATGACGTCATTGTTCTGATGAGGGATTACCACCTTCGAGGACTCGAACAGTCCGTCGGTGGACGCGGTCTGCAGGGTCAGCACGCTGCAGCCGCCGTCCACTACTTGGCTCTGAAGGTGATGGTGTCGAGAAGACATCCTCATCTGGGAAGTGTCGACCATGTAACAAAAACCTCCAAAAAAACTGCTCTTCTTTTGCTTCTCTTCTTTGTAGCTACTTCCAATCAAACTCTTCCTCCTGGGATCAGCTAGGAAGGTTTCTATTGGGGAGAACTGAAAAAAAAGAAGATAAATGTGTGTAGTGCAAGTGTTTGTTTATTCTCCTTATCACATGTCAAGTCCATACACGCAACATTAACAGTCCATAGACGACCACCTATGCAGCAATTGCCATGGACTTGTCGCAGTTGTACGTACTATATAGACTGGAACTTCTCCAATGACCCAGTGGATTTTAAAACTATTTTGCACGCACTCATGCACAGATGACTGCGTATTTTTTAGGAAATACAGCAAAAATTGTTTAATCAGCTTGGTGCATCACTAAAAAACCTATTCGAATTTTGTATTTAGCCACATTTTTTGTTTCTTCTTCTTCTTCTTCTTTTTCTTCTCCTCCTCCTCCATTGTGTGCATGTATGTACGGTAGAGTACGTACGAGTACATACGCATGTAAAACTTTTGTCTCTCTGTGTCTGTGTGTGTGCGTGCCTGCGTGCGTGCGTGCGCGCGCGCGTGCGTGCGTGTGTAGCAGTAGCTTCATCCTCTCTCTCTGCCTTCCTCCGCTCACCCCGTACGTAAGAGCGACCTTCGGTGATCGCCATTTCAAGGTCACTCCACAGCCTGCCTGCCTAGTGCTTGCTGCTGCTGTTGCTGTTGCCGCCGCTGCCGTCGTTGCTGCTGCTGCCGCGGCTCGGGCTAAACGCCTGCAGGACGCGTCTAAACTACGCACACACGAATTAATTTCTGGCAGAAAACACCAACAACACTTGTGTGTTTTATTGTTTTGTTGTACGTAGGAGGGGGGCGGGAGAGAAATGCCCACCTCGACTTTATTTTGTAATTTTTTAGGCATGTCTGTGCGCCCAAAAAATGGGCCTTAGGCCCATCAGCGAAATGTTGTTGCTAATCCGATTCTCCCAGGGCTGCCAACCTTGCTACTTCTGCCACTGCAGCGACAGCAACTTCTACATGATCTTCGAGGCCTTTAAAGGGAAACACGCGTGGTTGAACGGCTCTTTCGCCGTCTCCCCTCCCTCCTCTCCCGCCTCTCTGTTCCGGGATCGTTTCTTGTGCGCCAACAAAGGTTGCAATTCCCTTATTGCTGATAAAGGCTAATAAAGCTGATTTATCAACTCACGGTATTTTATGAAGAGCGTCTCTTCTTTCTGCTGGAGGTGCACTTCACAACACTCACGAGCTCACTCACTACGCCTCAATTCATCGCGGGGACGACCCTCAACGGGCGAGCGGAGAAGATTTGCTTGCTCTGCCTTCACAGTACATACAGGGCGAAGCAAAACGTGGCAGAGGCACAGAGATAACCGCAGCTGACGGAGTCCAACAGGCGGAAAAAGGGTTAATTCTGCTGGGGACGAGCACGACTCAGAGCTGCGGGTGGGGGAAAAGCTTGAGGTGAGGTTGGACTTGGCCAGGGGATTGACTCACCCTGGTTTCTACTACAGACGAAAAGGTCAAGCCCAAAATATTGGGGTCCGGAGAATTCTACTTAACAAATAGCAGATATTTGGTTTATAACACGAATCCGAAGTGTGGGCTGAAATTCACCAAGGACATTTATAATTTCGAGAAATGTAGCAACTACAGAAGTAAGAGAAGACGCAAGTTTCGTTACCTCAACTGCAAATTTTATTTTTTAAATCAATCCGAGTTCTTCGATTGAGTCCAGAAATGGGTCGTCGTTGAGCATTAAGATGTCGCTCACCTGAATCATCCAACAAATGCGAACAAGTTGACGCAACATTTGTTGGAGAACGGGGTTACATCTTTTATTGGTGAGCAGGGCCAGACTTGTACCCGTTGTGGGCCTGGAAGTGTTTGCAATTTTTTTTGCAAACTTGCTCTGTCAGACGTCAGCATGATGTCCCTGCCTGCCTCAGCGCACCCCCCCCCCCTCCGCCGTCGGCCGCTTCTCCGTTCGTCCGACGATCATGCCTGGCAAGAGTCGGGCCTGTTGGAGATGTGTCCTTAAAAAAAAAGTCACAGAAGTCTCAAGACAACGTCGACGTCGGCTGCGGGGCGTGCGACTCATCTGTTCCACGTGTCGCAGGTCAGCCAGTGGGCCTACGAGCAGAAAACCCAAGTAGGCCTAGGTCTTTTAGGGGAAGCAACAACAGCAAAAAGAGAGGGAAAAAGTCTTTGCTTCGTGTGGTTTTCATTCATTAGAGGCAAAGGGCATAACTGAGCGACGCACACACACACACACACGCACAGGCAAATGCACGCACTCACACGGGGCTTCACCCATGCACGCGCGCGCACGCGCGCTCGCACTGGGAGAGACAAAGCACCCACACGTTGCTTGCCTTTTAGTTTTTGTACTTACCTTATATGCAGTGTATACACTGGCTGTGTGACAGCAGCAGCGCGCGCGCGCACGCTCAACACACTCATTTGATGCAGCTACTACACTCAATGTGATGATTGAGGAATCCCCGTTCCACCAGTGCAATATATACAATGTAAAGATATATGTTATGTCTGTTCTTGCACTTCGACACAGCAGATTTTTTGTTTCTTCTTGAAAAAGAGAAAAAAGCTAAGTGTGAGCGGGTCTTTCGCATTTTGGCATGGACGCAACAAGCTGCACAAACCCCTTTTTTTCCCCCTTTTCTTCTCCTCCGCCTCCTCCTTATTCAAATTTTGGTTGCTGCTGCCGCAGTCTCGACCACGGGGGACGCGTTGCAGGAGGCAGACACGGCCGAGGGCGAGGACGAGCTCCAGCACGAGTGCGAGGGCGAGAGGCACAACATCCTGTCGTCTGCGAAGTGCAAACAACGACCAGAAAACATCTTTCGTCGACTTCAACGCCAGCTTTTCCACTCTTGAAAATGAGTCTCATTTCAGGTTCTTTGGGCCTTCTCAGAAGAAGCGTTGTAGGCCTGGTCTAGACGGTGTCCGAGCAGCCGACGGCACCTCGGGCTTTGTCGCAAACGTCTCCTCTTGTCGCGTGTGCGCGCGTGCACTGGTCTGCGTCTGGTGCGCGCGCACACGCACTTGACTTTGACAAGGAGCGGGCGGACCAGGAACCGAAATCGTCGTTCAACCCGTGGATGGCCTAGAACGCCTGAAATCGCCGTGAACGCGTGATGTTCGGCCGCCAGTCAGCTGATGCCAAAGATTCCACTGAGGGACACGGGAGAAAAGAGCCCCAGTGTCTTTCTGCCATTGTTGACTTCTCCGTCAATATTCTATTCGTTCAGTTAATTTATAATTCGGCCGTACTTCCCACAAGACGCCGCATAAGTTAGGCACTTTTTTAGCTGAGCACCATTTTTTAGATGATTTGAAGGAAAAATGGCTTATGATTAGAGAGGCCAGAAGTGCTGCATGGCCTCTTCCCCTGCGACTTTGCCACCAGGCAACATTGAACATTGTCTGCTTTTCAGACATTTTGCTCTCAAGATGAACGTGTATCAGCATTAGGGCTGTTATGAATATTTATTCATATTCAAAGTATTCGAATAAAATCCACTTTCTTCAAATATTCAACGTACTCAAATATATTTCTTGGATTTTGACTGTTAAAAAAATAGCAATACTATTCATAGGCAGGAACAAAGGGCCATTAAGAGCAACATTGAGTTCTGCTACATATATGTACTGAGAGGGAATTGTTTGCTGAATTCTGAATCCTTTGCCCTATGGATAAATAATGTCGTTTACACAGCAACACTTTTTCAAGACTAAATATTCAAAGAATGTTTTTTTGAAAACTTTTGTAATATTCATATGCACTTAATACTCTTTGCTGGATATTCATACTCACTCAAATCCAAATAGGTCGGATTCATAACAGCCCTAATCAGCATCGCGTTTTTCGCTTACTTGCCAGTTTCTTTACTCCGAGCATGCGGTCAAATAGCACTTTACAGCACGAGAGCAGCTGGGGCGGGTGGCGAAGTGCCAAGCACGTGAGTAAAGTCACTTTACAGCGCGCTGCAGAAGTCGGAATAGCGCAGGACTCCGGTGGACAGTGCACAATTAATTGCATGGGGACGCCAGAAAATGTGGGAAGTGAATGGATGTTGTGAAGACAGACTCAGCTATCACGACACGACGAAACAAAGAAACTGCCATGTTAGACTACAAACGCCTGTGTTGCAAAGCAGCACGATGCACACAATTTTGGATTTAGAAGCTGTCGATGTCCCTCGAGCCCCTCCTTCCCCTGATGCGCTCAGCTGACATCTTTCAAACAGTTATAACTTTTGACCAGATTGACCTATAGAAATGGTTTGCCTCTCTATGAAAAGCTGAAACTCTTCCCGCCAAACAAACTTTTATGTCTTGTTGCTCCCAGAGCACTCATTTCCTCACCATAGAGTCAAGAAGGCAAATGAGCCATTTCCACACTAAGAATGCAAAGGTCTTGGGTTTTCTTTTGCTTCCACTCACTGCTCCTGGAAGTCCTCTAACAGTGCCCACTGGGGCACTGACATGCTAAAAAAGGGTTAGCAAATATAGATTCAGACTTCAGAATCAGACCTGACGCCTCAAAACTCGAAGACTGACTTTATGCTGGACGTGTCGATGGCGGCGACGCTGCCGGACTCGTGGCAGTGAAGTTCTCCCCACGGAAATCACTGACGCCCTGGACTGCGCTGTTGAGCCCCTCATCGTGGATGGGAGGAGAAGTGAGTGACGGGAATGTCTGGCAGGGGTACGTGAGGCATCACGTACATCCTGATGTCCAAAGGCCACCGAGGGAGGCCCAGGAGGAAGAAGAGGTGCTTGACCAGGATTTGGTAATGCTGCACAGTCTTTTTATGCATAGCACCCTCACACACTTGCTGTTTATCGGACAGGAAGCAGAGGAGTCTCGGAGGAGGACCCACCCATTGTGATCCTGCAGGATGTCAGACGCACCGGAACAGTGGGAGCCTCCATGGACACAGGCAGTGTCGGAAAAGGCATGTCAAGCCTGGACAAAGCAAAGTGAAGAAAAGTGTCCCTCAAGTATGAAGTGGCAGGGCAGCATCTGGCCTTCTGCTGGCTGAGAATGAAACTTATTGACTCTTTTCTCCACCGAGTAGGAGAAAGTCGTTTGTCCCCAAAAAGCGTGACACAGCAGAGAAAAGTTATGCTCCTACTTGTGAGATTCAAGTAGAGTGTTTCCTTCCTGGGCTGGGAGCTCTGTTTGAAGTGAGTGAGTCCTCTGCAGTCAACAACTTCTTGATGCTGCTCCTCAAACTGGGAAGCTTCTGGTTTGACAAGGGTGCAATTGAAGCCAGAGTGCTTGACTCCTTTGATCATGCACCCCGTCCGCTTAGCGCCACAGCATGCGTGCATGTTTCAGATCCTGCTGTCCTCTGGTTGGGCTGGGATTCCGCCCCAGAGTCATCGGTTTCTGTTTGATTGCTTCCTCTATATTGATAGTGGCATTCAGCACTTTGTTTATTCAGGCTCTGATATCCATATCCCTACCAATATACAAAACTCATCTTCTGTGTATGTGTCATTCCGGGTGTCACGACCACTGCCCTGAAGAGGAGGGTGAGAAGAGTTGCCAAGACATATCCCTTACCAGCAAATTCACTACAAAAATAATGCATCTTGGCAATCCCGGAAAGGAGAGAGGAAGAGAAAGGCGAGGTGTGTCTAGATTAGAGGTTGGACGATTCATAAAATTTGTGATTTGAAATCGCTCTATTCTTTGGTCATCTAAAAAAGGGAGTCCACTCCTAAGTGACTTGCAATCCCTTAGAGACTTGCGATTCAGTTGAGAGTTGAAATTCATTTGGGTCATAGTTAATTCCTAAGTTGGATTGAGGTGAAGGGTAAGAAATGCTCATAAATTGTCTCAGAGACCTGTAGATTACTTCATAGTACTGAAGCACTCACTAGGCTTTGACTTTCATGAAGTGGAGCAGAAGTCAATGGACATATTCATATCCTGAATGATGTCACATCACGGAAGACAATTAACTAGAAGTTCACTGCAGGTACATTGTCACAAAATTTGAAAGAAAATTTGTCTTGCAGTACAAATGAGCGACAAATATGTTTGTTTGAGACACACATTTCCAATGGTACATTGGTAGGATTACATCACTATTTTTCATAAGGTTTTCTCACAGGTACACTAAATTTGCCACAGAGTCATCCGACAAAGAGACATTGTTGAAAAATATAGCCCGCAGCACTAACTACTTGCTCAGAGAGAACACTTGTGCCTGGTACAGAGAGGACCTTTAGAGTAACCCTGTAAATTGCGGGAAACCTCTTTCCGTAGCATCTTCACCAATCAAGTGGATCATCAGAAAATGGAAGCATATCTTCATTCAGATAGTTCACTAGCTGAGTAGATATGGGATCCTTCTTCTGGCTTGAACCAGACTTGTTCCTGTCTTTCACTTCTAGATCAAAAAACCCCGGAAGTTAGAGCGTTGAGTCTTGGCTGTAGCTGGCTGCTGATGAGTGGAAGTGGAGGATTTCTATCGTCTTCTGTATCAGAACCTTCGGGACCACCAGCTTTCATTATGGACTTGAGCTGGTTGACAGCCCAAGTAGTAGAATTTCTAAATTCCAGCCTTTAATAGCACGGGTCACGCGGTGTGGAGAGGGCTAGAATCTCAACAGCCTCAACATCCCCAAATTGTTCAAGCGGAACTGTATGTATTACTGTCAGCAAGTAGAAGGCTATGGGATTTGGATTTTGAAGTTGACACTGCTCCTTGATGGAATTGGTATAAAGCATCTCTTTCCCTTGTATAACTGGGGAAACTTTTGATCCATATTTGTACTTTTCCCCAGAGAGCTCAGTCGTTGCTTCATAGGCTGGTTTCATTGCACTTTTAAGGGCCTCCATTACAACCCGTTCCTCTGGGGGTAAGATTAAATTCATGTCCGCTCAGTGGTCTGGAGAAACACCAAAACTTATTCCAGCTAAAATGCTCGAGCATGAGGAATAGTAAATTCCAGCATGTGGCTTCGACCTTAAAAAGACCTATTTTTTGTTGAATTGAAATCTCTTGCCGTGTACTATAGTCTTCTTTTGCATTGTTGCTTCAGTGAAGATGAGTCACAAACCCTGATATTTTCTTACGGAGTGCTTCAAACCCAACAAGGGAGACAAGGGCATCATTGACAACCAAGTTGAGTGTGTCAGGCACATGTGACAACAGAGGCTTGAGGTCTTCTTACCCCTTTTGAACTTCACCTCCTTTCTGCACTCTTTGCCTTGCTGCCATGTCCACCAAGAAAAAAACCAGTTCTTTATTTTGGACATCTTTTTCCCTGAAGGGCCCTGATCATGGCCATTGCTGGTGCCACTGCCATCACCGCCTCCACTGCCGACGTCACCACAATTATCAATGTTGTGTGCTACAGATGTAGCAATAGTTACCCTACTGTCATGGTTGGAGTCGTTCTCCTCAATTTCGACCTCCTCAACTGGTTCCTCTTCTTCAAGGGAGTCATCCACTCCCTCATCTTCACCCACGGCGGCCATGTTGGACTCAGAGTAGCAGCACAGGCGGAGATGACCTTGTTCGGAGATGCTCGTCACCACTAGGGGTGGGTGTATGACAGTGCAGCTCAACCCAATTGTTAGAGACGTGTTCTGTCCAGATTTAAATAATTCATCTGTGAATTGTAAGTCTTTATTGAATTGCAACTTTTTTCAGAATCGACACTTTGAAAATTAGGAGTAGACTCTCACTTTTTTTCTTTCTCCCGAGAAAAAGGCAAAGAAGAGTCGACTCTCAACTCTCTGAGTCGTCCCACCTCTAGTCGAGATCAGCAGGTTTCAAATTTAAAAACAAAAATTGTCCGGGTGCAGATCGCATGGACGACACAGAGTGCGTGATCCTTGTGAAGCGGGTGGTCAGCACGAGGCACGGGGTCAACGTGATGAGCGGGGGCAGCGTGAAGTGCGTGGACGAGGAGTACCACAGACAGAAATAGCGATTTACTGGATTCTCCCGAGGAAAGTCAGGTGCGGCTTCATCTAGAAAGACATAAATACAACAGTTCCACTAAATAACTAGGCTCTTAGGACTCTGGTCTGTCTTTTCGTCAATGGAGGTGCACAGGCTCTAATCGGGCCCGCATGCTCAATGGTCTTGACCCAATCATGTCCAGAAAAGAGGCTGAGCTTGGTGTCTTGGTCTGTCAATGCTTCGCCCTACGCTGTGCTGAACACCACGATGGCGGTGCACATTCACGAATGACTTGGCATAAGTGGTCAAACATTTGCAGGGCACTAAAAGTTCTGCAGACATAGAACTATACGAGTACCAGTACTACCATCTGCAATGATACTGAACATCATAAGCGACAGCACCGTTCATTTAGTGGCGGTTTGTCTTTGCGCCATCTGCGGCCTAGGGCCTGTTGGTGGACATCCCGATAACAGTCATGTTGAAGTCTCCTGACAACCTGAAGGTTCAGGTGCCGGGACAGGTCATGCAAGAAAGGGACGTTAAAGAGAAGAGCATGAGCGATGGCAAGCTCAAGCTATCTTAAAACTGGGTCATTGACGATGACATCATGATGTCATAATCACAGTGTTCTGCCTCATGTTCATCCGCTATTTCCTGTGCATGTGGCTGCCCCTTTACCTCATGGAGCAGCCAGTGCTGTGTAATATTTGGCTTAGAACATGGAGATTTTGTCTCTGAGAGAGACATGGACCTGGTTCAAAATGACCAAGAGGGTCTGACGGGAGTTCTGTTAAAACTATTAAATGCCTTGAGGCCAATGCAGTGACCGGACATTTCAGTCCCTGGACATTTCAGTCCCTGGACATTTCAGTCCCTGGACATTTCAGTCCCTGGACATTTCAGTCCCTGGACATTTCAGTCCCTGGAC
>JAAUXU010086208.1_pt1 | contig 40720 bp, 49 predicted proteins | sample 7278151 | NCBI WGS metagenome assembly JAAUXU01 (sample SAMN14350113, study PRJNA611818) | marine sediment metagenome | isolation source: surface marine sediment (1.8m) | place: French Polynesia: Moorea | collected 2018-08
GCAAACTGGCCCTCCCTGACCCACGGCTGGGGCAGCATCACCGGCTGAAAGGGATCAAATTCTACTTGAAACCCCTCAGTAAACAGACTAATGGACGCTCAAACGTAACTGCAACAGGCGCGGTTCTCCCCCCCCCCACCACCCCCTCCCCCCCTCCGGATATGTTAACCACACCTCCCCCTTTCATGCGATTTTATTCCACTCAAGCATTTGCAATCTGGATAACGTGCAATAAGACAAAGCTGCAGAAAACTCCGGAATGATAAATTATGGAGCTGGAAGAATCTATCACAATTCATGCATGCATTCGAAAAATTTCGCTGGGTACGTACAGGGTGTTCACGAAGAAGGAATTGTCTACAACATGACAGAGAGAAAGAGCGAGGGTTGATCCTCCTTAAATCCTCTGCTTGCTCACGTTTGAGCTGTTTTGCTGGAGGGAGGACGTGTATCTATCTGCTCAAGATTTGTCTTCTTTCACAAAAATCCCACCACAGGCCACAACTTTTCAAGCAAGAATTTTTCGGTCACTTGTGGTGCCAGAAATATGGAGGCATGCATGCCACAGAGGGGGGAGGGGGAAAAACCTGAAATTGTCATTTGGGACCAGGCTCATTTTTATGGACTATGAAATCTGATAGTTTTGGGTCCACTTTTGCTGCTAAGGTGGTTCAAACATACTTGGACCTATGAGGAGATAAAAAAAAAGCTCCGTAGTAAAAGTCTTGGTTTATTGGATGCTTAGAATTGTTGTGCTACTACTGGTAGATTTTGTGCAATTTGTTAGCACGTTTAATGTCTGGCAGAGTTGACTGAAAGGCGTTCATGCAGTGTTTCTTGTCACCATGGTGCAAGTCACAGGAAGTAAGCCCTAACAGGCGACATGATTGCCCCTGAAATATTACTACTTTTAAGGAATATGAGCACTACATAGCGGGCACTGTTGCAGAGAACAAAGAACCACTACGCAGTGTGCACACTTGGAGCCAAGATGCTTTACCACACGGTCATCTTTGTGCCCTGATAAGTGTCAAGGAACCTGTGTCACTGACTCCTTTTTACTCCCTCGCCCACCTTGGGGCAGTTTGCAGCAGCTGGAAAAAGCCCAAATAAGCTTGCGAATGCCACAAAAGTGGGGAGATTGAGGAATGGGGCGATTAAGACCACTCCCTCCTACACACACACACACGCGCGCTCGCGCACCCACCCACCCACCCACCCACACACACACACACACGCACACACACACACGCACACACACACACACTTACGTGACCGAGTGACCTTGGAAAAACGCATGAAAAAGGAGACCCCCAAAATTAGCTTTTTGTGCGCACTTCAGTGACTTTTGGCGGCAAAACCAGGGAAATCTGCGAGTCCAATTAGCGTTGTTCCTCTCCAAGTCGTTTATTTCTGCATTTTTTTACTTTTCTTTTCTTTAAGCCTCCTTTTGGGAGCAGATTTTCTTTGGGGTGCAAGAAATATAAACGCTGAGGTGGGGATAAAATTCCACCTTCGGTCGTTAAGACAAGTTTCTTGGTCGTCGTCGTCGTCGCCGACGCCGCAACCCATACATGCTCACGAAAGGGTTACCCCTCGTGTCCTCGTGCGGCAAAAAGTGTGATCATTAAAAGGATCGCGTCCTTGAGGAAAGTGGAATTAATCTGACCTGTCAACCGACCAGTCCAAGACCCCCTTTAACTGTTTTCCTTAAGACGGGGTTAAAATTCATGCAAACGCAGAATGGACTAGTACTTTTTTCCCCTTAACCGAACCGCGTCTTAAGCGAGCTTGCTCGGCCTCAAAGCAGCACCAGCCTCTTGAAAAGGTGGCCTCAACATTGGAGTGAATAACAACTGTTGTTTACTCTATTGCATAAGCCCCACACATTCATGTACCTTATCACTTTTCGGGACGCGCTCCACGACTCCAATTGAGTGCCACATGCCAAATTCTTCTGCCAAAGTTAGATTTCTGGTCCACTCAGTGTGCTACACGATTGCGCGAGTTGAGATCAAGGATGCAAAGTTTTCCACGTGTGGAACCCACTGATTTCTCTACAATCCCCCCTCCCCCAACAAGAACAACGAGGACAACGCCGCCTCTTCCCAGGCTCTGGTGACTCTGTCTCCAAGTGCGAAAATGGTGTGCAAAAGTTGCGCTCTTTAACATCATTGCGGTATCATCAGCAGTTGCCAAATGCAGAAAAGAGTGCTGCTGCCTCTCTCACGCGCTCAAGAGAATGAGAGAAGCTTCTTCTCCTCCTCGTCGTCGTCCTCCGCCGCCTCTAAGGTTGGCCCGGCGATCGCTCGCCGTCTCATCCCTCTTTGGGCCCTTGAAGGGCCAACCCTGGTGCAAAAAAGCTTCTGCTCTAATATGGCAATTCCATAATGAGCAATGACACAAACACGCAAGAAAACTTTTGGCCTCGCGCACGCGCGCACGCACAAACACACACACATGGGCTGGAGAATTTGGTAACGGAGCATTTGCCAGCACAAGAAAATTGTCCTGTGCGTACAACTGTAATTGATGGAGTAACGTTCATAAGGCGTGTGTGAAACTCTATTAGAGACACTGTTTAGGTGTATACACTTTTACATACATACTTATATATACATACGGAGAGAGAGAGAGAGAAAGAGTTCTCCGCGTTGCACTTGTCAGCACTTTGAAGAGCAGCTTGGACTGCTTGCACAAGGAGTTGAGCAGCCCCCTAACAGCCATGGGGGGGTTGGCCAAATGTAGCAGAACAACACCCTGTACAGATTCTGTGACCAAAGTAGATGCTCTCTTGTTTGTTGGTGGGCATTCCTCTATCTAGGGGCAGACGGCATTCCCGAGTTGGGTTTTTTTTCTTTTTTTCTCTCTTTTTCTTCTTCCTTGGCCTCGTGGTTGTCAGGGATTTTTTGTTGGCCTCTTCTTTCTTCTCGCGTTCGTTCGCATCTTGGGTAGGGGGAATTGAGGCAATAATCTCGTCGGAGAGAGAGAGATGATGAAAGATCAAGAGCGATAATTAAAGCAACGTCGTCAGGTCAGGGCAGCATTTTTGCCAATGCTTTCTGCACATGAGGGATTTCCCTCCTTTGTGGACGCGACTCCACCAGACACCAATCACTGAGTCAGTGATTGCAGTCACGGAGGAGTCAAATGCACACTCATTATTATGGTCAAGTTTCACCGACACCGAGAGCGGGGGGGGGGGGAATCATTGATTCGGTGAGATTTGCTGCAATCACGGCAGCAGAAACGTTTTTGCCTGAAAAAGCACGTCTGTCTCGGCGAGACACACACGTGCCCGCCTCTTCCGTATGCAAGGAGAGCGAAGACGAAGCATTTCTGCTTGCGTGAATTCCCAGGAATTCTTATGCCTCTCTATCTCATGCACTCGTGCTCTAATCCTCCCTCCAGACCGACACAGACCTTACAACTATTAATGCTAATAGTCTGACAAGACAAGAGATCAATTCGCAATCAAGTCTCAACGTCAAATTCCTGCCTACAACATTATTCATGTTTGATTTTTACATGAATAGAGACATTGTGCAGTACAGTAACATGAGGAGGAGGAGGAGTCCCTTTAGTACTACATTCGGTTCCATTAGCGCAAAACTCTTCTTCCTTTAGCAGGCTTCATTTAATTCCTTTTTCTGCAGCAGCTTTCCACTACGTGCACGAGTTACTTAATACGCTGGCTCCGCATAACTTAGACAAGAGCTGAGTTTCCTTCAAAGACCTGCGACAATGACGATCACGGGACGACGTTGACGAAATCACTGATTAGCATTGAGTCCTGCAAGAACAAAGAATCACCGAGCACCTTGACTGGAGCCATTTCTTGTCGACTTCGTGCTCAGTGAATCCCAACCAAATGAACACTTTCATGTTGTCACTACGCTTCCTCCTCCGGCGCCAATGCCGCCGCCGCCGCCACCACCAACCACTTCTCCCTCCACCGCATTCATTCCTAGACCTGCGACAAGTCCTACTTTTGCTCCACGTACCGCACATGCTTGCATGTTCACTTGATCTTGCTCTATGCGTATCCATGTGTGTGTGTGCGTGTGTGTGTACGTACATAGCTACGTGCGTGTAGCATATACATGTAGGCGTATAACAAGCTCATTGCACGCACACGCTTGCTCTTGCCTGCATGCACAATTCAATGACATTGTATGTACGAACGAAGTGTGCGTGTGTGCGAGCGCGCCTGCGCGCGTGCGTGCGTGCTTTGAACGCAACGCTTGCTTTGCTCTCTCTCTTTCTCTCTCTCTCTCTCTCTCTCCCGACTGCGGGAGAGAGAGAGAGACTCTGCGTGCAATACACGTAATGTGTGTGTACGTACGTAAGGTGCACACCAAGTACTGTAGATCATATCCTCCATGCTCAGGGATGTAGCGAGCTGAAGTCTTCCACAAGCCCCTCCCAAAGGCTTGAAGGTGGATAACGCGAACAGGTTCTTAAGGCTGACAGAAGGAGGATTCGTTGCGCTTTGCCCTGGCTCACGCACTGCAGGATAGGGTACAGTGTGTGCATTTCCTTCACTCGCCTTCGTAGCCCAAATGTCAATGTAAAATTTAACGTTTAACAACTTTAAAGAAAACGCGCACGCGGGGCTATCGACTTGGGAATGCGCGCAGTGCGCTGTGTTTCTCCTCCAAGCGCGGGCGAGACCGAGTGAGTGTGACTCACCAACCATGACAAGATCTGGCGTCGGGCCCGGCTCGCCGCACATCCCTACTCCGTTCTGCATGCGCCGCAGCCGCTTTAGGCTTCGTGACTTTGCTCTCTCGCACGCGCGCGCGCGTCGGGGTCTGCTACAGTATGTGTACATGCATGTTTGAAGTAATAGGTACCTTTTTGCAGTTAATTCATACGAAAGGGAGCAGCGAGTGGAGCTCTTTTTTTTCGCATACTTCTTGTGACTGCAACACATAGACACACGCAGATGTTGGAAGTGCAACTGTTAACATCATGAGCATTTGTTAAGAGGACCAAGAATGTAAGTTGAGCAAAAAAAAATGCGCGAAAGTCCTTTAAATCGCAAGGTCCTAGACGAGCAACACATGTGTGGCCACAGCCACCACGTAAGGGACTGCTAGGAGTGGAGGGACTGGACAAATGGGGGTCAGACAGAGGTGTTTCCTTCCTTTACCCCCTTCCTGACCCAAGAAGTCCATAGAGAAGAGAGGCGGGGGGGGGGGGCGCCGGACCATGTTATTTATTGAGCGCAACTCGACGGGATATGAATCATTCTTGGGGAAAAAACTCCGCCAGACAATGCGAACAAGCATGAAAGAGACCTCTGGCTGCGTTGCACTCACTTCTCTCCGGAACTAATTTTTGTCTCATCGAGTGAGAGAAAAAAGTCTTCATCGGTAGCTTCTTCCTCCTCTGTTTGTTTTTTTTGTGACGAAAAAAAAGAAGATTCTCTCTTTTGTGACTCAAACGATATCGGACGAGATTCATATCTGTCTGTGACGGCGATTTGAGAGCACATTCAACACTGGGAGCTCGAGATTCCTCCTTCCCCCTTTAGGGGCTTGACCCTTCAAGGCCTGGAGCTGTTTGAACAAATGCCTCCTTAAACGCTTTCTTCCAAAAGAAGAACCTCAATCAAAGGCTAATTTTGCCTCGACGCTTTTTGCCAATTTTGGCCATCATTATTACTTTTTTTTCCCTCCTCATCAAACTTGTCCGCACCAACACAACGTTGCATATGTTACACCTGCAGTCGACAGAGGTGGTTGAGCAATGACTCAGGGCGGAAAGTTTAGGAAAGTACCTTATTAGGAATTTCTTTCTTTGACATGGGAAAGGAACCATTTTATTTAACTAATTAATTAGTCTTCTACGAGCAAGTATGCATGGTACGTAATTAAATATTCCCCCTTCTCCTCTAGCCCAACTCAGGGAAAAGAAGTGAGCGGACAAATGACAAAGGACAAAGAAAAAGGAGAAATGTTCCCAGATTTTTAGCTCCAAGCTAAGAGAACAAAGATTCTCTCTTCTCTCAAAGAGCTTTTCATTCCAGGGATTTTGGGGTCAAATTATGGTTTTCATTGCAGTTTTCACTTCTTTCCTGTTCTGCTCCATTGAAGACGTTGCAATATTAGCACGAAGGGACTTTTTGGTCCTATCGAGTCGGGACCTCTTTAGGAACAAAAACAGCTACTGAAGGGGGGGGGGGGGGTGAAAAAGCTACTTTCGAAACAGACACGAAGGATTTATCAGAAATTTGCGTATAAACCTTAGAGCAAGAAAAGAAAGAGAAAACATTATTTTTCTTCTCTCCTTCATTTCAGACGACGACTTCGAGGCCGCCATGAATTCTGACGAGGTTGATCCTCCTGGTGGAGTGGAGGTTGATCCTCCTCCTCAGGTCCTGAGCCTGAGCTGGCCCGACTTCCCCCAGTCTGTGGTGTCGGTGCTCAAGAGCCTTAAGGAGGAGGACGACTTCATCGACGTCACCCTGGCCTGTCACTCCAGACAGTTTAGCGCGCACAAGGTCGTGCTCTCAGCATGCAGCCCATACTTCAGGAGGCTGCTCAAGGTAAGCAAACATGGGGGAGAAGAAGAGGACGGCGACGAAGAGGAAGAGACAGTGCCGATTAACATCTGGCTTGGGGTAGAATGTTGAACATGGTCTCGGAGCTCAGTCATGCTTCACCTGTCTGGAGCTTCTGGGCTTGGTCAAGAGGCTTGCACAGCTTGAACGACGAGTCCAGGATCAGACTGGCCCTGATCCAGACGCAACTTACTTCTTTGACTCTCTCCCAGCCAGAAGTTTTGAAGGGCCTCATTGGCCGCTATGGCCTGCACGGACTGAGTGCAATCACGTGAACCTATGGCAACTAAATCTGACTTTTTTTTTACACCCAAACTTCATGCTTTATCGTCTGACTGGAGATTGTTCCTTTGAGTAAGCTGTGCTTTTTGGCATCCCTGAGAGTGTCCATGAACTCCACAAAGATTCTTACCCACCTATCCCTGATCGAGGTTCTGCAGAGCTGTGCAATGACAGGCCTTGTAGCAAAACATAGCTCTGACAAGTAATTACATCAGATGCCCGCAGGTATCTGCATTAAGTGATTCCAGGGAGAATGGAAACTGGAGCGAAAACAGTTATATTGAATTTAGTTCCTGGAACAAAACCCTCAGCACCAGTGGCTGGAAGTGTTCCTAAAGCCCCACGGATGTTGCTCTCCAAACCAACAAAGTCATGGAAACTTTTGTCCAAATGATGCCCCGAGCATGCCAGAGCCTTGAGAGAGAGCGAGATCGAGAGCGCGCGTGAAAGCGAGAGAGCTGCGTGGAAGTACAGCCTGCTCACCTATGCATATAAATCGACAAGACACTTATTCTGCCGACTTATAACAATTTAAGTGGGACTCACTGTGCATGTCCATGGACAAGCAAATGTACAAATATAGTGGAACTACCTGCATTTGTCTGATTTATGGAGCCAGCTTAGCATCGTGTAACCCATGTACGTAGATCATGCGTGCGTGCGTGTGGGCGCGTGCGCGCGCGTGTTAAAACTCGGGGGCCAAGCGAGGGCTAGGGTATTCCACCGAAAAACTGTATTGGGAATGTTTTGTGGGCTTCTTTCTTTATCCTCTCCAGCAACGTTCTCGTTGTGTAATTTATTCAAAGTATACCTGAGTAGTAAAGCACACATGGGGATATGAGTAAACCTCCACGTAATACTGTATGTATGTGCCGTGTGTATATATATATATTTATATATGTGTGTATGTGTGTGTGTGTGTGCATGCGTGTACATACTGCACATACTACGCAGTGTCAGTACGCGGCACATACGAGCGTGTGTTGATAACTTGATGCTTCTGCAAATGCGTGTAATATGAGAGCCTTCTAACTGGGTGCGAACATTCTCTACTACAGCATCACTTGCGAATTTTGCTGGCAATTTACCTCAACTTTCTGGAGAATTTGCATAAAAGCTCCAACTCAATTCGCAATTCATGGAAAAATGCACACACACGAGCGAGTGCGTGCGCGCGCGTGCGTGCGTGCGCTCGAGCAGTTGCTCATTAGCCAGAGTGAGAGCAGAGAAACAACGATGATGGATTGAAGAAGCGGTGACAAAAAAGGGCCATTTTGGCCCAACTTTTCTCTCTCCCTGGTTTTGTTTGTCTTCTCATCTAATTATATGGCGATGCCTCCAACGTCTCTTTCCCATTTTTTTCGTCTCTCTCTGCGTGTGTCGATTTTTCTCATCAATAAGTCAATAGCAGAGACTTGAACAAAAGAGGGAGGAGAGAGAGAGAGAGAAAGAGCTGCCTTAAGGCGCGCTCACGCGGACAAAGAAGCCCGGCGGCGCCCGGCGGCGCCCGGCGACGCCCGGCGGCCGACGCGGGGCCAGGTCGACTTTGTGCCCAGGGTGAGCGCGCCCTCACAAAAGGGGGAAAATGTTTGCATTTCTGGTGGCAGCCGACATTCCCCAGGGGGAATTTTCGTCCCATCCAATTCGCGCATTGTTGTTGTATATGGACTCTCAGAGAGCATTAACAACAGGCAGAGGAGATTTGTCAACCTGGGTTTGGCCTCAATGTATTGTAAAGCTGCTTTCCCTGTTCCCCCTTCCAGCTTCTACAGGGTGACTGCAAAAGTCGAAGGCTGTTGCACTTGACCCGCGTCGTCCTCGGTCACGAGCCGGAGAGGCGGGAGGGGGGGGGCAGAGTCACAACTTTCCCTTCACCACCCTGTACTTACACTATGTGACTGCAAGCATTAAACACCTTCCGATTGAAGTGAGGGCCTCACAGGTCCTTGGCCACATGTGAAAGCACTTTATAAACATACATTTTTTTTGGCGAGTTGGGGGGAAAGTTCCAATTTGCAAATGTTTCCCTCTCACTCTCACATTATCGTTGGCTCTCACATCCACCAATCTTGGTCACAGGGGCGATCCCTGAAATGTTGAATATTGCTTTTCCTTTTTTTTTTCTCCCTTCGAGTACTTTGCAGAATTTATTACGCACCAAACTTTCTTGATGTTGTTTCTTCTTCTTGGGTGCTTCGTGTGCGTATGTATGGGTCGCTCTCATTCCATTTCGTTCCCTCCCTCCCCAAGTTCTGCTGCTGCCAAAAGAGCGAACCAAAGATCAACCAACGAGGTTCTTCCTCTCCTCACCCATTAAAAAGAACTCTCGCATACATAGTAGAAGTACCTGGAGAAAACTCGGCCAGACAGACTCTGTTGGGCAGGCAGAGGCCTGAGTCTGGACATCTCCAGCCTGGCTGTCACTCGGTGAGGACGCCGTCTTTGGAGGCCATGGCCATGTTAGCCCTGGGCCAGCAGTGGGCGGAGACATCCTTCAGCCCGGGGGGAGGGGGGGGGGAGGAGTTATCACAAGTCACAGAAGTCACTGCTCGACAGCTCTTGTCTGGCCGAGCTGGGCTTCTTCTTCTTCTCTCCAGGTTGTTTCGTTTGGGAGCTTCAATTTTGTGAAGAGTCAGCCAAATCGCCCTGGAAAGAAAGGCGAGGAGAGAACTTGTTCAGATTTCATTTATGCATGATTCGCAATTTCCATACACACACACTTCCCTTTTCAATCTGGGCGCTCCACCTTTTTTTTTTTAAAAAAAAAAAAACCGAAGTGCCAAGAAATAAAAGATGCTTTTTTGGGAAAAAACTTGAAAGAAATTAAAGTCTGGCAGAAAAAAATCCTTAAGGGGGTTTGTGGATGGAGAAGGGAGGAGGAGGAGGAGGAGGGGAGGGGGAAAGGGCGTGACATTTTCGCTCGAAAACATGAGCAGCGCCCCAAAAGTTTTGACGTCGTCGTCAGGTTGCGCATGCTTCTCCAACTTTTTCATTTCACGTCATGATTTTTGAGGCCTCTCCGGGGATGCCCGCAGACAGTGGTGGAATATTCCTCCGAGAAAAATCGTCTCTTGTTGTGTCGTGATGTCGCAAATAAAAAAAAATCTTGGGGTGGCTGGGTTCGGGGAGGGCCTCAAGAGACCCGGCCTCCCCCCCCCCCAAGAAAAACCCCTGGAGCGCTTTTTTTCTTGTGGGAAAAGCAGAGAGGTCGAGCACTACAACTTCAATTTTCTCCAGACATGAACGGCGTGGGGAAAAAAGGTTTTTGCACACATAACGAACGCGTACGAGGCTTTTTTTCCGTCCTCCTCCGTTTTTGAGTCCTCCCATGTAAGCCTTGGTGGGGTCACTTTCGTGATTTGAGGACACCCGTGAGACCCCTTTTCTTTCCCTCCCCCCTTCAATATATTTTTTCTATACAAATATGACGTCTTTTTTTGTCCCGCCCGTTTGGGAAAGCATCGGATTTTAAAAAATTCGACAGCAGCAGCAAAAGTCGTTGCTTATTTTCAAAAGCATCCTTGACTAGCCAAGCATATGAATCACACTAGTGAGACATCTCTGAAGTAAAATCATCAGAAATGCTGAGTTACTTTACATCAAAGGCTGAGCGGCCCGCTTACCCGGGCAGAATTTCAGTCACGCGCGCTGCCAAAAGTTGGCGAGTGCAACCGCGCCCTTGGCTAAACATGTCGTCGTCTTTTGAGCTGCAGAGGTTGTCCATCAAGTTCAATGGGAGGAAAAAGAGGCCTCCTCCTCCATACATTTTCTTCCCTCCTGTGTGTACGTATGTGCAATTTCTCTCCATTTGGAGTCCTTTCTCATGTTGTGAAATGCGCAGTACGGAGAGTATTGATTTCCTCTGCACAAGAGTTTGCAAACTTCTATGTACCAAAACAGCTTCCCTCTAAATGTGTGCAGGCATGAACCTACAGGGGGGGGACGGGGGCTCCATACCTACTTTTCGGCGGCCGGAGAGGAAAGAGGAGGCTTTTGCACGCAGAGAGAGATTAAAGCCGCGTTTGTCCTGGCAGATTTTTGCGTCAGCGTGCACGCGCCCACGCCCGGCATCACTCAGGAGGGGTTGGGGCGCTGGCTGAATAAAAACAACGACAACAGTTGAACGTCGTCAGTACTGGTGATGTTAGAGTAACATTTCCTACGCTGAATATGAATTAGAGTGAGGCACAAAAGCCTGCGTTGCTACTCGCCAAATTTTCATGCCACGCAATACGTACGCAGTCCGTGACGAGGACCGAGGGCCAAATGTCTGCTCATGTGTCACAGTTGCTGTCTGATGTCAGCCTCGGTGTGTCGTGTGCAAGCGCGCCTTATGTGTGAGAGAGAAGGGTGGCAATGAGCTATACTACGTAGGAGTGTCTCTCTCTGGTTCTACGTACCATTCATCATGAAGTAAGTTCACGCAGACCCCCCCCCTTACCCCGGCCTGGGGGCTGCCGGGGCTGCCGGGGCAGCCGCCGATCTCTCGCGCAGAATTAAAGGGAGAGTAGAAAGCAAGAGCATGCGGAATAACTAATAGGACACTTTAAAGAGAGATGGAGGCCACCTCTCTCACGTGCCTAAAAAAACTAGGGATGTCGTGGCTCCAGCCCGGGCCCCAAAGGACAGGCCCGACGAACAAAAGATCCACATACTGCGTGCTGCAGTGTGAAGGGGAGAGACATTTATCATATCAGTTAAAAAGGTCGAGTTAGCTTTTTTTTTAAAAAAAGGGGGGGGCACCTTAATAACCAATAATTGTGATGTTGTCACTCCCTTCTGAGATGTGTGCTCTCTCTCCATCTCGTTCCTCCGAGCAGCTTGAGACTCGAAGCCATTGGAGCTGACTCCATCGTCGTCGTCGTCGTCGTCGCCGACGTCGTCGTCCCCCCTCTGAAAGTGCGCCTGCCTGGGCTAGTCGAATGCTTCTCTCACAAACTATAATTTCAACATAGCAAGTAGCAGTCATCGGTAATGGAAACGCAGCAGCAGCTCTGAGCTCGCAGGAGAGAAAGCCTCTGTTTAGCATTACTGCAGCAAGTTTTGGTCTGGAAGGGCGGGGTAAGAGAAGGGGGGGGCTTCTAGGAGCCCAAAGCAGCCCCTGCCACTGATGAATGGATGAAATTACTAACGGTTTTATTACTTCGAATGCAAAAAGGCAGGAGGGAGGGAAGAGTTTGCTTTTAGAGAAAGGCTCTTTGGTGTATGTGATCCAGAGAAGAAAAGTTAAAATGATTGAGGGCGTGCTCACACTCTACAGATTTGCACGGGTGGGAAAGGGGCGGGCGAGGAGGCGGGCCGGGAGGGGGGGAGGGAGGAAGGGCGTGAAGGACGGAAAAGTTGCCGAGTGTGAGCACTCCTTCAGTGCACACCCTGACTTAATGGGGGAGCTCTCAGAAGACCTGTCTGAAAACCGATGCCTTATTGAAAGAAAGATGGCAAAAATTCATCAAAAGAACTGAAATGTAATCCTCATTTTTTTTTTTCAGAGTAACCCGTGCCAGCATCCGATCGTGATCCTGAGGGACGTCACCCCAGAGGATTTGGCATCACTGCTTCAGTTCATGTACTACGGAGAAGTCCAGGTAAAGCTGCCAACAATTAAAACGTTGATTGCACTTCCTCTTTTGGGAGGGGGACAGGCCTAGTCTCAGTCTAGGCCTTAAGGCCAGCTTCGAAAGGTCTCTTTTGCCTATCCAATGAGAAATTGGTTGACCCCCCAAGATCCTTCTGGTGTCCTAGAGAAGGCGACTGCAATGAAGTGACAAATCAGTGCTGTTTAAGCCGGCTTTGCAGTGTGTCTATTCAGGAATACACGTGACAAATATATTTAAGGAACTCGTGCATGTCCTTGTTAAGCTTGACTCGCGTGACACGGCTATTGATCGCATAACTCTGTCCGTGTTGCAGGTGTCCGAGGACCGGATCAAGGACTTCCTGAGGACTGCGGAGATGCTGCAGGTCCAGGGTCTGGCCGACGGGAGAGCAAACACTCAAAGAATCGCGGCGGCAGCCGCAAATGCGGTAATTTGGCAATTTTTTTCCTTCCCCCTGAAGCGAAAATTGCGTCCTTTGTAAGTAAGGCCCATCCGTCACAGGCCTTCTCGTGTCAATCAGGCGTATTACATGCACTCCACAAGACAAATTGCAGCAGCGGAGAGTAATTGGCCTTAGTGAGTGTTGTTACGTACAATAGTACAAAGAGAGGCCTCGCCTTGGTGGTGGTCTTGCCCCCACTCATGTCTGGAGAGCACGCAATGAAACATCATTACATGAACGTATACGCGGCCGGCGCTACAAAATGACTTTGCCAGCCATCACGTCAAGGGGGAGGACGACGACGGCGACGAGGAAGAGGAAGAAGAGGCTTATTCGTACTAATAGCAAGGAATGACTCCTGCTACTGCGTACATGCACTACATGTGTGCGTGCCTGTACTGTTTAGTGAGGGATTGTGTGACCTAATAGCGTGTGAGGTCCTAGAGGACGTGCTTGATTGGGTGAGGCCACAATCAGGTCTAGCACTCATGACAGGGGGACACCAGTACCAGGTGGAGACAACAAAAGTAGGCCTCACGTGAAGCCAGGCGCAGGATGTCCCGGCACGGTCACCAGCTCGAGGTCAAAATTTCAGTTCACGCAGACAGAGGTCGAAGTAGGCATGACCGCTCCGCTGTGGCAGTGGGAGCGGCCTCGAAATAAACGAGGTCGGATCTCGACTTGAACGCCACCTAGTAGTAATGGGGAAATGGAACAGGGTTACGTCAAGTCAGTCGGACGGTCTTTGACAGATTCCTCTTCTCCTTGTTGCAGGCGTCCTCCAACCACGACGACGCCAGCGAGTCTTCCTCATCATTCTTTGGCGGCGGCGGCGGCGGCGGCGGTCCCACCGCCGCCAAGCGGAACCGCATCAACGGACCCTCTCCAGGGGCAGGGGAATCGCCTCCTCCTCCTCCGATGATGCGACCGCAGCCTCCGCGATCGCCATCGGTGTCACCCTCGCCGCGCCAGTCGCCCATCGCTCCTCGGTGGGGACTCCAAGAGAACAACAAGACTCTCGGTGGCGGCGGCGGCGGCGGCGGCAGCGGCGAAAGAGGTGAAGCCTCCTTGCTCAGTCAAGCGCTGGAAAAACATTCTTCCTCGGGTGGAGTCCTCTTAAGGGCGGCGGGTGGCTGCGCCGGCAGCGGCAGCGGCCCAATGGATCTGGATGATGGCGGCAGTGGGGCAAGCGACACCGCCTCCGACAGGCCTGAGATGGACGACGGCGGCTACGTCAAATCCGAAGAAAATAGCCTCCACAGACATCTTTCTTCTCCCGGCGGCATAGGCGGTGGGTCTGGACCGCCGGGACCGCCTGGGCCGCCACCGGGTCTGTTTCCTGCCGGGCTAGAGGCTCTATACAGACAGGCGGGCTTCCCTTCGGCGGCGTTCCTCGGCCTGGCGGCCGCCACCTCAACGACGGCCGCGGCGGCCGCGGCGGCCTCGGGCTCGGTATCGCCTCTACCGGGCATTTCGTCAGTGGCTGGGCAGACGGTCGGACTGCAAAGTCACGCTGGAAGTCCAAGCCGTAAGTCAAATTGCATTGCTCATGTCCTGCAAGCCTGAAGCCGACGTTGTAACACGCAGTTGCCGGCTTTGTTCTTCTTGTCCTTGTGGCTCTCACAGTACAGTGATGATTCAATTCTTCTCTCTTTAGTTGCCGGGAAGCTGGACATGATGCGCGTACGCGCCACCGACCCTCGCCCCTGCCCCAAGTGCGGCAAAATCTACCGCTCCGCACACACGCTGCGCACGCACATGGAGGACAAGCACACTGTGTGTCCGGGATACAGGTGAGACATTGGGTATATCCATGCGCAGTGCCTGTCGATCGTTGTAGCACAGTTCCAAGACTTAACCCTGGAGAACTCCTGTTTCAGGTGTGTCCTGTGCGGCACCGTGGCCAAGTCGAGGAACTCCTTGCACTCACACATGTCTCGCCAGCACAGAGGAATCTCCACCAAGGACCTGCCAGTCATGCCCATGCCAACGCCATTCGACGCAGATCTCGCGTCCAGGCTTCTCGCCAAGGCCGGCGTCAAGGTGAGGCAGACCTGACACAGTTCTGAAGCTATGAATATAACGTTATGTATGCACTCTGGCGCAGGTTTCTCCGGGCGAGTTGGCGGCGCGGGCGTCCCCGACAGCCCCAAGGAGGTCGGACCTGCCCAAGCTGGACTCGAACCTCCTGGGCGGTTTGCGCCACCAGCAATTTCCACTTCCAGCGTCGTTGCCCACCTCTCTCGCAGCAACCTCGATGCTCAGGAATCGATCAGATCAGGTGAGCGTCAATCAAGAAGTGGTCAGGATCTGGTACTCTGAGTACCTCGTCAGATGTTCAGATTATCCCGACCAGGGTCAAAGTCTCATGATTGGTGCTTTCTGCAGATCCACCACAGAGGGGACAGCGGAGACTTTGAGGAGCACCAGCGGGGAGCGTCTGCGCCAGCGTCGCCATTTGGCGCCAACGGCGTAGGTAAGGATGCTGGAGAATCCACCAGTGTTGAAGCAGCAGAACTTCAACATGGCCTAGAAAGCCCGATTGATCAACGATTCTTTTCCCGCCCAAAATAGGTGTGGGCAGGATGCCTGGATCACCCAGAGGAATCCCGGGAGGAATCAACCCAAAGGACTTCGCGGCGTTGGCAGCGAGTGGCGGCGGCGGCGGCGGGCCGCCGCCGCCGGCCGGAATGGGCAGCGCGCTCTTAGACACTTACCTGTCAATGATTGCAGCCGCGGGAGGCGGTGGCGGCGGGGCTGGTGGCGGCGGCGAGTCCAATGCCATGGCGGCAGCTCTCAACTTACAGAACCGAGCCGCGTTCATGGCTGCGGCCGCCGCCAATTCCGCCGCCGCAGCCGCTTCTTCGTCTCCGCAGAACGGGGACGACAGCGGCGGGAAAGACTCGTCTGACGACGGCGGCGGCCGTGGCGGCCGTGGCGGAGAGCTCGGATCAGACGCCGAAGACGAGGAAGAACTTTCCAACGACGGCAAGCGCGGTGGCGAAAGCGGCGGCGGTGACGAAGATATTGAGCTGGCAGCCGCGACCGGCGGTCCAGCCGCCGCTGAAGCAGCCACGACCGTCGGCAATTGAATGGAGATTTATGAGGAGAGCAGAAAAATTGGAGAGTGCTTGGAAAATGAAGGAGAAGTTACCCCCTTAAGGTTACCCCCTCAAATTTTGTTAAAGTGACCCCCACCAAAACACACACACACAGGAAACCATTAGCAATAATGTCATTCTTGAGCATGGATAATGCTACATTAAATCATGATGTGCCATGAAAAACTAACAGCATGCGTGAATGGAGGTGAATCGAAAAATGGGTCATGGGGCAAAAAATGGGGCAGATTCGCATGTTTACCTAGGTGCTAAAAGGAAGATTCACCCCGTAGTATTGAGGTTTTGGTGGGAGTTTTTGAGCCTTGAGAGGTTAAGAGTTTCCTAGATGTGATAGTTAACAACACATTTTTCTACCCTTTTTCCATTGTCCAAGAATTGGCAGCAGATTTGAGAATGAGAGTTGCATGTACGGGGTAGCTTAGCAGAAATTGCGCCACATTGAAGTGCCGAGCAAAAAAAAGTTGCAAATTCCAGAGAGAGACCCGGTGAGGAACAAAAAGGCAAAAATGTCCCGGTGTATGCATATTAGAATATAAGGCGTTAACCCCCCACCCCCACCCCCACCCCTCACACCTTACCCACCCACCCACCCCCTGACCCTCAGAACACTCGCCCCCCAAAAAAACTTTCACCTGCTATAACTGTAACTCGTACAAATATATTGAGTGAATGTGTGTTTGTAAATATGTCTGAGAACCCTGTACCCAACATGCCTCACAATTACGCATGTTGTACTGTAACAGTAAGAACATTTGGACGCTGTAGAGGAAAAATTAGCACTTGTTTCTGAAGTTACCACGTTTTTGCGAAAAAAGGAAAAAAAAAAGAAAAGAAAAGAAAAGAAAAAATACGGGAAATGCGATGCTGTTTTGGGGGAGCTCGTCTATTTATTATCATCTCTCTCTTTCTCTCTCTCAGTTCCGCCCCCTACCTCATCCATTTTATAGTACATAAACATCGTGCCATCACTGATCACCTCTTACTGAAAACAGAGAAATGCAATGTAGAGTAACTGGAATCAAATTTTGATTGGCGAACACTCACTCATTTGAGAAAAAAGTGTCAGAAGTCCTAAGTTCCGAAACTCCTCAGAAACCGCAGCAGTCGCCATGAGGCCTAAAAAAGAGAGTTGTTGATCAGGCCTTTTCAAAGCCTCGCCAATTGCGTTATTTACACCATCTGTCAATATGCTACATGGGGCTTCTTCTGAGTAATCAAGACTGAAAGAAGTTGTTTTCTTCTGCATTTCCTTTCTCGCAAAAATTTGCGACATCGGTGAAAGAAAATTTACAATATTGTCCAGTATTTCGAGTTCTCCCTGTTGTTCCATATCAGCAAAGCAAAATTGATAAAACATGTCAGTTCAGAACATATGAGAAATGTGCCAAAACAGTAGCTTCCCCAATAGACCCCCGTCACACAACCCCCTCCCCTCCCGAGAAGTTTGTGAAATCCTTGTACTTTTCGGTTTTTTAAGGGTACGTTTACCCTGTTGGAGTCTCACACAAAAGTTTGCCAGTGTAATCGCAGCCTTAAGCTTGGTGTTACATGCACACTCATACATACATACACACTCCGAAAGCAATAAGAAAAATCGCTTTTCTATGGCTTCGCGATCTTCTAAAAAAATTTGGCAATAAAAGTCGTGGCCTTTAATAAGCAAATGTGCGATTTTTTTCATAGAAGGACCAAGTCAAGGAAAAGAAGTGAGCCGCTTTTTTGTAGTGTGCTCAGACGGGACGACTTTACCCCTTCCCGTCAAGAGTTGAACCCATCCCCCCTCTTAGTGCAAATAAAATACCCCGCCCGCGTGTGCTTTAGTCCGCCTTCGTTGTCACAGACGCGAGTATTTTAGTTACTGCGTACACAGTAGTGCTGCTAACCATGCCAGAAGAATAAATCTTGTTTCCAAAGTTCTGAAAACGAGTTTTTACATTCTGACTAGACGTTCCTCGCGACGTCGTCGTGGCTGCCGACCTCGTGGGCGGTCACGCCTCTGCCGTCGAGGTCCTACGTGACGTTGATGCATTCCGAGAGAGAGAGAGAGAGAGAGAGAGAGAGAGAGAGAGAGAGAGAGAAGAAGAAACAATCACAGGTGCTGCTTCTTCGTGAACGATCCAGAGTTGGTCTGGCGGAGGCAAATCAGAGCGGGTGTCTGTGGTGTTCCTCCAGTCCCGGACACCCGAGGAGGCGGCTCCCGATCTTGGAGGCCACCACCGTGTTCGGGCAGTTGCCGAGGGAGGGATTTGACCCTCACGTCCCAAATCTAGCCGCAGCTCGCACACCAAGAACTCGACCAACATTCATGGCCTCTCCGGCGAGAGCCTGATCAGGCGAAGCATCGCCAGCAACCGCTGCCTGGAGTGGCAACCTGAGGCCAACCCTCGCCAGAAATAACCTCGTGACGAGCTTGTTCATGAAGTCCTGGGCCTCCACCGGCACTGAGTGGGACTGGACCTCGCCGTGACCACCGAAGCAGCCTCCAAACGGCCTCGACAAAGCACTTGAGATACAACTCTGCAAGTATGAGTCAATTTGCTGGAGAAGAATCGGTGTACTTATATTTTCTCTTAGGCTTATGACGACGATAAAATGGTGATGCCTGGTCTTTCTTGTCTAAAATATTGGCAAAATCGAATTCTCAGCAGTATTCTTGGAATACGAATACGTTCACAAAAAATATAACGCTTGTAACGTGCTGTTGTAGTTGGTGAAGCCTCGATGAGGCTTGGAATCGTGAAGATCTCAGAGAGGCATCTTTCGAGCGCTGTCAACCATTTTCCAGTTGCGTTTAATACTCTTCTGCTGGTGCTTGAATGTCATCGTCCTCGGGAACAGCGAAACCCTCCTGGAATGAGGAATGAGTGAATTGTCTGCAGCTGCTATCACATGTGAGTTACTCAGCTTTGGTGGCGGCAACAACAAGGACATCTTTTCTATCTACCTCTTGGTCTCTCACCTCTGTGGCATAGAGGACAGCAAGGACCTTCTGGGCAAATTCTCCACCCTCGTGCTCCTGGGCAAGGACCTCGATGTCCCTCAACTTGCCGAAGTAGAAGTCCCTCTCCTTCTCCAGGCCCTCGATCGTCAACTTGCTCTCCATCAGTTGAGTGCTCAAGTCCTCGATCTGGGCGTTCAAGCCTGCATTTGACGCGCCGCCGCTGCCGCCGCCGCCTCCACCACTGCCACTGCCACGGGAGGGAGGAGGGCGGGAGGCTGGAGCGCGAGGAGCTAGAAAGACGTACAGGGTGAGTCAAAAGTAACAGCGGGCGAAAATTAATTCTATTGCTACTGCTAAAGGGTAAACAGCGGTTTTGAAGCTTGCATGACCATTCCGAACGTCTAGAGCAGACTTCTTAGTTGGTTTTTGCCAACAAATTGCACCAATTTGTACAGTGCATTCGTACTTGACAGACAGATGCGACATGTTAGGATATTACATAACTGAATAGGTGTGATGTGCTAAAATTCTTGGTCGGACAACTGACCCCTCTTGATTCTGTGCTCCTCTGGAAGGAGATGAGACACCCATTGGAGAGCCTCAGATCATCAAGGATCATGGAGCAGCAGCTCAGGATGGAAGCCACTTTTCATTTCACTGGCAGCTGCTTCATGCATTGTCGTAGTTCTAATACATTTTCACAAAAAGAAGCCATTTCAGTTGGATTCACGTGGACACCTCCAAATACGAAGGCCATAATATTTGGAGCTGTTTGCTCAGACTGTTGGCAAGCTAGATTGATGGCAACCTCGGCGACCTCAGCTGAAAGGCTCGTTCATCGACGAGGTCCTGTTCATCCCTCACATGCTGCAGGCTGGCTGCAGGGAAGCTACCTTATCCAGAAGTACCGGACTGTGGCCCAAGAGCCGAGTCCATCCCTGTTGTTCTTGTCAATCTACTTAGTAAGAGCAACTTATGTGCGAGAATTACTGGCCAACTCATTCACCATACCTAAAAAGCCTGCTTGTTTACATCATGCTTGCGCATTTAAAGGTGTTAATAGGCAAGCAGGCTGTACATTGCTCCTTGTCTTATAGCCATGGCAAACACCTGGTAGGACCTTTGTTAGATCATGGGTGTCGACACTCTTTTTTTGTGAAAAGGTTTGCTACCTGAAATGAAATTCTTGTGTTTGATGTCAAGCCATGTGACGGCGAATTTATATTTCATACGTTTGTAGAGTGTGTATCGATTGTTTTAATAAAAAGTGTCTGCAAAGGCCCTTTTGGAAAGACTAACACTTTGGGCCAGCCGTAGCATAACGAATTAGTGAAACAGTGACCCGACACATGCCCCAACCGCTGCATCTACGTGACATGTTCGATGTAGCTAGTCCCTGTGGCAAGAATGTGCCATTTGACAAGGCCTCCAGATCGTGGAACAGGAATTTTGGTACAATTTCTTAACCTGGACTAAAAATAACATATTTTTTTTACTTCTGCAGGTGGTTGTTGACATTTTCAAAGATGAAGATGTCTAAAAATAATATTTGCATACCAACTAGCTGCCCAACACTAGCATGATGTGCGCATGAGGCGGGAGGCGCGCAGAGGTGAAGGTCGACACCGTCGGGTCGTTTTTCGGGAAAATAAAAGCTTGTTTGCATTGGCATTCGTGTGTCATGACGCCTGTCAAAAATCCCAAATTTCCCTGGGCAAACTATCATGCACGTTGTGTCACACACATATACATGAAAATAATCTCCGCATAACACGTTTTTCTAAATCAGGTCAAACAAAAATGGGTGCAGCCTTGTACATAGAGATGGAAGGAAGTCTTGCAATCGTAGTCATTTAAAGAAAAAGACTTTCACGGCAAGTATGTCAACAAACGAGGTCTCAACTGAAGCACGAACCTCATGCAGAATTAAAATTTTGGGTGCCTCACCTTTCAGACCTTAAATGCCTACTAATTCATGCTTCTTATGGTTCGACATTAAATTTAGGCCTAGTTTAGGTATGCCTTCTGTAAACTTCGCTAATAACGACAGTCCCGAACACTAATCGCGCCTCTGAGGCATTTTTAGAAAACAGCAACTGCACTTGTTCCCGGTGATGCAGAACTGCAACTTCAAGTTGTTGTGTGAACTTTACGCACTGGCACTCCAGAGTCTGGATATAGCAATGCTTTTAGATCAAGAAGAGGTGCTTGATACAGCAGCTGTAAAAGTCATTGCTTGTAACACCCAGTCATACTAAACACCAGCCATTAATAGGAACTACATCCCTGAAGCACTGGAAGGAAATAGTGCCTGCACACGACCACACAAAATTAAAACTGACCGCAGTCCTGATTCTTGGGTCTACATTTCCGACCTTGTCAGTCACATTCTTTGATCTGCTGCGACAGGTGCAAAAACTTCCTCCATCTTTGTACAGCAACAGTTGGAGTTCGAAAGGTTCTGACCAAAGTCAGTTTGGCCAAAGTCACCAAACGTTGCCCTCTGGGTGGCAACATCTGGATGCTTACAGAGGTGCCACACGATTTAACATTCTAATGTCTCAGGGAAACACTTGAATGAGTAAAAGTCAGTCACATTGAGAGAGGCGTGCACCTGCAACTACTGTGGCAACTTGATGGCGAGGTCATGAAAGTTGTTGCCATTGACATGGAGCATCAACTGCTGTATCATGTTTGTCCGAGCACACACAGTTTCTTGCATTGTATTGATATGCAGGGGGCATCAGCCAATCACAAGCATGACAAAAGTTTTTGAACTCAATTTTTGGCCGCAGTAAGGGGGATCTTCGACTGGATGACGTCTGACATGACTGTAAGGTGGGATGTGTTGCTTATGTCCTTTGTCAAAGTCACATTTTCAGTCAAGCTACGGTCATTTCAAGCACGCCAATTGAAATTCTCATCAAATATCACCTGCCACAAGGACTTCACTCAGTGCAAGAGTAAGAGAAAGTGCTGCACCTTAGTCTTTTCAAAATAACGCAGTTCCCCCTGGTGGAAGATATGCATGCCAAAAGCCATGGTACATGGTTGAATTACATCTATCTAATGCTACAAAAGGCAATAGAGAGCACAGTGCTTGCTCAGATGGTCGACAAGTAAAAAGCTCCTACATACACCCAAGGTCAAACTGCAACACCAAGGGCAGAGAGAATTGTCAATAAGCAACCATTGTGGCATTGGTGAAAAACTGTAGCACTCAAGCGTTACTTGTGCTACATCTGGTCAAGGCTGAATGGGTTTGGGTTTGAGGAGAGAGCTACACGATATAAATTCCTCCCATGGCATCACGTGCAGAATGTAGGAATGCAAATATCAAAATGTGATCCGTGATGTCTACATACATATGCACAATTAAATCTTGTTAAGGTGGCCTGGCCTATTGGCAGTCCTGGCATCACCATCACCAACCAACTTCTTCATCCAGTAAACTGTGGCTCGGTTGGCTCCAAGGACCTTGGTAACCTACCAACCCGATCTTGGCCCTGTACTGATTGGAGAGTTATTGCTCTGTTCTTGGTTGGACTTCATAAGGTGGTGAAAAGTTGGCAGATGGTCACAACAAGATTTGAGCCCATGAGCACCAAGTTACCTTTGTGTGCCACTTACGGTTCACTAACAGTTTGTCTTGACACCAATATGATGTATGTGGTCAGTGTCGAAGAATAAGGCATACAAAAAGTCCTGCACAAACCAGGGAGAACTAAGATCTGTCTCTCAAGCAGCATGGGATAAAATCATGCGAGCAGTGGTGAGTGTTACCGTGGAATCAGTCCCAAAAGAGGCTGCTGAGACAGACAGGACAATGAAGTTGTACATGCATGACATTAAAATAACTACATGAGCGTTAACACACGTGGCCGTTTTTGCTCCAGTTACTTCAAGACAAAAGTAAAATCTATACGTGTAAAAGCACTTTGTCAGTCTCTATCTCTGCAACCGACTGACCTCTCCTACCCACGCTATCCATGCGCTCTTGGTTCAAATGCTCTGCACTGTCTGTGTACTCCACACTATCCATGAGTTCCACGTCCGATCCTCTCTAGTTTTGTCCAAGTCAGAATTTGGTATTTTTTTTTTACTTTTAAAACTGGATTATCAGGAGCACCTCATCTCCCTCTCCCCCATTCCCCAGTGTTCCCAAGTTGCAAGCATTCATCTCCCCCTCCTACCCCTCTGTCCTTAGTGTTTCAGAGCCTGGCAACACTCACAACACTTCTCTCTCCCCATACACAGATATATCGCAGCTGGAGTCCCAATAGGCACAGACCTATTGGGAATCTTGCTCTTCAGTAGCTATCTATGACCTCCCTGGGAGAAACAGGAGAGAGGAAGTAGATTTTCTACATACATACTAGGCAAGGTCGGAAGGGGTCAATTTCGGAAATTCACTTGAGGACAAATGGTAAAGTAGTTTTTAAAAAGAGTAGCGTTTACCGATACCTGACTTGATTTTCATTAACTCATGTACTAAGCTACTGTAGTAACTTTGCTGTGAAAGTAGATTTCAACTCTTGTGGATGTCAGAAGCTGCCAAACTGGGTGAAAATCACACCAAAATGCTGACTGAAATGCTCCAGTTTGTTAGAAAATATTTTCACAGCAAGTAATGAAAAAAAATGCAGTTGATTTTACAATACTATACAATTTTAAATGCATTTGGGCATAGATAAAACTCATTTTTTTATTTTGATTTGACTACAAAGTATTCATATATGCAGTTACCTATTTTGGACACCCCCAGGAACCCCCTGGATTCTCTGATTACAACTAATTCCTCTGGAATTTGTCAAGAGTGTAACTCAAGTTGACGATTTGGCTACTCTGTATGACCCATATAAAATGAGACTAAAACTTAATGTGGATCATATGGTAGAAAACAAACTAAGCGCCGGATGGCTGGGGCTTGGAAGGCTGATGCAAGATAAGTCTTGCTGCAACAAATATTAGCTGTAATGACACATCTGACTAATATAGAACAGAAACTTGTCTGCTTCAATTCTGAATCTACAAAAGCAGTATCCGAATCACCTACGGATATTAAAGGCCCTGACTCAAGTCATTCCTAGTCTGACTCAGGGCTGAATCGAAAAGAACGCTAATTTTTAATAGTGTCTTTGATTGTATTTGCCCAAGGAAAGCAGAAGAGTGCACACATATTTGTTTTTGACAGAAGGTTCTTTTTGGAACGTCTTTCTTGCAATGACTACCAGTCATAAGAGAGGAAACACCAAAAAAGTGAAAGTTAAAGCAGCTCAAAAGGCTACCTCCTCAGTCAAAAGTTGCATTTTTCTCAGGTTGCAGCAAACTCCAAAATTGTGATTACCAGGTGTGTTCCAGGCTGCTCCTCCGCCCTCTCAAAAATTGAATCAGAAGTACTCAAATGTGCTTGATCTATGACCTTCATTCTTTTTGAACTGCTTAAATCTTCTGAAATCTTCTCAGTAATCTTAAATAAAACGCCAAGAGTAAGTAAGAGAAGAGTGGATGAATACTTGAAGGTTAACTGATGCCGTCAAAGAAAGTAGAGACTACTGAATGTACCTCAATTACCTGGGCCCAAAGAAAGTAATGCTACAATGACGTCAATCAGGTGACCTTTTTTATGTTTAAGACATATTGTACCAGGAGAAGTATTTAAGAGAGAAAGTCTGAGGGGAAAAACATTTTGTCTCGGTCCATGTTTATGCCACTTTTTGAGCCAAGAAACCATGACAAGGATCATGACACCTAGAACTATGAACTGGGGTTCTTTCGGCGCAAATCAAGAATCCCATTTGTCCCTCATTCTCAACAAGGCAACATTTGTGAGGTGACAGACGTCCTAGCAATCCACCCGGCCATTGAAGACACCAGAACTTCAATGCCAGGTGTGCCAAGCATGGGAAAATGTGCTGACGTCTACTGTCAGAGACTTGGCAAGGGATTGTGGCAGTAGTTAACGAAGACATGGGCTCTTTAGGAGTGCAAGGAACCAACACCAAAGACTTAGTGCCACCACCAAAATAGATCAAGGACAAGTCAGCGGCCATATGGCATCAGCTACACGGACGTCTTAGACAGGACATTTTGGACGATGGTGCTGTATTAGCGTTGGCAGAATGACCAATTGATGCTATGCGAAGGTCGGCAAGACAGCACAACACTCAAGGACATCTTCAATAAAAACCAGAGGCCAGCAAGCACAATATTTTAGAGCGTGACTGGGCCCACAGGCAAGCAGCCCCACCGATCTGTGGGGAGTCTCTGATGAAAGTAAATTCTTTCGTGCACCAGCAGTTCCTGGAGCAAAACTGCAAGCGCTTGACCAATGCTCATTATGTTTTTCACAAGACAGAACCCTGGAACACAGAACTAAGAACTACACAAAGAGGGCTGGAACCTTTGGCCTTATCAAGCCTGAATACCCTCATGTCGTAATTTAATCAGTCACTGTATCTTGGTCCAGAGTGGCACAAAAGGATTGTGCTGAACCAGTGCCAGACGTCACGAGTTAGGATGGGTAGAGTAATTCTCACTACACCAAAAATGATAGACAACCTCAGGAAGTGCTAATAAAATGTGTTTTGCCACCGTTTATGAACAGGGTAGGAGTAGGAGACTTATGGGTGGGATACTCCCCCACCTGACTCGGTTTGCATCAACTCAGCAGCATGAACTGCAACTGTCAACTGGGTGCTAAAGTGTAATTTTTGGTCCCTGGAAGCTCCTCATTTCCCTCTAAACCGAGCCAACGCAAACACACTAAGATTTTTATACTCCCCAAAGCTTGGGGTTGGTCTAGCTTAAAGCCTTGAAAACCATCATAAGACCTCAAAACAATTCTTAGCAAGTGGTTACCATTTCTTGTGGCTGGAGGTTTGGGGGCCATTCTCGGCATGTTGCTCCTGTGGCCATTGGAGCTGCCACCGCCGCCAATCTCGATGTTTCCCCTGGCTCCAAATGCTTCATATTCGGCCCCATCGTAGTTGGCGTCAAAGAATTTCTTGAACCATTGGATAAATTCAAAATTGTCTTGGAAACGACCCTTGATCAGTCGGTCCACGGGGATAATCTGAAAGACACCGTATTTTATACTTTATAGCATTAACTACTTCTTATTTTAAACTACCGGAGGTACCTGGTGCTGCTTCAGCCAAAATCTATCTTTATCTAACGGAGAGTACAAAGTATGAGTCGAGCATTCTGCACACTCCGTGCCATCCCCATGCTCTGTCTAGTCCCTCCACTTCGTACTCTCCATGCACTCCAACTGGGCCATGCACTTCATGCCTGATCCTCTACATTTTCTCCAATCATCAGACATTTTTTCTCTTCAGGAACTGGACAACCCAGTGCTGACCAGTGCAAGATTTCTAAAGAAGTTGGCATTCAAAAAATCTTATGAAACAGCTGATGATTCTTGCTGTTTTGTGTCCTTGGTCCCCACTACCAGTGAGACAAAGTTTGCACTTGAAAAATGCCCAGAAACAGTTGTTTGTGCTTGCTTCTTTGTAATCAACTTCCCAAACTCACTGGTTGATAAATCTACTGCCGCACCTGAACCTGGTCCCCAAAACCTACTCTTGTCACGGTGATTTCAGAATATGCATGGTCTTCAGGGTCTATGTCTTGCCGTTGCATGCATTGGTTACAAAAAAAATCAAGCTTTTCTTTGCGTACATAGATGTTGGGTGTACATACACAGACATTGTATATTATGTAGCGCATAGTGTAAAGTAGTGCTGGGCCTAACATATCACCTTTCCTCTGGGACCACTTACTTCTTCACAAGTTGGATGCAAAGTTGAGGTCAAAATTGCGTTGAGAAGATCAATTTTCGGTGCCCAAATGGTGACCTCTGTGTAAAGCTTTAACTTGCAATTGGATCGGGATGCATAAGTAGTTCACACCTCTCCAAAAAGCTAAGAATCAACCAATATGCACCTTTTCTTAAGTACGACCAAGTAGCTCACAATACTGTTATTTCTGAAGTGCAACAATTGCAGGGTGCCACCCTGTCTCAACAAGCTTCTACATCAAAAACTGTCCCAGATGGCACTAACCCAACTTCAAACAATCCAGAGTTGTCAAGTTACAGGTTCAGTGGTGTCCCGTGCTGCAAATAGTAGGCCATGGACAATTTCTACACCTTCCTACCTTGTCCACCTGCATCTTCTTGAATCCTGCCTGGAGGAGCTTGAAGTTGTGAATGTATTCGTGCTCCAGATTCGTCTTGAACTTAACCTTCTTCAGTGGGACGGAACCTATAAGACAGGATTGTACAGTTTCATGTGCCGCAAGTATATTGACGCACATAGATGTCAGTTTATTTTTAACTGTTGAAATGTCTTTTCGCCATGGCGCAAGCATTTTTTCACAAGGTCGTGTAAATAAAAAAAGGCAAGTTACCTTCTCCACTTCTGGCATTTTCAAAAATGCATGCCAACCACAGCATGTCGCAACACGCCAGAAGACAACTTATCCTCGATTTTTTTCTACCGGAGCATGTAGTTCATGCATCGAGGGCTGGTACTTAGACTTTTGGCCTACGCTGCCCCCTCTGGACTACTCACTGTACTCAACCAGACAGAAAGTATCCAAAGTGGCTTGCTGCCCTGACCTTGCGCCAAGCATTTGTACATTTAGCTGGCGCATTGGTAAGTCTACCTGCCAAAAGAAAAAAAAAAACGTACTTGAACGGCACCTCGAGGCTGTCGTCGTAGCCGAGGTCAGCCAAGTCACGGTCTAAGTCAAGATTAACCAAGTCAACAGCTCTAGTCTTAATGCCAGTGGTGTAATGGGATGCACATTTCCGATGCCAGAGCGCCAGTTTGCTCGAAACAGGGTGACAGCCCTGTACGTTGGTGGTTTTTTTTTTTTTTTGCAAGTTGACTTTGCTTTGCACACTTTGTCTCGTCACCTGGGAACAGCATGTCCATGAACTGGCAGTAGGCGGCTCCTGTGCACATTTCCTCGATCTTGGAAAATCTTGCATCCAGACTCTGGTTGACCCACGCCAGCATGTCGTGTCGAGACAGATTCTCGGTCGTCACGGAAGTGGAGTAGACGTTGACGGCCATGTTGGAACCTGCGCAAAGATGTACTTTAAGTAGTATAAGAGCAAAAGAAAACACCTCGGTTAAACACTTGCCTATGTATTCTGATTACAGCAGAGGGAGGGAGGACAAAGCATTTGGCCACAGCAAATGACAAGTGATTCAACCTATTCTTGGTGGTTCCACTGTCACTTTAAAGAGTCGTGAATGACTTATCCTTCTCTCATTCCACGTGCAAAGAACATGACCAATCACTAAACAAATTTTTAGCTCCGATCAAGCAAGACACGATTGACTGAGGTGATCACACTTGTCTGGGCTAAATTCTAAAAGTTTAAAAAAGAAAAAAAACTAGGAAATTGGTCCTATCCTCTTGAAAATGCATACATCATTCCTGCCCATTTCCTCTTTCTAATGTGATGGCTTCACGGGCTAACACTTAGAGCTCCAGGTTTCGGATAAAACGAACCACAAAGCGCCTTCTCCACTCTAACTCTGAGCAGTACAGACGCGACCTCAAGCCTGACTTTTTGCTGCCATCAAAATGCGTTCGTTTTCCTTTTTTTTTTTCCTTTCTCCCACCGCCCACGAGAAAAATTTCTTCTTCAAGGTGCACGACGAGTCCGGCCGCACGCACCTGGTTAAGGGCTTGGCTTTCCTCCTCCCCTCCCTCTTCTCCCTCCCTCCGTTGCACTTCTGCTCGAGACTGATCACATGGGAGTCGTTTTCTTTTGAACAGAAATCTCGTCCAGAGGCACACAGGAAACGTGAAAAAGGATGCTAAACGGTTTCACTATTATCACAGCTGCCACGGAGCCGCTGGAGAACGATTGACACACTCACTCACGCGCGCCCGCGGACTCCTTCCTGCCGCCGCCCACGGAGGAAAAAGAAATCTCTGAGAAAGTTAAATAGCCAAGAAAAATGAAATAAAAAAAGTTAAGTTAGCTTCGACTCTCGGGCCTTTTCTGTCGCCATCGAGACCGGCTGAGAAAGCTTGGACGGTTCCGGCCAAGGTTGACGCTTTGTCCGGCCGGGTTTTAAGGCGTTTCTTTGCTGTCCTCGCAAGTTTTGCCCAGTCGAGGCAGTTTTTTTTTTAAAAAAAAAGAAAAAAAAATTGGGAGACTAAGGGTTTATGAATCAGCGGATCTGTTGGTCCTGTAGTTGGGGCTCTGACTCACCTTGACAGGGTCGAACTTCTGGCTGTTGCTCGAGGCCTCCCAAAGATGGAGACTGAAAAATCGGTGCCGGCCTCAAAAAAGTTCTCGCTCTGTCGCTGATTTCGCAACTGAAAGAGGGAGAAAAAGGGTCTCAGGTTGTGGCGGGCAGATTTGGCTGCGCTGCCTGACGACGGGCTGGGCCGGGCAGCTAGAGAAAAGAGAGAGGCGCTCCCTACAGAAAAGCAAGGTTGCCATTTGTCGTCAGGTTCTCCTCTCAAAGTTAGCGCCTCACAAAGATGCAGTCCTAGTCAAAAGAGTTGCCCGTTGGGTCTACACTGGGCTGGGTCCCAAAATTGGTTTCAAAATTGGGAATGCTGGAGACAAAGGACGGTCAAATTGTTTTTTTATTGACACTTTTTGAAATTTTAGTGTCATGAAGGTCCACTATTTCATCAATGTGACGGGCGATACTTTGGACCGGGACTGTACAGGGTGCCGAAAATGAAATTACTGTGCTCGGCTGGTGTAGCCTGTTTCGTGACCGATGCAAATGCCAACATGGCCGTGGTGCATGATAAATATTTGAAAACTTTTGCATAAACTAGTTTTTGACCTACGAATTTCTGAGACTTTCTTGACTAACGTTAACACGAAAATTCTAATTCCTCCTACGGAACATGAAACTGTACTGAGTGCGTTAGGTTGATGCACTGTATAAGAATAAGTACAGCTTTTTAGAGACAAGCCTTTTCAAGAGAAACTTCCAATCTTTGTGAACAATGTGGTAATCTTTTCCGTCACATAGCAGCGACCGGAAAAAAGATGTCTGGCAACGCTAGACAGACCGGTGATCCGGCCAAAGCCTCCCAGTAAACAAGAGCATCAGAAGAATCCGCCAGTCATCATGGACTGCTCGCTGTCCCTGGTGTTCCCGAAGTTCGCCCTGTTGGCGTCGGACGCGGTGGACCGCCGCAGCATCTTGGTCATGAAGGAGGACCAGAATAAAGCTTTCAAGCTTTCCGACAAGCTGCTCATGTCGGTGACTGGCGACACTGGCGACGCCGCGCAGTTCGCAGAGTTCATCGCCAAGAACGTCCAACTCTACAAGATACGCAACAGCTACGAGCTCTCGCCGGCGGCAGCCACGCACTTCACCAGGAGGAATTTGGCGGACTACCTCAGGTCCAGAGTGAGTAGCATACAGATACAGTGAACAAGCAGGTTCACCGTGACTGACAGTGAGCTACGAGTAACTTGAAGCAGCTGTTAAGTTACTCGAACTGGAGCATCCTGAACCAGTGAGAACGAAGTCTACGAAGGTTTCTGTTCCTTTAAAGGTGTTTCCAGTTTTTCACCTTTAATTCTTCTAGACTCCGTTCCAAGTGAATTTGATCATCGCCGGCTACGACGACGAGAAGGAATGCTGCGAAATGTACCTCATGGACTACTTGGCCGCGGTTGTCAAGGTTCCCTACGCAGCTCATGGATACGGAGGATTTTTCTCCACTGCCATCATGGACAGGGACTACAGAGAAGGTGACGGAAAAAGTGCAGCGCAGGCTGGCTGTGTTAAGCTGTAGAACTAGAGCCTTGAAACCTTGCACGGACGTTTATGACACTCATGTTGACTTGACTACCTCGAGGCAAGACTTAGCTTCCATGTTGCGCACAGCAAAGCTCAGTAAAAAGGCTACTCTTGACTCGCTTCTGTAGAAATTTATAGACTATTTTCTCTCCAGATATGACCCCCACAGAGGCGTATGGTTTGCTGCAGGACTGTGTGAAGGAGATCCAGAAGAGACTCGTCATCAACCTGCCCTCCTTCCAGGTCCAGCAGGTGGACAAGGATGGCATCAAGCGTCTCGATGACATCAATGTGAAAAACCTCCCTTGATTGCTTGAAATAAACTTATTGCTGTCTATCCTTCATGTACTGCTCCAAATTCTGAGAAAGTGCCTGCTGGTTCCTGCCCAACAAGTTCGACGTCTTCCTGGCCGGCATCCCCAGGATGGAGCAGAGTTCCCCTCGGGTTTGGTCCAAAGAAGGCATCGCAGCCAGATCCTGAAGCTGCTTCTTATTCAGGAATCTGTCATATACAATCGCACCTGAAACAAGCAATGTCCGTTAGCCTAAAACTGTTCCCTTGCTCTGACGGCAGATTATTGATTATTTGCCTAGGCAGGGGACTCGGAATATTCAACTAACTGCATGACTTTCGGTCCCAGCAAGTGCGGTCGGTTTAGGGCTTGAATGAGTGCTAAAATCTCCATTGGAGACGAGACCATGACAGCCGCTAAGTTTAAATCGTGTTGCCCGTTAAACAGCACTCAGCACAACCGAGGAAGTCACGCGACAAGTAAGGGTTGCACTGCTTAGTCTGGATATTGCTGATAGTGTCTTGTATACGTATGTAATTAATACGTACCTTGTACGTTATGTTCTGGCTTCAGTTGGAGAAGCAGGCATTTAACTTGATACTTGAGAATGTCACTTAGGGTAACAGAAAAAAATATGTTTTGGCCGATTCACCTTTTTCCCTGAGTTCAATTATACCATAGCTGTACATTATCGTGTTATGACCAATGACTTGCCTAGTAAAAGGAGCTCAGGTATCTTTTTGTCCATCTGAAGCAGCTTCTTGATGTTGACTTCTTTTGAGAATGCGACGTTTTGGTCTCTCCGCGTGGTCGCGGTGTTCCAGAGGTGCATGAGTGACTCCCACTTGGTGCCCTCGAGTGCAGCTCGAGCGATTCGGTGGTTGTATTCCTTCACCTCATAACCGCAACGACGACCGTTCTGAAATGCCTGTAAGGAGAGTGCAAAGAAGATATCAACCTCTAGAAGTCTTCGGTCTCTGGGGATAGTGTATACTTTTCCAATGTAAAAGAATACTCAAATTAAACTACGAGCTACAAATTGATTATATTAGAGCTAAGAGATCACTGTCTATTTTTGAAAGAATGTTGATGCATCTAAAGCACACCACACCTAAGTGCAGTGTAGAAGTTGCCAGACTATACAGAATAAATAATATATATTAGGCATATGAAGAAGGTGCTTTTGGTAGAAAGTGATACTTTTTGGCCTAAGTGCTTGGCGTTTGGTCAAACTATACAAATTTTACTAAGAACCTTTTTTCATAGGGACCACTCATTTGCTATGGGCATTTTCAACTCAAAGTTTTATAACATACTGTACGTAGCACGCGTTGCGCTCATTTCTTTTTCAGTCGTAACTTTTGACTGGATTCAGCTACAGAAGTGGTTCACCCTCCGATGGAAAGCTGAGCAGCTCCTCTGAAACAAAACAGCTACTTTTTCTCTAGGACCACTCATTTGTTCACGATTCAGTCAAACTGTTACAGTGTAAACTCTGCTGCAGAACCTAACTCTGATCTCATACTGTGGAAAAATGAGTGCTCCTAGAGCAAACGTGCATATCAGTTTTGCTTCCGAGAAGCTTCTTAGTTTTTCTCATATGAGTGTAGCTCAATCCAGTCAAAAGTTATGGCTGAAAAAAAGAAATGACCACTTTACATACTAAAACAATATGATACAGAACTTAAAGTTAAAAGGGGACTCATAGTACAACTTTTTTCCCGAAAAAAAGGAGACTTGAAAGAACAAAACGACCAAGAATGAGTGATGCCACCAAATAACCAGAAACACCGAATTTGGACATACCCTGATTTTGGGATAGTGCGTGTAGTTCAAGTTGGTGTGGAAGGCTGCGATGACCTGACTTTCCTGGAGAAAGCGTTTGAACTCTTTGGCGTAGAGCATCTCGAGCTCGTCGGCCTGGCGGAACTTGAGCTCCCTTTCGGTATCCTCGTGTCGGGGACAGTCGACCCAGAGGCGCGAAGTGTCGATGTGAGGATCGGGATACGCTGGTTTGGCCAGCTCGATCAGCTGAGATAGAAGTTGGAGGATACCTTTAACCGAAGCTTTAAGCAAAAAATACCATCTCTTCTCCATAGTCCTACTCGTTTGAACTGTACCCGTGTAGCTCTCGGCCTATGTCAACAACACACCCAATCTCAGATGAAAGCACGAGACCAACAGCTTTCATCAGCGGTATAAGAGAACATTTGTTCTGATGAGCAGAGCGTCCTTATCTTTGAACCTGAATTGGCTTCTCACACGTTTGCTAAAAAGTCGCCACCAGGGGTTGAGGCAACCGCAGTACAAGAACTCCCAGGACAATGATGAGGCACAAAAGTTGTACTTGTCCTGGCAATGAAAGTATAATGCTAAAAATATACTTGCACTGCCAATGTTTCCCTTTGTCAGGCAATGAGGCTTTGAGGTCCAGGCTAAAAAAATCTTGTAGTTTTGCGATCCCTGCGTTGAATCTCGGCAAATTTCCTTTCCATACTAGGTATGGAAAGGAGGTACTGATAAACTTGTACAAGTAATTTTCCTATGAGATACTGATTTTGCACAGTAAGCACATGACAGAATATCTTTAAACAGGACGAGACTACGAGGCTTTAACGTAACTGCTAAAAACTTGTGGAGCTTTGTACTCAAGCTATTATCAAAGTGAGGCTCGACCAGGAGATGAGAAATGAATTGACCACTGTTCAGAAACCACACCTGGAGTCTCCCCAAGTAGGGTTGCCGGGGTCGCTTCGGGTTTGGCTGGTGCCTCCTGGACGAGCTCGTGCTGAAACATCTGGACCAGACAAAAACTGTAAAAATGGAAGAAGCTTTCGGAATGAAGAGGCCCATCACGTACTGTAGCTATGGTACGGCTGACCTTGACAAGCGCGAGTGGTGGCCAACATCGTGGCCTCAGGAAGAGGGGGGAATCCTCCAGACTGTGGTCGGGGGGGTATAGAGCAGGTCCCTGCCAGAGCCGTGAATAGTCCCTGCCAATGAGGAGATCCAGCACGCAACAACAACAACAACAGCAGCAGGAGAAAAGGTAAACAAACGGAGCTGTTCCAAAGTTAGCACTTTGCAGAAGTTATGAGCATGGTCAGAAAATTCCCCAAAAGTAAATTATGACCATTGTCATCCCTAATTTCCTCACGTGGGATAATAATTAAAGCCTTAATGACCACACATCCATCTAGGGTAATTGTTCTGTACATTGAGTACTTACTTCCTTTTCTGTCGTAATTTAAAATCAACCCTGTGGCAACGCTGCCGAAGAACCGAAACTGGAAAACAAACTTTAAGCAGAAGGACTGAAACGCGATCTTCATGTCCTCCAGCACATCGTCGCCGTCGTCCTCGTCCATCAAGCCTGTATTGTCTTCGCCAGGGCAGTTGGAGCAACAGAGGAAGCAACAAGGGGGCAGCAAGAACGGGGCCTTGGACGCCCTGATGTCCAAGCACTCATTCGCTGAGGACTTGGACAAGGCCCTGGAGAGCATCAAGAAGGAGGAGCACGAAAGGAGAGTGAAAAACCTCAGGAAGGAGCTCGACTTCCTCGCCAGCACAGACTGGCAGTTCCAGGACAAAGAGGGCATGCCCTGGCAGTAACAAGGTAAGACATGGAGAGACCTTTCTTAACGGCCCCACGGAATGTCAAGTTTAAAGTCTCATATGTGACTTTCGACGTGTCCATTTTTTTAACTCCCCCAAAGTCGTGTACTGATACTGGTGTTTGTTTTCGAATGTGAAACGAAGGCAAAGATCGTAGGTCTATGTAGGTCATGTTAAGGTGGACGTAACTTAGATCAAGCCGAGTTAACCACGTGCAATTTGCACATCTGCAGCAGATAGAAAATACGATGTCGAGAGCGTTAAGATGGCGGCCGCAGGTGGCTTGGACGACCGTCGTGAGCTGCCGCAGTATGGCCAACAGAACGCAGCCGCCTGGCAACAGCAACGAGATGCTGAACTCCGTCCTAGCTGAAATGAAGAGAGGCAAGGTAAAGATGGAGCGGCAGCCGTTGCCCACGCGCCCGCCCCTGCTGGGAGCTAATCCTGGTACTGCCAAGACGCGCCAAGGACAACAAGGTGAGTCCCACGAATCTGTACGTGCCGAAGGGAAGACCGGAAACTGTAGCATCCTTTAAAAAAGGAGCTGATCTGTTTCTGTGCATTAAGCTGTAACAATTTTTATCACTCTTTTTCTCCCACTTTATAACTGATACCACGTCAAGTTGCTTTCGCCTCACCCTGTAGGATATGCCAACGACCAGCAACCTTCTCGTAATGTGACCTTCCAGTGTTTGGGCGGCGGCGAGCACGGAGGTCCGCGATCACTTCTGCTCTTCACCGACTCCAACCGATACCTCTTCAACTGTGGCGAGGGCGTTCAGAGGCTCACTCATGTAAGTAAATAGGACGGCTGAGGTCGCGTTTACCGTGGTGGCCGTAAGTATGACGATTTACTAAATATCCAAATAGAGAGAGACGAAATGCCATTCTCCGTCGTCTCGGCTGCAAAACAGAAGTTGTCGATATAGTTCAGTGATCATCTGTATTTCTACGGAATGGCAGCTGATGTGGACTTTTGCAGATGTACGGTGGACCTGTTCGGATGCTGACTCGTCTGACCAACGTCTTTTTAACTGGACGTCGTTGGCGCAACGTCGGTGGACTTCCTGGAGCTTGTTTGACTGCTCAGAATCAGGGGGCGCCAGACATTCGCGTCCATGGGCCGGGGTCAGCGGGAGCTGAACTCTTCGAGGCCGTGAGGGTGTTTTTTCGGGCCCACACCGACTTCAACGTGCTTGCACATCTTACCCCTGGTAACAATGTCAGAATGCTTCCTCAGGATGGGAGTTTCGCAGATTGAACATTTGCCCCTCCATGCAGAGGATGGAGACTTCCACGACGGCGTCATCACTGTTAGACACGTGCCCGTTGAAGCCCATGGTGCTCCTTTGTTGTATCCAGGGAAATCTATTTACACTGATTGGGACATGATCGCAGGCACCAGGTGAGGTACTTGAACGAAGCTAACATTTTAGATTAAGACCGTGGTTCGCAGCTGCAAAATCTTAAGGTCTCGGTCTAAATTGTTTTTAGGACATTCTTAGAAGCTTGGTTTCGGTTAAAGTATTTCGAGGCTAAACTCCAGACTGACTGAAATTTTCATTCCAGATCCAGGGGCGCGGTGTCCACCGACAGTCGGGGAATATCCATCATTAATGCTGGTGGCCGCCTAAATGATTACCACCGAGCTGCTAAAAACTTGGTTAGGGAAGAAGCCTTGGATCAGGTGACCAAATTGATTGCTCGCCTAGCCAAAATTGATTTCTCCGTGTACAGTCATTGCTGCTCTGCTTGGTAAGACTAAAAACTTGCTCAGAGCATCTTTACGCTGGAGAAGTTGACTGACTTGGGGGTGGGTGAGTTCAGTCTTCATAGGGCTATGCATGTATAACGTGTGGTGACAAAAATGTACCAGTATGACGCAAGTTTCTTAGCAACAGCCTGACTTTTTTAAAAGAAAACCAGGAAAATAAACGTAGGAGATTTCAACGCATGTCCTTCACTTCCACGGACACATTTTTCAACCGTTGATGACCAGAACCATCTCTGCGTACAGTTTATTTTTGTAACAGCTTGAACTACAGCTCGTTTAGCTAAATTATAGTTTAGAGTCTTGCTTTTCAGACCACAATGGCCTACTTGGTGACGTTACATGGTCCACCTGGAAATTTATCTGCCAAGAAGTGCTTTGAGGCCGGAGTCCCTCCTGGGAAGCTTTTCGCTGAGCTTCGCGACGGTCGGGACGTCGTCCTGGAGGGCGGCCGAGTCGTCCGCAGTAGAGACGTCATGTCCGAAGAGTTCCCCACACAAAAGGTCTTGGTGCTGGAGTGCCCTACAGAGTACCATTTAGATGCTCTGATCAAGGCAAGGATGCACATATTGATTCAAGTCTCACGTCATTATGGCTCACATGGTCAATCACTGGAGAACATGCCCATCTGACAATTCCGTCTCCATTAGAATCCCGAACTGAATCAGGACCTCCTGTCCTTTCCTCATGTACCCTTCGTCTTCCACTTTTCTCCTCTGGAAGTTGTCAGGACTAAGAAGTACCAGTCGTGGATGAGGAGCTTCAAGAGGACGACGAGGCACGTGCTTTTGATGGAGAGATTGTGCGGGACCGCCAGCTTGGACAATGTCAAGACTCATGCAGTCATGAACAGATTAGCGCCATCTCTTTTTCCGCCGTTGCACGTCAGCCATGACGAGACAGACGAAGATGACTTAGGTTCGTGACTATATCATGCTATTAAATAAGGTGCACTGTAAGTCGTGAGTAGATTGGAACCTTATCAATTTTAGGGGGCCTCGAGGGCCGGTCTTGGCAACGCTTTCATACTCGTCCTGTGGAGGGCTTAGTTGACGACTCCATGTTGCAGACACCGCCTTCGGACCAGGTGGTGGAGGAGAAGTTGCGCGAGGCCTTTGCAGGCGATGAGGAGTGCATGAGAAAGTCTCTTCCTGCTTTTGCGTCAGCCGAGAAAAACTTCATTAGTGAGGGCGCCTCAAAATGGCCGAGGACCACCTTTTTGGGCACCGGTTCGAGCAAGCCCGGTGTCCTAAGGAACGTGAGCTGCGTCCTAGTCCAGGTCGACCCGGAGAACTTTCTCATGTTAGACTGCGGGGAAAGTAGGGACAACTATTGATACCACGGAAAAGCAAAGTTCTTCTGACTTTTTTCTTTAGACACCTATTTCCAATTGGTGCGTCATTTCGGCCCAGCTCGCGCCAGCGACGTCTTAAAGCGTCTTCGCGCCATCTACATCTCTCATCTCCATTCTGACCATCACATGGGCCTGCCCAATGTCCTGTTGGCTCGCAGGGCAGCCCTGAATCGCGAAAAGAGTAAAAAACTCTTCATCATTGCCACGTCCAAATATTCAAAGTTTTTGTCTGACCTCAACCGCAAGTTTGAGCCCATCCTGGAAGACACGCACTTCTTGAGCTCAGAGATCCTGTTAAAGGAAAAGGCGTCTGAAGGGACCCAGCCCATGCAGTCCATCTATCCACGGTACGTCCTACGCAAAGTAACCCTGACTTTTCCTGCGATGACCACGCATGATCCCTTGTTCAGAGTGAAGCAGGACCTTCTCAGCTGCTGCGGCCTGGACGAGATTGAAGTTTGCAGAGCTGCTCACTGCGCTGGCTCCTTTTCTCTGTCTTTCGTGACGCAGGACAGGTACAAGTTGGTCTACACAGGTGACACGATGCCTCACAGGTAGGAAAGGGGGGAAAGGTTATTTGGGACCCGGGCTTTCTGATCGTCGCCTATTTACAGAGGTCTTCTAAAACTGGGCAAGGAGAGTGGAGGAATTCCACCAGATTTGTTGATTCACGAGGCCACTTTTAGCCACATGCTGCATCCAGACGCAGTCGCTAAGAGGCACTCCACTTTCAAGGAGGCCATCGATGATGGAGAGAAAATGGGAGCAGGCATGTTAAGCACTGGGAAACTGCTACTCCGCGGTGATATCAATGTCCGCCGTAAAGTAACGATTTTCTGTGTTCTCCTTAGGCTTCACCCTCCTCACCCACTTTTCCCAGAGGTATTCTGCTGTCCCTCTCCTGGACGAGGTTGAAAACAGGTACTGTTCATCTAAAAAAAACAATAGGCTTATCTCCCAGGATGTACAACGTTGCAAACAATGAACCGCTCCATTTGAATTTGCCTCCAATTACGGCATAAGCTGTCATCTCTCAGGCTGGCCTAGAAAATAACAAATGGAGCCCTACCAATTTGGGTCAAGTTCAATTTAATGGCGCAATCTGTCAATACTGGCTAAATCAACTATGCCATGAATGAGAAGACCAAGTGAGAGATGATTCTGGAGTTGCTATGCCAGGGTCATGGGGTGACCAAGGTGGTAAGATTCGTGGGCACCACTAGAACCGTGGTGCGCCGGGTATGCAACAGGGGTGATGCCGAGAGGGCTCTTCAGCACAAGCCCAACTTGGTGAGGATGCCAGAGCTCTTGCACCAGGTGGCGCAGGCAGTCAAAAAGCAGCCAAGTACCATAATCTCAGCCCTGGTGTGCAAGTTTAACACCTCCAGGCTGGTGATGAATAAGCTCGTAAAGCAAGATGGAATGAGGTCCTACAAGAGGCCGCAGGCTCACAAGGTCTCGGCTGGTGCTAAGGTGTGCCAGGTCCAACGTGCCAAAGCTCTCCGCAGCAAGATCAAGCATGGCCAGGCTGGGAAGATGCCTGTCTTTACAGACAAGAAATATTTCACCCTGGCACAATATTCCAACCGTCAAAACGACCAGGTAATATGGCGCAAGGGTGAGCTTGACCAAGCACCAGATGAACTGTTTCATGTCCGCCAAGTCCAGCGCCCTGCTGGCGTGATGTTCTTCAGTGCCGTCGCCAGCAATGGGGAGGTTGCACCGCCGATATTTGTGGAAAAGGGCCCCCAAATCAACGCCACTTCATACGTGAAGCTTCTGTGCCACCACATCAAGCCCTGGATTGACAGGACATTTGTGCCACGTAGTTTCGTGTGGCAACAAGACAGTGCAAGTGCCCATACGGCACAAAAGGCACAGGACTTTCTGGGAGAGACTGGGTGGACATTTTGGAGCTAGAATGAGTGGCCACCATCATCACCAGACTGTGTTGCCTTTCGACTACGGTATCTGGGATCGAGTGGTGGGCGTGGTGTGTGGGGAGGAGACACCAAACATTGCCATGCTGAAGCGCTGGGTGGCACGGGTCTGGCGTCAGCTGGACACCGACTACGTCCGGACCGTGTGCTCTGCCTTCCGGCACCGTTTGGAGGAGGTTGTGGTTGCTGAGGGCAGTCAGGTCGAGAAGCACCTGCGCAAGTAGACCTATTTGGCCATTGCCTACATTCTTATGTTACTGCGCCAGTTTGGCACCACAGTTAAAAATAAAATTCTATCCGTTCTGGAGCGATTCATCGTTTGCAACAGTGTACTAACAATGGGAAGTGGTGTCTGTGAACAGATGTAAATCTTTTACATGCACCCTGTAAAATTTATCTTCGTTGCAGACCTCGTGTGGGTGTAGCCTTTGACCACCTGGAAGTGTGTCCACAGACCTTGCACCACTTGCCTGCCTTGATCCCTGTGCTGAAACAAACCTTCTCCCGGGAGCTGTCGGTCATGAAGGAGCAGCACAACAGAATCCAATTGAGCCAGACGGTAGGAAAAACCCTCTTCCCTGGTGACGAAAAACATTTGAAGGCGTCAAGGAAAAGGATCTACAAATCAGGAGGAGCGAAGACCAGGTTGAAAAAGCACTGTGATTCAGTATGAACGACAGAATACAAAAGTTCTCAATTCTCAGCATGTGTGTAATTTTCTTGGGTGGGGAGGGGGGAAAGAGGGTTGCGAAGGCGTTATGGTGTTAAGACATTAGGGTGCCAAGACATTGGGGCGCTAAGACATTGCAGTGCTAAGACATTGGGACGCTAAGACATTAGGGTGCTAAGACATTGGGGTGCTGAGGCATTGGGGCGCTAAGACGTTGGGGCGCTAAGACATTAGACATTGCAATGGGGGCTTACGGGCAGGGTCATGCCCGCAAATTTGCGGCCCGGCTTATACTTGATTTTGAGGGCTGAGGGTCCTGTA
>JAAUXU010150922.1_pt1 | contig 40691 bp, 52 predicted proteins | sample 7278151 | NCBI WGS metagenome assembly JAAUXU01 (sample SAMN14350113, study PRJNA611818) | marine sediment metagenome | isolation source: surface marine sediment (1.8m) | place: French Polynesia: Moorea | collected 2018-08
AGGTCCTTTGGCAATCCTGAACACACTCGGGTATGAATCTGACTCGAACCAAATGTGCTTTGAGGTCCTTTGGCAATCCTGAACACACTCGGGTATGAATCTGACTCGAATCCAAAGCGTTTGGACACGGAATCTGGCCTTGGGCACCTGGATCACTATGTCCACCTGTGAAACTTGGATCTTGGTCAAGTCCGGCCAAGATTCGAATGACCATCCCTAGTCATCATTGCGATTGAGGCCCTCTCTTCACTCCTTTTTTACCCCTCCATCTTGGTCCCCCCCCCTTCCTCCATTAATTGATTACGACTTGCGTGAGTAACTTTAACTTGGTCTCCAGAGACCAATTAAAACGGAAGGGGTTAAACAAAAAAGTTTTTCTCCCTCACAAATACCCCCAAAAAGAAGTCTGCGGTTAAATTGTTGTCAGGACAGGAGTTGGTCCACATATTGACGCATGTAGCTGTCGTCGACCGAAGGCTGACGAAGAATAAGAAGGAAAAGGCCAATTCCTTTCTATCCCCTGGCCCTTGAGAGGCTTTTGGTTTTGTGCGGCCGGCCATATTTTTTTCAAGGGCTTTCTTTGTCGTCGTCAGATCCCTCCTTCTCCTTTGCTCCATCGATTCTTGTGTCGTTTGCCAAACGAGGCACGTTTTCTCCCCGCCAAAAGTATCACTGGGAGCGTCTCCAATAGCAATCTTTTCCTTGGCACCCCCGGACTCGCACGCGAGTTTGGGCCTCTCCACCACTTGGGCCTAGACAGGCCTAAGGCAGCATTGCAGGTATGACGAGGAGAGAGGATCATCAACAAATGAGAGGCAGTGCTAATGGAGCTCCGGGAAGGAAAACTCTCCGGGTTTCGCCCCAGCGGAGGCAGACAGGGCAGCAACCAAGTCCGCCCGGTCCAGGTCAGACCCGCTGGGCAGAAGTGGCTGGCCGGGTGCTTCCCCGGGCAGCTTCTTCTTGCGGCGCACACGGTGCAAAATCCACCGCAGCTACTTCAGCAAAGACATTACCTCCTTGAGGGAGTTTCGAGCACGTGCTTATTTAGGACATGGAGGAAAAAGAGAAATCCTCCCTTTTTACGCCTCACACGATGCCTTGAACAAGTGCTGCAGTCAGTTTTCCTTTTAAGTTGCATGTCTTAACCCACTAAAAGTGGGAGAGGGCGGCGAGCATGAGAGCGGCAAGTACGCAGCGTTTTTTGCATGCAGATTTGCAGCCTCTGCGCAAAAGATTAATTCAGTTACAGCAGCAATGTTCTAAAAAAAAAAGGGGAGCTCCTTAAGAGGGGGGGGGGAAGCAAAGGAAGTCTTTAAAGGCCTTTTTCTCGTGCAGGCCTTTTTGCTGTGAGGGATCTCAGCGCTGAAGGCCCCGCACAGTCCGAAGTTCTGACAGCAGCGCAGGAATTGTAAAGTGGTATTTTTACACTTAAAGAGGTGCTTGCACAGAAATGTCGCCTCTTCCCAGGCTTTAGGACATCGCAAAGACTTTTCAGCTACCTCACTTTTTCTTGTGACAGAGACGACAAAAGGAGCGTCGATCCGACCCAAAAAAAACCCTCTTTCAAGGTCAAACATGTCAACAAGGGTGGGGGAAAGTGAAAAAGACACCTTCAAAACTCCTGGAAGAAGAAGAAAACCTTCTGATTCCAATGGAATCAAACTCTAAGGAAAGGAAATAAGGGGAGAAGAAAAAGCTTATTGAAATTCTGCAGGCGTGACTTTCAGTCAGTATTGGCTTTATGCAGCCTCGCCAGCTTCCCATTTTTTTTGACGCACATCCTGCTGCCGTCAGAGATCTCGCAGGCCTCCAGGAGTGAAACAATCAATTCCTCAGATGCTTCTGTGTACGCGTGTTTGTGTCGGAATTCCAAATAAAGAGGGAAAAAAGTCTCATTTGGCTGCTGCTGAAGCCATTATTTTGTCGCAGGCTCAGCCTTTGTGCTATTTTCAACCCTTTTTCTGCTTTCTCTTCCCCCCCCCCTTGGAAAGCAATTCTCCTCACGCGCGCGCGCGCGCGGACGCACACACAAATCGGTTTTTGATAGCTCCTTCTCCGTAGTAGAAAAGAAATGAGAAATCGTGTTAGAGCTTTCATACTGAGGCTCGTTTGGGCCATATGGGCCTGGAAGGCCTGGGGGGGTGGGGTGGGGTGGGTGAAAAAGGCCCCCCTTCAGGTTGGGGGGGGGGCCCTCCCCACCCCACCCCAGGCAACCCCCTCAGGAATGATGCCGGAGTGCGAATTTGCAAGGAATTGCAATGATTCTGGACAGGGGGAAATGAAGGAGCTGAGTTTTTGCCCCCTCCCCCGAGCACGATATAAAGTCCAATAACGGAGAAATAAATCACGACCGCCGAGACTGTTGAAGGCCGTGAAGGCTGCTGAAGGCCGCAGCAGCGGCAAAATATAGGGATCATTTCTCTCGGTAGCAGTGACAAAGAGGCTTCCATTATTCAGCGGGAGGTAAATAAGCGACAAAAAAAAGAGAGAGCTGAGGGTTTGATTGCAGCATTTTTCAGCTCCAGAGGCTGGCAAAAGGGTCCGTTGACACTGGCACATCTGAGGTCGGCGTGCGCGGTCCCCAAAGGCTGCTCCTCCTTGAAGAATTTGCTGGTGCGGAGGATCCTGGAAAGGCTTCCCCAAAAATGTGGGGAATGTTTAATCTCTCCTATTATGTCATAGGCAGTGTGTTTAGGGAAAAGCCAATGTCATAAGGGTGAGTAGAAAAGGTTTCTTGCGTCCCTTTCATTTGGCGCTTGCCCACGCACAGCGGCAGCAGCGTCCTGTGCAGCGCTGACTGCATGCAGTGCAGTCAAGTGGGGAATTCCCGAACAGGGGATGAACAATTTGCCTTTTTTGGGCTCAGCAGATGAATGTTTATGCCCTCCTTGAAGTCTGGCTGCTCTCTCGTTCTAGACAGGATTAGAAAGAAAGGGTTCGCTCTTCGGCTGCCAGAGAAACAACACTAGGCCTTGCACAGGCCTCACAGGCCTACCACTCCATAGGGAAAGAGAACAACTTAAAGTGGCCACGCTCCACATGGGCGAGCAGCAGTCCTATGACCCTTTGCCACGTTATTAAGCACAAAAAACTCTACCGGAGTAAGCTAATGTCTAGAAGAAGTCTCTGTACAAGCCTCAACTTTCTCTGGCCCCAAGTTTTTCTTTCACAAATTTCTTTTCTTTTGCAGAAACGAGGCAGCCATAAGAAGATTGGATAAACGAGGATGGACCACGAACACCTCCCAGAAAAACAGCTCCAGTAGTTAAATATAAAAAAGAGAAGAGAAGAAAAATGAGGGAAATCCGGAGATTACAAAGAGGGTGCGGATTTAAGACATTTTTCATAAAAGCAGTGAGAAAATGAGAAATTAGGAAGAGGAGAAGAGCGAGACAAGTGTTTGGCCTTTGGCCTTTTTTCCGCCCAGGCCTTTTACATACAGGGAGGGCCTGTAAATCAGCCATTTTCCTTCACTTTTTATCGCCATAAATCTGCATCACTGTGCAAAGAACAAGGCCGCATTACTGATGTTTTTGTGTCTGACCACACACGAAGAAGAAGAGGACGAGGAAGAAGAAAAGAGTCCTGTTTTTTCCCTCTCTTTCTATTATGTGCCTGTGTTTGACACACAACAAAGGCTGAGACAGAAACTGAGGCCAGTCTCCAAGGGCCTTTAAAGGACTGTTGAGGTTGCATTAGCGGGATGCAGAAGGGGGAGCTGGGGAGGGAATGCAACACGCCGGAGGAGGCCACTTGCACGAGGCCAACGACGCCGACTACAGACATGCGTCAGTGAGTGGAGGAAGCTGTTTGGTCTTGCGCAAGGCCAACAACGCCCACAGCTACAGACATGCATCAGTGATTGGAGCGAGGGAAGAGCTAAACAAGGCTGAGAAAAGTGCATTTCTTTGCTAAGCCATAACGAAGCTGTGGAGAAGAAATTCAATCAGCATCCAGAAAGATGGACCCCAAAGCTCGGTGATCAAGGAGGATTTGTGCAAAAAAAAAAGGCCATGGTGTAAAAGGCGCTGGCGGAGAAAGAGCCCCACTGGACGGCGAAGACCAAGACCAAGACGAAGAAGGCCCAGACAGACGTGATCATGATGGCTTTCCAGTTCAGGGTGGTGGCGAATCCTTCGAGCTGATCGAAGCGGTGGGGGAGACGATGACGACGACGACGACGACGACGACGACGACGACGACGAAGACGACGACGAAGACGACGAACATCACCAAGATCACAAAGACGCTAGTCCAACTGGTGCTGGTGCTGCTGTTGACGACGGTCAAGTCGTCGAGCTCCATCCGCTGCTACACAGACGTGGAGGCCACCAAGAGCAAGAGCGTGGAGTGCGGCCTCAACACGGGCTGCGTCAAGATCTACCTGGACTCCGAGGAGATGCTGCTGCGGACCCACCAGGCCTACGGCTACCGGCCCGAGATCCGGCGCCTGCCGGAGCTGGCCCCCCAGTACCGAAATGACCCGGTCTTGTTGCGCGGCTGCTTCGTGCTCGAGGTCCCCGACCGCTGCTACAACGCCAAGAGCGGACTCAGCTACTGCTGGTGCAAGTCCAGGGACCTCTGCAACGACGCCGCCAGCAGCCGGAGGTTCGCGCCCGCCTCTTCAGTGACGCTGCCCGTGGCCTCAGCCTTTTTGACATCGGTGTGGACGGCGCTGTCCAAGTCGTGACGTCCCTGACCGACCCCGGGATGAGGTCCGCGCATCCCAGGCTCTCCATCTTGCCAGTACCTGTCCTCTTTTTTGTTGTTTTTCCAAGCTAGTCAAGCAGAACAGCCTTAGCACTCGCAAGATCCCTTAACAGTTCGGGCCCAGTTGCACTTCTTCAAGGCCCCATAGTTTGTACTGTCAAGCATAAGGAAAGGTTCTTTAAAGGCTCAGTTTCAAAACGTCCATAACAATGCCAAGGCCAAAGGTGCATCCATTTTCAAACATCTTAGCTCAGACATTTTCTGTGATAGAGGCCAATTTCACGTGTTGATCATCGAACAAGAAGAAAATGGAAATGTCCAATGTTGACAAAGTGCAGTTGTCCCCTTAAAAATGTTGTTCTCCACTGTACAATAACGCTTTAATGCCAATTCATAAACTTTAACACAACGTGAGATGCAAGGAAGAAGAAAAAAAGACAAAAAACACCTGCAGCCTTGATTACAAAGTGAAAAAATTGCTCTGTTCAGCTCATAGGGAGCGCTCACACGGGACAGAATTTAATGAAAATTGTTACACCACCTGCTATATTAACTGCACACACACACACACACAGCAAGGCTTTCTTCCTAATAAATTTCCTCTCACTCTGTATTCCTCAACATTGTTCCCTCCCTCCCTTCCCCCCCTCTGTCTCTCTCTCACTCTGTCCAAAAGTAGTCACTGTTCACTCCAGTGTAATAACGACTTAATGAGTTAATGAGGGGGGAGGGATTAACTCCAAGCTAATTACCACTCGCTCCTCCGTGTCACTGAGATCATCCTTTGCTCAGGATGGCCTATTTCAATGTGAGCCACTATTGTTTTCCCCTAACGTTGTGTTGACTTGATATCAACATGAAATGATATTAAACAATTCCTCCCATCTGAAGTCGTCACTGTCACTTTTTTGGGTCTTGTCCTCACTTTGTTTGCTTTGCTCGTGACGTCGAGGGTCTCAACGTTGTCGACTCCCAACAAACATAACGTTAGACTGTGAATTCAGTACAGATGTGCACTCATCTTTTCTCTCACTCACAACCCTTTTTTTGTACTACTCTCGTCTGATGCTGCCCTCCTCCACCTGCCCACAGGACGAAGGATGTGGTGACCAAGGAAAAATAAACTGCTTAACACTATGTTCGACTCAACTTATTTCTACAGTGATGCTGATTTTGCAGGGAATCTCCTGGAGGACAGTAGATTTTTTTTTTTCCGCAGCAAAATTCGCTGCTCCGACATCAAAGTAGTGAATACGAAAGAAAGTTTAAATTGGGCAAACTTTCTTCATTGTATCTCATCTATGCCGGGATTAAAAGGTGAGCATGAAACAGGGTTGAGAAGACTTCTTTTTTTTTTTTGGAACAAAAAAATTCTGCTTATAAATTCAAGACTTGCATTTAACAACGTTGAAACGAGTTTAATCATTTTATCTCGACTCCTGCGCACGCCAAAGTCGTGATTTACAAAGCCTTTGTTGAAGAGTCAAAGATAACGAAGCTCTGGAGAGTGAGAGAGAACGAGATTAGCGGGCCACTCTTGAACAGGATTCTTGTCATGTCAGCTGACCAAGTCTTCCCTCCCTGCAGAGGAGTCCAGAGGCTCAGGACCAGACAGAGATTCATTGCCAAGACTCTTAGGTGACCAGGGATTCCTTCACTTTTAGGATATTTGACTGTACTTTTTTCTCTGGGTGCTTGAACCCAACCGAAAAATGGGGCAGTTCAGGTCCTTCACTCGTTTTCTTTCAAAGTCCTTGCCCTAAATCTGCTCGTTACCCTTGTCTACCAACAGAGGCATGGCCAAATTTTTTGCATGTTTGCAACCCCCGGAAAAAAAAAGAGCTGCCCTCTCTTTTTTTTGTGTGTGTCCCAGCGTCCAATAAACCATTTCCTACCTTTGTTTTCCTCCCCAGCCCGGATTATATAGGATTCTCTGTGGAGATAAAAAGCTGCGCAAAAAGCGCTTGACTTTCTTGGCTCTGATGAAATATGCGGGGTCTGAGGAGGGAGGCAAAAAAAAGAGGCCCAATCTCTGAGCAATTATCTTGTCCAAACACACGCAGGGCTTTTTTTTCTCCCTCACTCTGCGCTCCGCATTCTGGGGTAACTTTAGCCAAAGCTCCCTTAAAGATCGAGGACCTCCTAGAAAGTCAATCGTGGTTTCAACTTATCCAAAAAGTTCCCAAGAGCTCTCAAGTAAATTGGATCCAAACGCTTGACCTACGGAGAGAAGAGAGAGTAAGGGAAATCTGAGGACTTAAGCAGTGCTTGACCGGGCTGAATTTTGAGGTCTTCTCCTCTTCACAGCGACGGAGGATTTTTGCAAGAGGAAATCAGGTCCTTTTTTTTCTAGTCCAGTCCTAAGACGAGGTCAGGGTAAAGGAGAAAAAGGAAACTTTTCACTATGGCTCCTTTACTGCCGGAGCAACAGCCGGATGGCCAGGGTGAAATTCGAGATCTCGGCGGCGGCGGCGACGGCGGCGGCGACGGCGGCGACGGCGGCGACGACGGCCAGCAAGGACAACAACTCTACGTCCAACAGAGGAGGAAAAGCTTCGCCCGCCAGCGAACGAATGTAGGCCTTATGACATACTTTGTCTGTACATAAGGGACTCACGACAGAAAGAGAAAACAGAGCTGAGATCTTGTTGCTAAATTCGGTCAGGCTAACTCGACCCTCAGTGGACGGCGGCGGAGGCGACGACAAAACAGCATCAGCAGCTTCAGCAGCATCAGCCGCAAGAGGACTCGTCGCAGGAGCAGCAGCAACAGCAACAACACGCCTTTCACCACCTTCATCCAGGGAGACCTCCTCACCACGACGTACCGGAGGGCCCAGAACTTGGCCCACCTGAAGGTGAGCCAATAGCTTTCCACACACGTTGTTCATCCTCGACTGACTTGGACTGGCAAAAAGTCTTCTCACCCATGGAGATGATATACGATGGAAATAAACAAATTATTGGAGATGCGGGACGCAGGGCCCAAGGGCCCAAGGGCCCAAGGGCCCAGAGGCCTAGGGGCAGTTACTAGTCGACTGACCCTTGCTACCAAGGCCACTTAAAGGGCATCCTTTTAATGACGGACTCGCTGTTGTTCATAATGACTGTACTAGGGGGACGCCTACCTGATGCCAGCCTGCAATGACGTCATCATCATCATCCGCATGGAGCTAATTGCATTCCGCCCAGAGCGTTCATGGAGCAGGGCCAGCAGGCCCAGACTGGTCTAACAGTTTAGACCTTGGACGCAGCCTCTTTCTGCGTATGTAGAGTTCCCGGCAAAGGCGGGATTCTAACGTCCCTGGGCCTAGCCAGGCCTGGGGCCTAGAACAAGCGGGGGAGGCCTTCTTTTAGTACCTGATTAAATGCTGGAAAGACAGCGAGACGCTTAATTACACGATGATTCTCGAATTCGAGAGCTTTCTCAGACTTGACGGGGGGAAAAAAAAACACTGAGTAGTTTTTCTTCTGCTGGTTTAAAGGAAGAACTGTTCACGTCTTGTTTACACTCTCATTGATGACATCGTACTGAGAAAAAGAGAGACCTAAGATATGCAAATAATTTGCTACTTTAGTGCTCAGCTTATGAGTTTATGATGGAAAAGAGATTTCAAGTCGGAAAAGAGATAACAGTTGTTGTGGCTTTCGCGCACGCCTGCAGTAAATACTATGCCAACATGATGGAGTCCAGCTACGAAATGCCGGACTTCGGCCTCCCGTACTTGCAGGGGAAGTTCGGGGGCAAGGACAGCTACCTAGAAGACCTCTACAAGCGCTATGAGCAACGGGCTCAAGTCGGTGAGTGACGTGAAGATCAGACGTATGAGCAGAGAAAGGGGAGGAAAGAGGTTGCTGGATCAATGTCTTGCCTCCCCACAGGAACCTTTTCCACCTACCTCATCGTGCAGGCCATGCTTTCCGTGGCCTACGGGGCCATCATCGCCCTGACATGCAGGTCCTCGGAAGTGAGAAAACTGCTCATTGTCATCGTTAACGCGGTAAAAGTGAGTGACGACTCTGTGTAGGACTGCTCCGCCCTCCAAGTGCCCGAGCAGCTGCCGGACGTGGTTGGCCACTCCATCATCCTGGCCATCTGCGTCGTCTTGCTCCTCTTCGTCAGGGACGAAAAGATCTTCAAAACCAAGCCTTGGTTGCTCTACCTCTTCTCAGGCATCATAGCAGCTTCAGTAGAGGTTAATGTATCATTGTGCAAACCTATGATTGATGACACCGTCGTCAATGTTGTGGTCACTCAGATCATCGACGTCAGCCTCGTCGCCTACCACTCGGTTAAGGACCCTTCGGACCCCTTCACCCCGGTCACGACGACGACCGCGCCACCGAATGAGACCTCCACGATGCCTGCAAGGAGGGTAATCCTGAAGGGACAACATGCTTCCCCTTCCTTCTTTTCTGAGTTCTCTCCCTTGTCCTCCTCCCCCATGGAGGAAGGCTTCACCAAGGCGGCCTCGCTTGGTAGGCAACCAGTGTTGAACTCTCAGCTGATCTCTTTCAAACTCTTGCTTCATCTTCCAAGGTCTCATGGAGCCCGTGACCACTCGGGTTCCTGTGCTGTCCCTGTACAACGTGCTCGTCATCTACTTGTTCCTGCCCATTGCCCGCCGGGAAGTCGCCTTGGCCATGGGGCTTGCGTGCACCCTCGTGTGCATGCTTCTTTTCATCGTCATTGAGAGCGTCTCGGTAAAGTTTGCATTGTGCGATCTGTGCGGTAGAACATGTGTAAGTTTGGAGAGTTCACTAGTCGGAGATTCCTGAGCCAAACGGGGGCCAGATTACTCATTTAATGTCATCTAATGTTCTAAGAATCTTGACCAGTTCTGGCTCACATGGCAAGTCCAAAGAGTCCAAACTTTCCATAGAGGTCGTGGAGCGCCTGCACGAGCCTCTCCACCGGCAGCTTCGTCGTCAGAGAGGCGAAGTTGTAGACGTCGGCCAGCAAGTTCGAGACGTTCTCCTACGTCTCGACTAATAACTCTGGGCATGCAACAAGAGCAACAACTTTTTCTAACTCGTTACAGGCACACATTGCAGTGTGCATTAAGCAACATAACACCTGCTCGGAGGGCAAGCAATGCCCCACTTTCTTGGCACGATGAGTACCAAATACCTCCCCCAGGGCATGGATGAGCCGGGAGACTTCGTGAAGCAGCTGCTGGCGGATCTGGTGTTCTTCCTGTCTCTAAACGCCTTCGGCTACTACTTGCGTTACGTGGGGGAGATCAACATGCGCAGGAGCTTCCTGGATAAGCAAGGCTGCATCGTCGAGACCTTCAAGCTCAAGGAGGAGAAGGAGCAGGAGGTCAGTGAGCAAATTTGCAAGAGATCTGCATGATTCCTAAAGGTTCTTTTTGTTTTTTGGGTGTTTACAGGAAAACCTCTTGCTGAGCATCATCCCCAAGCACATCGCCTACCAAGTGAGGAAAAGCATCTGGACGCACCTGGAGGAACAGACGCCGTTCAAGTAACGTTGAAAAAGATGTTATTCAGTCAACAGTCCGACTTTGCTGTTGTCGTTGCCGAACGCAGAGACTTATTTATCGAGAAGCATGAGGACGTGTCAATCTTGTTCGCTGACATCTGCAACTTCACCCCGTTGACGACGACGCTGACGGCGGAGAAGCTGGTGGAGACACTCAACGACCTCTTTGGGAAGTTTGACGAAGCAGCCGAGGTGAGAACGCAAACTCTGCATGAGTTTTTTTTTCTCTCTGACTTTTGGAAAAATGTGTATTGCTTAAGCTACGTCGGTGCATGCGGATCAAGATCCTCGGGGACTGCTACTACTGCGTCTCCGGCGTGCCCACCCCCGACCCTATGCACGCGCACAACTGCGTGGAGATGGGCCTGGACATGATCGACCTCATCAAGGATGTCAAGTATGACGATGAGCATGCAGATAGCTTAATCAGACGAGAGTGAGGGTGGCGCATATCTGATAAGCAGAAGTGAACACGAAGTGGACGTGGACATGAGGATCGGGGTCCACACGGGCTACATCTTGTCCGGCATCATCGGAATCATGAAGTGGCAATACGACATCTGGTCCCACGACGTCACCATCGCCAACCACATGGAGTCTACAGGGACGGCCGGGTAGGATGCACACTGCATTGACCTGATGAGTGTCACATGAAGTTCTTTTGTGGCTCACACAGCGCTGTTCACATCACTGCAAGGACAAAGTCCTTCTTGGGTAACTCGTACAAGTGCTTCAAGTTACCCAAGAAGGACGACCCGGTCCTGACGAGGTACAACATTCAGACCTATCTCATCTACCCCAACAACAAAAGTGAGGACGACAACAGAGTGAGTTTATCCCTGAGCACATTTTGGGTGAACTCTGAGAAAACACGAACGCACAAAAAAAATCCTCAGAAAAATGCGCCGGAGAGCTTGATCTTCAGACAGAAAAGTCCAGGCGGGGTCACGTCTTCCTCGGGGTCGACCCCGGGGACCGCTCTAATCCCCCGGAGGGGCAGCACCGTGGGAAGCGTCGCTACTCAGCTGGCAGCCATCAAGCGAGTCACTTCGGCCACTGAGGTAAAGCCTCGACCAGACACATTTGTCAAGATCTAATAAACAGCTCTTTCTATCTCGTTGTCTGGTAGAGAAAACCGCGCCAATCTTTTTACATTAAAAAAGACGACGCTAGTGCTGATGAAGAAACATTCGATGAAGATGAGTCAGTGGAGAACAGCGGAAAGAGGTTGAATCAGGACTTGCTCCCAATGCAGTGTTGTACAATTCAGTCTCTGTGTGGTTCAGGTCCGGTCGTATGTATCACCACCTGAAGAAGTTCATGAGGAGGATGGACAACGCCGACGAGTTTTTGAGAGAAGAGATCGAGAGGCTTCCACTGAAGAAATACGAGTAAGACAACCTGGACGTGTACGTGCGTACGCACAGAGCGATCGAGTAGACGAACAAACACCAAAACCATCATTCTAGGTATATGACACTGCCATAAACTGATGTGGCTTGGCAAAAAAAGTGTATTAGACCGCAAATATTGACAATGATCTGCCAGCGATCATTTTTTGCTCAATCCCCAGGAATCAGGGTTACCACGTAGTCTGGATTTCTGAGTTGTTGTACACGGTTCTGGAAAGACTTTAAGTGTTTGTGCCCCCCCGCGTAGGTAAGAAAGTATTGCCATTAAACATTCAAGCAAACTACTTCAGGCAGTGGCTTCATCCCGACGAGATCAACCCCATGTTTCTATTGTTCCGCGACAAGTCCTGGGAAGGTCCCTACGTCCGCGAGCACGACCCTCTCTTCAAGTTCTACGTGCTCGCCAGCTTCGGCATCCTGGTCTCCATGGGATCCATCCTACTATTGACAGAGAAACAGTAAGCAGCACAAACAAACAGTTATACGTTGAGACGTTGTCTGAACGAGCAGTTTCACAGTCCGCACCTTCCCCTGTGGTTCGTGTACACCACGCTCTTCGTCATCCTCGTGCTCCTGCTCCCCTGCCTCTGGGTCTCCTACATATGGGATCAGGTAATGCAGGAACAGCTACTATTTGTATACGACGGCCATGGACGTGACCGAGGTATCGTGAATCATGGAACCGTCATTGCGCGGCGCGCGACCCTTCTCGGCGGCGACTCGCGGAGTAGAAGGCCGTTTGAAGAACAGTTCTCTTCGGAGTCTCAAGTCTTCTTTCACTTCTACCAGATCATCGACAAATATCACGAGATGGACAGCATCGAGGAACCCTCGAGCGCCCTCCTGCGCGTCTTTTACCGCATGGCCAAGAAGATCAACACCAGCCTGTGGGCCAGGACGTCCATCTTTTCCATCTTGGCAGCCCTCGTCGTCGTCGGCGCCGTCCTAGATCTGGTACTTCTTTGCACATATTTAGCTTTCCTTCACCTTTCTCGAACTATCCACTTGATTTTTCTACAGACCACTGCTTCCTGTTTGGCAGAGAACCCGAAGGTAGGAGTTACTGCTCATATGTTAGTGAGTATATATTAAAGCATACGTATGACTAAGGTAAAATCTCCTGTAGAACTACACCTACCGATGCGCCCTAGCAATCATGGCCATCTTTGTATTTCTCAGGTACGAAGCAATAGGCTGAACTATTCAGTGTTATATTGTATAATCAGTTATAACTATCAGGATACACCACTTCCTCAAGATCTTCGCCAATCTGCTGTCCCTAACCTTATTCGGTCTAGTCATCCTCGGACAGATTGAGCATAGTAACGGCAAGAACGTGTTCAAGGTCGGACATTTTCCTCCAAACTGCCACGGAATTGTCTTGATTCCATATCTTGCAGCTCGATTACTTTGGTTACGACGAAGCTTTCAGCGCCCAAAGCAAGAACCTCTCGCACTTCCTGTACTTGGCCGTTTGTTCCTTCTTCTTCTTCCTTATGGACCGACAGGTGAGACGTTGGTATGAAGTGCAGCAGCAACAGCTACCATAACTGCGCATTCGTCCACAGATTGAATACATGCATCGTCTGGACTTCCAGTGGAAGCGCCAGCTTAAGAGTGAGAAGCAGGTGGTCAAAGGCACCAAGTTCGTCAACAAGATGTTGCTGCATAACATCTTGCCCCATCATGTCGGTAAGAAGAACTTGTACGACAATTGGTTGATGCAGAAGACAGTACAGAGATTGATCCTTGTCACCTTACCAGCCGAGGTGTACTTGAAAAACCGTCGGAAGACAGGGCGCCTGTACAGTGAGTCTTACAAGTCGGCGGCCGTTATGTTTGCCTCGATCCCGGACTTCGTGCACTTCTACACCGAATCCGAGATTAACCAAGGTGGTGTCTCCTGCCTCAAGATGCTTAATGAGATCATAGCCACCTTCGACAACGTACGCACAGTATAATGATTCGTCGGTTCAGGAGTGAGTGATGGCGTTCCGTTGCAGCTGCTCTGGAGCCCCCAGTTCAATCGAGTGGAGAAGATCAAGGTCATCGGGTCCACCTACATGGCGGCCTGCGGTCTTAATCCTGGCAGGAAAGGGTCCAAAGATGCCAATGCAGGTTAGAGCACGGTCAACGCAACAATTTGCACAGCGTTCTGAAGTAACATTTTAGAGGAGGTTGCTGATAACGACGGCGAAGTGGCGGCCTTGAACGCACGCATAATGACCAAGTTTGCGGCCGGCATGATCAACGACCTGGAGTGTGTGGATTTCAGGAAGTTCACCACCAAAGAGATCCCAAAGTTTCAGCTTAGAATTGGCCTTAATGTCGGACCTGTGATTGCCGGAGTGATTGGTGCGCAGAAGCCCCTGTATGACATTTGGGGAAACACCGTCAACGTCGCCTCCAGGATGGATGGCAACGGAGTCCCTGGAAAAATTCAGGCGAGCTGAGTCGAAATTTTGACAGCTTCAAAAAAAAAAGTGAAGAATTTTTACTGTCTGCAGGTTACTGAGGGCACTGCCGAAATACTCCACTCCACCAACATCTCCTGCAGCTTCCGCGACAAGATCGATGTCAAGGGAAAAGGCATGATGCCAGTCTACTTCGTCAACCTGGACAAAGACAACGTGCCAATAGAGATAAGGCAAAACGTCGTGGACGAGGATGTCAACCGAGAGAGGCAAGTCAACAAGATGAAGAAACTAGCACAAGCGCTGAGAACACAAAGACAAATGTCAATGACAGCGCAGCCTGAGCAAGACTTTTCTCCAATGCCGACCCCTTCTTCGACGTCGGCGTCATCTTCTGCGTCTTTCAGTGAGGACTCACAGCTTAGGTTTAAATTCGACACTGCTCACAAGGACAATGGTGATGTAGAGAATGAGGAAGGTGATCTTGATCACATATCCTTGAGAGATGAACCCAATGTAGAAGTAAAGGTTAGGAGGCAAGGAGGGCCGACTAGGCCGAAGGACATCATCTCGACGATGTCGAGAGAATTCACTGTCACTACTGTTGATGGAGGCGGAGAAGTCGGCGAATCTAGTGTCCGAAGTACGAGTGATCATCGAAACAAAGTCCTCATCCTTGATAGATTTGACATTCACTGGAATGAAAAAAGGACAAATGGGGCCAATGACTCAGTCGCACATCCTGAAGCCACTGTTGGGAAGGAAGAGCCACTTCTCAAGGACAATGATGGCAGCGTCAGGACCACCAAAAACTTCCTTGAATATGCATCGGTAGACTTGGCAATCGACAATGAAACACCTGAAGACGTGTCGAGAGCAGATGAGTCAACCACCGACGAATCTGAAGAGGAAATAATTGAGCAAGTGTTGGAGTATGATGTTCTGGGAAACGTGGTTGCCGAGACTGTGACAGAGAGAAGGCTCAGCTGCGGAATGAACGCTCCCCACCATCAGCAAAAGCTGGACCAATTGGGTCAAGATGACTCTTTGACAAGGGTCGAGTCGAAAGCAGAAGCCTTCGTAGATAGACGGAAAGGCAGTCGCCCCAGTACAGTCACAACTACACTTCCAGATGACAGCAGTAACGATTACAATGGTCCGTTTGATCCTCCATCGGGATTCAACTCAAGAAATCCTTCGCCAGTTTCGAAGCAGTACGTCTCTGTATCCGATTGGGTTGAAGCACAAGCTCGTCCAAGCCTCTACTATAGGAAGAAAACGTCATTAGCCAGTGGGTATTCTCTTGCCAGCTCCACGAGGATAAACGATCGTGGTGCTCAAAAAAAGAAAAAAGTCTTCTCAAGGTCCATTGCTCTGGTCGTGCCCGACCGACCAATAGATGGACCCATAAAGGCTTCACGACGGACCAGGTCGGCGTCCTCAAACGAGATAGGAATTCAGTCAAGTAGGGGAGACGGGGACAGCCTTGTCCGGTCTCGGTCAGTCTTTTCCAGGCCAAGTGGGAGGTTCAGCTCCACAGGGTTTCACGTCCAGGCTTGGGACAAGTGCACCAGCTCAACCATAGTTCAGCATGGGACGGAGCAAAGTGCTGAGGAGGACACAGAAAGGTCCGAAATCTTGTGGTTGGACAACACCGACATGAACATGAACTCCTCAGGGTCTGGTGAAAATTGTACAAATTCAGTGGAAACTGGTGCTGTTAGAATAAATCTCCGGAGACAAAATATCGCTGACTCCAGGAACGCCTTGGACATTGCGACCATTAATGAGGACAAAGAATCGAGCAAGGCGACCTGGGACAGACCCGGACTCTCTGGCATTGATGACCTCAACTTAGGATCGAGCGGTGAAGAGACTGGAGAGGTGCGGAGTCAAGTTTCTGAGGTGTCGAAACAGTTGCAGAAAGGAGCGGCGTTGTCATTGGCCTACTCGAGTGGTAGCTTCGGAAGCACCTTGACCAGCAACGGGCGCACAGAGTCGGCCATGACGTCCATGAGAAGCTCTACGTACAGTTATCTTCAGGAATTTATGAGACAGCAGGAGGCATTTGGATCACTTGGCAGCCTCACAGGACTTGAAAGAGAAGATGATATTGATGACGCCCTTAGTCATTCAAGCGACAGCCTCGCTGGATTAGGAAGAGAGGAAGATTATATTGGACCAAGTGCTCAAGCTGCTGTCAAAGATTCAGCTTCAAGTCTTTCCAAGAAAACTTCATCAGAGACGTGTCTCCAGAACTCAAGGAGCGTGTCAGGAGATACGACTGACGAATCAGCATCTGTGAAGGGTAGAAAAGATGTCTTGCATGAGTTGGAGCGATCTGCGGAGTCCCAGGAACATCGAGTTATTGAGTCCCTGAGCGAAGGTTCAAGATCGCTTGACCTCAATGACAATAGAGAAGAAGGAGAACACGATGCAATCCAGATGAATGACGATCACTTAACTCCCTGGCTGAATGAAGCAAATGATAGAGAAGCGGGCGCTCCAGATGTGTCTGACAAAAATGAAACTTCAACAGCTGAGGAATCAAGGAGAGGATCAGTCACTACAGACCTCCTACAGCCTCTGCCTTTCAGTAAAAGATTGTCTGCTCAGACAGATAATCCAAGGTCTTCAGAAGTAATGAATACTGAAGCTAAAAACAAGGAGACGAAAGTCTCTCCCAGGGACAATGAGGTTGGAGGAGCATTAGAACGCGATGGCGAGATTGCCAGAGAAGGATCGGTGTCAATTATCATTAGTTTCGACAATGACGGAGACGAAGCAGCTTCTTGGCAAGACAGCGTTTATGGATCTGCGGCTGGATCATTCAGACGCATATCCGAAGATGCCGTAGACGAGAGAGCCGAAAGAAAGGGCCAAGAAAAAAACGCTGCCAACGAGCCCGTCCAAGAGCAAGACGAGGAAGTCGTTGGCCCGGAGGTCACCTACAAGAAGGACTCGGGCTATGGCAGCCAAGGGCTCATCAAGGTTGGTCAGGTAAGGTCAATGTTGATTTTGCACAGTCCAGCTGATGCAGATTCCTCGCGTGTGCAGGACCTTCAAGGCTCTTCTGAACGCGCCATGGCCAACCAAGGCTTCCTGAGAGAAATCAGCGAGGGCGGCTCCGGAAGCGGAAGGAACCTCCGGGATTACTATGTTCAGTATCCGGCGAGTCCGGAGGGACTGCAGGAAGAAACTCAAGGGGAGGAAAGTGAGGATACCAGCAATGCACAGTAGAATACGCACTTGCTCTTGTGGTTAAATGTGCATGGTGTGATAGCAACTTTTTCAAGCCCAATGATGTTCTTTATTACGCGCTGTTTGTACGTACTGTGCCACACAGGGTGGACTCGCCGGGAGTTGCAAATTTCCTTAGTACACCCTGTACATAAACGCTGCTGCCCAAAGCACAATAAAGAAGGCGATTGCGACACCTCTGCTGTACGGCGTTGGTTAATCTCTTGACGTAGACAGTGACTCTATTGACTTTTGTTGGAGTTGCTCCCTCGCAACCACAATGTTTTGGAGACTGTGAAGGCTCGTCTCCCTCAGGACGACTCACCCGGAGTATGAAAGTTTCTCCTTTGTACTGAATAGAATACACCCACAAGACCTTCTCGGCGTATGTACAGCAACGTCCACCATGGTCACTGGTCTGGACATCCTACTTATGGTCCTCGGCTGTGTACCTGGAATAGTCCAGGCCTCAGTCATCCAACTTGGTCCTACGACGTCGCCCGGATTCATGCGGGACGAAGGAAAATGTACGAACTGCTCCATGTTTTAATATGCGGGCGTCCGGAAACGCTGGTGTGTATGCCAATGATCAAGACAAAGCAGTCGTTGTTGCCTTCCGTAGTGTCCGATCCGTGCCCTGACTCTCACCCCTACCCGCTGGACGCGGGTAACAAGTGCTGCGCGAGGTGGTTCCGCACCAGCGACATCAGCCAGTTTATCGACCTCTACGACGACGCGTCCGAGTGCCCTGCCAACCTGAGGATCGATTGTCCGGACCTGGAAAACAAGTGCAAGCAAAATACTCCCTTCTTCACCGGTGAGGACGTCCTACTTTCTGTCATTTTTTGTTCATTTCATTGAAGCAGTTCCGCACTTGATCACTTTGATCAGCCGCTGACATCGAGTGCCCCTCCACGCACGGTTACGCCCTGGCGCACGGCACGCGCTGCTGTAGCCACTACTTCCGCCAGAGCGACGACACCACGGACATCGTGCTGACCGACCCAGCCGCCGAGTGCGATGCCGCCAAGATAGTCGACTGCCCAGATCAGGCCTACAGGTGCACCAACCATCCTGACACGACAGGTGGGGAGGCAGTTGTAGTCGAACAAGAAGGGCATTGACATCTAGTGGTTTTATCCCCCTTCGGTAGTCACCACCGATTGTCCCAACGAACGCCCGGTGGCCTTGGACAACGGACGCCATTGCTGTGCTTTCACATGGGCCAAACAGGACACTACCCTAAACGCCGCGTGCAATTTTCAGGTACCGCGTCCTACATGTGCCTGACCCTCCTGGTGCCTAAGCAGGCAAAACTGCACTTTCAGTAAATGACAGTACTAAAGTTATTCCGTACAGGAATTGGCAGTCACCGATCCCCTGGAGTGCTGTCTCCACGACGACAGTGACTTCTGCCTGGAGGGAGAGCGACTCTGCGTGACACAAGCTACAGTAGGTGAGTGGACCCAGACGAGTCCAACGAGAGCACAGCGTCCGTTGAAAATCGTTTCCATGATCATCATCTAGCGCCTCTGTTGATTGGCAACCACTGGACCCCGCACAACTGCATCTCGTCAACAATAGATCCAACGTCGGACGTTATCATTCTCGATGGCACCCAAGTAAGTTTTGCGGAAGTCCTTATCTACGGCTCGTCAACAACTTTCCGGACTCCGGCGTCATAGGGCACTTGGCCTACCGATACCGTCTGCTGGGGCACCACCAGCGACTTCTTTCACATCCCTGGCAACTCCTTCGCCATGAGGGTCGAAATCCAAGCCAATGGCTACGTCGCCGAGGGTCAGGCTGGCATTTTGTTCAACTGGGAGGATAATGACAACTATGAGATGGTCTTTCTCAGGTATAATCAGTAAAAACACACCCAGTCACAGGTGAGGTAAGTTGTCCAACTTGTACCTCTAGATTTGGCGGTTCCACCACGGCAGAGCTTGGCTACGTCGAAGACGGCGTGTACAGCAGCCAGGGGACCTTCACGCAACCCTCGCTGAGCGCGGGCGTCTATTATGCTCTCCAGATCGTCCTGGACGATCCGACCGACCAAATACACATCTCCATTGACGGCACCCTCACACATTCCACTACCTACAGGTGAAGATGCTATCCCTGAACATTCTTGACTGAGCCAAATTATTCGTCCATCCTCGTCGTCTTCTTCTTCAGGGGGATCATTGGCCAGCCGATCGCCGGCTTGGGCGGGCCGTTGGTCCTCAACAGCGCCGCGACCGCAAACGTATTTCAATTCAGGAACTGGGTTATCGGATGAAAAACTTCGATTCCGCCATTCACGCATTCACGATCATATTCACAGCGGCGGCAAAATTAAGAGGCTGATCGATTATGTCGACGGTGTCCTAAACGAGTTCAAAATTCTTTCCCAAAAGAGGTACAAACTTAACTGGTCAAATGAGGCCACAACGAGTACAACAGCTTCAAGCTCTTCAACTTCAACCAGGCTTAAGCTGAGTGACGGTGAGGAAGTGAATCTACCAAAGCAGAAAACTTTTTCATGATCAACGTTATCATGATCCTCCATGTGCGTCTTGCATGCGTAGTATGCTCCTGATCCTTTTCAACTCCATCAGGTCCAACTTCCAGGACAAACTCTTAATGGGGTCACCTCTGTACAACTTGTGAATTGCATACTGGAACCATGACAAATTGGCGAAGCCTTGCAAGTCGAGATTACATTTTGCACATCCCTAGTAAACAGATCCTTGATCCGGTCGCTCACACATGTACATTGCGGCACAGTTGGCCCTTCGCCAGAATGCTACTCATGCCCAAGGTAGTGGGGGAAAACATGCTGAATTCGCGCAATTTTGGGACTTGGACGCACTAGCGAGTCAACCCAGGCAGTGTCGCAGCTGAACTTGTGTTGTTTCATCGTGTTCCTGCTCCTTTTTTCACGCTCATACGATCCAGATCGCTCTGCAGTGCGTGCGCTATTGCCATGGATTACTAAGAAGCGATTTCAGGTCACCTTTCCAAAGTGTCAGGGTTTTTTGTCGCCCCAAGAAGTGAAAAAGGCAGTGAAAACTGTCTAATACACAAAGTCTATCCTTTTATCCTCGGTTACATCCAAATTCTTCATGATTTAGTGTTATGATGGTGCCTCAAATTTTCATCCATATCTTTGACCAGGAATTGTTAGCTGAGTTAGAACTATTCAAACGGTTCTAGCTTTTTTCAAGTTTCGCTTCTCGAATGGTATGAATCCGTGCACCAAATAGTGCTATAGTAATCTTTGGTACTCCGATCGTTGATCTAAACGGTGTCGCGTGTCCTGAGATGTCTGGCCAAGAGTCTTGCTGCTTCCTGTGCAGCCGCAGCTGCAACGGCAACAACCGGTGCGTCGAGTGCCGCCAGGTCTTCTACTGCAGCGAACGGCACCGGCGGCTTCACCGGCCGGAGAGGCTCTGCTTCCCGTTCAAGGTGGAGGAGAAACCCGGCGTCGGGCGCTGTCTCGTCGCTACCAGAGACATACAACCGCTAGGAAGGGCCAAACAACAAAACTAAGGAATTCAATGCCCTGCTTGTAGCAAACTGCAGTGTTGAACAGCGGAGGTTTTGCGTGCATAAGATTTATTATAAGTGCTTCCATAAAAGGTACTTATTCGCAGTTTAAGCTGAACTTTTATAATGCTAGATAGGATGCGACTTTGAGGGCAGAGGCATTTAATTTCTTGACTGAAACATGTGCAGAACTCATCCTCTACGATCAGACCCGTGCTATTGGACCCCGAATGGGCACTCCCCCAGTATGTCTGGGCTGCCTGCGGTTGCTGTCTGACAACAACAACACCAAGAACGGCAACGAGATCTTCTTGTGCCGAGTGTGTGGCTGGCCCATGTGCTCCAAGAAGTGCTCGGAGAAGAAGATTCATCGCAGAATGGAGTGCCAATTTCTAGCCAGGGCCAAGGACAAGGTTTTGCTTGCTGTAATTTAGACCCCGTTGTTGTGTACAACGTCTGTATGTCATGTCAGATCTCTTTCTCCGACCTGTCGTCTCCACATGATTACTACCGAGCAATCGCGCCTCTTCGGCTCCTGCTGCTGCTGCACAACCCGGAGGCTGCCGGAGGCTCAAACCCCGAGTCCGTAGGATATTCAGATCGTTTCAGTCTCCTTATGGATCACAACGAGGAGAGGAGAAAGGATGACCAAATGTGGGGTATCTACAGAAAGTATGTCAACGACTTCCTCAGGTGCAACACGTTGTACACAGTAGTCGCCAGAACGAAGCATGAGCATAAAAACCGTCTCCAATCTAGAATAGACTGCCAGCTCAGCGACGTCTTTACCGACGAGGAGATCGATCGCGCCGTTGGCATCTTCTGGACCAACGCCTTCTCCTGTAGAGGCAGCGGCGGGCAAGTGAGTCATAAACAACATAGGAAGGATCGTGAGTGCTTTGCTGATCTTTTGCACTACTTCCTAGGCTGTATATCCAACATTCAGCTTCGCGTCGCATTCGTGCATCTCAAATGCGAACCACGTGGTCTTTCCGGACAGACACCTGGCGCTCCAAGCCAAGAAATTCATTCGGGAGGGAGAGGAGCTCACCATCAGTTACATCTCACCTGTTCAGGTGTTTCCAGACCGTGGACGTCTTGTCGTTGGTGAACCATGACTGATTTTCCCCCTTCCCTGCTCTTCCAGTCCACGATGCGCCGCAAGGCCAAGCTGAGAGACAAGTGGTTCTTTGAGTGCTCCTGCGCTCGCTGCTCTGACCCCACGGAGAAAGGCAGTCACAGCTCCAGCCTCATATGTCAAGCCAAGGTCGTGCAGAACCAGCTGAAGAAGTGTGGGGAAGTGATGAACGGACACTTGGACGAGCAACTCTGGAAGTGCCAGAGGTGTAGCAACAAGATCAGTCAGAATGAGGTTCTTCAGTTAGAGAACGAGTGAGTTCCATGTTTTATACTAGTCTAACTGTTATTTTGACACGATACCTTGGATTCTTACAGCATTGCCAAAGAGCTCCAACGTTTTGAGGACCAGAACGACTTGTCCCAGTTCTACAGCCTTTATGACAAATACTGCGTCATCCTGCATCCCAACCACTACCTCCTGCTCATGCTCAAGAGACACATCATCATCCTGTCGAGCAACCAGTTCAGCGAGATGACCTTGGTAGAGCTGCAGAAGATCAAAGACATGTGCGAAGAGGTGGATATCACAGGCAGTAATAACATGACTTTTTAAAGAGAATACCTAAATTGCAACCCCTTTAAGGTCCTCCACGTCCTGAACATCATCGATCCTGGCTACACTCGCGATCGTGGTGTCATCCTTCGTCACATGTCCGAAGTCAACAAGCTCTGCTGCCGCAAGATGTTCCAGGCTGAACTGATTACACATGATGTCTTCACCAGGAAGGTACACGAGTGCATGATCCTCTTCGAGGAGTCTCAAAGATGCATGTCGATGTTAGTGAAAAAGTAGCTCATCGTGAATGCAACGTAACTTATGTACTGCACGTAGATCATTTCGTATATAAGCTCAAATTGCTTCATTCATATGTCCTAATCTCCATTCATATGCTTCATTCTTAAGTCATTGTAGCTATGTAATTTGCATTCTCATGATAAACGCACTCAATTTCGATCCTTGGAAAGAATCTTTAGCGAATTCCAAATCCTGGTTAGCCAGATTCCTGAGCTGTGCATCTGCTCCGGGTAGATGTGGAACCACAAGTTGTGATTAGGCTCGAACCCAGGCAATGCAGAAATGAAGTCAAACGAGTCAGACGCTGCCAAGACCATCTATGACAAGCAAAGCTGACGTGGCAACCCTAACGTAAATAGCACGACCTATAAAGTGCGTGTGACCCACGTGTGTGTACTCGGACTCCTCCATCCCTCCCACGTCCATGAGGATGCGCTGGGGAGGCCTGTCCTCCAAGTGGGTAGTCAGGGTCACGTTGAGGAACTCATATTGCCCGTAATAATTGTAGTCGCCCTCTCCTCCAGTCTGACCCCGCGGCCACCAGAATGAGGAGGATTGGCACGCAGCTCTGCCAAAAACCTGCCAGTTTTTCAAATAAACTGTACGTACGTACTGATCTATGTAAGTTGGCAGAACTGTCAGCAAAATACTTCTTATGCCCAACGGACTTGTGGCCTTGTCCAGGCTGCATAACAGCTGAAGAGTCCCCCCAGCGAATATCCTGCCAAGAGGGTCCTGTCCGCATCAATGGTGAGGGCAGTGCCTCTTGCTGCCACAAGTGCATTGACTTCAGGAAACACTTCATCCAGGAGGTAATCCAGAAGATCATCCGCCATTCCTCCCATGGCTCTTGGCTCGCCACAACCGCCTACGGTCATCCAGAAGTAGTAGCTTTCCTCTGTGTCGAATCCACCTGGTGGGACGCAGCCATTGCAGTTGTCCGTGAAGGTCCCTTCCAAACAGAAGAGCTCCTCGCCCACGACCTGACGAATGACAGTGAATATCAGCTCTTGGTCGTAACCGAGTAGTCGATCAAACTCATGCCATGGTGAGAAGATTCATCCGGTCTTCTGACATGTCTCCGTTGAGATCAGCAACGTAATCGCCAAAGCCCAGGACGATGAAGTCATTGACGTGACTGCTGAACAGGTCCTCCAGGAGTGCTTTCACACGTTGTACGAGAAGTCTTGGGCCAAGATCGATCATGTAGAGAACGTCGTATTTGGGCTTCGGATTCTCAGCATATCCGGGAGGAGTGATGATCAAGATCTGTCGCTGTCCGATGTATGTGTTTCGAGAGGTGATCAACTGATCGGTGACCTCGACTACAGCAACATCATGGGAAGATGCTAAGATTGCCAACTTTTTTCAAGCCAATTTCTATCAAAAGGCGATACTTGCCTTCCGTCGAAAAGAAATATGGATAGAAGGTGTGGACAGGATTGTTGTCCTGGTACGCCACCGACACCTTGGAGGCCGGCAGAGTCAGAGTAAATGGAGGCCCCTTCATCTCCGTCTCGGCTGCGTCGGCCTGTGACAGGTGGTAGAACTTGAACCGGATCTTATCCCCGGGACTCAGGACTGCGGCGTCTCCGCAAGACTGGCACGTGTAGCCGTTTACGCTGGACTTGAAGATGATCTCTAACTGCCAAGTGGTGCTGTCAACTGGACTCATGGCGGAAGAGACGGTCCAGCTGAGGCCCAGTCCATTACCGCGCACACCGATTGTCCTGGGCTGAAAGATATGAGTTTTGACAATTTTCTAACAAGGGATCACCTAAGGACGAAACTTTCCTGGTCCTCTCCGTCATACACGGCTCTAAGGATCACTTTCAAGTTCTCCCTCTCTTCATAGCCTGCAAAGTCATCTCTTGGCAAGTCCAGCAGTCGTCCAGGATGCTGGAGTTGAGCGGATGCAAGAGATATGAAAGCCAGCACCGACAGTGACAGCAACCGCATGTTTATTAGTTGCTCCGTCGAATATGTCGGTAGACAAAGACGCACGATCATCATTGAAACTTGATGACGTCCTAAGAAGCTTTGATAAGATAAATCGTCGAAATGATCAAGGCAAGATCTGTTGCTGTCGTGCAGTTGAACGAAAACGAAAGTCAAGTATGAACATCGTAATTTACCAGGCCGAGGTCGTCGAGGACGACCGACACCTCCATGAGCTGCAACTGGCAGGTGACTGTCGTCCTCGAAATCGTCCGAATCGATCAGTTCAGTATCTCCAGGAAAAAAGTCAATGTTCAGAACTAATCCTTGGACAATAGTAATACATTCCGCACTAGTAGCATGACTTCCTGTTCAGTCATTATAACTTGCAGTGCAGACTGCAGTCACCTCTCATTACTGGGGGGTTTCTCGATGAAAAATTACTCAGTCATTATAAAAGCTTTCATCTTTATTGAGGGGCATTTCGACTCTTTGGTCTCGTTTGACCTCAAAGGCTCTTTTCCGACGTCACAGTTCATACAGTCAATGAGGCCTTTGGTGCTTGATACGACGAATAAGCATTGCAATGTGCATACGCCACTAACTGATCGATATTATTATGGCCTTTAAGGTTGTCGCCCATCATTAGACACACCCAAATGACTCCCCTCAGAAGGTGCTCATTTATAATAGGGCAACTCGGGTGTTCTAGTACAAAACAGAACCACCTTCAGACTGCAGGGGGTAATCGAGGTAAATCAGGACTGCCTCCTGCTTCCCTGAACGGCGATAGATGTCGTTGCCATTGTTGAACAGCCTGGTCGGGCTCCACCGGAACTTGAGGGGCGACGCCGTCAGCCACGTCCAAGACAGTGTCAAAAAGTCTTTGATTCAGTCAAAGCCACCATCGTGAGCGTCATTGTCACCTCCTCCGCCTGCGTATTTATCGTCGTTGCCATGACTCAAACTCAAGCAAGACTCAATCCCGGGTTGAAAGTGAGACTCTGACAGAAGTTTGAATGAATTTGAGCGATGTACAACACTGCAGCCGGATTTGCCTCGATACCCCTGCAATGAGCTACAACTTACATTGCATGCTATTCATCACTTTTTCATTCCACAAGCAGGACAACAAGTCTGAGTGACCGTGGAAGCTGATCTGCTCCTCTTGAAGTCCGTCTGGGTGGCAACACTGACCATTTCAACGCCGCAGCCGGTGGAAACGACGCTGCCGGCGTGACCGTTGGCAAACGTAAAGTCAGCTTCAGACACTCGAGTTCTGGGAGAAGCATTGGACTTTGGTGCATCAAGGCCGTCCTTCTCGTTGTTGTCGCTGGCCTTCTTGTTTTCTTGGTGTTCATGAACAGAGTTTCTCTTGGGAGCCGTAGTGACAGATTCGGGAAAAACCAAATCTTCATTTTTTGGGCCAAACTTAAATTTTGACCTATCTGGTCTCTCCGGCTCGTCAGGAGGAGGTGGGCTCTTTCCTGACGGGATGGGCGGTTTGCCACTTCCGGAGGTTGTCCTCTTCCTAGTCTGGTTGAAGCTTGGCAGTCGCCTTCTAGTAGGAGTTGGAGAAGATGGCGACCATTCTTTGTCTGATTCGTTATTTGTCTTGTTGTTTTGTTGTGAAGAGTCATTGGCAGGTGTGTCGTTCGTGGTTCCATCAGTGACACAGGTGACTCCGTCGTTCATGGTGTGTCCGGTCGTTGTCTCTGGTTCAGTGTTGTCCTTTGGAGTCTCCTGGGTGTCATTCTTGGCCTTTGGAATCTTCTTCTTCAACTTCTTCCTCTCCTCAGCAATAGAGTCAGCTACATTGTTCACCATAGCCTCAAAAGCAGCGGGGTCCCTGAGATCATCCAAGCTTATCATGGGAAGGAGACTTTTCCTATTTTTTGCTTTCGTCGCTACTTTTGCACGTTCGGGCTCACTGTTGCCCTCGGACAGCTGTCGAGCGAAAGATTTTTTCACGTTGACGCTATTCTCAACTTTGATCAAGCCATCACGGACTTCTTGGGCTTTCTTGTCAGGCTGCCCAGTTCTGTCTGTTTTCTTGTCACACTTTCCACTGTCTTCACTGACCAAGCCGTTCACTTCCGCAACCTGCTGTACTTTGACTTTTGCGGTAGATCCAGACTCATCACTGGTCTCTTTCGCAATCGGTTTGGGTGCTGCTTTCTTGAAGATATACAGCCTGGCGAACTCCCTGACCACCTCGTCAGGCACTGGCGACCTGATGATCTTGTTGACCGCCATCTGCTTCCTAAGCGCCGTGCTGCCACCGTCTCTTCCCTGGACCATCGTGGATCCAAAGATCTCCTTCACCCTCTCCAGAATGAGCTTGACCACATCCCACAGGTAGTCGAATTCAGCGCGGACACCCTTGGCAAGATCTACTTCATTCTTCACGAAGTAAGTCTGCTCAAGACGAGATAGTTTGGCCCTGAAAAAGCAAGAAGTGCACATCATCAGCACTTTCGAAAAGTAAGATGCGAGTGGTGAAAACGTTCATTTTTTCTTCAACCAGAATTTCTTATCATACGTGACCCGGCCCTAAAGGGATTGAAAGTGCAAGTGTGGCTTTCCTGACAAGACCATGATTGAATGGCAAACACTTGGGTACGCCCTAAAGAGTAAACCCAACTCTTACCTGGCTACTAACAACAGGTTAAGGCAGGTGTCACCATCACCGTTGACCTTGTTCACATCGATCACGCCAGCGCTCTTGTCATTCTTCAACCTCTCATGCTTGAGCAGAAAAGGTATCAGAGAGTATTTTCTCGAAGATGTGATGAGTAAGAGAGGTGTCTCACTCTCCTTGTTGGTCTCATTGATAATGTGCCTCATGTCACTGTTCCTCAACAGTGTGTCTAGCAACTCTTCTTCATCCATATGCTTAATCAGCAGCATGAATAGATTATTCCCATTTTTGTCCTTCATCGACAGATCAAACTTGGCAAGGATCTCCTGATCGCCGATGACAGACTTGACTATGGAATGTTTCTTACAGGTGACAGCTCTCATAAGAGGTGTCATCCCCGATTCGTCGACTACGTTGACAACGTCATTGGCATCTTGTCTGGAGATGGCGGCACGCCACAGCGACTCATCTCCCTTCTCCGCCAGCACGTGCAGTAGTGTTCGGCTGTTGGACCCGCTCATTCGAAACTTGGAGCTCGCTGTCGGGTGTAGGAGCAAGTCGCGGATCATCTGGGCGTCACCTGATTCCAGGATCAGTGACAGTGGCGACTTGTTGTTGACTGGATCGGGGTCGTTCGCCATCTCCTCCGTGAAGTTGCTGCTGTCCAAGAGGTTGCGAAAGTTCCGATTGTCAACGTTAGCGATGATGAAATGGAGAAGACTCCTGCCGCATGTCGCTTTCAGACTCAGGTCAAGGAGCTTTTCATCTACGGCAAAAAAGATGTTGCACTACTAACATGTCGACAGTTTTGGCTCTTCCAGTACCTTTGACATTTTTGCTGGAGAGGACCTTGTGCACGGCCTGGCCCCTGTTCCTGGCAGCGCACCTGAGGGCGGCGCTATAGCCTTCGTTGTCGACAGCATTCAGGGCCTCAAATGTTAGGTCTTTTCGCTTCAATACGAACTTGGGATGCACGAACGGGGAGTACCGAAAGAGCAGGTGGATGACAGTTTCACCTAAGCCATGGATGTCATGTGTCATACTCTGATTACACCTTAGATTGTGCACACACTGCAAGTCATACCGGTATCGTTGAGTCGCTGGATACAGGAGGACATGTCTACCAGCTTCTTGGCGTGTCTGTTCATGAAGAACTCTTCCACCAGATTGTCCTGCAACGTGTGCAGATGTTATGCATCACGTAAAAAATACCTGTATCGTCCGGTACGTTATACCTGCCCTCCAAGAATGGCCATCATGAGCGGCGTTGCGCCAGCAGCATTGACGCAATTGACAAGACTTTTCCTGGCCTTGATGCAGTCAAAGATGGCCCTGGCCATCTTGACATCCCCTTTCCAGCATGCAAGGTGCAGCAGGCTGTTGCCGGAACCCTCCTCGCGCCAGTTGATCAAGTCGTCCTTGATCTTGATAGCGCTAGCATCGTTTTGGACCTTGGATTCCAGGTCGTGGAAAATGTCAGGCAGGGTAAGCGAGGCTGGTTGGTACTTTTGCCGGGGGCTGCAAAACATTGGAGTTTGAAGTACTACTACCTGACATGCTTACGTATGTGTCTACCTGGTGAGGTAATCGGCTAGTTCCTTTGCTCCGAATCTTTCCGCCACCTGCGCCGGGGTCCTCCCATCGGCGTCTCTTTGCTCCAATAACTTGGGGCTCTTTTGCGCCAGCAGGTGGTGATGGAGGATCGTCCTGGCCACTTCAGTCCTGCCCAACATGGCCGCCAGATGAAGTGGAGCAGCGCCGTCCGTCTTCCTGGCCACGCCAGGGTCCGCCCCGGCGTCCAAGAGTACTCCAGCCAGTTCGGCGGCGACCCCTGCACTCAACGCGTGACATACGGCGTGATGCATCGGGGTCTGGCCGGCGCAGTCAAGAGCATCAATCGGGGTGCCCATCTGGACAAGGCACAACATAGATTTTTAAACCGTGTGCCAAGCATTGGGTCACACTCAAGCCCAGTCCAAAAGAATCCGGCACTCCTACAAGTCAACGTCCAATGGCTCGTACTAATCTGCTGCACTATTGGAGACTGTTCAACAATTATTTACTGTACTGAGAAAGAATCACAGCTTACATCTTGTCAATTCTGTAGCATCCTCAAGGCGAGACAAAGATGCAGTGCGCAAGGCTTTCTTTGTACTAGTCAACTTCGAGGCTTAAGACATTTTTAAAGTACCTTTCAAGCAACACTTTTTTCAAGTCAATCATTTAAAATCTCCACACGAGTGTTCAAATCTCCATTTCATGCTGAGGCTGCTAGAAACGACTTTTCATGTCCGCAATGGCTGTAAAAAGATCCTGGCAAACCCCTCTAGATCAGCTTCAGCTGCTCTTTTTAAATGCATTCAAGGCCTCTACTTGCTGCAAAGTCGATCCTGCTGCTGCACTGCACATTGCAGCATTCTAGACGCAGTTAAGTAGCTGGTATCGACGCGAAGCTGATTCTTGTGCACTCGGTGAGATAAGTTTTTTACTGTATTAGCCTTCCTGGTGACGGAAGTAAGGTTTGAGAGTGCAAAAGGTCCCCTCAATTGTCTGTTTGTCAAGCATGCAATTTGGCAAAAAATGACCCCATTTAACTGTCAGGAAAGCCAATTTGTACTCGCAGAGTGCCTAGATTGTGTGCATAAAGCTTAAGTGATTTTAAGTTCACACTTCACGCATTGGAAAAAGCAGTGTATCTTGTGAAGGTGGATAATCTCATCAGCTTATAAACATAGGTGATAAGAGTGAGGGAGCACCAGGTACCTCAAAGTTTAAACCTGGATAGAAAAAATGGATGCAATGCTAGGTTCAGGGTAGCGAAATGTTATGCGAAGAACCCGGTCTTGAGAAAATACAGTCGATAAATTCTTATGCTAACCTTATTTTGCGGTACAGTGAAATAAGGCTATAAGTTTTTCATCGCAGGAATTTTAACTACTGGTGATGCCAACTCGGGATCACAGACCAGTTCTGTAAAACCCTTCTCCTCCACATGCCTTTTATCATGTCCGGCATTATTGGGAGTAACACCCGGATATAAGCAAGTTTGTCCCTGGCAGAGCAGAGGGCAACTGATTGTATCCGGATTTCACTGTAGAACAGAAACATATTTAACCATCTACATATTCATCAAAACGATCGATTGCCAGTCATATTCGAGCGTTATCGATTAGTCGAAGTATCTAATCACCTTGATAAGATACTTGAGTATCTCCACAATCCGTGGTTCCGTCCCACACAGTGCCGAGCACGCCGTGTGCGTCACCGCCAACTCCGTGTCGGGGAGCCTCCGCGCCAGGTGGAACTCGGCGTCGGCGTCTACCAGGTGACGAACCTCACCAACGTTGCACCTGTGCACATCCTGCTTATTCATCGAGGAGCAGCAAAACGCAAACAAAAACCCCTTGATATTGACCTGTCAACTGCCGCGTGAACCGGAAACCGCTTGGCCTTGACCAGGCGCGGGTCGATGGGCGCCATCACCGACTTCTTGAACAAATTGTACCACACAGTTTATTCCCGAGCTTAAAACTCTTTCCTCCTGGTTGTTCTTGTGACTCATGGGAGGAAAGATGACAAAAAGAAAGCTCGATGCTGGCCTCAACTGAGACTAGCAGCACGTTGACACAGAAACTTAAGGCTGGAGAAAACGGAGCCAAGAGCTGCAGAGATCATTTGAGTCGACGAAAGCAGCGCAGAAGCGCATAAACTCGTGCAGCAAGTACACGACGAAGCTGGCGTTGAAGGGCTTCTTCAGCCTGCAGTAACCAGAGCTTTCTAAGTGCCAAGTCGACTTTTTTGCGTACTTTTTGCTCAGGCACACTTTTTTCAATCATGTTTTCCTCCCATCTCCGTCTGCTCTCGCACCTCCCGGACCTTGACATGGCCCACGGCCAACGAGAGGGCGAACGACGGAGGCAGCGGCAGCAGCAGCCACAGGGGAGAGGAGGAGTTACTGACTGTCCAGAGCACACAAGGAAACAAAAGCATCAACTTCTCATCGACACCGCCTTGTGCGTGCGTGCGTGCGTGCGTGCGTGCGTGAGTGCGTGAGTGCGTGAGTGCGTGAGTGCGTATGTTATAACTAGAGATGGGTATGCACATAAAACACTTACGCATACATAATGCATACTTGGCACGTAAGATTTTTGTTCCGTTTCTGAGATGCCAAATCCTTGGCTCTGCGGCGAGGCAATGTGACGTGCTTTTCTATGCATACGTACATTATTGTTCTAAGGCATATTTTTAGGACATGCACAAATGATGTTTTTTCACCAGTTTTAATGCAGGATGGGTTTTCAACGTAAACAGTAGATTACTAGATCCCTTTTTCGCAGGAAATGAAGCCGTTGGCACCTTTGACGTCACCTCCCTCAAAAAGAAGCAGCCACGCAATAGCCCTATACAAGATACCGTGGCAACCAAGTGCAGATCGCCCCTCATAAGGAGCGTGTAGTAGTAGCCGAACGCGTCCCCGTAGCCGAACGTGTCCCCGTAGCTGCCCTTGGGCTCGACGACACAGGGATGGTTCTCGTGTGGTTGGCACTCAGAGAAGGCAGGTGGGATGACACCTGGCAGTCGGTGGTGCCGTGGTTGGAGTCATGAAGGTTGGCGCCGTGGCTGGCCGTCACGGTGGTGGTTTCGGACTCGTGGGTTAGTTTGGTTGGCAGATGGGTCATCGGACGGCTGCATGACTTTGGCGACTGAAGCAGCTGAAGTCCACGTACGTCGCCATGGTGGGTGAGGATAGGTGGCAGGTGGAGTTGTTATTAGACCAAAGCTTATTCTTCAAGAACTTTTAAAAAGTTTAGGTGGGTTCGATGTCGAAGTTTTGGTAACTTTACTTAAGACTGGAGTCTCAGCTAGGTTACAAAATTTCTCAAGTTTGAAAGTTGACTGTAGAAAACTTGTTGCTCAACAGACACAGAGCAGGGACATCTCCGTCTCCACGGAGCTGGGTGAGGGTCGAGCCTGTGGCGGGCGTCCTTGCTGTGTTCTTGCCTCTAATGTGAAGAACTGGATGAAGATGTTCTGAGTGCATCTTAAGAGGGGGCTCAAGATGCTTAGGATATTGTCGCTGGCAGTAATATCGTACTCGGTTATACATCTGGGTTCATCGGCTCATTCTTGTCTCATCACATTGATTTAATGCTATACTTCATAAATGACTAAGTATTACTCAGTCAGGCAAATTCCTTTGCTAGAAGAGCTAAATGTCAAGAACGTCCTGTCCATTGACAGCTGTTCCGATGATGCTGACTCGGGCCTGGACCAGAAAAAGGGAACTACTTGCTGGAGTAGTTGTACCTGTGGTTGCAGATCATGGTAGAGCGTCGACAAAAAAGCAAAGATTTAAGGATGCTTCACTTGGTTGCCTGGCCTTGTTGGTCTTACCTGAGCTACAGTACGTACCATACACAAGACGCATACACTATGACACGACACCTCCCCTTTTCCCTCCGGGCGGAGGTGGACAATCTATCGTGTATTAGGATTCCAACACTATAGTAGTCTGTTTTTAATTTTTCGAAGAATGAGATGATCTTGTAATAGCATCAGCTGAGATGTGTGTGTAAGAAAAATGATAGAAAGCTTGCTGCAGTTGGCTGCTTCATAAGTAGCTGAAGGTGTAGATGCTCCAGATGTTGGGTATTGAATGATTTCTGCCGAATGTTGTCTTACTGTGCTGTCTCACCCAAACAGACGGGTGCCAAATGACCCACTTGTGGCATGTGCAGTGCTTTTTTCGGGCAGGAACCGGAGTTGTGCCTTGGACTTCTACATCTAAAGCATTTGCCTCGGAGATCTCGAACAGTAATGTGCGATTTCTGCTTGTTGGAAGCGTTCGGCCGCTGTTTGTGGAGCTCCCTGAGCATGGAGTTGAGTCCCTGTGTCGATTCGTAGTCCTTGGTAACTCTGTCCAGGTTCTGTCAGCAAGTCGCGGTCACAAGTACCAGTAATGTATCGGAGCACAAGCAATTGGTCGACTGTCAAGGTTCGTAAGTCTGTTTCTGCGCCTTTCCTTTTTAAGTCATAGGCCCAGTTGGAAAAGGCCTGGCCGGGTGTTTGTCTCGTTATGAAAAAGCTGCATCTTCTGGTGAGGAGGGAGTAATGTAATAGAAATTCGTCCTCTATGATGTGGATGGCTCCATCTGGCCCCAAAGATGCACGGAGCTTCGGACATCTGGAGCTGAATTCCTCTATAGAAATCTTCGTCCAAACATATCCTTCTTGAACTGAAAGTGACTGAGAATCCGTGCGGCTGCAGCGGTGATAATCTTGATGTCGTTTCACCCATTCTCTCAACTCTTCTGTGCAATGACAGTGGCCATGGTCTGAGCATCTCAGCCTCACCAAAAGTGTTTTGTTGAGGCTGCGACATCTGTGCAACGGGTGGGGCTGTTTCTTGCTGCGGTGCAACATGTTGTACAACCTCGGCTTGCCTAACCCTAAGCCTTCGAATTGCATCATCATGACTTTTTGTAGCTTCTTCCAAGTTCCTGTCATAATCTTGTGAGTTGCTTGGGTCGGGTTCCATCAATCTGGACAAAGTTAATATAATATGTCTGTGGGCCTCGGCAAGGCGAATGTATGGTGAGGGTTTGTGCCTGACGTTCCCGAGTAAATTTTTGGTGCTGTCCATCACACATTTGAAGGGGCTTCTGTACCGGTATCCCCTTATGGAGGTTTGTAGCTGCTTCATTTCCTCACTGGCCATTCTGGCACATTCAATGCATGTTTAAATTAAACCACTAGATGGGGCTAATGTGGCAGAACTCTCGTAGCAGGAGTGATCCCCTTTTGTTTTACTTGGCACCAGAGGGCGCTATGTGGCGAAGACGTTGTCCCAAGGGAATTCTCGAGCATCCATGAGAGGCTAGCGTAGCTGCCGTGTCCGTATGTTTGTCCACGTTCGTGTGGTGCGCACGGCGTGCGAAGGCGAGTGGGGGTGTTTTTTCGGATGTGGTTCCACTAGTTCTTCAGTGAGTTCTTAGGTGAGGTCCCTCAGTTCTTTTGTTTACGGTGCCATGTTATGTGAGGGGTCCAGGATGTTCACCGTCGAAACGTTCATTCCCGACTGAGAGTGGAGGACATACATTCCATCGGTCTTGCTCGCAGCTATTTGCTCACATGTGTCAGACACAGTGTGTCTGTATTAGGGATGCGCACGGGTCGGCCCGAGCCCGCAGTACCCGCATACTCGACGGGTATTTCGTCGGCCCGACCCGACCCTACGCGAGAAATTTGATACTCGAAAATGCTTGAACGGGGGGTTGACCCGCGGGTCGGGTCGGGTCGCATTGCATAGATAGCTTATGAGTGGAGTCCAGCAAAATAGGAGATTTCATCACAGGCTAGTATGCCCCTGTCCTTCATGCAAATCTGAAGTGAAAGTCCCAATGTGTTCAAATACCTTCTATATGTTTAAAGTCTGGAATAAAGTGGATGAGAATATAAAGTTACGCTTGGCTTATCTTTCACGCCAGGTGATTCGGTTGCAGCCTTTGGCAATAAAAACAGTAGTATCACTTATTTTTTGACCTGATAGTACCCGAAATTTGGACTGACCCGATCCGACCCGCAAATTGTAGACTTGACCCGGCCCGGGCTCGACTTTTGACCTGCTCCGACCCATCCCTAGTCTGTATCTCCGCGCTACTTTCCCCCAGCCGTCGCATGCGCAGGTTTACTACAGAGAAATTAAAAGATGCTTGGCTGGGGTGTTTGGACCAGCAGGTGTAACTTGAGCTACAGCATTAGCTATACAGTAGTCACCGTTTATAGCACCACAATGACCCAGCCCCGATTTATTAGTGACACTTATGAAGAAATTTTCACTGCTTAATGGGTCAAAAACACCATTCCAATCAAGGAGAAAATCTCAAAAACGAGAAAAACCGCGCCAAAAAAATCTGCTCCCAGATCAAAAAAGACATCATGGATGAAAACATGAACCAGAACGACGCCAACAGACTGCGGGAGGACGCTGGAGACGGTGGCGACCAGGGCGAGGCTATGAATAATGACTGGGGAGAAGGCGGTGGATTATAAAGTATTTTCTTACACTACTTGTGTCATTGTGGATTGAGCTGTAAATTGTTGACGCCCCATTTCGTAAACCGACATGCGCACACTTAACTGTTCATGCATCATTTTTGCCTCGTGACACATTAAGCGGTGACTACTGTATACAATACGCATGTGCTAGGACATAACAGCGCAGGTTGGCTCTTTGGCAACCCATAAGATTGTTAACAATATCATTGGTTGCAATCCAGTCCTGTTCGGAGGACGAAGATTGAGAGATCCCCATTTGTGAAGGATTAGGGTGTCTACATATAATAAATGTACTCCTGTGTGCAGAAAATTTAAATTCCAGCCCAAGCATGTGTGAGCGCTTTGCTGGCCAACCCTGTGGCTTATGTCTGGGCAGTGGAGCCTTGACTAGTGTTATTGGCCAGCAACCTATCGTGTTCGGTGGCTGCGACCTCTTGTTGTAGCGCGAGGCCGTGCAGCTGCTCAATTTCAGATAGTCGAGCCTTGGTTCGGTCGCTGAACGTGACTGGCATTGGAAGTGGCTCGGTTTCCTCTTACTAACCCTAGTTCATCTTTGATGTCACCGTAGATGTCGAGCAGTTGAGTACACTGGATTTGGTTTTGTTGGCATTGGTCCAATGGAATGGGGGACCAGCAAACCAAGGCCTGATGGTTGGCACTGGGTGAGGTTAGGCGACGTCACAGCTTCAGGGGAAAGATTGAGCACAGAGCACAGTTGGACCATAGGCTGTAGGCACTTCCCATTGTATTGTTACAGTCACAACAGATTCGTTGGGCAACAACTGACCATTCGGACGTTTAATGACGAAAGACAACTTGTTTTTCATTTGCAGAGAAGCATCTACTTCAGTACCTCACAGGTTTTTGTGTCTGCACTGAGACCCAATTGCTTGACATGTCTGGATCATCTCATGATGTTACGTGTCAACACCAATCTCAGGGTCTCGAGTACCATTGTCATTTGTAAATATACCTAAAGCAACAGAATGATCTGTTGCTACCCCTGAACTGCAGATACTTGGGAGATGCCCACTTGCTGCCCTGCAGTCATCACTGTTCACCAAGCAAGATGCATTACTAACAGTGTTTGGTCCAACGGTGAGGTGAAACACCCTCAAAATGGGCGCTCACACTGTTTGTGTCGTCTACATTCTCGTAAGTTTACTAGTGGACACCGTGTGAGCTTTAATGAAAACAGTAAAAAAATTATAACTGGGTCAAGCAGACAGGGAGAGGAATGCTTTTCATATTTCAGCTGAGTATTCTGCAACATCTTTCGAATTGCCATCGGGGCTCTGAACTATACCAAGCTTGCATTTGCACTTTTACTTCAGTATGTGCCAGCATTATTTACATCACTGAACATCTCTTCCAGCTGGCTCAAGCCACTGAGATTTGCGAGGAATTGCGCACAGCAATAGTGCTAACCCAGTCCATGGTGTCGTTGATCAAAACGACGTTAGACAGATGCTCCCTTATTACAGTGCTCTGTAGCAAACCTTTTTTAAGCTGGTGACCTTTGTCTGCTCTGACTATTGACTTCCTGCAATCACGGGAGGAGAAAGCAGCAAATTACACGTAAATTTTTAAGCACCAATAATGAATGACCACTCACGTGGCACACAACTGAGCATGCAGAGTGAGCCTGCGAAAATGCACCTGGTTCTTGGCCGTCGTGACCAACGTGCCGCAGGTCAGTTCCTGGCACGCCTTGGACGCGGCGCTGCTGCTGCTGCTGCTGCGTGTGTAGGTGTGGGTGCAGAATGTGCAGTCATTCTTTGAGGACCGCACGAGCTCTCTGCTCTGACCCAGAAGAACCCAAGCTTTCGTTGTATCTCTCTAGGGAAAGACAAGAACCAACTTCATTCACGTCTACCTGTCTGACCACAACCTCGGGTCTCCGTCGGCCCGATCTGGACCCAATGTTCCGAGATTCCTTCGTAGGAAGAGGGAGAAAAAGTTGGGCTGGGCCTTGACCAGCGGCTCGGGTGGGCTCGTTGTTCGAGCTCGAACCAAGGTGCGACACTCCTGATCTCCTTGCACTGGTAAGAAGCATACATACACTGAAGAAAGTTAAGGGAATATTTTTGTTGATCAACCAATAGGTCAAATAGTCAAGATCATGAAAAACGAACACGCCTTCAGCAATGTTATTTCAAACAGACTTATCTTTATCTTGATGATCAAATAAAATGACTTTCATCTAAAAGAAAGATTTGATCAAGCAGACACAAAAATACTTTGTCCTATCAACTCCAATGATCACGTATCATCGGAATTATCTCTAGAACTGAGACCATTTGGTCCAATGAAACAGCAAGTCAATTGTCCAGTGTCCGATCAAGCGTCCTCCACTGCCACAGAAATGTCCGTACCCGATTATGAATGAAACTGGAGTCCACTGTAATGCGCTGCACGTACTTGTGTGTCTCGTCATGAGAAGAGGCAAGATTTTTAGGTGAGTCACGCATGTTTGGGCTCTCCACTTGTCGTGCTAGTAACAATCATTGTTCGCAGCTCGAGTGAGAGTCCCTAATGTTGCGGAGGCTGAAGCGAGAGCTCCTGGGGATCCTCTGGCCGCTCTTCTGCCTCGCACTCGTCGCAGAAGTCTTGGTTCAATACGATGAGTGGCAAAGGTCCCCCCAGGTCAACCAAGGTTCCGTGGAAGTCAGCGTCACGAAGCTCACCGAGCAGGGCGGGTTGTCCGAGGAGGAGGACTCGTCGGTGACGCACGTAAGTGAGCCCGTGGAGCAGGACATGACGGCAGTCGCCGCCGAGATGCGCCGCCGAGTGGACACGCTCCAGCAGGCCTGTCTGAAGAGCTGGAGCAGCAGTCCCTCCTACACTACATTCCACTGGCTACAGAAAGTAACGCCGGGACCTCATGTGACTACGACTTCAGAGTCGCCCGTTAATATAAGGGTGAACCCATGGGAGTACTTCGTGGACAGAAAACATAGACTTGTCTGGTGCAACGTGTTCAAGTCCGGCAGCTCGAGGTACAAAGAGGATCTTTCTCTGACCCGTTGGAGCATTTTTTGATGGAATCTCACTCAAAACAGCTGGGCATACGTCTTCGACCAACTGGGCGGGGTGGAGGACTCCGACTTGGAGCAGGGCAAGAAGCCTCTGATCACCCTGGCCAGAAGCATTTATCGGAGACCCAGCGAGGAGGAGTTGTTGGAGGCGTCCGAGGACCCCCAGGTGGTCACCTTCATCGTCGGGAGACACCCGTTTCAGAGGCTGGTGTCGGGATACAGAGACAAGATCGGTTAGAACAAGAAGCCTGAACATCGGTGAGGTTAGCATGATCACCTGAGTCTTTCCATGATTTCCAGCTTCAGCATTTCGCGGTTCTTATCACCACCGAATGGGCAAGACAATCATGGAAATGTACGGGACTCAAGGACCCAAGGCCAAGTCGGCGGTACCACAAGTCAGGCCTCAATTGCGAAAAAGGTTGCCCAAAAAATTTGGCCGCGGGTAGGTGAAAATGCATCTCGGAATCGGACACGTCGTCCACTACTTCCAATGCCTCCACAGGAGAAGAAAGGTAGTCACCCAGTATCCCACCTTCCAACAGTTTGTCAGATACGTCTTGGACCAGTGGAGGAGCGGTGCCGAGCTGGTAGGTGTGATGGGACTGTTCGTTCTTGGCAGTCACTGGCAATCACTGGTACAAAATGTAGGACATGCACTGGGCCCCCGTCCACTCCTTCTGCGACGTCTGTGGCTTGTTTAACTTCACGGCCGTGGTGAAGCTCGAGACGTTCGACCGGGACCAAAAGTTCGTTCTGCGGTCGGCCGGACTCAGGTTCAAAGGCGACGGCGGCCCCAGCGGTGACGGCGTCGACGAACTCATTCTCAAGCTACGCCACGTCAACGAGGCTATAGCCTCGCGCAAGTCCGGCGAGACGCTCGCGGCCGAGTACATGCGGCAGCTGGGGCCAGAGCAAGTACGAGAGACGCTCAAATCTCGATCTACAGTGTCTGTAATGTTTGGTCGTTTCAGATCCAGGGGTTGTGTGAGCTCTACAGACTAGACTTCGAGCTTTTTGGCTACGTTGCTCAGGAATGCCAGCAATGAATGAGGAATGTTCGACACTTTCTTTATTGCTTATATGATCCAGTTGTTAACGGTATGAATCACTAGCAAATTCTTGACACAGTGAGATCATTGTCCGCCAGGTGAAGTGCCCCGATCTCCGCCATCTTCTTGAAGTCGCCCATGAGTTCCTTGAAGGCCAGAAAGTCCGTCAGGGTGTGCAGCATCTCGAACACTTCGCCCTCCAGGTTGGACTTGCGCGACTCAAGTTCTGCGGGCTCAAAAATATGCAGTAGAATCCGCTAGTGCCGACATTGGATATACCGACAATAACCGACACCACTGGGATCATACTCAGTGCAGTAGCTTAGCTTCTACTGCACTGCTCACATCCATCCAGCTTCCAATGGCCTCACCTGAGAGGAACTCACTCATGCAGAATCCGGGCATCCTCCTGGCGAGCTCCCGCTCTATGAACTCCTCCACAGCCTTAGTACAAACAAGTAATGGCAATTTAGAAAGTTAACAATCAGTAACTTGCGAACTTGCTAACTTCATACGGTGGAGCTTCAAAATCAGAATAACTTTGTAGGTGACCAAATTGTGTGTTGCACAATGGCCCACCGTAGAATCAGCAAACAACTGACTGGGCAGCTTAAAGAAAACATACAAAACGTTTGGTCTCACCAGCAACAAAAGTGTGCCTTTGCCAAAAGTATGATAATTTGAAGGATTTGGTGACTTTTAAAGTTGAAGACTGCAGCAACACAGGAAAGCCTCGTTATCTCTAGCTAATAGTGGACCTGAACAACGATTGTGAAGCTACATTTAAAGGACTAAATAACATCAAAAGTGCGTTCGTTAGCAGTGAGCCCAGCACTGTCTATGTCTTTTTTTCGACCATTCTTCATCCCCGAGGGTTGCATTCGAGACATCTGTGATCTAGATACGCAGCTAATACGCGTCGAACAAAGCTACATTAATTGAAACTATGTAAGACCTGAGCATTCTGACGCTTCTGAGGACCGCTTTAGAAGAAAGTCAAAGTTTTTTACTAACTCAAAAGTCAATGTTGCATAATCGACGGTATTGAAGGTGTCACGCCGAGTGTGTTGTGCGTCAAAATATCGGAGCATTTAAAATTTTTACACTACAGTGCAGTGCAAAAGTGAGCGTACACCTGCTTGAGAGACAAAAAATCGCATTTTGAGGTCACTTTTTCAGTAGTGAAATGCATTTTTTTTTGCTAGGAGAAGGGCTC
>JAAUXU010035882.1_pt1 | contig 40670 bp, 35 predicted proteins | sample 7278151 | NCBI WGS metagenome assembly JAAUXU01 (sample SAMN14350113, study PRJNA611818) | marine sediment metagenome | isolation source: surface marine sediment (1.8m) | place: French Polynesia: Moorea | collected 2018-08
ACCCATAGTACACTGCATGCATGCAAGGTCATCCTCACACTGCATTCCAAAGTAAAAATATCAATGTTTTTAGTGTGATTCTAAAGTTTTGAACAGCACTGTATATATATACTAGCAGATCCGACCCACTGCACTGGTAGTTGCAATGAAGCCCCCAACTATAAAGCCCCTGCCTGTTCAATCTGTGCCTCTGTGGACTCCGCCTTTGTAGTCCCCACCTCTGTAGTTCCCGCCTATGTTTTCCCCGCCTATCTAGTCCCCATAGCCTGGTGGACAGACATTCACACGCACTATAGATGGCAATGGGTCCAGCTTATGAGCTGGCTGGACCAAGTCAAAAGCACCAGGAAGAGACAGTTTAATTTGGCTTATGCAGGCAGACAGACAAACAGACATACACACAGACAGACAGACTACATAAACTGCTTTACATAGGAGATGTAATTAGGAGATTAGGAGATGTGATTAGAATATTAGGAGATATATCCCTATTTGCACACCATAAGATTCAAGTGGGACTCTTCCATTTTAACTTCTGTCAGTTCACTTGCTGCAAACAGTCCCAAAATGATGCTCTAATGTCCCAGGGAGTTAAATCAGTCGGACAACTACGGTCTACACTGAATAGAGCAGTTGCGGCCTGGCCTCATACATCAAGGATTCCCCCATCATCAGGAGAGAGCATTCTGTGAGGACAGAGGCAAAGGAGGCTCAGGTTCACCAGGCCATCAAAAGCCATTCATTCATGTCAACTAAAGGCTTACACAACAGGGTGGTCTGATATTTGGTAGTTTTAGAAAATGCACCTGCAACATTGATGTTTATGAGGGAGTTGATATAAAGCAGAGCTTCAGTCAGATGCTTTTTTGACTACGCTTTTCAAATGGGAGTTACGACACTGCATAAGTGGCTGCCCAGAGAAGAGGGCTTCTGAAGCTGTAATTGTAGGTCCAAGGGGCATCAATTTGAAATTTTATTTACCAAACAGAGCCCTCTAAACAAAAGACTAGAGAATAACTTTTCTTCATCTTTATTCAAAATTTGGATTTCATGAAGAGACCATTCCAAAAACCAACATTTTTTACCTCAAGTTTCCAAAGTTGTCTGGCTCCCAAGGCACATCCAGAATATGTGAAGGGAGTTTTTGGTTCATGTGGATGAAGCTTAAACATTGTATTGCTTTTTGACAGTTTACTTCATAAAGTCCAATTTTTTTACTAATGACTCAGAAAAGTTGTTTATTGTCTGTTGTTCAAAAGGTTCTCTTGCGTCAATAAAATTTTCCATTGGGGCTCCGGGTCAAGCACCCACACCTCTGCAAGAACTCTCGTCTGGGCTACCTTTGCAGGGCTGAAGTCCTTATTTGGTCGGTGCAGTCAAGACCAATACCAGTGCTGCAGGTGTACTTCCACAATTACAAAAATTCAGATCATCCCATTGAACGATTTCTTTGAGAGGGTGTTTTACCTCATCACGTGGCAGTCAGAAAGGGCACCATATCCTAAATGAAGCTGATTATGGTTGTAATGCTTTGGACAATGGTTCCACTCATTAATAACGACATAATAATGCAAATATATGTGAGAAGACTTACAGGTATTATGTATAGTGAAGTCCTGCTAATCAAGCAGCACCAAGCAATCGAAGATTCGCCCTAACCGGAGTACCCCGAACAGCACACGTATATTTTAAAACTTATCTTTTTCCTTTGGGAAAGAATTTGCCAATTGTTGACCGTTTCATGGTGCCATTGAAAAATGTGTAGACTTTCTATTGAAACTTTGCAAGCTCTACAGAATCCAAAAAGCAGGCTTGGAAGCCTTTCTGAATAGCAGCTATCACATTTTGAATGTTGATCTGAGCCTCTATTTAAATTGATCTACTTCTAGATCCGATTTGAAATATTGAGGATTTTAATTTCAGCAAAACTCTGTTCTGACAAATTTTTCTCTGTAAAACGGATCTTTCTATTTACCCATGCTCTGTTAACGGGAGCTCACTGCATATAAAAGAAGCTGTCTGGTATGTACCATAAAGTACATCAATGAAATGGCAGTAAAAAGCCCTGACAACTGGCCTAAACACAGAGGACACTCTGTGCCAAGTAAGGGTATGCTGTATTTTGCACCCATTGTAGGCTTTGAGGGATGCATTAAGGCATCATTTCTGGAAGTACCAAATTTGGCAGTCCTCCCAACATAATAGCAAAAGCCGAGGTCTTAGTGCTTGGTCACATGGCAATAAGAAAATAAGATCAAAGTGCTGCTGAGAGTGTTGTAGAAAGCATACAAAATCCCGCTAGGTTTTCCACGCGAGGAAATGAAGTGCAGCAGTGCAGTTCAGTTATTTTTGGTATTATTTTCCCCCAATTTGTTTTCTCCCAATATTGACCCTTTGCTCACTGTGAAATCTGGACAATCATCTGGACTCCACCCTGAATATAATGCGACTCAGCACTTAGGCAAATGCCGATTGTGCCAGTCAGCATCAAAAAAGTGTCTCACTTTCAAGTGTAATGGGTGTCTACTGATGAAACTTTGATTTTTTTTAATCTCTTTCCGCTTCACTCAACCCCAGACTTGACAAATGGAACATCGACTGTACTTGTGCATTGTGTTGCGCGGCGCGGCTGCTCTCCCGATGGACGGAGGAGTTCTTTGTCAAGAGACGCTTGGCTGCATGAAGAGGAGGCGGAGGCAGCAGCTTGAGCCTGTGTAGACGGCTACGACGGACGGACGGACAGACGCATCTTCCTCCCGGAGAGGAGCCAAAAAAGAGAAAAGAACAACGCAGGCGGCCGGCGGTGGACGAACAGGCGGAGGATGAGGCAGAGGCGGCCAGCCAGGGTGGCGTCCGGGACGGGCAAGGCAGAGGCAGACATTCTCAGCAGTACGGATAGACAGCGTTCACACAGCTACACACAGCAAGCAAAGCAGAAGCGGCGGAGCGCAGGGCTGCAGATTGCAGAGCAGAAGCGGAGGTTGGCCTACGTTCGGTTCGGGCGAGAAAAGAAGTCGGGGTGAATCAACCGGTCCCCGCGACTCCGGGTTTCTCTCTCTTGCTCCCGTTCTCTCCAACGATCCGTGGTCCTCACGCACACTTCCCTCTCCACTTCTTTCCGCGCCTCCACTCCTAAGGCTTCCGTCGAGGTTGTCGTCGCTCACGGTGAACAAGTTGTCGACGACCAAGGTCGTGGTGTGTAGCAGCCTCTCGCTTGTCGGACCCCCCATGGCGACTTCAACGTTCGGAGGAGGCGGAGCAGCCGCTGGCGGCGGTAACGCACCTTTGCCGCCGACGCCTCAACAACTAAACGGCGGCGCGGCGCCCCCGACGGTCCCGCCACCGCCTCCTGGCCTCGGAGGCCCAACGGCTGCGACCGCCGCCCCCGCGGTCCTCAAGGCTAAGGCAGAGGAAGAGATCCACACGTCTCTACGATTCATCAAGGATATCCGGCGACTCGAGGCGTATCAGCGGCGATACCTAATTAAGGTGAGACACCGCCGTCACGGTCACTCCGTTGAGAGAAGACCGACTATCTCAGGATCGCTTACTGTCTTTCTCGACGTCTAAATGTCGCCATCTTTCTCCCCATATAGGCCAAAGAAGCCTTGAACCACGTTCAGCTTCTGCTGGACCACCAGCTCATCGATGTGGCCTGGTCAGATGTGTTGGGAGATTGTGAGGAGAGCCTGCTGAAGGCGCTGGGTCACCTGGATGTGTCTTCTCCCTCGCAATTGTCCGACTTGTACGCCTTGCTGGTGAGAGATCGAGAGAAGCTGAACCATCGCTTCCAGGAGTTGTCGGTCAAGAGCTCGCTCAGCGAGTACGTCGTCAACTCGAGGACGCTGCTCGACGTCGATAGAGTGCGTGCGGCCACGGAGGCCATCGTGAGGAACGAGAAGCCGGTGCAGCCCAAGGCCGATAAGAGTAAGACAGTAAATTCTTCACAGCCGCGACGGCCCCTCTCATGTGCGTCTCCTCTATCTTTTCCAGCACCGTTGGATTACACTTCCTTCCTAGCAAATTTCTGCACGAGTACCATCGTTAGCTCCATGTTCAATTCTTTCATGCCCAAGCGGGACTGCTACCGGGTCTACGACTCCACCAAGGGCGGCGACGGTGCTTCTTCCACCAGCCAGCAACATCAATCAGGTGGTGGGGTTCAGGTTGCTGTCAAAGCTCCCACAGCAGCGAATGTTGCGACATCCATGGACAACCATAACGTTAGTTCGACATCGAGCGTTCTTCAGCAACAAGACGAATTGAGCAACGCGTACTTCGCCAGCACGGGTGGTCCCTCGTCAGAGAGAATGAACCACAGCGCCAGTGGCGCCATGAGCGGCATATACAACGGGGAAGTTGTGGACAACTACGTCGTCCCAGGGCAGCAGCAACAACAAGCGACTCATGACAACGAGTTGCAACTGTCCAGCCACGAGCTGGTGGCAGCAATTAGTCAGATCACTCGACGAGACGACGCAGCTTCCACTTCACCTGCCACCAAATCGATGAAGCCGGCTGGAGGAGGCACGAGCGATCTGTGGGGCAAAGACGATACGACAGAGCTCATCTTGGCTTCCCAGCAACATCAGCAGGGCAAGTCCAAGAAGGTTGCTGACGAAGTGGCTGCAAACCTTCGGAGAGCGCAACATCAACAAGCGGCTGGATTCTTGGGCCATAATGGATACGGCACCAACACCAATCATTCTGAGCAGCAGCAACAGCCGCATGACGCCTCCACCGACTCTGCCACATCAGAGTCCGACGACGGCCGCAGCGGCCTTCCTGCCACCAACGCAGCGGCCGCGACTGCATTTCCCAGTGCCGCTGCTGGTGGAACTTCAGGGACGGCAGCTGCGGTAGCAGCCGCGGCGGCTGGTATAGATTTTGAAGGCAAGCCGCTGTCTTTTGCTCGAATTGCTAGCCTAAATCTGGAGAAGCAAGCAGTTGTGGCTGGCAGTCTTCAACAGCAGCAACAGCACCAGCAGCAACAACAGCAGCAGCAGCAGCAGCAGCAGCAGCAGCAAGGCAGGGGTCAAATAGGAGTGACTGAAGGAGGAAGTACTCTGTCAAACAAGATGGTTGCCTTGACCTCACGGGGTGTGGTGTCAGGGGCGGCCCCCAACCCCTCTGCAGGGATTACAATGCTACAGCAGCAGCCGCAGGTGTCGTCCGCGCTATCCCTGGTGACCCCGTCGACGATGATGCCGCTGATGTCTTTGCCTCCCTCGAGCAACCCGCGCTACTTCTTTGACCTGGCCATGGAGGGAAAGCGGCTGGGTAGAGTGATCATTGAAGTCCAGCCGGCCGTCGCTCCCAAAATGGCTGAAAACTTCGGATTACTGGTGACGGGAGAACGCGGCTTCGGCTACAAGGGATGCCACTTCTTCCAGGCGTGGAGGAATGAGTCAGTCATCTGCGGTGACTGGGAACACAACTCCGGCCGCGGAGGCCGTGCTGCCCTCGATGGTGGGCCGCTGTTCACTCCGGATGACACCAGACTGCCGTGCGTCAGGGGTGCTGTGGGCATGCGGAGAATGTCCAAAAAGCACTCCAGTCTGAACCAGGTAAGAACTGATGACATTCGTACGAAAGTGACGTCCAATTCTACTTTGTAATTTCTACTAGGTGGCGTCCCAATTCCGCATCATCCTTGCCAACATGAATACCCAATTCACGGGCATCTTCGGCCACGTGATCAACGGCATAGAGGCGCTTGACAAGGTGGCCAACATCGGGGGCGAGGGCGGCAGACCCGAGAAAATTGCAGCAGTCGTGGGCTGCGGCGTGTACAAGGCATGAAGAGGAGAGGAGCAAGAGTGTGTAGCGCAATGAAGAGGGCTCAGCAGAGACTGTGATTTTTTTCCCAATGCGACAACAACGAACATCACCTATCATATGAACATGCATAGAGCGCATTTCCCTCCACCATAGCCTCCCCACTGCAATGGGAGGAGATAAATGGACTAATGAAATTCCGCAGCACTTTGTGGCAAGCTGTTCCACCACCACCAAAGATCCTCCCTCAGTATTTGAGTTGTTTCAGGGCAAGCTCACCTCCTTTCCCTCCTCCAGGACCTTCCTACGTTCATCTGCTGTACAGCAATGTGACTCTCGCCATCATGTTTTTTATAACCAAGAAGACGCTGCTTTTCTCTATCTCGGCTTTCTACAGGCCAATGTTTTAGCACGTTATGTTATAACAGTTGCCACCTTGTCTCATTCGGAATTGATGCATAAAATTGAATATCAGTTTGTACTACACATCACGAATTTGCCGATCCCTCTCTTCTCAAATAAATGAGTTTGGCGCATGAACATAGGACAGGATCATGCAGTACGTGGAGTTGGTTCATTGCATCACATTCACACGTTTTATCCATTGAATATAGTATCTTCTACGTGCGTTTCTTAAGGATGCTGTAATTCGTATGGTTCGATGGCCATTTGTCCTTAGTGAACTGGTCCTCTTGAAACAACCTTCCAAAAGTGTAGATTCATTGGTTTTTTTTCTTTCTTCCCATTCTTAAAGAAATTTTATTGACAGCAGTATGAGACCATCAAACCCCAATCCTCCGAAGGTCCAGCTTTGGCAGGACTAGGCCTGTGGACCAATCCTCCAAGAGTCTTAATATTCAGAGAAGTAACTTATTTAATACCGGTCCCATGTAGAGGCTGCAAGATTACCAACATCACCAAGAACAACCAGTTGGACTTGATGCCTCTAGTACAGTATTAGGTCTCACTTTGGTGAAGAACCGAGACTTACCGAAATTCATACCGCAGTCAACTGCACTTCACAGGAGAATATGTCAACTGCAAAACATTTGCTCTCAAAACAGAATTTTTGAGGCTACCACTTATCAGCTAGGAAACATGACAAAAAGAATGATTGGAGCACAGCAACCAATAGCTTAGCAAATATTTTATATTTGCCACGTAAATGACTGCTTTGTCACGATTTCAATGTTTTAACATTCACATGAACTTTTGACATTTAAACTTAAATATTTTAGTCACTCGATTTCAATAATAAACTCTAGGACCTTTTTCATTGTTCCTGCTGCTACTGTCTCTTCATAAGTTCGTAAGTTTTACCACTTCTGTTTATTTTCATGGCAATGCTAGTTACAATTGCATCAACTGTTGCCAGTCTGTCAGTTGTTCTCATCAACATAGTGTGACTGTCCAATAAGACTTCACAGACCAGCAAAGTCATCTTCCTCATCAAAAACCCCTTCAGAGGTTTCTTGTTGCAGCTAGCGTGAGCACACCCTGGTCTGTGATATGGGTGATTGAAACAGGTCCAAGATCTATGCGGCAACTGACTTCAAGAAATGGAGAAATGCAGCCATTGGTTGTGCCTTTCAACACTCTCTTCTCTCTCTGCTGCTGCCATAACTGTAGCCTTGAACATGGATGTCTCATCAGTACACACTGAGGAGGACACTTCACTGCTGTGGTAGCACTGATCCAGAGCCTATTCGTGGATACCCAAAGATGCCTGCCCATGGAGCTGTCATGTGGTCTATGCATGGCAAAATCCACCATGATCTTCACAGCTCTATTGCCCAGATGAGCCATGAGAATGGTGTTTCAGGGATGACAGGACAGTGGATTGTGAGACAGGATTTGGGTATGAGGTCAAGGGCAAGGAAGAAGAAGCAGAAAATGACACCAGCAAACAAGGAACAGCATGTTCAAAAGTGTCAGAGGCTTCTTAACCGCATACGTCGCTGTGGGAGCCTCAGAATCTTTCTGGATGAAAGCAAGGTGGAGCTATCCCCATATGCTAACTCCTGCCATGATTGGATAACTGAGGTAGCTGCTGGAGACAGGGGCGACATAGGAATTAACCTGCAACACCATGGACCTGGGTTCATGATTCTGGGAGTGTGGATCAGTGATGGTAGTGGCTGGTTCCACACATTTCAAGCTAGAGAGACAGTTATAGCTGCCTCCTGTAGAGCTATGGATGATTTCTTTAGGTGGTTTCGCACGACGTACACTGCTGAGCAGCATTCTGGTTCCCTTCTGTTCATGGATGGAGCACCATCCCACATGTCTGTGGCTACCCAGAACCGCATCAGTGCAGCAATGATTGAGGTCGGTGGCTTGTTGATTGGCAAGGGTCACAAGCCAGTCTACAACCTCAACCTCAATCCCCTGGATGCCTGTGGATGGCATCTGCTCAAGAAGGCTGTGTGTGGCCAAGATGGTGGGCCTACCCTTCCTGTTCTCCGCCGCTGATTTGCAGCACAATGGCCATGTATTTCCAGCTGAGATTTCATTCAGAAAGGCTGTTCAGTGTGTAGGCCACATCTCCAGAAAGTGATCACAGCTCAAGGAGGCTACATTGAAGGACAATGAAGCTAGTCATTCATTGCAACAAAATTCTAGTCACTTGTGTTGTGCTATCCATTTAGTCAATCTGCAAATTTCTAGTCAGGAAATAGAATTTTATGAGGTGTGCTGCCAGGTTTTTGACTTCTCCCACTGAGTATTGTTTTGTCTAAACATGCACAACTGTACAGCAGCGGAATCTCTTTTCACTTGTGGGCCTATACCTGTTGTATGAGTGTAGCAAAGAGAAGTGGCATGTGTTGTTCACAGGTCTAAATATCATACCATTTCCAACTTACAGAGTGTACTGTATACAGGAAGTGTAGCAGACATTGATTTCTTCAGTAATAAATTTTGACTGAATTAAACTAAAGAGATTCACCCCTCTTTGGAGAGCTAGCACGTTCGTCAAAAATTGAACTGATATGCAATTTTGCGCAAGGACCACTTATTTGTTCACAGTACAGTCAGACGTTCATGTGGTATGCCCTCACATGTGGCCCCACATAAGATCTTTCCCAACTTTTGTCAACAGAGGCAAGGCTGTGATTTCCTGAAACAGGAGGGTCAGCACACTCTAAAACAATGCTTACCCAAATCATGGATGCTCCTCCAAGGAAATAAAGGTAATTCTCATAGTACTATTATATCTTGTCCAGTGACTTTGCCAATACTTCACATTTGGGACAATTTGTGGCATTATCACCCCTTGTTGACCTGGCCCAGTCATATTTTCATTATGTGTAGCAACTGGTTAAGCTATTGCTAAAGGGGTAGGAAGGAAAATTCCAGTTTGAGGAATGAAAATAAACTTTTCAGATATCAAAATGCTGACCACAAAAGGATCTCATGATGAGTGCAGGTGTGTCATTTGCATCTCATGCTCACAAAAGGGATCAGGACTTCTCACTGAAAGAGAGAAAGACCTGATATGTGAGTTCTTGTTCTGTGACTTTAAGAAGCAAGAACACATTTTACCTGGGAGTCTGTGCAATGGATGCCGAAGTCGACTTTCATCTCAAAATGGTGAGAAACCTCAACTCCTTCCAGAGACAAACTATGCCGGACTGATAGGAGAAGTGCAAGCCATTCCACCATTGACCAGATCAAGACAAGATTTTGAATGCACATGTCATCTTTGTGCTACTGCAAGATACACAAATGCACACAAAAAGTGTATTGAAAGCAACTATATGACATGGCCTTTATCGGGCACTAGGATGACTCCAAAATCCAGCTCCAAGGCATCAAATTTGCGACTTTGCAACTTCTGCCTCACCCTATTGGGCAAGGGAAAACCTCATTCATTCACATGCACCACCCAGCTCCAAAATTTTGGCCAGTTTTCTCCAAAATTCAAAAAACAAGCTTATAGCAGGACATTGCATGAGAAGCTTAAATCTTCAGATTTGAAGACTGTGAAAGTGACTCAGGCTCAAGGACAACCATTGGTTGTTTCAATCCCATCCTTGTCTTGTAGAGGAAAAAAGAAAATGGACTATTCAGAACCTACACATGTTCACAAAAAAATCACACATGAAACCATGTTCTTGCTGAAGACAAATTTAAATCTCAGCAACAAAAAGGCCAAGGAAATGGGTCAGATTCTACATCATGGAAGCACAACTCCAGGACTAATTGAAAAAAACTTTTGTCATGCCTTGGTTGAACAGAATCATGTGATGCAACCATTTTTTGAAGCACTAAGATTTGCCATTGTCAAACACTGATGAAACTGAATGTCAACGAGTTGCAATTCTCTGCAATGATGTCCAAGGGCTGATTGCTTTTCTTGCTAAAAAGTGGGCTTGAGGAGAAACATTGGTGTGAAAATTGGAATTGATGGAGGCAGTTCATTTCTAAAGATCTGCCTTTCAGGTGCATACATGGATAGACCTGAAAGTCATAGTCCTACCAAACCTCCTGGCAGAAAGAAACTCAACATGGATCAAAAGTTCCTTTACACTGGAGTAAAAAAGATTCTTGTCATTGGGCTGGTAGCTGATGTACCTGAGTCCTATGACAACATTAAGTGTCTTCTATCTAGTCTGAATTTAACTCAAATATCATTCACCATCGCATGTGATCTGAAACTGGCTAATGTCCTAGCTGGACTGCAAGGGCATTCTTCCATGCATCCATGCCTGTATTGCGAGGGTAAGGCTCCTTGGGTAAAAGTTGCCCAAGCCAGGACACTTGGCAATATCAAGGAGAACACAGCAAATTTTGAAAGGCATGGAAAAAACATGGCTAGAGAATGGAGCTCCACATTCTCCTTGGAGTTACGAACAAGATCTTTGATGAGCTCATTGCTGTATGGAAAGCCAATCTTGCTTACAAATGGGCATATCAACATAATATTGTGTGATTGAACTACCATGGGTCTACAATGGAAGGCAACCAGTGTAGTCGGCTTCTGAAAAAAGCCCTTTTACTTTACGGAGATCTTCCTGACCATCTCAAAAACTTTGCTGTTGCCTTGAACTGCCTCAATGCTATGCAAGATGCTTGCTTTGGCAATGACTTGAAGTCTGATTTCAAAACCAAATTACAGCAATTCAAAGATGCTTATCTTGACATAGGCATAAGTGTGACTCCCAAGGTTCACATACTATTTCAGCATGTCTCAGAGTTTTGTGAGTTGAAGCAATCAAGTCTTGGAAAGTATTTTGAGCAATCAACGGAATCTCTTCATCATGACTTTAATCAGACATGGGCAAGGTACAAAATGTCCATGCAACATGATCTGTATCCTGAAAAACTTTTGAAAACTGTTGTCAACTACAATGCCTTTCATGTGTAAGAATCTTCTAGTCCTACAGAGCCCACTGCCATGTTTTTTCTAGCAGAGTCACAGCAGTGTACCATGGTTGAAGTTTAATAAAGAAAACAGGAAGAAAGTATAGCGAATTCTGTATAAATGATCCTAGTTTCCTTGGATGAGTGTCCATTATTTGGGTAAGCATTGTTTTAGAGTGTGCTGACCCTTCTGTTTCAGGAAATCACAGCCTTGCCTCTGTCGACAAAAGTTGGGAAAGATCTCATGTGGGGCCAAGTGTGCTGCTATGGTGCATAACTTTCATCCTACATTGAGGAAAAATCAGTTGTCCCAGCGCAAAAGTGCATATCAGTTCAGTTTTAGAGGAGTCGCTTAGCTTTTCATTGAGAGGTGAGCAGCTTCTGTATCTCAATCCAGTCTAGAGGTATGGCTGAAAAAGGAAGTTTCCATAGTGCATGAGCGTAGACATAAGATTGGGGGGTCAGCAGGTAGTGCCATTTTTTCAGGGGGGAGGAGGGTGATATAGCCTCCCCTGTCAACAGCGCAGAGGTGTTTTTACGCAAAAGTTGACTAATTTATTGCCTCCAAGAAATTGTGGGGGTCAAACTTAAATTGTCACTAACATTTGAGAAGTCATATGACAGTGGAATATTTAATTGATGTCGTATTTATTGAGCTCCGAGACCTTTACAAATGTTTAATTCAAAAAGTTGTGCACCTTTAGGTGCAGAACACATGTATAGACAGAACACAAGTGAGTGAAGTTACTGTCATTAAGGAAGTCTTTAGCAATCCTTTTATAAGGCTATAGACTCACCTAAAACCACAGATGCTACACACGCAGTTATGAGAAGGAAACAAAAATCCTCCTAACATTTGAGCAGTTTTCAAAGCTGGGGCCACACTTGGCAAGATACATTCTTTTACAAAAATAACATTAGTAAAAATCATGAACTCACTTAAAACCAGTACTTGGGCACCTAGGGAGATGAAACTTGCAGAAAAATGTGTGACATATGCAATGAGGAAGACCCTGCTGGTAACTGTTGCTGGTGAGGCATCCTATGAAAAAGGATTACTGCATAGAATGTGTCTTAACTTATGCCAGTCATCAGGGAAACAATTGAAATTAGAATGTGAAGTTTGTGATTACTTGAAAGCAAATCTGCAAGCACATCACAGGGAGGTGACTTCCTCCAGGTTACCCTCCTTGGTGGTAAGGATGGTGGTCTTCTTGTCGTGCTCCTTCTTGCCTTGTCGGAACCTGAACCTGGCCACCAGGTAGTACTTCAGCACAACTGATGAATGATACTTTCTCCGTCAAAGAATAAGTGTCCTACAACATAAAAATGAGTAAAACGGAGCAAAAACGGTCAAAAAGAGCTGGAAATCATTAACACTTTCTCGCATGCCCCAAGTCCCACTCATCCACACTGGCTTAGCCTGCGACTTTTCTCAATTTTCTCTGCTGCTGTGTTGATTGCACCATTTCTGAGCTTTCCATCCTCTGATGCTTGAAGATGCAAAACTTTTAGAATGCATGCAGGGTCACAATCACTGAGGTTTGGCTATGCATCATTGCCATTTGGTCATGCGTCATGCAAATCATCATCCACAGATGACATGTTTTCTGTCTCCAGCAGGAGAAACAAGGGATGCATCAAAAACCATGACTTTGCTTTTGATCATTTTCAGTCACAATGAGCTCAAGCAGAAATTGGGTGGGGTGGTGAAAGGCCCATCCACGTACCTACAGTCCTCGGCGTGGGGCAAAGTGGGCTCCCCAAGCTGTACTGACAGCTGATGAGGTGGGATCTTCACGTGGAACCGGTCACCGGGACAGTGCTTGACAAGACCCAGCATCTTGAGCCTATTCTTCAGCATTCTTCAGCAGAGCAGTATTCTTCAGCATCTGTGCAATTTGATGCTAGAGCGCTCAAAGTGCAGCAACCCGTATCAGGCGCCACGCCAAAATGCACCGCTCTTCCCCTTTTTCAGTGGCCTTTCCATGATGAAAGTGACTGAAACTTTCTGGGGGTGTTGCCACACACCCTCTAGTGCCACATGCCAAAGACGACGCCCTCAGACTAGTTCTTGGACATGCTACAGGCCGAGAACCCCACGTTCGCGGACAGGGGCATCATCACCGTCCATCGACAAGCGTGTACGCTCAGCAGCAGCCGCAGCAGTGACAGGCGACACAGGTGGACAGAGCGCGCTCATTCTCCTGCCGCTGCTGCCGCCGAGTGTCCGTTGCTCCTCATTTGGCCACCATCATGCTCTTGCGCACGAACCTGATGTTTCTGGCCTATAGCATGTCCAAGCGTAGTCCAGAAGGATGCCATCTCGGGCATGAGGCACAGGAGGGTATATGGCAACACCCACAGAAAGTTTCAGCCACTTCCATCATGGAGAAGTCACTGAAAAAGGGGGAAAAACTTTGAATCAGAAGTGCAGATGGTAAAACATTTTTTTCCCAAAAATGAGACTTGTACCAGCTAAAACAGTGTCCAAAGACAATTTCCCACTCCAAAAAAACAAAATTGACCTTTGTTATAGCTAACTGTGGAACTGTTGGAGGTCTGCTATTTTCTGTCCATTGCGTGTGCAATTGACATTCTGTTATTGGCAACAACCCGGTCTCACAACAGTAAGGCTGCAGCGCACTTATTAAAGGCCGGATATCAATTTTCCTTTCTTGTACCAGTCTGCAAGGTTCAAAAAATTCTGCTGAATTACTGCCCAGGCACGCCAAGTCTGCCCAGTCTTGTCGACTTCAGTCTGCAAATCACCCGTCTGCACTTCCATCCTGTTTTGTCACCAAAACCGTTCATATCTCGATTCTTTTTTGTGAAGACATCAATTTTTTAGATCATACTTTTTGGTGGAATCCACCGTTGAAATAGACAACGAAACAATTTCGCGCTTTCTTGTAGTTTCTGAATGCTGATTTGAGATTTTCGAGAGGAAAGTGACCGTGCAGTTACTTTCGCATGAAACAATATTATTACCTTATTTGTCAATTGGCCAGGTTTAGACCTAAACATTTAGCAGTATTCTTCAGCTTGATGCTCTTCTTGAATTTAGCTGCAGTGCATACTTGAATTGCATAAAGTTTTCCTGTTTTCTTTATATCTTAACTGTTTGTGTGGGCCTAGGTGTAAACAGTATCGCCATGCAAATCCAGATCGAGTCGTTTCTGACTCTGATAACTAAGTATTTTCCAATGTTTTCGGATCAGCCCAGTACTTCATGGAGCTTCACTGAAGAGCTTTCCAATGTGACCTGAGACTTCTCTTGTTGCATCAGTTCTCCATTGTGTAACGAGACCGCATAAGTGCTGAGCCGCAGAGCGACCAAACCTGGGGCAATGAGAAAGAGCAGTACCTTTGAGCTCTATTGTTCAGAGCAGAGAAAACCGCATAGCCACAGGCAATGAGCGAGCAGACAATGCCTGTGAGCCCAAGGGTCATGTTTAGGAGAAGACAGAGGAGAAAGAGCATGTCAGATCTCTTGAGGATTCCCAACATCAGAATGACGTATGCAACAAGCCAAGCCACTGAGACAATGGTGACGAAAATGGGTTGAGCCTGGCGAACACTGAAGAAAGTTGAAGCTAAAACTTGCACTTCACCAGATAAGGAATTGTAAAAAAAGCAGTGTGTGATACCCTTAAATCACCAGTTTTCACAGAATTGCAAGGAGTGGCAATACTGGTTGTCACGGAGTTTTATGTTTTTACTTTTGACATTGGATAATTCATACGTCTGTGCTAACTTGTCAAGAAGTTTACATTTGAAAAGTGCTAAGAAACAGTTGATTGTGCATGTTTGTTAATCAAATCTAATCACAAAGTGTTTCAGTGAGATTACGCATCACTGAGGGAAGAGGGGGAGAATCTATTCCCTGCATATAACACTCCCCCATTCCTCCTTCTTCAGGTGTGCCTGAATGACATGGTCTTCCGCAGTCATGTGTCTGCCAACAACCAGCAAGCCCACCTTACCAGATGCACTTATGAGCCCCCAGACCTTGATACTTGCACGAGTCGAGAGTGTCTCTTCAAGCAGTTGAGGGTCATTCCAAAAGTACTGACATCCACCTGGGGGGCATCAAGGTAAATTCCTTCTCATAGGAGAAGACCACGGATTGACACTCAGTCATCCCAAGTTTTGCAATTGAAGACTTGCTGCCTTGCGGCACACTAACAGCCATGGCCGCTGCAGCCTCTTCTTGATCAGGACCCCCTGGAGGAAGTGCCAAGTGGTGCCTGGTGAGAGTTATGTTCCATTGGCCAGTTGGGCACTGTACTGTCAAGAATTATCTCGCATGGCACAACCTCTTGACCAGCTTCTGCAGGAAGGTTGGGAGGACTTCCTCCTGGGGTTTTCCTCCTGTATGTCTTGCAAATTCAAGTTGGGAAGTCGCAGCAAATACCATTCCATGCTGAAAGTGTCCACATATCCTAAGTCATGCTGTGTAAGCTTAGTCGCCTTGCCCATATTTGCTGCTAGTTGCATTACTGTGAAGTATCTAAGCATACCTTTTGTAATGTGACTGACACAGTGCAAGCCCTTCCTGGATATGAGGCACAGACGTCGCCCTGGGGTGGGTGGGGTCGTTCCTGGGATGTTCCTTCAGTGTGGGGGCGAGGGGGGGGGAGCACAGCCCCTAGAAGGTTTTGGACGTTTTGTTGGTTGCTGCTCTCTTGCACACAGACTTCCACGGCATGTCAATTTTCATGTACACAAACTTAGGCACTACCGAGATTATTGTGGAAGTTTCACTCTTGTGAAAGTTGTCGTTCTTTGTCAAGTTGGTTCTAAAGTTTTGCTCAGGCAGCAAAGCCCCAGCTTAACCAATATCTCCGGTATGACGATACAAGCGCACTGTAGATAGGCGCTGTCTGACACAGCGCATTGGATTCATGTCAGTTCACCTGCAGACTCCCAATGGAATCGTTTTACACAGTTTCGCTCTAGTAGGTCTTTGTCATATTCGCGCATTTAAGCATTTTCCTTGAACGGTTTGCATGAACCATGAGGTCAGGGTAAAGCTAAGATAAATAGAAACTTATTATGTCAGTTCTACTGTTTTCCTCAGGCGAGACACCACTTAAGCGTTTTTCCGACGCCATAAAGATGACGTCGTAAGTCCACTTCGTCACGCCCCTGACCTCCCTTCCCTTAACGTTGACCTCCACCTCCTTCAGCAATGTCCGCTCTTCCGGAGTCACACTGTACGCTCAAAATGCGAAGGCCAGAGTCCATGAAAAGGTGCCCGGAACGAGGTGGCAAACTTGCACTCGATCGGTGTCACTCCTGTCATCGGATGGGGCTTTTTGTTCTATCGTCCCAAGAATGGACAGGTAAAAAGTTACTTTGTTCCTAGAGAACCAAGCGAAAGAGTCTCTCCGACTTTGGGGCAGCTCAAACCTACCCAACCTGACCCAAAAGGAGAAAAGAGGTAGTAAAAAAAAAAGTCACTTGTGCCTAAAAGGGGGTACCCAAAGGAAACCCTCGGGGGGGTGGGGATGCGTCGAGATCCCATGCAGGAGAACGATTCTGTGCTGCAAATTTATTTCTGCCTAGGAGAAACCTCGTCTGTTTGTTTGTGTACGTGCGTGTGTGTGTCTGTGCGTGCGGTGGCGGCGATATCGCCCTTGCCATGGCCATAAATTAAGGGCATGCTGCATAATTGACAAGTGCATGGCCATGTTTTCTTTACTGCCTGGGTTTGTGATGGAGCAAAGCTGCTTGCTGCGATCCCGTCTGGCTACAAAATGTGGGGTTTTCGAGTAGGGATGCACGAGTACTTGGAAGGGCGGATACGACGCCAATGAAGAGAGGGTTTTTTCGCCGAAGTGTCGCAGGTGTCACAACCACGAGGAAAGGGTTGAGCCCTGGATCCGTGGCAGACCTTTTCACCCCAAAGCTCTGGACTTCCCCCCACCCTCGGATGAATAGAGAGAGGAAAACTTACGAGTCTTTGCTCAGCTTGAAGCCGGAATAGCTTCACGTGCGTGAATGGTCCAACTTAATATTCTTTCAAGTGAATGTCTGAGTCCGAAGTTTCCGCTGCTTGTTGTCGAATTGAGGAGAAGTTTATGGCGGACGTTAAGGAAATGAGCTAAAGATAATGCGTCCGTGTGTGTGTGGCATCTCCACCTGACCCGCACCTCGCCTCAATGGAATCCCGCGGGGGAGATTTTCTTCATCGCACCAAGATGTGCAGAAAAGTGTGGCGAGCAGATTAGTCTGCACGTCACCCTACACGCGTCCACATGCAGGCGTTGGCAGGTGCCTGGGGTGCGGAGATCCTCCGCCTGCCTGCCGGGCAGGTCTGCAGCGGGGAAGTTGGCTTTATCGGAGGTGATCTCGTGGGAGTTTTTCTGTCGGCTGATATTTTTCGCCAGCACGCATGAGATATTTGACCGACAAAATTGCACAAGGCCAGGCGAAGGAGGGCACAAAAGCTTCGCAGCATGACCGATGCCGCAGCATCCAGTGGAAAGAGCTCTTCGGGACAACTTTTTCCCCCTGTGAGTTCGAGCGGATCTCATCAATGGGCAAGCATTATGCGCACTGTTCAGTTCAGTCGAGTGGGCTTCTCCGTCCTCCTGTGACAATGCGTGATTTGCGGCGCGCCGGCCGGTTCAAGGAAAAATACATGCTCGCTCGTCTCGCGGAAGAGTGAGTTAGTGACCGATAACTCACGGTAGTGATTTTTGGCGACGCAGGTCTTGTCACTGTGCACGCCAAAAATGCAGTAAACAATAATAGTAGAACCTGATTCGCGTGTTATTACTGTGGCGCCTCGAGCAACGCAGTCATAGGTATAGGGGATGACGAGAAACCTGACACCTTGAAGACCCAACTACTTGACTACGCACGAGGTCATGATATAGATAGGTGTATGCGCCTCCACGAACAGCCATGTCAGTGCTCAAGAACTTGTCGCTTCTCTTTGTGGCCTGCTGCGTAGCGGTGGCCAACCTGTGCACAGGCCAAACTTGCCCCACGATCGAGGACCTGAAGGACCAGAAGGACCGGAATCATGCTCCAGTGGCTGAGCAAGTAGACAGCGACACTGTCCGTCTACACTGGGACAAAGTTTGGCCCGACGTTGACTTCGATCAGTGTTTCACCAAAGTGTGGGTCACGGTTGGAGGGACAGAAAAGGTGACAATAGCAAATCTGACGAGAAGGTCGATGACCCTTCCAGTGACTCCTTGCGAAGAAGTGAGGTTTGACTTGACGGCACTATTGGGTTCCACCGGAGAGGAAATAACGTCTTCCCGTAGCCAGAGAAGGTTCAAGACTTTCATGCCTCCCTTGGCCAAAGAGACCCAGGGTTCCACTTTTGTGGAGAGATTAGAAAATGATCCTACAACTCTTTCTGTTCAGGCCGCATTTGACGATTTGGCGGAGAATCGGGCTTGCAGGAAAGTCATTAGCTCAGAACTTAGATACAGGAAACTGTGGACCTCTCACGATGACTTGGACTACGACGGTGACGTCTGGTCAGTGGTCAAAACCATGGAGATCTCGAGGAGGGGGATGGACGAGACCGTGACAGGATTGGACGATCTATGTGCTTCATACGAGGTTAGGAAATGCTGGTACAGTAACGACTCTACGTAAAAGCGTGTACGGTTTTTGCAACTTCAATTAGTGTAAAATTCTCGATTTTTGCAACATTTTGCTGCTGACTGGTAGAGGACCGGCTTTCAATTTTTGCAGAACTCGCGATTTTTGCAAGATTGTCCTGCTGACCGACCCTTTGCGAAAATCGAACACATACCGTAGAATGTACGTATAAGAAGGATCATGCAGCAAAACACTTTGTGAATCTTTTTTATACGCACTGTACAGGTTGTACTGTTGTTGGAGGGCACGGAAGGCACAGACTCTGCTCTTGCTCACCTGGGCACTGTTGAGGCACCTTCAAAGGAGCAGCTGAGAAAGGCGTACGACTCGGGGTTCAGGCAGAACCTGCCCCAACCCGGACTCATCTCTCTGGAGTCGGCGGGGCATGATTCCATCTCTGTCAGCTGGCCTATGACCAACTGTGCTGACGGTTATGTAGTAGAAGTAACTGCGGTCAACCAGAGTTTTTTCGGTGGTCTCGAGTACGAGGAAGAGGAGGAGCTGGTGGAGTCAAAACGCTTTACCGATCCAACCAAGACAAAAGCAACGTTCACTGGGTTGGAGCCCTGCTCAAGCTACAGGGTTCGAATAAAGACTTTTCTAGTGATTGGAGATGATGGGGTCATGCTCAGAAGCGAACCGCGAGATCTTTCTTTGACGACAGTCATGGATCAGAGGTAGGCACCTTAACTGATGTGCGTACTGGGCTTGGTGTCTGGCCAACCTACCTTGCTGTGGTACAAAAAACCGTGTCAGTAGCTGTGCGTAGCTCGCATAGCGGGACGTACCACATGTAAGTTGAATGCCTTCAATATTATTTATAATGTACTCGTACTGTTGCTATTACATGCAGTCAAGAGGAGCACTTTTCTGTGACGAGTCTGATCGTATATAGTGGTCGCACGTCAGCCACACTCTCCTGGCTACGCAGCGAGTGGCCTTGTCTGGGAGAGTTGGATGCACAACTTTGTCCAGGAAACACCACAGAAACTGGCGAGTGTCTCGACGCCGCAAACGTTGACGTCGTCAATGTACGGATGGTGGTCACGTTCAAGAACCTGCGACCCTGCTATCAATATAAGGTATCAACTTCTTCCGTACCCTTCGCGATCGTCGTAGAAGAAGTAGTAGGTTGACAAAGACACATTTTCTGAATGGTTTTTTTTAAGAAAATTTTTTCAATTGTGATAACGTCCGATAATTATGAGAGAACGATAAATTATAAGTTCAGTATTAATGCACTGGCACCGAAATCCCTACTGCGCCACCGTGCGTTCAAGTCACCTTTACGCTACCTCGTTGCTCTGAGTTGGAATTACTCTGTTCCTTGCAGGACGTCGCAATTCTTGTCCTTCTCTCCTGCTCCGTGTGTTTGTTCTTGTGTGGGCGAGAGAGAAACTTCTCTTAACTTAGAATGACTTTGTACACTGAATACTCTACAAAAAGGAACTGTTGACCCCCTCTCTCATGACAGTTTCTATCTACTCCAGTACTTCATAGCTGTAGTGCCAAAGTTATGGTCGTCAACACAACAGGACGAGAGGGGAGCCAAAAAATGATTACATTTTTCCGTTTGACAAGAGTGAATTCAGATCGTGTCTTGCAACGAACATAGCATGCAGAAAGAGATTAAAAAGTTGATCTAGTCTTCTACACAGTATACATATTACTCACAATTCAGAGGCTAAAAGGACTTTTCTCTGAATCCCGAACCGTGCATAGATCCTTCTTTGTATTATTGTTCACTTATGTATTTTTTTGGATGATGCAGTGCCAAAGGACAGCTCGGGGCTTGTCCCTGTGCGTTACCAATGTATCTTGCTCTGCCACCTCGCACAAGCTTATTTGCTGCGAGCCAACATCCTGGCTAATTTTGCACCTCTTTGCCAGGAACCCCAGAAAACGTTGAGTGGCATCTTTCAAGGTCAGGCCTGAAGAAGAACCCTCATAATAGACACAGATGTTTGCGACAAACTTGCGTGCTAAGTAAACAAGTGTACATCTTCAGTAGCGAGAAGTCACATTTACAGAGCTATCAAAGTGACCAAAAGCCAACAGCAACTCTTGACAAACATAGATTTTGTGTCTTCCTTCAGGTGATCGTCAGGCCATCATCCTCTGTTGAGGGCAAGCTGACAATTAGACGACATTTAGCGTATGAAGAAGCAGACGTCGTCGACCTGGACGCACAGGAAGACGTGGAAGGCGGCATAATGCATAAGACATCGCTAGTGACGTCGAGGATCATGCGGGCACCCAAACACCTCCAGGCGTCAGCTCTTAACGAGACAGCAATCAGACTTGCATGGGAAAGTGACTCATGCGTGCACGCATATCTACTAACGTACACAGCTGGTAATGTATACATGAGCATTCAGGCCGAGCAGACGGAACCACGACCTTTACTCTTCGTAGACGACAATTCGGACGCAGGAAGTCTTACTTTGGATACTAAGACCTTGAAAGAAGTGCCCCACCAGCAAGAGCTTTTCCTCTACTCTGACGACGATGAGGAGGATGACGACATGGAGGGATCCGGTGCTGATGACGCAGCTTTCGATTACGAAGGCAGCGGATCAGACGGGAGAGCTAGAGAAAAACGATCGCTTGTGGACATGAGTAAGTGCACCAAATAGCGGCTGTTTCATTGGGACTCCAGCTCCCCTCTCAATCCACGTGATAATGTTAAGTGCACGTGCACCTGCGAAGTCCATACCCATAAACGTAAGTACAACAAGCGCCACAACAATATATTTTTGTTTCTGATTTGCAGATACCATGTTGGACTATGAATCGTACCAAGAGACTAAGGTGGCTGACACCGGCTCAGGTCAGTTCTCTTTGTTTTCTGACGATGAGGATTATCATTCGTCTGGGGATGAAAAGAGCACATTTGAGGGGACTCATGGAGAAGAAAATGAGCTCGATAACATCGAGAGCGATCGCTCCGTTACTTTCATCCTGTCCGGCTTGGAAGGCTGCACCAACTACACCATATCAGTGTTTAACGTCTACCGCGAGGGCAGCGCAGTAGTCAGGGGTGAAAGAGGCGCCCACGCTGACGCCTCCACTCACTGCAGGTGGAATTTGGAGGACATGTTTGAAGGGAATGTGAGACATCTTTTCGTGCACACACAGATTGGTGATGCCGGAGTTGAGCTGTCGGTCACCTGGGATCAACGAGCAGGGATGTCATCTACCCTGAGTGTGACATCAGGTGATGATCTCTTACTCACTGAAACAAGAGAAGCATTTGCCAACGACGTTGATCAAGTGTTCTTGTCGGTGTCGGCCCTGCTGAAGGTAGATTATTGTGAGTCATACCTCGTGGTGGTCGAATCACTTGCAGCATCAGAGACATTGCGGATGCAACTGTTCACTCCCCCCGATGAAAGAGAGCCAGTTGCGTTGAGCGACTTTTCACTGGTCGTCAAGGAGGACCCTGGGGACCCTGGGGAAAGATCGATCGGGGTCGCAGTAGCTTCATGGCGCCACACAATGAAATGCGCCTTAAAGTATAAGGTTGAGCTGTCAAATCCCTATAAACATGGAGAGTTTATGGTTATTGCTCCGAGTGAGGAGGAATCCGACGTTATCGAAGTTGACCTCCACATGATTCCAGGCATGCTCACACTCAAGAGCTGCCAAAACTACACACTCACCATAATTCCCTTAAACGATCTCTTCTCGTGGAAGACGAACTTCTCTGTAGAGTTCACGTATGTGAAGAGCGGTCAAGGCGCGCCCAATGTGGTTCCAGTTGAATTCGATATCCAGAGCACGCTTGTTCACCTTAACTGGAGCGAACCTCTAGCGTGCGAGGATCTGAACATTGTCGTCCAGAGCAAGCGAGTCCAAGCTAGTAACGGAGACAGCAAAACCTTCACCGTCTTGGACTCGGACCTAGATCCATTCGAGTCCTCCTACACGGTTGAAGGCCTCCTCCCGTGCATTGAGTACGAGTTGGTGATTACTCATTCTGGGACAGACGTGATAGCCACGAAGCATTTCACAACGACTGCCGGGGAAGGACATCGTGTCGAACCGTTGAGTGAACAGGAGGTGGCGACGCTCTCAGACAGTGCTGATGCAGCATTCACCCTGAATTGGTCCGGCAGATGTGACTCTCCAATGATGGTCGAGCTCTGTCTGAGCCCGTGTGAAGATACGAGGACTTACGATGACGTTGAAGGACTTCAGTATAATCGCAGCACGAACTTGTGGTCCTTGGCGTTCACTCAAGACCACGTCTCCAGTTGTTCTTTATACGAGTACCGCATTAAAACCCTCCATGGCCAGTTCCTGTTCTCCGATCGAATCGTCACCTTCATGGATAAAAACTACTCTCTGGATCTGCCTGAGGTGAACATTTCTACCTATGAAGAAGGCTTTACCATCGAGTGGCTGGACTCCTACCCTTGTTTGGCGGCCTTTAACGCTGTGGTGTTCACCAACGGTGATCTCATCTTTAAGGAAAGAGTCGCCCGTGATACAGACATCACGAGTATCATCCGGACAACCAAAGTCCACAATGTAACGCAATGTGTCCACTACAAGGTCTTCATCCAGCCCGTCCTACCCGATGTTCTGGACACAGCAGGTAGTGAGGAGTGGACAGAAGCCAATACCTACAGCCGCAGCTTCCTCTACTTCGTGCGTCCAGATCCTCCTTCTAAAGTTTATTGGACCACTGTTAATGCCACCTCTGTAAAACTGAAGTGGGAGGATCTGCCGTGCAACACTGGCTACTTGGTTGAAATGAGGTCTGACTTGGCAACAGTGCTCAACAACACCATAGCAAACAACTCTATCGAACTTTATGACGTCCTACAGCCATGCACACACTACTCTACAAGGATATGGAGTCTGGCGGCGGAAGGGAAAATCTCGGACGCAGCCTATGTGCTGAATTTCACCACAGCACACGCTCAAGAGGTAGAAGTCACCCTGTTCAACGTCTCCGGCGACTCAGTGGAACTTGAGACGTTTTCCCATGGAGGCACAGATTGTGTAAGCCACTACCTAATGTTTCTCTGCCCTGTTCTGCGAGAAGATTCAACGCCTACGACGAGGGTCTGCTGGAACCAGACAGTAGAGTTAGGACAGCAAGTTACCTTTGAACAACTCGAAGAAGGCAGTGATTATGTCTACCAGCTCCTTGGTTACAGCAGTCAAGGGGTGGAGATGTTCTTCACGCCTGAGCACCAGGTGGCTACAAGGAAGCTCATCTTGGCCGAGCTGAACGTGACGGACGTGAGCGACGACGGCCTCACTCTTGAACTCCACTCTTCTTCATTCGATGAAGAAGTTGCAAACGATGCGATGGAAGACGGACTTACCTGGCAGGTGGAAGTTAATTGCACGAGTGAGGAAAACACCTTGACCAGAAGTGCCCTGAATGCCGTGATGATTCACTTCACCAACTTGACGTCCGAAACCACCTTCAAGTGCGGGGGAAATTTCGTTACTGACGGGCAGACTGTCCCATTAGAGCAAATTAATGTCACGACACTCGCTAGTGTTCCAGATGCTCCTCTGTCCTTAAACGCGACCAAGCCAGAAAACCAAACAACACTTCTATCGTGGCAACAGCCAGGTCAGACTATTGTGGAGTACGAAGTGACAGTAATCTGCAGGTGTCATGAAACGGTCGCTGAGGCATGCCCAACAGAGTGTGACGCTCAAGAATCTTCGTATTACACCAACTCGACCGAATTAATCCTAGCACTACAGCCATATCGACAGTACTCCATCTCGGTGGCTGCAAGAACGGAGAACCCGCAATTCGGCCCGGCCAGCAACGAGATCAAGTTCGTTTCTCCCGCCGGCCAGCCCAACAAGCCATCTTCAGTCAGAGCTGTGGCCAGGGACGACGAAGGCACGGTTGTGCTCACATTCGACTACTCCTGCCCGTTAAATGGACCCACCATATTCAGTCCACACGCCCAATGTTACGACTGCAAGGATGACGATAACGCTACAATTTCGTATAAAACCATCGGGAAAACTCAGTTCGAGCTGCAAGGCTTGACGGGCGGCCACTCCTACAACGTCTGGGTGAGAGCCAACGTGTCGTCGGATTGTCTCAGTTGTCGCGCTGTCTCCAGTGATCCAAAGCGAGTCACCATAGCCTGCCCCTATCGCTGTCGCGACGGCTCTTGCGCGTACTCCGGCAAGCGCTGCAACTTCATTCGTGAGTGCGGCGACGGCAGCGACGAGGAGGACTGTCCGTGCGAGGAGCCAGAGGGATTTCGCTGCTCCAACGGACACTGCATCCAAGCGCGGAGGCGCTGCGACTTAGTGACGGACTGCAACGACAACTCGGACGAGATGGGATGTCCTGGATGCGAGGAAGAGCAGTTCAGGTGTGACACGTCGGGTAAGCAGATAGGGCTCAACGTTTTAAAGGTCTTGCTGCTTTTGGCTCTTATGAATACACATAAGGACTTCTCAATGCACCAACAGCACTAGCAAGAAGCTTTCTCTACGGAAAGTGATATTGCTTTCGTATTGCAGGAGAATGCATACCCCAAAATGCAACCTGCGACCGCAAAGTCCATTGCAGGGACGGTTCCGACGAGATGGGCTGCGCATATTTCACTTCAGTGTAAGTTTCCTACAACCTCAACATTCACTGATGGAGACGTCGTCTGCATCCTGGAGTCTGACTACGATTGTGTTCATGCAGATGTTGGCCTGAGCAGTTTCGGTGCTTGGACCACACCTGCGTAGGAGCCAAGCATCGCTGCGACGGAATCTGGGACTGCGCGGATGGCGAGGATGAACTGTCCTGCTCACACAGCGTGTGTAAGGACGCCTGGGAGTTCGCCTGCAAGAGCGGCCAGTGCATCCAGAAGAAGCTCTACTGCGATGGAAAAAAGGACTGCGACGACGGGACGGACGAGATGAGGGAGTGCTCTTGCCACAAAAACGGCCAATTTGCCTGCGCAACAGGATCTCAATGCGTGTCTAGGTAAAAGTGCTTACAGTATGGTATTGCTTGCGTCGTCATTGACCACACTCATGCGCAGGCTGAAGGTCTGCGACCGAACTGTGGACTGCGCAGATGGTTCTGACGAGGCCCCCTGCAACTACCACGCGCAGAATAGCGCCGATAACGAGACTACGAGGGAATCGCCGAAAGCATTCGCTAATACCTCCTATGACTCGGAGGGAAAAGGAAGCTCTTCTTTTGATATCACGCAGCAGGACGATTCATCAGTATCGCTGGAAGATGAGGACTTCTCCGATTACTCTGAGGTCCGACCAGTGCTCAAGGCGCCCCTGTACAATTTGGACCTGGAGTCCGCCAGCCTTGTCAAGTCACGCTCTCTGTACGTGGTGCGCGTGTACCCTGAGCATCAGTGGGTGTACGAGGGCCACGACGCAGTCGTACAATGTAGAGACGAAGGTGACCTCAGGTCCCCGGTCGTGTGGATCAGGAACAACGTGACTCTGCAGAACGAACCCGACAAGCGAGGCAGACTCAGTCTAACAGGCCTCAGGTTGGAAGACAGCGGCGAGTACGTCTGCTCCGTCAAGGGTCATGAGAACCAGAAAGACGCCACTTCAGTGTCCGTGGTTGAGGTCAGGAAGTGGCGGTGGTGAGATTAGTGGAATAAAAGACTAACTGTACGAACGTTTGCTTGTCCGCGTTCTCTCCGTCGTTGTCGTCCGTGCTGGCAAAAAAGGAAGTGGAAACTCTAATCGGGCCTACGTCGTGAATGAAGTACCACTTGCACCAAGTGCAGCAAAACGTGATGTACAGTGAGATTCAGAAAAAGCCGGCACAATTTTGAGGGAAGACGTCTTTTTCCAGGAGGTCCACTGGACGGAGACTGGAAGGCCAGTTTTTGAAAATTGCCCTGACATCTCATCCTCGTGCGGGTGCATATGGAGTGCATATTTGACGACGTTTCATTCTGATTCACACGGTACAGCCCTTCCTGTCTGACCGTCTTATCTGCTCATAAGCTCCAAGGTGCATGGTAATACGTTTATTTTTGCGGGAGAAACTTCAAAATGTTGGCCCACGCACGCCTCAGAAGTAGTCTGTGTTCAACGGCGTGTCGGAGCAGCCGCCATGTGGCGAGCAAAAGGTCAAGTTCTTGTATCGGTGATGATGTCGATATCAGTTGTTGATGCTACAAAGTCGTGCCGGCACAACGATGAGGTTTTCAGCCCCAATGCCAACAGTACAATTTCTCTCAGCTTCTACAAAGGAGACTTTACTTCAGTTATTGTAGAATTCCCCTCTGATTCCTCTGTATTGACATCGTGCAAAGCAGAGAGCAAGAAGATCAGCTACAAAAATGCCCGCGGCAGTGACAGGTGGAGATCACGAAGGCTTGACCTCATTCTGCCCGGCAGTGTCATCTTGAAAGACTTGGAACCTTGCTCCAAGTACAGGTTCAAGTATAAGACTAGAATATCAGGCCACTGGCACACCCTGGACCTCCCGATGATAGATATTGGTCCGAGAGCGATGTCGTTCGTCAACGTTACCCGGATGGAGAACGACTCAGTAGTTCTCTCTTGGTTGCCCAGTGACGAGTGCGTGTCCGCATTCACGTTACAAACACCGCTGGAAGGCAACCAAACCTTACCGTCCGACCAGCGATCGGCTTCAGTGAGCTTTCCTCCATGCCAAGAGTCGATCGTGTCCCTTTCTGGGGACTTCAACGACATCAGGGGCAGGGCAATGACGAAAAAGCTTTCCTCAGGTCCTGGAAAAAGTATCAACCTACACGTCAACTTCACACAGGATAAGATAGTCTGGAACACCTACAGCCTTCTGGATTGCAAGTCCATTCACAAGGTGATCACGTCTATCTCTGTGGGGAATGCTCAGGAGACTCCCAAGGAGGTCATTGACGAGGTGGAAGATACCCACACGGAATTTGGTGAGCAAAGTCTCTCCCTGAATGACATCCAGGAAGAGTTGAGCGGCTTGGACATCATCGGACCCTGTCAAAGTTATCTCCTTGACTTTGACGCAATCCTGGGCCTCGAGGACGGCAGCCAACGATACTACAAGATCCTTACAGATCGAACTCTAACGACCAACAGTATGAACGTTATTTCTTTCAATGACAGCCTCCCAGACAACTGTTCCGAGCAGAGCAAGCAACCACGCACCGGGAGAGGCAACGACTACTGGGAAGATGCGTCAGAAGAGATAAATAAGATCTTGAAGCCGGATCCTACGCAATCGACTCTGGCGACAGAGCCTCAAGATGATGGCATCGAGGCTGATGAATACATCTACAAAGACAAAGAGACTCAGTCGGAGAAGTCTTCAGATTCTTCTGGTCTCCTGACCTTCATCGCCGTAGGAATCCCAGCTCTCATTGTCACAGTCGCCATCATTGTGGCACTCATTGTCTTCGTTGTCAGAAGAAAAAAACAGCGTCGTCGCAAAGTAGAAGTTTCACCTGAATGGGAGGCTGAGCAGAAGCCGTTGAATTTTTCACAGGAGAAAGCCTCAGGAGAGACAAGTATGTAACAGCAAGCATTGTGTATAACAGTAACAGACCTAAATGTTGTAAGCACAATATTATGACTTTTCAAGAGAAAAGCGGTACAAATTTGCAACATAAAAAGTCGAGGTTGGGAGATGCCATCTCCACCTCAAATGTCCTCCACCGAAGACCCTTGAACTTCACAGCCGGGCACCCGACCTTGTTTCCTCCTAACTTCTTGTTCCACCCTTCTGTTGAAGGAGAGTCCGATGATCACCCTCTCGACGTCGAAGAATCTCCCGTGAGGTACCGCCGCTGTCCATTGAAGGGTGCCCTCCAGTGACGTAGCCTCAAAGTGTGTACCCACAGAGGTGATCGCCACGGCCGGCGCCATCCGCCCCTCAAGTGTCTTGCACCGAAGAGCGTTGAATTTGACTGCCCGGCATTCGTCCTTGTTTCCTTCGAATGTCTTCGTTGATACTTCTGGAAATGCCCCGTATACAACATCTAGCACATGCCGCTTCAAGCCAGGAACGACCCCCCGAGGTCGTTGCTGTGGGCAGCTGTGATATCGTCATGAGCAGCGCCATAGTCCCAATGGAGGTTGCCACAACGCTAATGAAAATTGCGATGCACCAATTGAGGCTGAGGTCCATTCCGCGGACCTTCGAGATGAAAATGGCTGGCACTGCCTTGTCGAGCGCTGTTGATGGCGGCTGTGATATAAAGCACAAATCTTTTGACTTTCGGGTCAATGCCATTCTTCCCCTCCAAGAGGTTGATGGTGACCTCGATCTCCATGATTTGTGGCATCCTCGGTCGGCGACCACGATAGTGCCGCCATGATGTATTGAGGAAGGTATTCTCAATGACGACTTCATTGCGTTCTTCGTCGGGGACAGCCTGAGAAGAAATAAGTCTTACGAGAGACTAGTACATGTATGTCACAATAACAGGTCTAAATTTACCATACAGAGCACAATATTGTAATTTTCTTTAACTGATAGTCTTAAGATCACAGACGCAAGCAATATGATCAGACGGAAACACGACACTCGGAATGGCTCCATGCTGCTTCAGCTCTGCCTCTGAAGGAAATGGGACCACCTGACTCACGGTCAAGTTGTCCGTCTGGTAGAAAATGTAGTCCAAACAGTCCGCAAATCCCTTTGTGTAGTTCGTGTACTGTGGGGTACCGCAGGCGCTCTCCATGCGGTACCTATGAGACAGCTTGAGTCCAGTCACTTTCTGTCCCTCACAGCTGGACCAGTCCGCATGTTGCTCGTCGATGTAGCCCGTCGTCATGTATTCCAAGACGCCGAAGGGCGGAGTGCTATTGAAGTCCCCACACATCACCAGCGAGTACTTTCGCCCATTAAAGCTTTGGGACCACTTTTTGACGATCTCGTCTAGTTTCCTCATACACAGACCTATCTGCAGAAGTCTGATATGATCGGCGTCGGGCTTGAAATAGAGGTGGGTGTTGCCGATCACGTAGCCCACCTTGGGATCAGTCTTGGACTCCAGTACCACAATCTGGAGAACCGTCGTCCTTCGCAAGACGTTTTCTTTCAGTTCCTCATTTCCTTCCAGGCAGGCCATCACGTCACCAAAGGCTTCTTCACATTGCAACACATCACTCAGAACGAATCTGTGACTTTCCACTATGTCGAAGGTTTCTTGCCTCCAGAAGCAAGCCAATCCCTCGCTTACTTGTCCTCCTTTGCGGCAGAACGCACCTTGGAGGCCGCCCAAAGGGCCTAGCACCACCTCCAGGTCATTCGTAAATAACTTCTCGTCGACCTCCTGTAGACAGACGACGTCGGCATTGTATCCCAGCAGCTCTTTGGCTATAAGTTGCTTGCGATAATCCAAGTCCAAGGCGTACTGTGGGCAGTTTGGGTGGAGCACAGTCCGGGAGAAGTCAGAATCGGCGTACAGGTCAGCGAGTAGGTTGTAAGTGACTACTCTCAGCTCGCTCGGAGGAGTGACTTCCCGAGTGAAGGCGTGTCTCTGCTCAAAGGGGCAGACGCCTGGGCCAGCGGATACTCGTGATTGTGCGACGACGCTCCTTGAGGCTCCCTCTTGCTCGCCGGAGTCGTTTCTAGGAGTACAGGTCAACTTCAGGGCCTTGTCAATGTCTTCAGTCGTCGGCACGAAAAATTTGCCCTCGCTCCTCTTGGTCCACTGGTCGCCATCAACTTCCTCGCCCACAAACCACTCCAGCTTGGACTTCTCGCGGTCTCCATACCTGACATTCAGTTTCTTCGGGAACACAAGGAAGTTGGCCATAGCCTGAGAAGGCAGTTTTAAAGCTTCGACAATGGGCGGATTGAGGTCGAGCGCGAAGTTCTGTCCGAGGACTTGAAGACGGACGCCGCACTCTCCCAGCACTAAGTCCCCGATCGGACGGTCCAACGAGTTTATCGGCGATCCGTCCTGGCGGAAGAATTGCGAGTGTGGGCCCGCACTTTCGACGCCGTCCCCGTCCCCTTCTCCCTCCCCCCTCTTCTTCTTTTTCTTCTTCGCCTTTTTGACGAATTTGTCGACGTTGGTGTCGAGTCGTTGAAGAAACTTTTCGACAGTCTCAGTGACGGGGCGATTGAGACTGAACACCCTTTTGGTCGGCGGCTTCGTCTCGCCGCTGTCAGGGAGTTGGAGGGTGAATGATAAGGTAAGCTTCTCGTCACCCTCCTGGTGCTGCAGGACAGCGCGCTTCACGTCGACGGCTGCCATGGTGGACCCGGAGGAAGGGAAACCCGGACTCCTTCGAGTCGCCAGCCGCGTGACGGCCCTCAGCATAACAGTTTGCTTTTCTCAGCCGCGGCCACCTTCATACCAGACGTTCCACGTGCACGATACGCAGTTCTTGTTGTACCGCTCGCCGCCTACTCTGGTCGTGTTCTGCTTGGCGGTGTAGCCGTAGTAAACAACGTGGATTTCCTACAGTAAACAAAGTCATGTAGTAGGGGGCGCCACCGTCGATCGTATTGCTGCTGAAGCAACCTGCTTAACTGTTGGGTGTAGTCTTGGGGCTCTTATGGAGAAAAAGATCCTTGATGTTATGATCTGGTGGTTCCCATGACGCTCCTTTGCAGTGCCACCCGCACCAGGCGCGAAAAGCCAGAAAGAAGTTGCTACATCTCCTCTACTTAACTTAAGCAGTTGCTCTTGGTGAGCGCGACCACTGTCGTCTACTGCGTTCCCGTCTCGACGAGCTCCATCGTCGTCGGTCCCTCGCTCGACCGCTCGCTCCTCTTGTCTGGCGGAGCCGGCCCTGCCGCCAGCGAAACAAGAGAGAGGAGAACGATAAGCAAGCGCTAACGCGGGAGACCAGCCAGAGTTGCTATGCAGGAGCAACCAAATGAACTCTTCTTTCTCTCTTTTCTGGCATTTCACTATTTCTTGCACTGAGCCGGCCTTGGCCAAGGCTCGACTGGCTAAAAGAAGAGTATTTTAGTGACTACTAAAATTTAATCTTCTTTCTTAAGTTTTATTTGAAACGTCATAAAGGTCGACTCGAGAATTTGGCCTTGGGTCTCCACAAGTGGGAACTCTGTTAAAAACTCTCTCGCGAACACCGCAGCGGAGGAAGAAGAAATTTAAGGAAGAAGGACTCCAAACAACTAGCGGAGTCGGCGGTCATTGATTCCGTCGCCATGGGGCTCGACTTCGACCTGACGTCCTTCATCGAGGACATGCGAGCCTGCAAACCTCCGTACAAGTGCCCCTTTGATGACTGCGGTCGCGTGTACAAGACGTTCTCCGGTATCAACTCACACATCCAGTCACACGACCTGGCCACGGGCGCCAACGGCGGCGGCCTCGGTGCGGGTGGGGGAGGCGGCGCCAACGGCGAGGCAGAGCCGCGAAGTCCGTCTCCTCACCCTTTCTTTAAGTCACCCATCAAGGAGAGTCTAGTGTACCACGAGGCGGCCAAGAAGGTAGAGTTTGAGGCCGAGGGGCGCATGCACCGATTCTCCGTGTACGACGCGCTCGAGCTAGTAGATCGAGGCGACTGGGAGGCCTCTTTGCCTCAGCGAGCCACCGCGCCGAAGGAGGAGCGGACAGAGGAAGAGGACAACGCGGCCACGCCAGGTGGAGGCGGGGCAGGGGCCACCGGCACTTCCAAGGGGAAACAGGGGCCCGCCAACAAGACGAAAAGGAAAAAAGGAGGGCAGAAAGGCCCGACGAAGGCCCCGCCCAACCTAGAAGCCGACAGCGCGAACTCGGAAAATCGCGAGATGGGCAACGAGAAGAAGCCCCTGAAGCTTCCTGAGGCGCATTTCTCGCCCATCGAAGACTACGTCATTGAAGACGCGCCACCAATGCCCACCAGTTACTACAGATTCATCGAGAAACCCTCAGATGAACAAGATGAAGAGGTGGAATATGATATGGACGAGGAAGATGTGGCGTGGCTCGACATCATCAACGAAAAGCGGACGTCTGAGGGACTGCAGGGTATAAAAGAGGACCAATTCGAACTGTTAATGGACCGGCTAGAGAAAGAATCGTACTTTCACGTGCAGACGAACGGGAAGGAGTTCCCGAGCGTCCCCATAGACGATGACGCCATCTGCTGTGTCTGCATGGACGGCGAGTGTTCCAATACCAACGTGATACTGTTTTGCGACCTGTGCAACCTAGCCGTCCACCAGGAGTGCTACGGCGTACCCTACATTCCTGAGGGCCAGTGGTTGTGCCGTCGGTGCTTGCAGTCTCCCTCTCGCTCCGTGGAGTGCTGTCTTTGTCCTAATAAGGGAGGTGCTTTTAAGCAAACTGACGACGGGCGGTGGGCTCACGTTGTCTGCGGGCTGTGGATCCCAGAGGTGCGCTTCGCCAACACAGTCTTCCTCGAGCCCATAGACAGCATTGATAACATTCCTCCAGCTCGGTGGAAACTCAGTTGTCGCGTGTGCAAGCAACGGGGTGTGGGCGCCTGTATCCAGTGCCACAAGACAAATTGCTATACTGCGTTTCATGTGACATGCGGACTTTTAGCCGGTCTTCACATGAAGATGGACACCGTGAGAGAGTCGTCTGCTAACGGACTGTCGGTGACAGTGCGCAAGACTGCCTTTTGTGATGTGCACACGCCGCAGGACTCCGATTGTAAGCCCAAGCTTGAAAACGTGGCAGCCCTTGGAATCTCGACGCCCAAGCAGAAGGCCAACAATAACACACCTAAGAAGGCACAGAACAAGAGTCCTGTTCCGGTGCTCTTTAGAGGACTCATGAACTTTTCTCCCCAGTGCCCATGGGAGAAGGTCCAGGAGATCGCCAGCCTCATCAATGTGCAGAAGAAAAACCAGTTCTTTCAACGGCTGATGGCGTATTGGACTCTCAAGAGGCAGACCCGCAACGGCGTCCCTCTGATCCGGCGCCTTCAGTTTGCCAAAGCAATGAGACCAGACAAGGCTCCAGAGACGCCGCAAAAGAACGCCCATCACAGCATAAAGAAGAAAGCAGTTGAAAAGGGTCTAGCGAAAAAGGCTAAGGACGAGTTTAAGGCAATGCTAGAGCAAAGGAAGCTGTTGCGCCGACTGAGACAAGATTTGGAGCGAGTGCGACTGCTGTGTGAGCTCATCCGTAAACGGGAGCAGCGTAAGCGTGAGCTGGTGGATAACAAGGCCAAGGTTACAGCTTTGACGTGTTGGCCCTTTATCGTCTTCCTAAGGAAAGTCCTGGAGAGCCTGCAGGCAATCGACCAGCAAGAGATTTTTGCCGAGCCGGTCAGCATCGAGGACGTACCAGACTACCTAGACCACGTGAAGAAGCCAATGGACTTCAAGACAATGTGGAAAAAGCTCAACAATTGCTCTTATTCGTCCATAGACGAAGTGGAGACCGACCTCACTCTCATGGCCGAGAACTGTTTGTCCTACAACGAGCGCGACACCATGTTCTACCGCGCCGGAGTCAAGCTAAGAGACCAAGGTGGTTGCATCATTCGTCAGGCTCGTAGGGCCATCGAGTCGATCGGGTTCGAGGGAGTTCTACATGCCGCTGAGAGAACGGGCCCAGTTGACGAACAAGTGTCTGACGACAAGATCATGAAAGAGATCGACGAGTTCATCAACGCGGAGCAGGAACTCTCCGACGAGACGCATCTTAAAAGGCTTCTCGAGTTACAAGACCGGGCCCATTTCCTCAATCATCCGACAGCCAAGACGAAGAGGCTCAAGTTGCTGAAGCTGGAAATAGTCAAGACGAGGCGAAAGCTTAATCAATCGTGCAAACCTCAAAAAGAGGTCGGGGTTCCAAAGAAGAAGACTAAAGGACGAGAGACCACACCGGTTTCGTCTCCCGAGGTGCTCACTCCAGGTAGACGACTCAGAGCTGGAAGAGAGGATAACAATAGTGCGGCGGATCCCAAGAAGGCAGCAGCTTCAGGACGAAAAGGCAAAAAGCGTCCTCGCTCAGCGAGTTCCGAGGCAGAATCGAATGTTCCTCCGATGAAGAAGAAGTCTGCTGTGGAGGTTGCGCCAAAGACCCCGGTCAAGTCTGGCCCGGCGGCCTCACCTGCCAAATCTCCTGCGGGCGTCAACCGCCGTAACGCCGTGCTCTTTACTAGAAAGAAGCAGGCCGCTGCTGCACCAGTGACCGATGCTCCGGAGACTAACGTCAAGCCCAAAGATAGAAAAGCTGCCTTGGACGATGACATCCTAGAAGAGCAAGAGACAGAGGTTCAAAGTCCAAGGCCGCCTTCGTCGACGGCAACAAGTATAGCTGCGGAGACCCCAAAGAAGACGCCACCGGAAAAGAAACCTAAGAAGAAGCGCGGCCGCAAACCGCGCAATGGTGATCCTTCCGTTATTGCTGCTGATGATGACGAGAGCAAAAATGAGGCAGCATCATCGCCTTCTCCCTTGCCGTCAGCAACCCCCAGGTCTCCAGTGAGCGAGGAGTGGCAGACGACTAAGGTGACCTCCGCCAGCTTCCAACAGTATCGTCGCGGTGGCGACGTTGGCGAGACTGATGAGGATACTCACTCAGAATCTGCCACAGATGCACTTGCCCTCTCGTCTGAAGAAGATGACGACGAGGAAGACACCGTTGGCGACAGCGACGACGATGACAGCGATTCGTCTGCAGCTGGCCGGGGTCCGTCTGCTGCGCTGCGCATTCCGCTCGAGCCTCTTGATCTGGTGTGGGCGAAGTGTCGCGGCTATCCCTGGTATCCAGCGCTCATCATCAATCCCAAAATGCCGCGCACTGGATATCTGCACAACGGAGTCCCTATCCCGGTGCCCCCGCAAGAAGTGCTCGACATGGCTTCGACGCACGCCAGTCCGCACTACCTTATCCTCTTCTTCGATGCTAAACGCACCTGGCAGTGGCTCACCCGAGACAAACTCGAGCCTCTTGGAGTAGACTCCGAGTTGGATAAGGCCAAGTTGGTCCAGTCAAAGAAGCCTAGCGAGCGCAAAGCCGTGAAAAAGGCATATGAGGATGCTATTTTGCACCGTTGTAGAGTCACCGGTGAGAACGCGAACATAGGAGGTGACGGTGGATCCAGTCATGGTGAAGAGGATGACACGGAGATGGAAGACAAGGACGGACAGTGAATGAACTAGTGACAATGCATAAGTACAACGAGGACAATAACGTTTAGTGCCAGTCAATATTTTTGCATGAAGAAATTTGCCGCGATCAATGTTTCTGTCGTGGAAGAAAATTACGAATGATAGAAACTTATTCTATATTTCAGGCCCAGGCCCTTTACAAGACCATGCTGGACAAAAAGAAGGACGAGAAAGGAGGCGGGGGCAATGCCGGTTCTTCCTCCAGTGCGTCATCGTCGTCGACGGCGGTGAAACGTGGGACAAAGCGAAAGACGTCCGCTGACTTCGGCGAATCCTTCAGTTATGACCCCATGCACTTCATTCGATCCCACTCCAAAAACAACGATCCCGCTGACATCCAGACCCAGATCTGGGAAGTGGTGTTTGAACCAGATCCGGAGAATCCAGAGAAGACCACTTCCCGGGTGGCTACTTGCGGAGGCAACTCCATTTGCATCATTGATGTCAACACGGGCACTGTTCTGATGAAGTACAAGCACAAAGAATTGAAGTGAGTATCATGTGTGGAAAACAGCGTTTGGTGACTGTCAATGTTGTTTCTTACCTTCTGTTGCAGAGAAAATTTCTACACTCTTGCCTGGACGACGATGGTCCTTGAAAGCAAACGCACCAACATCCTCGTGAGCGGCGGAATCCGTGGAGAAATCAGGATGTTCCACCCCAACCACAAAGTTTGCTTCCATGAGTGGCGACCCGTCGACAAGAAGAACATCGCCGTCAACTCCCTTGTGTTCCACTCCGAGCGGCCCAGCTGGCTGTTTTGTAAGTTGACAATTTCCAATGACTTTTCCGTTTCCGTGATCCATGATGGCAATGACGAGTCAGCCTTCGTAGCAGCACAATGATTTAGTTCTTCCACGCCGAGTGGGTGCTGTGGCACCCATGCGATGATGATGTCGCTTGGTATATATCGATATCATACGCTGACTGGGGATGGTTCTGTGTGGAATTTCAACATGTAATTGGTTATTCAGACAATGCGACGCAACTTTTAGTACACAAGTTCACAGGTATGAATGTTTGTTAAGGCACTAGAGCACTTTAAGTGTGATGAGTTGACTAGAGCACCGTGCCGGTCGCGGCCGAATTTTGATGCTTTTGACCACTTTTCCATTATCAAAGTGGCTGAAACTTTCTGTGGATGTGGCCACCCACCCTCCAGTGCTCCATGCCAAAGATGGCACCCTCTGGACCATCCTTGGACATGCTACAGGCCAAAAACATCACGTGCAGTGACACTCACAGTGACAGCCAACACAGGTGGAGAGAGTGCGCTCCTTCTGCTGCCGCTGCTGCCGGCGAGTGTCTGTTGCTCGTCGTTGGTCCGCGATCATGCGCTTGTGCACGGACATGATGTTTTTGGCCTGTAGCATGTCCAAGGACAGGTTGGAGGGCACCGTCTTTGGCATGTGGCACTAGAGGGTGGGTGGCCACATCCACCGAAAGTTTCAGTCACTTTCATCATGGAAAGGTTGTCAAAAACATTAAGATTTGGCTGCGACCGGCACGGTACTCTTGTCAACTCGTGTGACTCTGAGTGCTCTAGCATCACAATGAGCACTTGAAACTTAATGAAACTAGTGCATCTCGTGAGTGGCTACACATCATGGCTACACATGGAATATGGCAGTTCAACTCTAAAATGTTCCTGCTCAGAGTATGATATCATTAATCATCAAGCGACATTAGTTACGCCAAGCACTGAACATCTAATACAAGATGCACATATTTGCGTGTGCGTGTCTGTCCAGATTTTGCACAGGCGATTTCAAGCTTTTGCACTCTCCGTGTGTCTGTGCGAGGCCGATATCTAGCTTTCGAGATGTCGATGGCGCTGTTTAAAGGAAAAAGCTCACCGAAAATCTCGTGTGAAATGTCCTACTTGTGACATGTCAGAAATAGAAAGTATTTTCGGTGAATTTCACAAGTACAAACAATAGCACAATGTGATCTTTCACTACGAATGAGTGTCACAATACCCAAAACTTTAACCACACCTTTTAGTGAGGTCACTGAGTCAATCCGAAGTTTTTGCTGCCTTTTCTTGTCAGAGCACTGAAGATGGGTCAACATTTATTTTTTTTTCTTTACGTTTTCTTAGTCGACTAAAATTTAAAGAGTTCAGGCATCAAGAGGTTCCGTTGCAGTGACGGCCACCGGGACCTCTCGTATTCATTTTACACTGTCAGCAATTGCCTTCACTATAACTCACTAGAAGTGTTCACTCGGAGAAAGCCGTGTATTGACTGTTGGCCGACTGTTGCCTGTGCCTCTCGGCTATAGTAGTACAGTGCTTCTGGAGTAATATAGGAGAGTACAGGTACGTGTATGACGCACTAGTAGGATACTCAGACACGAGTACATAAAAAGGAGTACGGATACTGGGTAGTATTGCGTTAACGTGAAGTCTCCCGTGCTAGCCAGGAGCGGCGGAGGCTCGTGCTGCAGGTTTGGTCGGCTGGAACATTAAGGACGAGAAGGTGCTGAGTTCCGGGACTGTCTTACGAAATTTTGACCATCCTGCCTGGGTCATCCTTGGTATCGGGGGTCCCAAGCCAAGGAACACTGAGATAAAGCAGGATTCGGATTAGAAGGGAGGCGGAGAGAGAGTTCATCTGGATAGGACCACCTCTTCAGTTAGGTTGAAGGGTTCACACAGGGGTTCCCAGGTCCATCAGGGAATAGGATGAAGGCTGTGGGGAGCTTAACAAACGATCTTTGACAAGAATATTCTCTGCAGGTGGCACCAGCGATGGACACGTGGCCCTTTGGGATATTGGCACCCCGTCTCTACCCTCCTACGATGGGGTGAGCCCGACGCAACTCCTCAGACTGTTCCCGGACTACGGCGACGTGTACAATATCGCCTGGACCGGGGACAATCGCTGGTTATTGGCAGGCACAGCTGCAGGTTTGGTCGGCTGGAACATTGAGGACGAGAAGGTGCTCAACAGGGATAAGAAAGAGTATAGGTGAGATACAGACGACCTCACTTGAGTGTGCTCACTCTAAAGTGTATCTGCATGAGTGCTTCAAAGAGCTCCAGGCATTTATAATCAATCTTCATATGCTTTTTTTTTCTTCAGACCTAATATGGTCGACTTCATAATGCCAGAAAGTGAACGCGATAAGGGTGAAAACCCAATTGTGGACTCGCTGGCCATCTCCTCCTCATGGACTGTAGTGAGCAAGTGCGCTCTCCATGGGCTGATCTACGTGTGGGATCTCAAGGCCACTCTCAAAGAGATGGACAGGCAGCTGCAGAAGAAAAACACCAACGGCGACCAGAGAGAGGAGACCAAAGTCATCGAGCAGGACATCATCTTGCTGGCCAACCTCAAGTGGTCCGACACGGACAACTTTTACATGAATCTAGGCTGTCATAAGGGTAAAGGGCGGAAATTTTGTTTCTGGCTGCTCCCAGACTTCTCTTGAGTAATGCGTTCACTTTCCCTTTTCAGGCAAGGGTCTGATCGCTTGCGGCGACGACAAGGGCTCTCTCTGGCTCTACTACCAGCCGCAGTTCGGTTCTGATGGCGCCGCTTCAGCCTCCGAATTGATTGAGCCAACCGTGCGCCTGCACTGGCCGGAGTTGCAGGACGACCACCTGGAGAACTCTCGGAAGGTGCCGCTCGATAGACATGACATTATCATTGACAAGGTGGCCGCATCGCACGATAATGCTCACATCGTTGCGGTCACCTCCAACAACATGGTGTGCATCTGGAAGAGATCGTCTGACGACGACGGTTCCAGTAGTACCACAGCTTCAGAAGGGTGAGCATAAAGAGAGCTGCACACATCACCCCAAACAAGAATAGAGAGACGAAAAAGAAGGAGAAGAATAAGGAAATGCTAGTAATGCTCGCCAGCGTGAAATGTTCCGATAGTGCTCATGACTGCGTCTCAGAACAGTGGATGGATTAAGAAATTATGCTGTGTTTGTCCTATTTACCGTACTGTCTATTTGAAGGTGTAAATGGCTTATATTCGTGGTACTTCGACCTTTGCATACCTCCTACAGTCGATGAACCTCCCACTACTACCAACAGTTATACTGTATTGTATGATGATAAGAAAACTGCTAAGAAAGCTATGTGTTTACTTTTCATACAAATTTGGCATGTTATGGAAAAGAAAAATCTGGTTTGAAGAATACAGCGCTTAATATGATACTGGTCAGTTCCACATTAGCTTATTGTGCTGCACATGGTAGCTGCGCCAGTGCACTCATAAGGTACGCACAGGGTGGCTCATTTAGCTTCTGCCGGAGAATTCGCTTTACTCGAAAATTCTCAATATTGTGCTGTGCATGGCACAACATTTAGGTCTGCTACTGTTACATACAAAGCTTGCTGTTACATGTTTGTCTCTCTTGATACTTTCTCCTGCTCAAGGGCTTTTGCTCAGCCTCCCATTCAGGTGAAACCTCCACCTTGTGGCGACGCCGTCGCAATGACTTAGCATAGGGTGTATTGCAGAAAGCCATGTCGAGAGGAAGAAATAACCCAGTAACAACTTGTGTACGTCAATCTGCCGGAATGCACCCAAAAGGAGCCGTTGCATTGGCGCAACAGCTCCAAAGCAGCGACTGTCAAAAGTCCCACTGGGTCGGCGAATGTTTCGACGTCTATCTGCTACGGTAGGAATTCTCAGAGACATACGTCTAGCGGGTTAAGAGCACGGATGTCCGAGTCGAGAAGCGAGTGGTCGAAGATCGTTGTCACAGTAGACAGGATCACAGACTTAGTAGTTACACCCAGACCTCCAGCCTGGCAGAGCCCCCTATTGGATCCCTGATAGGCAGCTTGGAGCAGAATGACAGCTTAACTAGTGATGTTGGGGGTCT
>JAAUXU010027450.1_pt1 | contig 40668 bp, 39 predicted proteins | sample 7278151 | NCBI WGS metagenome assembly JAAUXU01 (sample SAMN14350113, study PRJNA611818) | marine sediment metagenome | isolation source: surface marine sediment (1.8m) | place: French Polynesia: Moorea | collected 2018-08
AATGCAATCTCTGTCGTCCCTGATGTGCGACACAACAGTTGCCCATCTTAAAATGTTTTCTTCCTAAACATTGACTTCTTTGATACAGCGCTTGAAAAAATTATACAGCTGTATTTTGGAATCTTCACTTCATACCTATTCTGTTCTCCATACAACATTCCATGCCTCCACTGGCTGTAACTGGCACTGGATGTCGACTTGTCTTTGTATTGGGGTGATAGTCATGAGCAGGTACCTCCCTGGCCCTGATCTGGTCATCGACCCTGGTTGCACCAAAAGTACAAAAGTACCAATATCACCTCATACGATCCTCGAACAGTGGCAGTGTACAGCAAAGTAATTCTTGCGCACCTCGTCCGAAGTAGCAGACCTAACTACTTGTCTTTCTCGGAGCCTTAGCTGCATCATAATGCTTTGTGCTATCGCTAGGCAGGTCCCAAAGTTTCCATAGGAAGTTTTGAGATATTGAATTCGACAGAATCGTAGATAAAACCCCTGCAGGGCAGGTATTGTTTCAGGTGATCTGCGCGCATTTCTTTTTCTTGCGGTGCGTGGTCATCGTCCATCATGAATATGCACAGGTCGAATATTCATGAGCTAAGGGACATTCATGTTTCTTTAAGTCGACCATTTTTTGCCGACTTTTGGAAATGGAAGTCTCGGCTTTTTCATCTGACCCTCGAATGGCGTACGAGTGTGCAGAAATCTCCTTCGGGGATTGCGACTTTCGAAAACCGTCTTCAGCTTCTCGTGAAAAGAAGAAGAAAGATCGAACACGCAGATTGAAAGTCTTGTCAAAACTTTCTTCTCCTCCTTCTTCTGCTCCTGCATGAACAGGCATCTCTTGCTGCTGGCCGTCTCTGTGTTCGTGGTTCTGCCGCTGGTTGTCTCCGGAGATGAATGTCACCTGACCCCGGTCATTCACGTGCTCCAGTACCCGGGCTGCACCCCCAAGCCGATACCGTCCTTCGCGTGCACGGGACGATGCACCAGTTACGTGCAGGTGAATATAACATGAAGTATGCCGGCAGCTGCGTGTGTTGGAGATATTTACCTGCACTTGTGTACGCACGGGTACGTTGACCTCAATTTGCTCTCGAATATGAATGATGTAACTCAATCATTCCGCCCTCAGGGAAGTCCCCCCCCCCTTTTTTTCTGACATGGACTAGCATCGACCTAAGGGGAGTTGGAAAGCTACACGTACATACAGTGCACGCACTGGCATGCATACACATACAGTGCACTACACGTACGTACATACAGTGTACGATGTCACATGTGTGACATGGTCAGTGGTATTGGCACACATTCATCTGGCGACTGTCCAAAATACTATTGAGCATTTTGTCCCCGACCCGCCCCGACGTGCACACATGGAGGCATGTTCAGGCCTCGCGTAGTCAGCAATGTGCAATAATAAAGCGGCACAAAAAAACACGTCAATTCATTCAGTAATGATGAAAAGGCAGCCAAGCTGTGCACATCAGTATAAGAAGAAAGGAAAAGAATCCCCTCACGATAACAAACAATCTGCAAGTTTTATAGCAGCCGTCAGAACTTCTAGCGCTGGTGGAGAGAGCATAAGAAAGCTTCCGAAAGTTATGAAAGATGCATCGGTACTTTGGCGTGGGGCGGCGCTCACTCAGATATGCTTCAACACCTTTTTTTAAGGTCTCTGGCTCCAAGTTGTGGCTGCAGGAGAGGTCTTGTATGTGCTGTCAAGAGAGTGGAGAGCGCGAGGCCGTGGTGCAACTTTTCTGTCCAAAGGCCAAGAGCGGAGACCCCAAAGTCAGAAGAGTGAGTATCGAGAGTCACAAAGTCACCAACGAAGACAGGCACTGCTCAAAGGGTAGTCAAACTCATTCAGTCCTCGCAGCACATCAAGCTGGAACAGGGCTGGGCATCAAGCCACGCTTGACTCTACACAGTACGTGCGTACTAACAGGGGTGGGCACCAACTCTTGAACGTCTTGGTTGACGACAAAGCGGATGAAAGGATCACTTTAGGACCGCTGAACATGGCCCTTATAAGCGTTTGATCCTCTTACGGTCAATGCGCAGTTCAGGTCAAAAGTTTGCACCCGTTAGGACAAAAGACGAACTGCACTCATGTCACCATGTTATCTTGACCCTACAAACTGCATTTGTCCTCTTACAATGGCTTCAGCATAATTCACCATCAACGTGTATGGCAGAGAAAAAAACGACTTTGCATCAGGTGAATGTAGACCTGACACTATGTATTGTACATTCGGCTTGTTGGAAAATGTCAACTTTGGATTCTCATGGTGGAAAATGGGCGCTAGCTAGACACTTGGTACCAGTATTTTTTTATTTTTTTTTAAAAAAAGTGATTTACTGTCTGCCCTTTTAATTTGAACTTTTTCCACTTATGTATAGACAGTACATAGCAAACTCCGAACAATGTTATAAAAGTGCCTCTGGTTGAGCTGAATCTTTTTCTGCTAATACTAGACATTATCCACTATGATCTCCTTAATTTTAAGATCAATCAGGGACCCTTTTATAAGATAGCATTTTTAGAGTTACAAATTCAGACATCTCAATGTGCTGTGCTACTGTAGTAAACTTCAAAGTAAAAGTGCAGATAGTAAACAATCTTTTAGGAAAAAACTTTTTTAGTCAAATCCTCTTAATTTGACCCTATGCCAAACCCCCCCCAGGATGGAGAAATATGAACTTCCAGAAAATATGCCATTTCGAATTAGCCTATTGTACATTAAGGCTGCTTGAGTGCCTCCGAGGCAGATCGGCAGTGAACTCGACACTGCTGTAGTTTCCATTTCAGTCTTGTTGATGGACTCGTTCTTTTTGAAAAAAAAAAAAAAAGAATTCTTCAATGTTAATTCACGTAACATCTTTTGCGCGAGAACGGCTTTCACTTCCGTCTCTAATCCAATGCTCGGAGCATGACGAGTAAAAGGCATTGGAGAAACCCCTCTCCGGGCTGATGCACCCTTAGTGCAAGACCGAAGGCTGAGCAAACCTTCTTAATCCTTGTATCCGTAATGTTGACCCGCATAAAAGCATTCAGTAAATGTGTTCACTTGCCTGGTTTTTTGGAGAAAATGACCCTTAGGAGAGTCCGATCCTTATGTCCAGTGATCCTTATGTCTGTTTCGAAGTAATGTTGGGTGTAGGAATGAGTGGATTCCAGCTCAACTTTTCACATCATGCAAGAAATCAGTGTCTCCACGTTTGCAGTGGACATTTTTGAACGTGGCTGTGCCATCCCTGCTTGAAGGACAGTACAAAACTGTTTTACCAGCGTCCTTTGGTCACTGTGACAGGAAATAAGTTGTGTTGTTCGTTCAGTGTGCGTTCCAAAAGAAGTCTGACGTGAAGCTCCAGGTTTCTTTTTTCAGTCTGCCGATTCATGCGTGGTTAAGACGCGTGAGAAGCCTGTGAGTCTGCTGCATTCGTCATTTATCTCGCACCCGCAGCTCTCTGGTTTTTGTTGCCTCTCAAAAATGATGAGGAGTTTCACAAAATTTTCTCTTCTTCGTCTTTTCAATTGAAAAATCATCTCAAGGCACGGCGGAATCACCAGAATGACACATCGTGATTGTTGATGAAAAAGATCCGTGTGACTTCCACTGGAAAGTTGCTCCTTTTCAGCAGTGTTGGAGATGCTTTTTCACATTGGTACTTTGTGGCTTCATGTTATCAAGTCTTCCCCAACGTGTTGCAGCTCGTGACCAAGGCTCCCGCGGACTGCATGTGTCGCCCCTGCACGGCCGTGGAGGACGAAGTCATGGCCTCCGAAATCGCCGGCTTCGCGGACCCTGGGGCCATGATGAAGAGCTTCATCAAGTTGTAAAGGTCAAACAGACAAAGTTTGACTGTTCTTCTTTTGTGAAATGTCACCTCTGAGCCTCTTAAGAGACCAAAATAAGTACATAAATACCGACCAAAGCATCAATCGTCGTTGTCCTCCTCCTCTGCCTCACTCACACGTCTCTAGTCTGTTCCCATTGTCAATCAGAGAGTTGGATTAAAACCAGAGAGTTGATGGAAATAGAAGAAAAGGAAGAAATTTTGCCTGCGATAATAATGAGACCACAAAGGACATCATGATATCTTCACCTTTATGTTTGCCTCAGGCTTATTTTCGATATTCTCAGCTCTGACGTTGTCTATTGATCATCGTTCTTGTGAGTTTGTCTATGGAGCTCTAAGGACCTTCAGAGCTCCATGTGTCTGTCAGAGTAGCTCTGAAGTGCAGTCAAGAATCACGCACGTCATCACATGAAGTAAAAGTATCGTCAGCCATTGGTACGGTTGACGATACTTTCCTAGCTTTAGCAAGGAATAATGACTTGACAACACCGAAGGTCCTTAATTTACGCCATTAACGGGTCAATTGCAGCGAGGACTCAGTGAAGAAGAGTATTGAATTATTAGTTAACTAGGGTTGGCTTTGAAGTCGAGCCGTTTTCATGCTACTGAACAACAACTGCACTGGCTACGCGCAAGACGCCATGCACAATGTGTAGGCGAACACTTCTATATCGCACTTATGTATGCGCTAGTCAAGATCTATATCGGTTTAAGGCATTAGTAAGCTTATTCATGTAAGTAAAATTTTGCAAGTGAAGTTTTTTCTCATGAATACTAATGCTTAGCTTAATTCCGGTCGCGTCGCGTTCATTAGGTTTTCACTTCCTGAGCACCACAGTTTAAACATCTTTAAGATGAACAAGAGCAAAACATGAAAAAAAAGTCGAGTCATTTTGGATGGTTAACTCTCAGGTCGGGCAGACGAACCACATGAAGTCTCCAGCTCTTCGACTGGTCCAAAAGCGCACTTTTCCGGCGTCAGGGATTAAAGCATTGGTCTGTCAGTTAATATTAGTGTATGCTTAGTGATGCATGCGATCAGGACCTGGTCTACATCTCCTGGCCCAACTAAAACAGTCGGTGGTGACGTCAGTATTTTGTGTTGAAGAACCAAGATTTGACGGCGTCATTCCACTCGACCTCGGCGGCGCTCGTCCTCGTGGCCTCTGACGTTGAGGCCTGACTACGTGCTTGGCCCATTTGGAAAGCAGCGTAGTCGGCAAGAAGGATGAGTTTGGCGGGTTTTCCTGGCCAGAGCCTGAACACGCTGCTGGCAACCCCGAGGATTTCCCGGACACTCGGGGTCACTTCGACGTCCGAAAACACCGGATGCCGGTACCAGTGTCTGGAATGCACGCCCAGATGAGAATGAAATGGATCATATGACGGATCCATCGATTTGAGCAGTCGGAGGACCTCAACTGGAGCTATTTAAGCGCATTAAATGGAGTTTTGTGCGAGCAATCGATGGTTCGCTACTTTGGTGCCGCTCGGGATTTATCACGTCTCGAGTATTAACACTTATGGATTTTCGTTTCTCCAGAAATTTATATTCGAGCCTCTGCTTCATACCAGTCCTATTCAGTTGATCCGATCCCAGTCATGTGTGTGCGTGTTCAGGTCACAATCCCTGATAACTACAGATTATGATTTCAGATACAGTGGAACACGCCTATATGAAGCGATGGCTATGTGAATCAAACGACTGTGAGAATCAGAATTAGAATCCCCAAGTAGAACAGCCTTTCTATGCAGTAAAATTCCTACTCTTACGTATATGAATCAACCTAGCAGCTCCGATGCCTATTTGAATCAACATTTTCTCCTGTCAGACCAAAAACTGGTGAAGGGGGAGTGCAAATTTTGATTTGTTTATGCCCCTTTTGTGATGTTGCTCAAGAAACTGATGATCTTGGCGCCAAAGCCACAGAATCTCTCACTCTCCGCAAGGAAGAACCTTTTGGTGGCAAAATGTGGGTGAAAGTCAAGACAGCTTTGACTGGTCCTTCAATGAAAAAGAGCAGTTTCCAAGGTGTTAAAGTGTCAGGCGCACTCTGATTTCCTAACTAAACAAGCACAGAGCATATGGCGAGAAGTTGGTACAGCAGTTTATCAGTGTTGCCCGTTTAGAATGTCTTTTCAACAGTGTTCTCAAGGAACTTGCGCTAAAAGGTTCATACAAACCCCTAATTTCATCTCACGTTGTTTGTCATTCCGGACATGATGTATTATTAAGTACAACATCTCCTTGCCGTAAAGAGAGTGGCAATTCACGTCCCAGGTCAGTCTCAGACAAAGACAAAGTGTTTTAAAGCAACGAGCACCTGATGAGTATTGTGCAGTCAAAACTTTACCAGGGCGCAGTATCGAGCCTCCACTGGCACTCATGCTGTTCTTGCAGAAATTATACAAACTATCCCGTTCGTTCGTGAGAGGCCGTCAAAGACTCACTTCAAAATTGAGGCATAAATATGACACACCCTGTATGCAGGTGATGGCAACTCTCCGTCCAAGAAGCAATGGTTCAAGCCCCTCAGGATGGCCATCTTCATCCTGGCCAACGACGGCGGTGCCGGCAACTTCTTCTCGGAGCTTCCCACTTACCTGGAACGGCGTCCAGGTGGGTGACCTCGCATTTGCTGGGTGACGACGACCGAGGTCAGTTCGGTATCGGCAATCAGACGAGCACAGACACACGCCGGAGCAAGTCCCGAATGCCACCAGATAACGAATCATGTTAGTGCATCATGAGCAGGTGAATCGAACCTGGCGTGGCCTTGCTAAAAGGCCAGGAGACGCCTCAGCAGAAGCAAACATGCGCGTAAGCATCGCGCTCTTGCGCACGTCCTCAGTCTCCTCCTTGGGCAATCGTCGAGGCCGCTTTTTTCTTTCTTCCTCTTCTCCTCCATGCGTGCGCACCAATGTTTACCCACCAAGCAAGGATCTTGACATCATCGTGTTTTCCCGAGAGCTCACTCGCACCAGCGCTAATGCAATCATCGTCCGGGTCACTAGCTTCACAGTGCGGTTGAGGGGTGGGTGGCGACGGACGGTAGCAGTGGAACCGCCTGCGCCGGGAGGTGGCAGTTGAGGAGCGGCGTCGAGGGCCACCTGTCCGTCGGCGTCCCAGGGCTTTCGGCCGGGTCGGACGTCGACGAGGTCTCAGACAGCTTCTCGACGCCGACCGAACAATGCACGTTTTGCTCCGGCACCAGGCTGATGTGGACGCTAGGAATGTGCATCCCGTTGTCGGCCAACCCGACCATGAAAACGACGTGGGCACTGATGCTCCGGAGGATCAGCCAAGCTCTTCGTGGTAGTGGATCGCCTATTAACGGGCGTTAACTGTGTACAATCAATATTAAAGCCTTAGTAAAAGTAATCCGAAAAAAGTACTGCGTGGGCGAAGGGAAGAAGAAAATCCTGTATAGTAAGCAATTTTCCATTAGGACGATATTTTAAGGAGCTTTGAGTAATCTTTTCTGAAATCCTCTAATTCACTAAACGTACGTAACTATAAAACCTTTTAGACTGCAGAATTTGAGTGAAGGATATGGGGACAAAAAAAATTGCAGTAGCTTCTCCCTACAAGAGCTATGCAAAGCGTTGTTCCACTATTATGTTGTTTGGTTGGAGATGCTACCCAAGGTGGACAATATGAGGGTTTCCAACCACCCTGTCCATGATCAGGCAAGTTTTTTCCGGCTACGGGGCAGGTTTGGGAGGTTTGCCACAGCCGAGAAGTTCGGTGGACTCTGCACGGGGTAGTGGTTGGAGTCGTGGACCTGTGCTTGGCCACCGAGAATGGGGGATGGATTGACTTGAACAAAAATTATCTTGTGTGGACGTGACCGGCAAGTTCGTGACTGCCTGGCAGTCCTCCAAATGGGCCCATCTCCTTGGTGATGGCGACCACGTCGTCGACAGGTTTCTCCTTCTCCCAGGTCCACATTGCCAAAGAGTTGCCTGGCAGTTGGAGCGGAGAGTCTTTCTTCAGGCCGCTACTACGTAGCGTGGCTGTCACTCTTGGAAACATCGATATGTACACGTACACAAACTGTTGTCCTACACGCACGGGCAAGAACTCCACCCTGATGTGGGCCAGTTGGACAATCCAACCACTTCCTTTGCCCTATGACTACATCTTCGACTTCATGAAGACTCACGAAGGTGAGTTGGTGGGCGTGGAATGGCAGCATGCTGCACCGCTGCAAAGTCTCCATGGTCACCTACAGCAACGCCTCAAGCAGGGGTGATGACGTCCCGATGGTTTTGTCCCCTGAAACTGTGAGACTTGATCTCGTCTGGTAACCTTTTTGATGTAGCGAGATGATTCGACTCGGCTCGACATTACTCAGCCCTAGCTGAGCCATGTTTGGCGCCAAGTTGGAAGGACGTAAGTGGTTTTTTTTTGTAATCAAGAAAGTTTTAATGTTGATTAAGTTTGGCATTTGTCAGCAATCAACGATTTGTGTTTTTTACTTTGACTTGTCTTCTCTCCTGCTGTACTCGTAATGTAAAGTCTAATCTCACCAGTCGCATGTCGCAATACCAGAATTTCCGTGCTATCGACGTGCGCTACTGTAACTGCCTCGAGCATCGCTGAAAAGTAAACTGTCGCTGCAGCCTCAACTTGAGGAATTCGCACTCGTCAAAACCTAACTTAAGGTGTTTTTAAGAGTGCTTTTTTATATAAAGAGTGGCAAAAGCTAATCGGTGTGTGTGTGTGTGTGTGAGTGTGCCAGGTTCTTGTTTCGACCAATACAGGCGTGAAACATGGCAAACAAATCAGTCTAAGGTGGAGATTCCAAAGTGTCTTCACATCCACTTTTTTAGCAAATTCAGTCTTAAAAAAGGACTTTTGAAATGTCTGTGCAATTGTCCAATTCTTGGCCACACAACGTTCCCAAGAAGTACACAAGGTTCTTCTTTGCTTCTTGAGTGCAATCGCTGTCATCGTGTACATCTTTCATGTGTTTTATCTAGAACTACTTTCTCTTCTTTCCCGTAAACACGAGATTCCATAATCGCAGAACAACCTCGCTGGTATGAGATGAATGAGAGGTACAAAAGGAAGTGATTGTGTGGCACAAAAAAATGGATATTTCTTTATCATTTCTTTAGAGATTGAGAAGAGAAGCACTGAAGAGGCTGATGTGAACCTCGATTTTCCACTGATCCTGTCTCCTTTAGCTGATGGCATGAATATCCTCCTCAACGTGACGCCTGGCGGTGAATGTTGACTTGTTACTGCCATTGCAATGCTAGGAAAGTATCTTTTTACACGGATTTGACTCATACACGTTGGTCGCGACAAGATTAGCTTTCCATTGGCACCAATATGGCCTCAAGTGATGCTCAGGCAGTGGCGCAAAGCTGCATTTTCCATAGGAAGCTAATTCTTGAGCACCCAGTAAGCGTACCACAGATAAGAGTTTAAGCTTTCTTGTCTCCCCCACCCGATGAACGTCACGTGCATAATGGACAAGGACTCGAACCTTGATCTGATCCGCCCAACGTTCAGATCAGCAACAGGGCTGCTACTCAATGATGTCAGTCGGGACTTCAATGGCATCAATGGTCACTTCCATGGGCAGTTTTGTGCAAGCAGCTACTTATGAGTTGGGGTCTATATAGGCTTAGAGAATGTTGCACATATGGTGTCTTCTTATCACGACGATTCATCACAAACTCTTCCAGTATATCGTTTTCCGACTGGGGGCTTTACAGACCTGAAGCGTTCGGGACAGCTCGTGTTGTGTTAGGGCTATCTTGGGTTAGGTCAAGTTAGGGGGAGGTAGGTTAACATAGCAGTGTTTCATAACTACGGCATCTCCACCATAATCGCAGCAGCTAATAATAAATCCAATATCATCACAGCTGTTAGCGTTTGGCTGCCCTTGTCACCAAATAGGATGTAAAGGGTGTCACAGCAAAAATGTGACTGAGTCTGTCAATCTCTGGCCACACCTAGGTGATGGAGTCTTCTAAATTCGGCCCGAGGATCAACGCGTTCAAGGAAGAAAATGACTCGAACAATATGAGTTGAGGAGACTCCATCACCCAGGTGTGGACAGAGATTGACAGACTCAGTCACATTTTTGCTGTGACACCCTTTATGTTGGGATGGTGCCAGATCTTTTATATTATGCATTTTTAGACGCGAGTCGAGAGATCATTGCTCTGTCGAGAAGTTCGTGTCAGAAAGTGGTTGGAAGTCTCGTCTCTGTGACGTTTCTGACCCTCTGTAGCAACGACCGCAGTGCAACATTGCTTGCTTCTGGAGCGCGCAAGCGACAGAACCGGACGGTGCTGATTTTGCAGAGCAGACTTCCAACCAGCTGATTTGAATGTGGTTGACCCGGATTTTCTTTCTCTCCCAGAGACTTGATTCTGTGTCAGCCGACTTTGGTTCTCCTTGCAGCTCGTCGGATGCAAATCCCAGGATCTGAAGCGTCAGTTCCTGATGTCTGACGCTGATTTCAGATCATGGTCTTCAGTGATCTGTCTCTGCTGAGCGGGAAATCAAGCAGACGAAGACCTTGAATAGTCGCCGTTTGTCTTTTCTTCTGGTAGAAGGCCCACCCGGAGCAATCGGGCGGTCCAGGTGGGGCATCAAGGCGAGGAGGAGCCTCAGGCTAAATCTAACTTTGACTTATCTTTCTCCTCCGACTCTGGAGTCGATGATGAATTCATGAACGGGTTAGACGCCATTAGCTGAATCAAAGGAGACTGCAAAATGACCTCTCGATGCATTCAAAGGTGTCAAAAGCAAAACAACATTTTTGCACTCTTTGGCTGGTTTTTTCTGAGTCTTTTTCTCTCCTACGCGTTGGTAGCCAAGTACAGCTCAATGTGCGTAGTGAGACGTCGGAATTTTAAGAAAAAAAAGAGGGGGGAATATTCGATATCCCAAAAGGATAATTTCGGGGGGCCAACGATTTGGCAACACACAGCGAAAAAAACACCAACTGGAGGGACCGAAGACGTTAGCCAAATGATTGTTCTGCATCAAGCTTGGGTGAGACATTCATATTATTCTCGGCTAAAAGTTTAATTAGTTTTGATTACGATGGCATGAGCCTAATTAATTAAGCTGTGCGTTCCTGCGCAAAAACATTTTCTTCACTTTTGCCGAAAAGATGCGGCAGGCAAAAGAATGTTGAAAGTATCTCGAAAGAAAAGAGCCATAAAGAATGACTCACCCAGAAAGAAGTTTTTGTCATCTCGACTGCTGAAAAAATGTTCACCCAAAATTCCGAGTTGCTCTCGTTCTTGCGTTCTTGGGTTCCTAATACTAGTAGCGATTCTCCTGACGCGGCTTCAGCCTCATCTTTCACCTTGTCCCCTTGCTTTGGCGTCGTCGTCGTCGTCGTCGTCGTCGACGGCCACGACGGCGATGACGCGCGCGCCCGTCCGCACACCTGTGCATTGACCTACGCACTGGTAGCAATCCGCTATAGCGTCACTTCTGCCAGGAGGCGGTCGTCCTTGCAGTCTTGTGGAGCGGTCCTGGTCGACTGCGCCTGCCTCGAGCTGCTGTCAGTGAGGAAAAATTTTGATTTCTGTGGTGTCGAAGCCACTCCTGAGCTCCCCGCGTGTCACCATGTCCTTTGAACGGCCGAGTCCAGACTTCTTCGGCGACTTGGACTTGACCCAGTTGGGCCTGGACGAGGCGTACCTCAGGCTGTACGGGGACTTGGACTTCCCGGTGTTCGCCTATCGCAGGAACACAAACTGTGACGGGTGCCCATACCAGAGAGTGGGAAAGGTTTGTTCCCACCCATGCACATTGACTTCAACGACTTTATTAAGACTCGCTGAAGCGTTTGAGCCTCTTGCGTCGGCCTTGACTCCAATACAAATGGCGCGTTCGTCTGTGTGCTCGAGTAGTCAAATCCAGTCAACCTGAGTGGAGGTGAAGTCAGCCCAAGCCAGGCTTGAGCTTGGCTCAGGCCAGGCTCGCTGGACGTCATTGCTATTCCATTTATGTTCTGTTGTGAAATTCGATTTATTCGTTCACATAAGTGAGTGTGACAGTGACCAACCTGGTAAAGGTGGAGTCATTGACCTTGAATGGCGGTCATCTTGTGCATTGACGCATCAGCGACGTCGCCGGCTGCTGTCGTACGCACTGCTTGGAGAAGTGACGCACTGACTTACAAACTTATCCGCAAATCGAGTCCAGGTTTTTCGGGGTTTGGCCTGACCTGATACGTACGCATATCTGGGCATTTTTTAAAGAATATTCGAGTGCTCATTACTCATGCTACCTATGAGGTGTCAAGAATTTCTCATCTTCTTGGAGAAATTATAATTTTTTTTTAAATTTCTCAATCTATAAGCTTCTCGCCGATTGACACATTCTTGGATATCATACAGGGCGAATCCTTCCCTTTTTCGTGCTCTTACGCTTTGGTCAATAACGATCACTCCTGGGAGTCCACATGAAGTTGTCCACTCAGACCCGGAATCGGTGCCGAAATCAACCCAAGTTGGTGCCAAAAGTACCAAACATTGTTGAACTTAAAACCGTGCAATATGGGCCGAAAATACGACAACACAGTGGAATCGGGACCCCCAGCACCTCCTTTTTCCTGACTCATGCGCCGGTCCATGCGAGGCTATTATGTCACGCTCGGCAGAGAAGTAGAAAAATAAATTCTGTTGGAATGTGACTTTCCAGATATCGTCTCTCGGCAACTCCAGCAGCCTCTCCACGCGCTATCCTTGGGTCTACCGATTCAGACGCTCCGGCTCCGAACAAATCGTTTCTCATGTGGATACAGATGGGTAAAATCATCGTCGTCCTCAAGTCGGACGCCTAAACTGCTGCTCAGCTTGACTTCTCTTTGCCTCTTCTTATGGCGGCAGCTCGGAAATCTGCACGGAGGAGATCAGTCTGGGCGAGTTCGGCGTCTACGACCTGAGGGCTTCAGGCAAAGGTGGACAATGTACATTTACGACGGCGGTGGAGCCGGTGGAAAGCAACCTTGCCATCCTCTACTATTCCCTCTTCCTGCTGGCTTTTGGATTGGCGTACCAGTTAGTGTGATCGTCTTTCTTTTTTTTTTAAAAAAAAACAAAAAAATTCAAAAACAATCAATAACATTCTTAGCTTGGTCGCTTATGCACTGGCGAAAGGCTGGCTGGACCACGGTATTCGAATGTGGAACAAGTTCAAGAAGGCTTTGGGATTCGAGGCAAGGTCCAGGTCCGTTGCTACCTCTGACAAGTCATGGTTTTCTTTGCCAATCGCAGGTCAAGGAGACGAAGAACGATGACGGGAAGGAGGAGTCCACACCGAACAAGAAACGTCTCAAGTCTCTGGACACGTTCCGCGGCATCACCATCGCTCTCATGATCTTCGTCAACGACGGGGGTGGCGGCTACCACTTCTTCGAGCATGCTACATGGAACGGACTCTACCTGGCTGATCTGGCATTTCCGTGGTAAGTACGATTGATGCTGAAGGTGATGCGGTGCGACGTCGACTGCAGCGTGACCTGTGAGGACCACTTGTACAGTTGGTAACTGGACTTTTCGACCTCTGACAAGTGTGAGCCATCGAGACAGAATGATTTAAGTACAAGAATTGCAGCATGGTGACCTATGAACTGCCGAGAAAGGTTGTAAAGTGTCGAAAGAACTGGATCAGTGACCGTGGTTGTATCTGTATATAAGAAAAGACCAGACTTGGGCCATCTTCGGTACTCCAAGGGATGCCAGCAGGAGGCTGGACAAACCAACTCTCGAAGTCGGTCGAACACGAGCGCTTTCGTCAGTCGCCAAGTGTTGCTCTGATCTGCCGCAGTGCACGTACCAATATGTCAGAGTAACTTCTGTCTGCACTGACATGTAGGCCTATGAACTATCTCACGTTGGCACACTTCTCACATCACAAATAGCAGACAATTATGTTATAAGGCCATTCCTCTACCCAGTGTATTGCTGACTCTTCGTTACCTGTATTTATCACAGGGAGGCCCCGTGCGCGCGCGTGCGTGACAGGTCTGTCTCTGGAAAGGTCTCCAGCACGTGCCGGGGGCCAATTGGCATCAGGGCTAAACAGCTGTGAAACATGAATTCTTTGGCATTTTTGGTTGCTGCCAACACTGACGTTGGCACCGGAATCCGCTCGTTGCTGAACAGTCCATACACAGACAGCAGGGTGAACTTGGGCTCGGACCTGAAGGCGATATTCACGGTCACCTTCTCGCCCTACTCCGGTCGGGCCGATCTAAGGGTCGATCTCACCAAACACTCTTCTGACTCATGGTGACCATCTGCATGACTCGTCGAGAGAAAAACTCACGCAAGTGGTCAACAAAGCTGTGGTCCGGGTGCTGTTATAAACCTTTTCCATCTGACTGCAAGGGGTCCAGGACACTGGGGTGTCCGGACACAAGTGGTACCCAATGATGTGAGTCCACAGCAAAATGGACGTTTTCCTCAGGTTGTATGTGCACAAACTTTTGACCTCAATATTCTGCACTGTACCTGACCAATTGGACATACTGACCGATTGTGTCCAGTATGTCCCTGAAAAGTTGGTCGAGGACGAACTCAAGGTGGCCACTTCTCAATCCAACATTTTCCTCAAGGAAACATCACACCTCTCATCACATGTCTTGACATGGTTCATGTCGTACACTCAGTGACACGACCAATATTGTAATTCATCGTGAGTTTCAGTTGGTATACGTAGATAGACACTTGGCTAGACTAGAGACTGAAGGGACAGCTGTTGTCACTGCAGCAGAGGCTCATAACGTTGAAAAGTCAAAAGCCTAAGGTTCCAAGCATATGGACAAAAAAGGGCTCCGGCAACAATGTCTCAACTGAGTGAAAAATCAGAGAATTTTGCCCTTTGTATACACCCAGCCAACAATGGAGTCTACCTCGACTTGCCAAACCTAAAAGTATTGACTTCAATGGAGCTTGAGATGTGAACGTCTTTCTTTGATTGTTCTGCCCACCTCTACAATTTTTGGGTCCTGCCTTGGCTTTACTAAAAGCTGAAAGTAGTGAACTTGCAAAGGACTGGTCCGCGGGGGCTCTATGAATAACGGCGATAAGAGGTGTATATTTCATACTTAGTGCTGTAAAATAAATCATTTTTCAAGGCCGTCCGATTTAAGTGAAAATGAGGCCCTTAAAAACGATCAATCGATTAATGATGATTAAGTTTTTCCAACATGAAAAGCCTTAAAACGGGATCCATTTGCGGCAATGCATTGGAGCAGAAGTGAGGGCTGCAAACAGGCAGACGCAAGAAACCTCCACGGAACTACAGTTTTCAGCATATTTTATTCAAGAATGACCTGAGTAAAGTTAATTTTTCAACTGTTGGGCTGTACATGATGTCAAATTCAAGCGAACAACGCTGGTAAATCTGAATCATTGGAAAAAGGTGATGGATCAATGGTCGAATAATGCGTGAATCGTTTTTAATTCCTCACAGCACTAATCACAGTTCCTCAGGTGATTGAGAATTGGCCACATTCAGGGGTTGTCTGGGCTCTCTACTGACTGTACTGCATTGAGGAAGCGTCGCACCGAGTTAAGGAACGGTCACCCAACCCGAAGTTGGACCGAGATTAAACTCTCCAGTGGTTCGTCATGACAAAAGCGCGACCAGGCAAACCAGGTGCAAATATGTCCATACGTACGCACAGCAGGGGGGACTTTTGGGTCCCCGGTGGCCGAGCAGAGGAGGGAGGTGTCATTGGTGTGCAAATGACGGCAGGAATTCTGGAGAAAGGAGCAGTCCTTTGACGTTGCAACATTGATGTGTTAATCACCAGCAGGATTCAGGGAGGCGAGGAGCACTTGTTGGCGTAGCCCAATGTCCCTCGTCTATAGCCAAGAAAAGGGACATTGGGCTGAAAGTGGGTGTGTACAGGGTGGACCAGAAGTAGCCACCGTCGGTTGGACACCCATGTAGTCTGGCTTGGACAGGACCTGGAGAGGCAGGATTGGTGGCAATGAAAAGAGGAGATACCTTCACAAAGACAGATAAATTCGCCCAGACTCAAATTTTGAGACCGTTTTTGGTGAGTTGAAAATATTCCGGGGTTTTACGATTTGGACAATTCTCCTTAAATGTGTTGCTTCAACACATTTACCAGCGGGTCTTCTGTGTCAAGATGTGCATGAAGGGTCTGTTCAAACAGCAGCTTCAAGCTGCAATGGAGGAGAAAATTGCTTGGAGAACCAATCCCAACAGCAAAGACATTCAAAAATCATTGCTTCAACTTCAATAAACTTGATCTGATTTGTCCCCGAGGTTAATGACTCACATTGAAGGTTTTGAATCTTGGCTACACGGCTTGTCCAGCCTGGAAATCTTCTAAAGCCTAAATTCATGACTCCCTGATAAACTGTTGGTGCTAGGATCACCCTTGCCCTTTGTTGGTGGCACTGTCAGTGTGCAATGTGACTGAGCAGCGTTGTCCGGCATTCCACTGTGTCCTTCTTGTCCTTGTCCAGGTTCATGTGGATCATGGGCTTCTGCATCCCCATGTCTGTGCGGTCGCAGGAGAAGAGGAAGACACCTCTGGCAGTCGTCTTCTGGAGGATCCTTAAGCGCTCAGTCAAGCTTTTCCTCCTGGGATTCTTCTGGGGCAACGCCAGTAAGTGTACCTGTCCGGATGAATGCTAAATCGCTGAGCTGACCGACTGATCCTGTCCAGGCTGGATCAACTTGGCACGAGTTCGCATCCCCGGCGTGCTGCAGCGCTTCTCCGTCACCTACTTGGTGGTGGCTGGAACTGGCAGTCTCGTGGCCAGAAGCTCAGGCAAGCGGCAACCACAATTGGAGGACAAGGAACAGGAACAAGAAAGCTCGGTGAATGAACGCGTACTACTTTTATGTATTGTACGAAATTGTTCGTGGGAGACTAATATTTCTCAACATTTCACTCAACTTTTTCTTCCTTCCACTCCACAGCAACCAACCTTTGAAGTTCCCTTTTTAGTAAGACAATGCAGACTTTCTTTCCACATACCCAGTAAAAACTTTCATAGCAAGAGTAACTTGGTGTGAGCCTGAGTAAAAAAGGAAAACTTATGTTGTAGACAAATTGTGACGCGGACAGGAGGCAATGGACCAGTTTTTATCTTCCTACTAGAGCAGCGTCCGGGTTAAGGTGGTGGACGTGACAACCGACTGGGCCAGATGGGTGGTTGCCCTTACCTGCGTCATCGTGCACACCTGCATTGTGTACCTCCTGCCAGTGCCCGGATGTCCCACCGGTAAGTGTGCGAGAGACGTCATGCTGGCAGTGGCATAGCAACACACAGGTGCATACACTCACTGCACACGAACAGGGTGTCACAAGGACAGTCAACAGTTTGACGCCAATGATCTCAGCTCTAACGGGACTCAGTTCTCTCTTTTGCAGTGTAGAGCTAACAAACAATAGGATTTCACTTGATTTGCTATCATGTTGGTGCATCACAAATTCCGGAGTCAAATCCCCTTCTCTCAAGGCGGACTTTGAGGCCATTTTGAGGCCCAAATCGTAGGTCAAAAGGTCTTTATCTACTAGGGAAGGAGTGAGCCCGGTTGTTTCCAGATCTGTGCACATCTGGAGCGTCACACTGAGGCTTGGCTCGGCCCAACCTTTGGAACAAACCCTGCTGCCATCCTGGCCGTAAAGGAAAGAGCCCTGCTATTGTACCCAGCATTGCAGGCATTCCAAGCTACTTCCTGATATTTCTCACTGCGAAGTGTGCATTCACTGCGAATAATGTCATAGGGATCTTTTTCAAACACTTTGCCGAGTATTGGCTTCTTGAGCTCAGATGTTTCCTTAATGCCAAATGTGAATGAATGGGTGTCGAGGGACTCCCAACCCAGGACGAATTTTTTTATTGTCTACTGTACCCTAACTTTGATGACTGTTTTTTTGTGCCCTATACACTGAAAAGGCGAAAACTAAAGTTGGTCCTTGCAGGAAGTAATTTCCTCACAGATCTTTTAAGCATCTGACTGAATGTGGAACTCAAGGACGATGCTACTCAAATGTAAGCTCAAAAAGCCGACTCAAATTTATCTGCTCATTGTAAGCAGCAAAAATCTGCATCAAGGCGCCTGGGCTGATCAAATTAGCGAGGTTGCGAGATCTGAAGGAGAAGCATTTACCTTGCAAATGAAGCAGTTGCATCATAATTTTAAAATGTCTACCGCAATAACTTACTACTCAAAAGGGAAAGCTTTCATTTCACACAAATGTTGTTTGTCATGCTCTTGAGTACAGGGGGTTGCTGTAAAATCAGCTTCCTTCCAGGACCCTTCATGTCCCAACTCAGCGCGACACAGTCCTTTCTTAAGAAATTTAAAATAATTCCTAAGTTAGTACTTTGCAGGCAACTCTTCACATGAGTTCTGTATGAGCCTATGACACATTTTATTTTTGATGAAATTGAACATGCTTTATTGATGCAACAGGCCCCTGAAGGACCTATTTTATTAAGATTCAAACTTCTGGAGCTGTTGTACAGAAGCAACAGGCAGATTGAGATTGAAGGTGAGAGATGTGAGAAAAGAAACTCCATTTTAGCATGTACCATATCTACATATACACTCGCGGATTGAGTAGATCCTTTTATTCTTCTGTTTGTGACAAAGGTGCCACCAAAGTCTTTAAAGAAAACGTTCTTTAAAAAAAAAACGCAGTAGAAAATGCGTCCGACAGTTTTCAAATATGGTTCGTGTCTTGCCAAATCTAGCCTGTTTTTAAAAAAAAATTGGAGGAGCCGAAATTCAAGAAGTCTGGCTGCATCTCACTGGTTGGAGAGGCTCCTGAGGAATATTGACTTCGGTGGTCCTGCTTTGGCGACGTTATAGGCCGGGAGACCCAAGACCTGGAGACCCAAGGCCCGTAGACCCAAGGCCACAAAGCTGCCCAGAGCCTCTGGGATCGAAGATACCGCATGAAAAGCCAATGCACACAAGATGCAGGAGAAACCAGGACTGACGAAAAAGGTGAAGGCTGTCCTGCCATTGGCATGAGACCAAGGCTCCCAATGCAACTCTATGGTTGGCTCTGGTCCAGTTAACTCAACACTGATTCAATCACTACTTTCCATGCGTTGGAGGAAGGCGGAGCGGCAAGGAAGGTCCCCAAACCTGAATCTGTGATCGATCCTAAAGCAATGAGTCGCAGGTGTCTGGATTTGTCGACCGACACACTTATCGGCAGTGGCTACAGACGAACCCACACTTTAGTGTGTGGTACAAGTCAAACACACTGAAGGTCAATGTGTGGTGAGCAGTCTCAATACAGGGAATCATGGGACCTTACTTCTGTCCACGCAATGGCAATGAGGTAGGCTATCTCAACTTGTGGCAGAACTTCTTCATACTGCTGGAGACCACTGACCTATGTCCTTTCAGCAAAGTGGACTTATAACGTACGAAAGTACCTGGACCAGGAATTCCCAGGGCCATTGGAAGGGCTGGGCCAGTTCACTGGCCGCCACATTTCTCCTGATCTCACACACAACATGTGACAGGTTTCTGTGAGGATATGTCAACTCAGGGGTCCACCGACAGAAATCAAGAGATCTGGATGACCTCAAAAGCAAAACTCAGCCGCGATTAACGTCATTCCAGTGAATGCCCGTCAGTCAGAACACAATGAATAAGTTCCTTGATGATTTCCAAAAAGTTTTTGCAACAAGTGACTAAGGAATAAAACCACAATTGCTATCAGTGCTTCTTTAGTGCTGATCTACTGTGGCACAAAAATTCAAAACTGGTCTGTAGCATCTTGAGCGAGGTGGGCATCCATAATCTCAAGGGCTTCAAGATACAAAGGAGATCAACTTGAGAGAGCCAAAAAAGTGAATCCTAAGCGTGCATTTTTTCCAAGAAAGTCATCAGCCTCAACCAAAACGGATGATGAGGGTCACTTTGGTCTCATAAACGATAATTGCAGGTAACTCCGGAAAAAAATAGTTTTTTTTTTCCAAAGGTTGTACAAGCACCAAATTGCCTTCAGCTCCAGCTCGGAGCAAACCGACTACTACGAACGCACAGCCATGAGTTCATGTGCAGTGCACTCGTCGCACACATGTATCAGTACCTGTCTCCGACTTGACGTGCTCCAAAATTCTCAGGTTACGTCGGTCCCGGTGGCCTTCATGCTGATGGCGCATACTCGGGCGACTGCATTGGCGGTGCCACCGGCTACATCGACCGCCTGGTGTTCACGGATCAGCACATTTACGGCAATCCCACCGCCAAAGCCGTCTACGGATCCTCGGCATTTGATCCGGAGGGACTCTTGGGTTAGTAGATAACAGACACGAGAAAGATGATATTGCAGGGTGGGTCTTGACATCAAATCCCACATCTGCCAAGATAACAATTGGGTGCGGACGATAACACTGTGCAGGCCAACGTTGAGCAGGTCATAACTTCGATTAGGAAGGGGTGGAGGCTTCAAAGTCGTACACGTCACTGATGCTTTCCCTCCCCACCTCTGACAGCCTCCATAACGCGGAGTGCGACGGCCAAACTAAGCTGAGGTGCCACGAAAAATTTGGAGGGTCGAGCGTCTTTGACTACGTCCACAAAAAACCAGTCATGACTTTGCTGTTTGTAACGAGAAATGCACAAAATCTGACAAACACATTAGATAACAATCGTTCATGCAGATTAATCGCTGTACATTGTATCATGAAATGACCGCCATTGTCTCGATGAGCATTTGCTCTGCTTCCCCCACGTTTGGATCTGCACAGTCATTGTTGCTTTCTCTCACATTCCTTGGACATCCTCAATCGCTCTTGGCCTTGGTGGGTACAGCTCAGTGTGAAGTCTCTCGTATGATTTTGCTGCCCGAAAAGTCTTCAACAACGCTCTCCATTCAGCCCTCGTTTTCATTCTGACTCATCTCAAATTGACATACACAAATGTCCAAAATGTTACAAAGTTTTACTACGGGATATGGAGATTCCTCAGAATGCTACAAAGATATACTAAGGGATATGGAGATTCCTCAGAATGCTACAAAGATATACTAAGGGATATGGAGATTCCTCAAGACAGACAAGGCTGTTTCCTCTTTTTGAACACACAGCAAGTCAATGGTTTTCATAGAAGTAGCTGCATTTTTTGTGTGCTATCAAGAAGAACAGCTAAGAATATCGCTTAGCTTTTTTCAGGATGCGACAGAGGGAATATGAAACTGCCCTCTAACCACAAGCAGCACAATCAGGGTGTGGCTTTCACGCACAGAGAGACTTTTTCACCTACCAGCAATGCAGAAACGATTAATGTTATTATTGGCTGCCCCAGCAACGTCTTCAACCGCCAACGCTGATGACCTTTTTGCGGCGCTCTCGGCCTTGCATGCGTGGTCGTGGCGGATGAATGAATTGCGTCGTGTCCAAGGCCTGATTGGTCCTCCTCCTCCCTCTTGGTCTCCCCCCCCCCCTCCCACCTCCGCGTTGTGGTCTTGGCCCCCACCCCCCCATACCGTTAGTAATGCAATCTGCTCTGGTCTCACGCATGACTGCGCGGACACGCAACTTGTTGTCTTCCCCCTCCCTCTTTGTATTATTGGCTTTGACCAAGTCGAATGCTCAGTTCATTGAGAAAAAAAGCAGTTCTCTCTTGCAGGTTGTCTGACCTCCATCTTTCAAGTGTTTTTGGGCTATCAGGCTGGTCAGATCGTGCTGTCCTTCAGGGGTCACGGAGAGCGACTGACCAGATTCCTCGTCTGGGGAGTCGCATGCCTCCTTTTGGGCATGTGTCTCTGCGGATTCTCCTTCAACGACGGCCCGATGCCCCTCAACAAGAACATCTGGTGAGACGCATGCACTGTAGAGCGTTGCACAGTACAGGGGGCGGAAGCAAAAGTGGGCGATGAGCACAAGTTTGCGAGGCCTTTTTGGCGATTTTGGAGTGACGGAGGAACTGCTTTCAGCGCACTTTTAAGGGGCAGGCAAGAGCCCTTGCAAGTATTTTAGCAGGGCCTACTGAAATAGGCCCAGCCGGACCGTGAAACTTTTGAAAGAAAATCTGGCAAATAGCCAAGTGCAGTGAACGACAGAAAAGGGCTGACAAAAAAGTCGGAAATCATGTTTCTTTCCTACTGTAAGTATTATGACATGTCAGCATAGCTGCTGCAGCATAGCAGTGGATATGTCCGCATAGCTGCTTTAAGAATTAATACGTCTTTGGTCCGTTGTTTGCTGAAGCTGGTGAATAAAGTAATAACGACAGCCCAGCTTTCAAACTCCTCGACAGCAAAGAAACTCCCCAAAGAATGGTCCAACTCCTCGACGTACCAGGAGACACAACAAATGTCGGCTGCCCTGATCCATGCCAATAATCTTGATGAAGTTATTGGTGGCCTTCACGTCTCCTCTTCTAAATTTAGGTCTCTCTCGTACGTCCTCGTGACTACCGGACTGGCCTACCTCCTTCTGACCCTGGTCTACGTGCTGGTCGACGCCAAGCAGTGGTGGAAGGGAGAGCCTTTTCTGTACGCAGGTTCGTAGTCGCAGTTGGTCTTTCAGAAGCCATTAGAATAATGTTTATGTCGTGCAAAAGATGTAGGTAGCACGAGTGGCTGATTGCTCGTTCAATACAGTCGACGAACCTATGCATTTATGTTTCCGCTGGGTCTCTTTCCCCCTGGAAGAAATAGCTAAAGAGTAAGGTGTTCATGTCCCCGTGAACGCGGCACAGCTTCCAGTGATGTACGTTCAGTATGAATGAGTCGAGATTGTTCCGTATCCGTGGTTATTTCACTATGCTTACACTTATTTACTCCTCTGTAGGCATGAATTCAATTGTTCTGTACTTGGCCAGCGGCTCTGCCTGGCAGATGCTTCCCTTCAACTACTTCGTGGCACCCATGAATACCCACTGGGAGAGGTTATTCGAGTCTCTGTGGGGCGTCAGCTTGTGGATGCTCGTTGCCTTCGTACTGCACAAGAACAAAGTGTTTGTTGTCGTATGAGTGATACACTTGCGTACGCAGTGCGAGAAGAAACACATCATTGCGAGATTCAGGACGAGCTTGTATGTACATATTGTGTTACAAGACCGTACAAAGTCATGCCCAGAGACGACGAAACTGTGCATATTTGTATATTTTCATTGCTACTGTTGGGTTATGCGGTGCTCTAGAGCAAGAGCTGCTGCCGACGTCCCAGATGTCTTAGGATAAGTTGGGTTCTCTCCAGTTGCTCTCCTCTCCCCAGGACCAGTGCAGCCTATGCATTGCAGCCGCTGTCAATAAAAAATTCAACTTGTCTGGAAGGAAGAAAAAAATAAAAATAAACTCCTGGAGCTTCTCCTCGACTGCGTCGCGTCTCTCCAGGGCGACCATGGAGATCTGCTTCCTGGTGTTTCCCTCGGTCCATCTGAAGTTGCCAGGGCTAACGATATCTTGGTGTCGTAATGACGCGTGGAAAGTGCAGGTGTTTGGCTACCAGGAGGTGTCGGCTGTGGTCGTCGAGAACGTGTTTATGGTTTAGCTTTCGAACCAGTCCATCTTGTGGTGTCAGCGCTGGCCGGAGCGACACACACAAGTTCTTGCACGGTTTGACAGCCAATCCATTTCCACTTAGCGGGAAAAAAAGTGCCTTCGATAACGAAGGAGACTTTCAGCATCTTTCCACTCCAGGCTCGTCCGCCAGTGTGTGAGTAATTCTGTCTGCCACAGGTGTGACAACGGCAACAACAACGTCTTCGAGTCATTGTCCATCGGACGCTATCTGAGCCCGAGTGCGCGTCAGAGTGAAATTCGCCTCTGCTCTCTCCCTACACGCTCGCTACGCTTGCACTGCACAACTATGATACAGCGTCATGCAGACGTATCGTATGTCTGTCTGTGGTCTCCATGGACACATTTTCAGGCTTTGTTGCTCTCGCCGGCGGACGAGGTAAACTCTGCACAGAGCTTATTTATCATCGGAGCTCTTTGAACAGCGACCATGCTGCAAATCACCAAGAACAAGGTGGAACTATGAGAGTTTCGGTCTGAACAAGGGTTGCCAGACTTCTTGGAGTGCTCAGCTTTTGCCCGCTTCACAGTGCAGGGACAAGGAGAAGGCGGTGACTATCGGATGACGGTGACCCGCCCAAGCCCAAGGAGAAGAACAACGTTGGCCAAAATGTGTTTGCGCACGCCATTCCGGCAAACACGACACACGACGCCCTGGCGTATGCACTGGCTTCCCTCAGAAAAGGCCGGCCTTTATTCTTCCTCTTTCCATGGCCATGAGACACGTGGGCTGCAGCAGCAGGAGCATCGTCGGCCTCCTGGCCGTCGTCACCACGCAGGCGTTGACGTCAGCACGAGGAGAAAGAATCTCGGGAGTGTCGATAGCTCGATGAAGTCACATTAAGGGACTCAGAAGGCTGATTCAGGTCAGGAGTTGGTACAATAGAAATAATGATAATGCTACTACTCGGGCGGAGATTGCTCGACGGCAGAGAATGGCGGTCTCAGGAGGACGAATATAACGATTTCGGATGATTGGAATCACAGATTCGAATCTTTGGCCAAAAGAGCCAGAAGATGGCAATCATTTTCTCATTTTCGTAGAAGGCAGTGTCAAGCGCTTTTTTGCCGGGCTATTCGGTAACAGATGAGAGCCCGTGACAAAGCAGGGTTTAGTCAGCATTTAGTGATGCTTTCGACCAGCGCAAACCTATCATTGAATTCAAAGTTGTTTCTGTAGACGTTGAACTTCCTCCGCTGAAGGCGCGCGAGATTATTATTCGCTAAATTGCAGCTGCACCGGGAGTTGGTCAGCAAAGAAGTACGTGCGGTGCAAACACAGTCGCAGTGAAATGTTGCAAAACAGCACCCAATTACTGAGCAGAAAAAATAGGCTGGGCACAAAAAAAACACCCTCACATTCTATATAGCCACCTATGCTATATAGAGAGTGCACCGATAACTTGACTGTACTGCACTGAAGCCCAGATTCATATGATATCTCTGACGAAGAAGGATTGGGACGAGGCTCGTTTGTTCCACTCCGAGACAAGTGTAGGCAATGTCAGGCTGCCACTTTGCACACAGACAGGGAATTCCAAGTTGTGTCTGTTGCCGCCAACACGATGTGTACATGCTTGACTGCTGAAGTAGATTTGTGACTCTTCCAATATGCAGACCTTGTGACACATCGCCAAAAGGGTCCTGTTGGGCTTTCGTACAGTGTGTCAGCCCTGGGCATTGTCATTTGTGCACGACCCTGTGCAGATCTCGACGACCAGGAAGGTGCCAAGTCGGTCACACGCACCAGGACACAATGAATGAAGAAGAGTCCTTGGGCCTCCTGACTCATTGCCGATTTTATTAGGGAAGCTTCTGGTTTGACACGCACGCACACACGCGCACACGTTTCCTTTGTTTGTTTGTTTGTTTTTCCCATAGGTGAAATATGTGGCCAAGAAATGTTCCTTTATTCCAACTCAGAGGAACGCCATGATAAGAACACAGAAAACGACGCGGGTGCTTCAGAGTGATGAGGACAAACAGACAAAGAAACAAACATGGATGCGTTGGCGGTGGAGGCCTTCGATTTCGATGCTGCATGACTTGTACAATGTTGCTGATATGCAAGTGATTTATTATTTATTATTTGGTGAGGAACCGTATTTATTGCGCATCAAACACTAATCTTTGGCGGGCCAACAACAATGCTTAGAGGATCAGAAATGAATGATCTGCGCGTCAGAATGGATGATTGCGCATCTGCTTTTATCATAGGCAGACTTGAAACGCCATCACTGCAAGTCAAGAGAAGGTGTTGATCAGCCTCAACCTAACGTAACTGGACCAAACCGAACTTAAGCAGACCAGACTCAAATCTAACTTTGGTGGCCAAGTCTGAGCACGCGCACCCATCTTCAATGGTTGGCAATAAGTCTTAGTGCGCCTCCTACGATAAAGTTAGGTGCGCAATCATTCAGTTTGACACCCAGTTTAGCGTTAGATGGATGCGCCACAATAGATGCACGGAGGTGCACACTTTGATGCGCAACAAATATTTTCCCTCTGGGTTTGAGAGTTTGATCATGTTCTACTTTGTTGACGCCCGCCACTGAAACTGCTACCTACTGCATGGAGTCGTACTGACTTCCTTTGTGTGCTACAGTGTTCTTCTTCTTTTGTATGTTCAGAGTGAGTTAACATGGCACGAAATGCACTAGAGTATAATGACGATAATAATCATAATAATAATCATAATAGATGTCTGAATGACACAGCGATGATAAAGCGACTTCACGTACTTGGTACCGTCATAATAATGGTGTGCAAAGTGGTTGCCTTTAGCAGAAGAGAAGTCACACAACAGTGCAGTTTTCTAATAGTTTGGGAAAGCAAAGAGTCATCATATCTACGTCATTACAGAGCGCTCCCCACGGTTGTGGTACAATGTGTCAAATTTCCCCACCACCACCCCGAGTACAGTAGAGAAAAAGTAAGAGGCTTAATTTTCGTCTAAGAAAATACATCCAGCTAGATTTTCTTCCTTCTCGGTAAACAGGGCTCGACACAACAGGCTTGATGGTCACACATTGCACAGTAGACATGACATCAGTAAAAGCAAAGCAAACTGAGGAGGACTTATACAAAGGAACGCAGCAACATCATCATTTTGCCGCTGAGACAAGTTCTTCGAACGAGTTTGTGTGTGTGGACCTTGTCTAAAGTTGCTGCTGTCCTGTGGCTAAAAATTAGGTGCTCCAGGGATAACTTAGTTACTGCAACCCTGGGAAGCAAGGACACAAAGAAAGAGAAGGGTTCTGTTAGGGCGGGCGTCCGTCAGTTTTAAAGCCGGTGGCATAAGAAGCGAAATGAAGTGCGCAACAAACTGGCAATACTAAATTCTTGTTCATCCTGACACGATACAGAAGGAGGAGAAGGAGGAGGGCTTGTCTCAGCTGAAGTAGTATTAGTATAGGATGAGCTTCTGATGAGGAAACACAGCACCGATGAAACTAAAACGGTCTTTCAGAGCAGCCTAGACGAGGAGGAGGGAAAAAAGATCCGTAGCAATCTGGGCCTAGGGCAACCCTACCAAAAAAAAGAGGAGGAGGAAGAGGAGGACGTTTGCTGTTGTTGGTTATTTCGTTTTGGGCACAGTAATTCATATTGTGGTCGTTCCTTCGTCCAATGATCGGAGCCTTGATTCGTTTGGGGTTTTTTTTCCGAGGTCTTTCAATTTCGCACCTTCCTCACGAGCAGTGGGCAGAATGCACCCTCGTCACGTTGTTGCGATTGTTGGCGGTCACGGCTGGGAGGTCAGGCCCGTGCGTGGAGGTGACGTTGTGCGAGGGCGCCTCAGTCGCTACCGCGAGTGATTTCTGAAACGACCAGGGTTGGGATGGGCGGGGAAAGCATTGGAAGACATGCCAGACCAATGGTTTCTTCAATCAGTTGTACAGTACAGGGTGGAGCGCAATGTATGGGACTTTTTTTTTCATCACGAGGACGTCACTGGAGGATTTTCAACCGCTCAAAAAGCTGTGACTCCCTCGAAAGCAGCAAAAATGAATGCAGGTTGTTCAGTACATTTCCATGGACTTTGCACTGCGATTGCAACATGTGCAGCGCACTGCTGCTGCAGTGCGAGCACATATCTTTCAGTAGAAGTGTACATTTGGCCACAAAAAAGTAGCTGCCAAGCTCTGACCAGGAAATGTCATCCTTGCAACGTCAATACGAAAATGATGCAATTTGGCAACACTGGGGCCATCTCTTGCAGCTGTCGTTGATGTTCCAATGACCCTGGACCAATTGACGTTTCCTGTGGCCGACCAACATTCCCGTAGCTCTGACTGCTGGACTATGTCTCACTGTTGCGCTGAAAACAGTGTGAGATCTCTCTGTGCAGAGCTCAAGCAAGCTACTTGCGAAAAACAAAGAACAGGATTACTGCAAATCGTGCCTTTTTACGTAGCAAATCATAATTTACCGGCAATTTGGCCAATCCGCAGAGCATCTTGCAAGAGTGCAGACCAATTTGCCAAAATACTCGATGGGATGACATTCGGTTGAACAAAATGGCAGTTTGCTGCAAGTCTTGATCTTTATGTACTTCGTAAAGATTTCTTGCGCAAATACCCATGGTGCACTGAACGTTGATATCTACCTCTCCGACAAAGACTCTATTGGATGCTTCTCCAAGCTGTACATTGGGTACTTCTGCATTGCCTACGCCCACGTAACTGACGGTTCATCCTAATCCTGGAGGGAAAGCGATTTCTGCAAGTATTTTTGGGTCCTTTCTCTTAAAATTGCCTCCCCCAAAAAGTTACTTGTAGATGAAACTTGACGTGAAACGTTTTCCTACTTTTTAGCTAGTCTGTCAGAACTGCACAGAAGTAAATAATGTGCAACAAAAATGTTAGTTTTGATGCTCTCTGCAGCTAATTGTCTCTCAGGAAGTCATCATACCTGACGAAGCCTCTCTGTATCTCACTTGGTTGTTGTGCGAACTTGAACTTTGCGGGCCACACACTGCGTTTGGCATATCGGGTCACATGCACTGGCCACTCATTGCATGATGTGCAAGAGATATGATAATCCTCAATCAAAATATTTGAAAGTCCCGCGATCGCTGACATCGATCGCCCTCAACGCTGAAAACATGGACGTGCCCTTCAAGATGGTCATAGTCATGACACTTTCGACACTGTTCCAAGCGTTTCTCAAGAAACGTCGAAGCCTGCGAAAGGCAATCGCTACTTTCCTACTTTCCACGGCCTTGGCCGACTCGAGACCGAGAGAAAGGGTTACCCAGAGGAAAAAGAAGCAGTCACTCTATCCATGACCAATCCCCATGTTACTTGCGACAAGTCAATCAGTCCTTCTCCATTCCATTGTGCTCGATTTCCGGACAATTTGGTCCCCGTCTTACCTACATCCTGCGTTATTCGACTTTCTCTTCAGCGACTTCCTCCAGTCCATTCTGTGCGCCTTCAGCGTCCTGGCAAAAGCACAAAAGACAAGTTGTAAGACTAAATGCAAACAAGCACTCAAATGTCAGAACGAGTCTCTTCTTCATCTTTTTTACCTTTGTCACATGCATCAGTTAATACATAGATAAGACCCACGTGCACAATGAAGAATTTGCGTGCCTTGAAAAGCCGGAAAAAGATGAACGATGGCAGACGGACGCTTTCCACATTTCCTCCCTCGTCCCCTCCTCCGTCCCCCTCGGGGGCTCGAACAACCTCAGTGCTTGACCAAAGGAGCAGCCCCGATATCCCTTGCATGTGCAATATGCACTGACTTCAACTCAAAGGTAGTTGTTGTCCGGGTCCATCGGATATGGTCTTAATCTCACTGAACTTTTGAACAGTTTGAGCAAGCAATAAAAGGGTTGGCTGTCTTTCATGCTCTTTTTTCTTTCATACGGTGCGGCTATCGTGTCTCACACTCACTCTTTTCTCCAGCTCCCTCAGGATGTACTCGCCCTCTTGAGTCCTCATCAGATGGTAACGGTCCAAGAAGTCCTGAAAGGCGGAGGGGGGCGCGTAGTAGCTGCTGTCTCCGTCGGTCTCGACGTATTCGGGAAAACTGGTGGGCGAGAACAATGACAATAAAGATAAAGGTCAGCTCTAGGTACAAGTCACGCGGTACCACTCACGTTTCATCTCCCCTCCTGACCCTGAGCTGAAAGTTCCTCTCCGCGATCGGCGTCTTGCGGACCCTGTATTGTTGACTGCGGTCGAACCTCGGGGCCTTACGAACCCTCAGCTGGAAGTTGCGGTCGGACCACGGGCTCTTGCGGACCCTCAGCTGGAAGTTGCGGTCGGACCACGGGCTCTTACGGACCCTTAGCTGAAAGTTGCGGTCGGACCACGGGCTCTTACGGACCCTCAGCTGGAAGTTGCGCTCCGCCATCGGCATTCGGACCTGCCTGTTCGTGATAGGCCACTTTTTGCCATTGTCGTTGTAGTAGTAGCCATCGTCGTCGTCGTCGTCGTCGTCGTCGTCGTCGTCTTCGCCGTCGTCGTTGTTGTTGTCTCTCTTCCTAACCCGAAGCTGGAAGTTGCGCTCGGCCATTGGGGTCTTGCGCACCCGCAGCTGGAAGTTGCGCTCGGCCATCGGAGTCTTGCGCACTCTCAGCTGGAAGCTGTGGTCCGCCGGAAGCCTGCGCTGCCTCTCCCAGCTGTCATCTCCTACTTGCTTGTCCACCAAGTTCTGCGGCTTCTGATTCCTCCCCAGGATGTACCCGCTCGGAGTCTTGATAAGGAAAAACTGGCTGAAGAAGCGGCTGAAGCCCGGGCTGACCGGGCCCGCGTTAGCGTTTAGGACTGCATTCCTCTGAAAGATCAGGGTTGCCATCAGCCTGAACCAAATGTCGAATTTGTCCTATCTCTGTTCAGTTTACCTGGGCTAACTCAGCGGCCGCCTCCACGGGATGGATCGCCCTCTTGCTCCTCTCGGCGGCGGGTAGAGGTGATCCAGCGGCTCTTTGCAAGATGACCAGGGAGGCTAAAGCGACGATGACAAAGGACGATGACGACGAAGGACTTCTTGCAGGCGACGAACAACGGCGGTGGGGGCGGAGCATCGCGCGTCGAGCTCACAGGAACTAGGACAGGGACAGAATTTTGTGGGCAGCACGACAAAAAAGGGACAACTTAGGCCTGAATAGGGGCCTCCCAAGCCAACAACGACAAAAGGAACCAAAACACCTAAAAGAAAGCCATTTCTCCCAAAGATTCAGCCCGCACAGCATTTAAGGCACCAGTTGCGATTGATGTCAGAGTCCTTAGAAGATGCAAGTAGATATGACCAAATGTGCTACACAAAGACCAAATGTGCATATAGCAATGAACCAATAAGTTTGTACACGGAAAGAACAAAAGGAAGCACCCGAATTTAGCGTTAGGTCGCCGTGTGTATATACAGCAAATATATAGTCTTCATATCCCCGGGACACAACGTGTCATGGAAGAAAGCAGTAGATTTGTATTTGTATTCAGTATATTTGAATGTTAAATGACGAAAGTTATTCATGCCCCGGTGCATGCCAGTAGTGAAGCCTTTATTGTTTGACAACAACCACTTTTTTTAAGCATATGAGCCTTCATATAGGTTGGCCAGTCCCACTAGCAGCAGAAGACCCCTCAAGCCACATGTCCACCTTCATACTTGCCTCTAGGCATGGTCTATACAGATGGTGGAAGCCAATAGAGCCTCCCCGGGCCTGTGCTGATGAGTTCTTTACGGAGAACATATTGCTCGAGCTGCTTTGCACTGTACAGTGCACATTTTGTCCCCATAAGCGTGTGATAGGCATTGCGTATGACTTATCAGAACCATCTGCAAAAGCTTCCGAACACTTCAAGATCTGTTATTGATTGATTTGACAAGTGACAATTGTGAAGAGAAAACACGTAATATGTGGGCATTCAGGAGGTTATGAATAAATTGGGGCTCAACTATACATGCCGAGCAGAGCTGGGTCCATGTTTCAGTCGCTTAAGCTACATTTGGGTTTAGAAAGGTGGAATTGCACGTAAATGTGTTTGTTTTAAATACAGAGCTATTCATTGGTGCCCCATTGTGATTTGGGACCTTTTTAAGACGTTTGACTGTGAACAAACGTTACTTCTGATGCTGCTGTGAGCATCTGATCAGTAGAAGGCGACAGGGACGAAATCACACCAAATCAAACAACAAGAACACCTTCAGCCAGGCCGTCAAAGGTTCCAGATGGAGAGTCGTCAGCATGTGACGAGCCATAGATACTGCTTGGTAAGAGACCAATTAAGAATTAAATGATGATAATTAGTGACCCACATGACTTTCGTACGACTCTTTGAGCGTTAAAAACACTTTCCACGTCAGAATGGGCCCATTTCTTAAAATGGCAGGCAATGCGCCACTTAGGAATAACCCCCTTGTACTTTTAAGCACAGTGAAGTTCTTCCTCCATATGAGTAGTCTTCAGAACACATGAGAAGAAGACTTGACTTTCTGAGCGCCAGGATGACTAAGATGAGTCATCTGGATGAATGTAGAATGCATTTGCAAATGCAGTCGCACTGTCTATTCAATAGCAGACATACGTAAGATACGTATGACTAAGACGTTGCACTTGTTCGACTAACTTTTCTAGTAATTCCCCCAGCTCCGATGTCTGGCATCTCTAAATATAAAGTTTCACGTAATCCAAAGTGAGGTAGGATATGCATTGCATCACCTTGATGACTTCACTGATGATGAAGATCTTTTCAAAATCCTCCCATTAAGACGTTTGAGTCCTTTTGATGATGCGCCAGGGAAGCATTTCATCAAGAAGCTGACATCAAGCCAGCATGACTAAACCGTTCGGCAAACTTTGGACAGCCTGGGCCCAGCTGTGAAGCAGCAAAGCAGTGCTTCTAGCTCAGCGTCCACCATCTCTGGAAGTGCTGTCATACAACGCGTGTACCAAACACGGACGTATGTTCAGTGCTATGTGACACCAACCTATGGAAGATTGTTTCCTTCCACTTGTTATTAGGAAAGTCAACTAAACTTGACCCCTTCACGCTGTCACACTTCTGGCGAGGCCTGGAAAAGCGAGCGCCTTTCAACTTGACCTACAAAAGGCATTTTGGGGGAGTGCACAGACGCCTACTACTCCACCCTGATCTGCCAGGCTGCAGCGTGCAAGCAATTGCTACAAGGCACTTGGCGTTGGCTATCAGAAGAGGACAATCCTCACACTTTATTGCCTCACAGCAATAAATACAGTATGACCTAATATGTAGGCACACTTCGGGAAGGACGTTTATCTCTCTTCTTGGGTGCTGTCTGCTGCCCAATGGGTTGGTGGCGGCGGATCAATCTACATACAGTCAATCAAGCAGACACACTTGTTCTTCATTGGATTGCCAGGGGAGTTGAACGACACTTTTTTTGACGGTGGAGTTAACTATCAGCCTTTCCTCCTCCCACCCATACATACACAAACGCTCAGAGCTGAGACCTTGACGTCACCTTGAGGATAAAATTGCTTTTGGGCACCAAAATTGGGGCAAAGACAAACAAGGGGAGAGTGAGAGCAGTTCTTGAAAGTTTTCTCCACACTCTGGTCACTTATGTGCACCTGCGGTGCACGCCAGGTCGGAAAAGTAACTGAACAAACGATCACCTGGATATTGGGCATGCTCAAAAGTTTGTAGATATTTCTGAAGCGCGTCGGTGGCATTCGTACAGGTGACGTCAAGCACAAAGATGTTTAGCAGATATGGGCGAAAAAATGGCAACTCTGCGTCATTCCTAAAAGTGTGTTTCGCCAAGAAAGGAAAAAGTACGCTAGCTGTGTCTGTTCGAATGTTCTTCGGGGCTCGCACGAATGTCTGGGACAGTGACAGTAAGACTCTTGAATACGACAAGTTTGCAAATCTGTCGCAAGTTTTGCTAATAGCTGCTTGAGAAGACAAACTTTAATCATTACCAAACCACGTGCGCGGCCAGCTGAAAAAGCCAAGCTTTTAAAGCGTTCTTGCTGCGTTGCAGAACAAATTTTCCATCTAAGATAGCATAAAAACATAAAGGTTTCCTGAGATTAGGTTAGGCAAGGAATGGACTCCCTCTACGGACAAGAGTGTGCCGATTGCTGATGGGGAGATGACACCAGGGCTGCCAGGTAACGCTGATCTTGCAGTAGTTTCGGACAGTGCGTAGCCTAGCACATGGTTGCCAAATTTGTCTCTGGTCTCAGGGTTAGGTTCGCTATAACCCGAGTGCTGTCAAAACTAAGATTTACCGCTATGACACCAAACTGATGCTTTCTTAGTCAACGCACTTTTATTGTCCGCGTGTCAAACTCAAAAAAAGATTGGGGGAAGAATGAAAAACCCGTTAACTTTTTTTTGGTGGGGGAAGAATGAAAAACCCGTTAACTTTTTTTGGTGGGGGAAGAAGTCAGGGATTTTTGGTCCCAAAACCAAGCGTAATCACTATCAGGTGGACATTTGACGAGTGAAAAGCCAGCAAAACTAAGCAAAAAGGAAAGGAAAAGCTTGAGCAAAAAATAAAACCGCACACTGTTAGGTCCGTCAGAATGAAAGAGAGCTCAAATTTCGAGCCAATCCTTCTTAACGTTGGTGTCGATGGGATTGGCTAAAATTTTTGATCCTCCTCACGACATGAAGATTTTTTTATGCGAGAACAAGACGGTGCTTTGAAATGATGAAAGTTTTCGGACGATCTTTGGAAATTGCTGTCAACTTGGGTCTAAGGAGGAAAGGAGATTCTAGTCTCAGGTGAAAGTGGAAATTATTTAAGAAAACTTTCTCAAAAAAGTCCGCTTTACCGTTTTGGGAACTGCCTGACTTAGAGATGATGATGAAGTTGCTCCCAAGGAGGCCCGAAAACTTAATTCGCACCTCAGCACGCCATTTCCTCTCTCTTCTCACCACTCCACGTTCGACTGAACAGTCTACGTTGGACAGAGGATCCATCATTGGGGATGGATGGGAAATCACCAGGCATTTGGGTCAATAAGAGTCATCAATCAGGAGATGTTTCACCAACCAGCTAATTGAGCTTAATCGGTTTTTCTCTGGAATCCACGAAAAAGTGGTGATGACTTTCACTTCAGAACTGTCCAAGACTTAAGAGCTAGGATCAACTTCAAGGAATTCCGTTGCACCAGCAAGCGTGGAAGTCTTCTGAGCATGTGCACCCATTGAGAAAAAGCACTACAAAAAGGGGGGATATTTTGGGAGCAGGTGAGTTATGTACGACCAGCACCACTTACAAAGTTTGCTTCTTCCTACTACCTTCATCAGCTATCAGTACTGTGCTGCTGCGCCTGCATTACATCTACGCCATACTTTTTCTGGCCCACTCTTGGGAATGCCGTAGTTCCTGGTTTTCGGTGCAAAAAGGTAATAATGCTTAAAATTTCTTAAATTGCTACATTCTTTTCTATGTTTTGACTTCTGAGACTTTCCGAAATTACCTGGATAGCTTAAGAGCACGTCGTTGAGTCGACGTCACGCCTCTGCACTAACAGTGCGCGACACCATCGAGGGACAAGGTGGCTGTGGTTTTCCAGACGTTCAAAATTTTCAAGTACAAACACCAGAAATCGGCGTAACTTTTAGCCATCTAGCAACTAATTTCCAGGTGATCTGTACTTTCCAGTCAAAATACCAAAGTGATAACGTATTCATCACTATATAGAAAAATATATGATGTTGGCTGTCAGTCTCCAGACAGAGCAACAATGCTTTCAATTGTCCGCAAGATGCTTTTTAATCGTTACAGTCAACAGACTGTTCAAGGTTGGATTGAAAAAAGCCAATAAGCATTAGACAGCTTTGCATGAATACCTGGAGGAGGTGGAGAGAGATGAAGACAGAGAATGAATGCAGTGAGAGTGACTCTTTCAGTGACTCTTCTACTGCTGATGAATAATGAATGAAGTGAGATATAAAGTTTTTGTTGATATGATGGATATGATTCTTGCATTTATCATATCAGACTTATCTCGGTAGTTATGGCCAAGTGACAAAGTAAAAATGGGTCAGCAGGTCTTGCCCCTCGATGGCACTGTAAGTTAAGGATGAAACTGCCACGACAAATGGGCGAATTCTTCCCCTACTTCCGTCAGTTTTCCCCCAACAACAAGAGCAATTCTGTCTTCAACAATGGCATTGGCAGCTTCTCCTTTGTTTGCCACCTGGATGGACTAGGCCAAAGCTCCTCAACAAATGTGCGTCTTCAGGCCCACTTGTGCCACACGTCAGTAGTCCACTGTTGAGGGAGTTTCGGCGGTGAACATTTTATACTGCAGCACCAAGTCTTGACGCAGGTGTGTATGCTCTTCACCAGGCAAGATATGTCTCTCTCTCGATGGTCCTGCCTGGCCATTCTCCAACCGTGGATGTTTTCTTCTCCAAGGATATGTGACAAGACGACGACACACACCCGCATATATAGTATCTAAGACACAAACATCTCTCAAGCCTATGTATGCCAAATTGGCAAAAGTCCTTGACCTGACAACTCATCATGCCAAAGCCTGGCTCTGTCGCATTTTTGTCATCCTGTTGTGAATCCCATTGCAGGCGCCATTCCTGGACAAAGCACCTGCCAGTTTCCAGGCTCGTATTTTAGAGTAGCGTCCTTACCTTCTCCGGTGCATCATGGCCATTTGCAGTCATAAGAACACGCAGAATGATTCTTCACACTTTGTTGGAGGGTACGAAGTTCATACGCACCTTGCCAAAACTGCTCCGCCAAGGTTGCTCTGATCGTGAGGCTCTTGCTCAAGTGCAAGTGCTGTCCTGGGCCTCTCCCACATGCATTTGAGGCCTGAAGTTTGCCACGTTTCTAATGACCAATCCTACTCGCTACTACAAAAAGTTGAGGCTTTCAAGACACGATGTTGCTGGTAGCGGATGTGCAAACAGACATTTTACCTCGCATGTCAATGCAAAAATGAGGGCGTCAAAAGTTTGCATACAGAGCTTCGGTGGGAGCAGTGTACATTTTTGGGGGGAGAAGTGCAGTGGTGACACTGGGCGTCCTGCCGAGCTCACTGGGGGGGTTGTTTGCGGCCAAAAAAGGACATTGCAGGAACTTGAAGAATATGTTGATTCTTCAGGCCAGTCAGTTACTCAGGACTCCCACTGAGTATACATAAGGAGGCTCCACCACGGTCGACACAAACACTCTCTTAAACAAAATATGATAATTGTTTTTAACCAACCAGAAGGAGTCAATGAAGGTGAAGTGAGCGCAACATCTGAGCCTCTGACGGAGGTGACAGCAAAGCCTTGTTCCATCGGTACCTTCCTTAACGTTTCAGAGTCAGTCAACACTCGTATCAGCACAGATATTGTTCTCCATTAGAGCTGGATGTGTGTGTAAGTAAGAATTCCGTAGTCATGATCACTACGTGGTGCAGGGCCAAAAATTTGCCTTTTTTTTCTACTCAGTGAGTCTGCCCCAAAGGAGCGCCACCGTCCAGTCGTTTTAGCGCATGTCGTACACATTGTTTGACCGTTCAGACTATTCTTAAAGTTCTTTGCTATGCTTCGTCGAGTAAGAACAGTCACCCGAGTCAGGTGTCATGACATCACCACCACTACATAAGCCGTTGGAGTCTTCCCCGAGCTTTCCCGTCGTTCCAAGAAAGGAGACTGACGTAAGTCTCTGTATTTCAGCCGCACACTGATGTTATTATGACGTTGACAAACAAGTGTTATTATTGTTTCAGTTCGTCGGAATCCCCCCCCCAACTTGGATGGAAACCTTGAGTGTGCGGTGGACAGAATGAATGTTAACATCAGGTGGAGACGTCGGCGCCTACGTACAAACTATTCTTAGTCTGCTGAGTTTCCTCATTCTTGACATAGCGTCTTTCAATTGTTCTGCTGTTTTTCCCCCCATCTGTCTGGTCGAGTAAATATATGTGCAAAAGGCAGAAAACACCTGCCTGTTTTGCCTGGGGGAGCCATAGGAGACTCCATTTGTTTAACAGTCCGTAAGCGACATTTATTTTCCTCCTCGCCGAGTCTCTTCTTACCAATCTCCTCAAAGATACAAAGAAAAGCAATCGCTCGACGTCACCTTAGAGCATAAGACACAAGTACTCTTCTCCCCTCCACCCTGGGCCCGCCACACACTTGGTATTTTGACAAAGTTACAAAACGTTTTGTCGTGTTTTGTGTTTTCCTCTAATAGAATCAATTTCGTTAACGCGTGCAGTGGGTAGGGACCCGTTTGGGCGAACGAGAATGGGGTACCCGGTGTGTGCAACAATAATCATGGGTCCAAAAGTCCCCACCGCCTTGTCAAACTTCTCTCTGTTAGCCCACTTAGTCATGTAAATTGCACAAAATGTGTACAATCACATTTCCAGGGTTTTTAATGCTGTGGCAGAAAAATGCACGAAGAGGATAGGACAGTAATTGCCCATTATGCCCATGGCAGGCCTCACCTACTTTCCAGCTAAGTGCACGATGGGGGCGTGACCGGAATAGGCGATACAATCTTGACGCAGTCAGGAAATCCAACCAACTGACTTACGGGAGGTGCGGAGCAGCTCGGAGAGACTCATAAGCAGCTTCCATGCATGCATGCATGCATGTGCACATGAATTAGCCGGCCAAGTGCGAGTCTGCGCAAAGTCAACTTGTCAATCAACCGCTGTGCAATCACCCTGACGGCTGCGAGTCCGCCAAGGGGGCGAAAGTTAAGCCACCAATGGAGGACGACACAACTTGAAGCTGCTTGGAATTGTGCAAGATGCTTGGAATCCTTGAAAACGATGCTTCAAATGGTGCCGACACAAAAGACTCGAAACGCTTCCAAGTGGAAACTGATGGTCGTCACCTACCTTGGCAGAGCTCCCGCTGTCACTCCTGCGAGTTTGTTGTTCTCGCCCGTGAAAGTTGGTTCGAATTAAATGTCTCTTGGATGGCGAAGTTGGGATCCTTTTTAACTGATCGGACTTTCTTCTCAGTTCCTTCCTACTTTTTCCTTCTTCAGCTTCTTGCCTTCCTTCCTTCCTTCTTTCTTTCTTTCTTTCCCTCCTTCCTCTGCTCTTTCTTCCTTCCTCAGTTCTTTCCTTCCTCCTCCCCCGTCCTTTGGAGTACGAGGATGGAATTCTTCCGAGCGGAAGGCGACGGAAAGCGGACCAATTTATACCCGACTACGTCTCGAGGACTCTCTCGGCTCTTTCCTCTTGGCCAACGGCCTTTGGCGCCGCAAAAGGCCGTTCGGCACCACCGCAGTGTGAGCAGGAGACGCACCCAAGGCCTCCTCCTTCTTCTTGTCCACCCAGGCAAGTTAGAGTGTCTTTTGAGCGCATCACCCATGCCGGAACTTCTCGTCGTCGCCGGGATTGGGCGCGATTTCGCGGAAAAACAGGAAATAAACCACAGGGGTGTCTTTACTATGCTTACATTGGACACTTGGAGAAGAAAGTTTCGGGCCTGTAGGACTGACTGGGCCTCCTCAGGCCTGTAGGACTGACTGGGCCTCCTCAGGCCTGATTTCGTTCTTGTTCTCGTCCAGGATATATATAATCAAACGTAACACACACACATAGCACTTTTGAAGCATCCATTGGTCATCTTTGTCTTTTACTCTTCTCTTCCATTACTAACTAGTTCCAGAACTTTTTCATTTCTCATGCAATTAGATTAATTTTTTGTACTTTCAGCACATAGTCCAGCCAAAAAAGTGATTAGCAATGAATTCCAACAAGGTGAGCGAAATGATGCCTGAGTGGCACACAGCGCACATGCATCAATGTTCAATCCCTGATTCGTGCCGGATGGCAAATCCTGCTTCCAACAGGATGGTGCCCTGGTCCATGCTGCAACCAGGGTCCAAAACTTCCTCTGGAGGTCTTTTGCTCACTTCTGACGTCTGAGACGTAATCGTCGATGACATAATTGAGTCTGAGGTGAACAAGACATCACACCAAAATCTGGAGTCTCTCAAGGATGCAATCACAAGGTAGTGGAATGAGTGTCCCGCAGCTGGCATCAAGAAGGCTGACGCCAGCTTCTCCTAGCATACTGAGGCCGTTGTCATCAAAGTCAAAGGATCGTGGATCGAACGTTCATCCGATTGCCGTTTAGAGCATCGTCATCCTCAACTTCAATAAAAATGTCAGCTCTATTGGCTTCTTCATCATGGAGAGCTTGGGCGCCAACTTCTGGTCATCCATTTTAGGGCATGTGCTTTGTGTGCCACTCAAGCATCATGTTCCTGATCTTGGTCTTCCTATTCTTTGCTAATAAGGGTTTTTTTTCACTAGACTATGTGCTGCAAGTACAAAAAATCCCGACCGTTTCAATGAAAAATGAAATAGTAATCATTCCGTTCGCCAAATTCTCCCGCACTCCCTGTAGATCATTGGCAAAGTCAGACGGACCTGTGGATGGATGTACATACATTGACTGTCAGTGAATGCATTTCCCTCTTGCAGCAGCCTGAGCTTGGCCTTGTGCTCTTGTGTTTGGGTGCTGCACCCTCGTTATTCACCTCTGGCTTGCACAACTGGCAGTGCACAGTTGCCACTGATACACGCCCACGCAGCCTCACCTCCAAATTCACGAAGAGGAAAGCTTGGATCGAATACTTGGCCATGATGACGTTGGTCCGACCGGCAGCCACGAGTAAAGATGATTCCAGCCTGGATAAAAATGTTGCTCTCAGTGTAATAATGTTCATTTGGCTTTTTGCTCACAGATACCGTGCAGTTGACAGCAGCCTAGCAAGGTTGCCAGATCCCCAACTGCTTTAACAATACTGTGCATAGAAATATGCGAAGTGGCACGAAGTTATTAAACTGTATCAACACGGATAGAAAATGAAAAAGAAAATAGTGCAAATGAAATGAATGCAAAATGGGCAATCTGACATATATAGTTTGTATATGTCCCGGGGAAACATTGTAAAACTGACTAGTAACGCAGAGTCAAGACCACTCTGTATGTGCACACATCCCGATCTCGCGCAATACCTACCTGGATGGCACCGAGTCCTGAACTCTCAGCTCTGTCTAAGCACCCTACAGTCAGCCACACTTAAGAATAGACTAGAAACAGTAGTGATGCATTCAAGCTGAAATATGACTTTTTCCATAATTTATCACGACCATCTATCTGTCCAAGTCCATCCTCTTTTGCATACAGATGAGGATCCGCCCCACTTGTTGCTGCTGGGATGGTGTGCACACGCGCATGCGCAGTGTGGGGTTATGTTGTGTTCTTACTGTACAGTTCATTGAATGTATGCTCTACTGTAAAATTTGATGGATCGTACTATGGTGATAAGGTGA